>Ga0302319_10009767_pt1 | contig 18388 bp, 14 predicted proteins | sample Bog_T0_2_FD_203319 | JGI IMG/M metagenome (GOLD analysis project Ga0302319, IMG submission 203319) | Peat permafrost microbial communities from Stordalen Mire near Abisko, Sweden - Bog_T0_2 | ecosystem: Environmental > Terrestrial > Soil > Wetlands > Peat | place: Sweden: Abisko, Stordalen Mire...
GCTCGATCAATTTCTCACGCGTTACTTCGAGTTGTGTGTCGCGATATACCGCCCATTCGTGCGCGGTTTTCTGCAAGCGCTCGTAAGCGGCAGTGATCAGACCGTGGACGGAGCTGCTTGGCTCGGCAGTCTCGAGTTTGGATTGCAACTGTCTTTGTGCTTCCGCCAATTGCGCCAGCAGGATTTTTTCCGAAGGCACGCGGCGGAGCTTGCTGACGAGGCCGAGTTTGCTCATGAGCCAGATCGCCCATTTTGTAGGATCATACTGCCATGGCTTCACGCCGTTCCGGTAATCGTGTTGAAACTCATGGTGGTAGTTGTGATACCCCTCGCCGAAAGTGAACAACGCCATGATCCAGCTATCACGCGCGCTGCAGCGGCTGGAGTAGGGGCGGTTGCCGACGGTATGGCAGGCCGAGTTGATGAAAAAAGTCGAGTGCTGCACGAACACGACGCGAGCCACACCGGCGAGGAGAAGCGCCCCGAGCGCGCCGTGCCAGCCATTCCAAGCGTAACCAACCAGCGGCGTCATGATGAAGCTCATCGTGAAAGCCAGCAGATGAATGTATTTGTGCTGCCAGCGGACCAGAGGATCCTGCTGCAAGTCCACGACGTTGTCATACGGAGGTTCCGCCGATAATTTGAACAAAAGCCAGCCGATATGCGCATGGAAGAAACCCTTGCTGATGTCATAGGGATCTTCATCTTGATCGACATGCTTGTGATGAGTCCGGTGCTCGCAGCACCACATGAGGGCGGAGTTCTCAAACGCCGCCGCGCCAAAGAGCAGGGTGAAAAGGCGCACTGTCCAGTGGGCCTTGAAAGTGAGGTGGGAGAAGAGCCTGTGATAACCGAGCGTAATGCTCATCCCAGTGGCGAAAACCATGAAAAGAAAAAACGTCACTTGAAACCAGTCGAGGCCGAAGTGCCAGATGTAGACGGGGACAGCGGTCAGGGTCAGGAAAAGGGTGCCTATAAGGAAAACGCTCGTCTGCCAGTTGACGCGTTCCATTGGGATGTTAAGGAATTTCATTGATAAATTGTTTCTTTTTTCAGGGTATCAGTAAGGGGCAGCGCGCCAGGGGGCGATGCTGACGCGCTGCAATAGAGTGGCAAACGGGTCAAATAGCAAGTGGAAACGGTAAAGAGCAACAATTGTTCCAATAACGGAGCCTTCCAGTATTTTAGGTTCAAACCTCGTTTTCAGATTTTTTATGTCAAATTGGCTTGATTCACCTTGATTTACCTTGATTTTTCAAGGCTTCGATTGGTTGCAATGCTTCGCTTGGTGTCCAGTTTTCGACGATTTCACTCTGGCGCGCCTTGACCGGGCTTGACCGGGCTTGACGCTTTTTGGGGAGTTGGGAGTGAACGTCCGACGTTGAACTTCCAACGTCCAATATTGAATGAAATTCGGGGCTGAATGGTTTCATTTTTTTACGTTTGTTTTGCTTTGATTTGGTTTGACTCACACTGATGGCGGACTGTTGGAGTCCAGACGAGGTCTTGACCCTTTGAAAGGGGAGATTCGTCCACAGATTGCCGCCCACGCCCCTCGGGTTGCCGCCCAAGCACCCTCGGCTTCTCCCAGAGTCGAATCTCCAAGAGTCGAATTCACAGATTTTCACAGATTTTTCGGATTGGTTGGGGTTCAAAATAGGTTTTAAGATGAGTTCGTTTTGAAAAAAACGTATTCGGGTTCAATGGTGAGTCAAAGGCTCGTCCAAAGGCGGTTCCAAACTCCAAACTCGATGTTCGTAGTTTGCAGAATTCGAGTTTCCACGGCTGGTTTCGTGGCGCGGCTTCGGACGCGGACTGCAAGGCGCGAGGCCACTAAAGTCCATTTGGCTGGCATTTTGTAAAAATGCCTTGGTTCATTTTTCTATATTAATCAGAAGACGGGGATTAATGCAAGAAAAATGTTAGTTTATTTTCATTTGTGTGGAAGTTACAGAGAAGGCTGATTTTTCTCTGTGAAACCGAGGGAAGGATTTTGTGTGGAAGATTTGCACGCGTAAATTTGTGCCGGGTGAGATCATCGATGAAATCAAGCATCTGCCACCCGTTGAACTGGCAAGGGTGGTGAGTTTCCTTCGCACGCTTGATGAGGGCCGCCAAAAGACAGGCCAGGAGTTGGAAGAATTAGCCGAAAAAATGGCTGGAGAAAGAGATCCAGTGAGGGCTCAGAGGGCGTCTAAAAAGTCCAAGTGGCGCGTGTGCTGATCGATGCAAACTACCGAAAATTAGGAGTGCAAGCTTGCAGCTTGAGAGCGTTCGACGGCAAGCCGGAGGCTTGCGCTACTTTAAATCGGACTTTTTAGACGCCCTCTCAGAGATTGAAGGTAGAGATTATATCCGGTTTTTACGGGCAGTAACTTCCGTCCGGCGATTGCGCTCAATCGGTCCCCAGCATTTCCACCATGTCTTTCGGGGTGTGAATCGGGATGTCGTTTTTCGGAAAATCCGCGGGGTTGCGTGTGATGATGGCCTCGGCTTGGATTCCTTTGGCAGCCTCAAACAACACCGCATCTTCAAAATCCCGCGTCTCGATTTGCAGGGCTGCGTTTAAAATCGCCGCTGTGACCGGGGCGATCCGAAAGATTCGCAAAAGATTGGCAATCTGTCGTGCCGCCTCTTTCCGTCCCAGAGTTTTGGCCGCAAGATAGTGAATCGTGGTAATGGTCGTGGCGCACAGATATGCCTCAGTGCCGCCTGTTTCCGCGGATGCCATCACTATGGAGCTGTCAGCCGCAAAAGGCTGTCTGTCCAACATTACGTCCAGAACGACATTGGTGTCCAGGAGCAGCCTCAAAGGTATTTTTCCTCAAGATGGCGCCGGTAGTCTTCGCGCCCTTTTTTGCTTCCGCGAAGCGAGCCGAGGAGCAGGGTGGTGATTGGAGGCAAAGCCCCGGCAGGCTTTTCGCGTGAGCTGATTCCGCGAAAATAATTGGCCACCATTTTTGAAACGGAGGTGCCGCGTTTACGGGCTTCCTTTTTGGCCTGTCCGATGAGGCGTTCGTCCATGCGCAGTGTGAGTTTCGTATTCATGACGTATCAAAACTACAAATTTATACGTCATTATCAAGCTTTGAATATCGCAAGGTGCGTACCGCACCCACAGCCTGATACAGGGGTAAATTCGGGGGGTGCCATAAAAAACAATTGTTGTGCAACGAGGCTGTATGCAACTATGCTGCCGGATGTCGTTTCAAGAATTTGGTTTATCAGAGGAGATCGTGCACGGGGTGCAATCGATGGGGTATATCGACCCTACGCCCATCCAGTTGCGTGCGTTTCCGATTGTCCTCGGCGGAAGAGATTTGATCGGTTCGGCGCAGACCGGCACGGGCAAGACGGCGGCGTTTGGCCTGCCGATCCTGTCCAAACTGAAAAGCCACGGCAAATGCCGCTGCCTTATCCTTGAGCCTACGCGGGAGCTCGCTGCCCAGGTGGAGACGGCGTTCCGCGATTTTGGACGGTTCACCGATTTGCGCGTGACGCTCATCCATGGCGGCGTCGGCTATGGCAACCAGCGTGATGACCTCAAGAAAGGCATGGATGTGCTCGTGGCGACGCCGGGAAGATTGATCGACCATTTGGAGCAGGGAACGATGAATCTCAATGACATCAACATCCTCGTCCTGGACGAAGTGGACCGCATGCTGGACATGGGATTTCTCCCGCAGGTGCGCAGGATCGTGGAACAATGCCCCAAGGACCGGCAGACGCTTTTTTTCTCGGCAACATTGCCGCCGGAAATCGAGGGCCTCACGAAATGGGTGCTGCGCGATCCCGAAATCATCGAGATCGGTTCCCGGCATTCCCCCGCCGACACGATCACCCACGCATTTTATCCCGTGGCGCGCGACCAGAAATTTGACCTGTTGCTCGCCTTGCTGGAACGGACAAACTTCGACAGCGTCCTTATTTTCTCACGCACAAAACATGGCGCCGACAAGATCGCCGGCAGATTGAAAACGGCAAACCATTCGGTTGCCGTGCTGCATTCGAACCGCACGCAGCGCGAGCGCGTCGAGGCGCTGGAAGGTTTCAAATCGGGAAAATACGAGTTGATGGTCGCCACGGACATCGCCGCCCGCGGCATCGATGTCGCCGGCGTCAGCCACGTAATCAACTATGACGTGCCCCAGCATCCCGAGGATTACGTGCACCGCATCGGCCGCACCGGCCGTGCTGAAAAAGTGGGTGACGCCTTCACGCTCGTCACCGGCGAGGAACTCGACGATGTCCGCGCGATCGAGCGTTTCATCGGCACAAAAGTGCCGCGTTTGAAGCTGGATAATTTCCCCTACCTCTACACTGCATTGTTCAACGAGGATTCCGTGGCCCCGGGTGGCGCGCGGGGTGCAAAGACCTTTCGCGGCTATTCCGCCGGCGGCAGCCGCAAGCGGCGGTAGGACATTTAAGATTTAGGATTTAGCATTTAGGAAGTAGCTCGCGGCGGAGCCCCTAAATCAATACCCTTTCGCGAAGGCGTCGTCGCGGGCTTTGGCTAGGTGCTCGGTGTGGGCGCGCTGGTTGATGACGAAGGTGTTGTTGTCGCCGAACTTTGACCATGGGCCCTCGGGGACTTCGCTGAAATCGACGAAGCGCCAGTCGGTGACATCGGTGGAGTTCATGCCGAGGTAATCGCGCACTGCGGGCGAGACATCGAGGCCGGCGCCGTGGTTGAGATTCGGCTTCGGGCGGTCATTCCCGAAGACGTATTCCCAGTGGTCGGTGCGGAAGGGGCCGCAATCCTCCCATTGCGCATAGACGACTTTGTTCTGAAAACGGATGGCGATCCAGCGGCCTTTGCAGACGGATTTGTCGGGGGCACTGCAGGCTTCCTTGAACCACGGGATGACCTGCGAGGCCTCGGCTTTGTGGGCGCCTTTTTCCATGTCGTTGTAGGGAAGCGCGACGTAGAAGGGATTCTGACGCGGGGTGAATGCGACGGGCAGATAGTTGCTGCGGGCCTCGGTTGAAGGGTTGTCGTAGCCACCGTAATTTTGGGACCATTGCGGATCCCATGAGCTTGCCACGTTCGGAACAGGGTTGTTTTTAGCGGGCTGCTCGCCGATCCAGAAGGTGGTGGTCACGATTTTCTGCCGCCAGGGGTAGCGCGCACTCTCCTGGCCGAGATGCGAGATGGTGAGAGAAGGGGTATCGGAGGAAATAGGATTGGACCTTGGAAATGAGACTGTGGGAAAGGGATTAAACATCGAGGGGCGCCCAGCGGCGGCCAAAGCGGCGACATCAATGTGCTGGGGAGGATCGTCCTCGTTATTCCGCGGCGGCGGATCCTGTTTGGCGTCTGCCTGGTCGTTGCGGTGGGGTTTCGATAATTCGCCGTTGCCGGATTTTTTTGTTTTTTTGGTGAAGTCCGTATCAGCATGGCCATGGGAAATCATGGCCGCGAGTGATGAAAACATGATCGCGATCACATGGAGGATTTTTTTGAAATTAGTCATAGGGGTACTACCTCATCTCTGTATCGTGTCTCCCTACACTTGCGGCCCTCAGTATGTGAAAGCTAGGCCCGATGCGAAGGGGTGTCTAATGGAGATTTTTTTGAGACGGGCTTTCAACAGTTATCCCTGAGCAAGACTGCCCCGCTCCTGCAGTAATTTTACTCGCTGATGCGGACCTGGTTGTCTTTCAGGGAGAGCAAGTAGGTTTTTCCTTCGGGGGTGGCTTGCAGTGTGATTTTGCTGCCGGGCCATGGCTCGACGGTTACTTTTGCAGTGCCGCTGCCCTGCTTGAAGGTGCGGATGACGGCGCGGTCCTCCATGCGCAGGCCGGACCAGATGACACCCTCGTCCTGCATTTTCGGGACATCGAGGGAAAGCGGGGTGCCGTGATCGAGAAAATCACGATACGCGAGCATTTCGTCGTAGATGGCAGCGGCGTCCTTCACTTCATCCACGGCCATCGTTTCGTAGCCGGGGCGCAGGGGATTGAATATTTGCATGCCATTGATTCCGCGCAGCCAGAGATGGCGCAGGACTTCGCGATAGCGTTCGCGGGTCATGACGGGGATCTTCGGATTTTCGTCATCGGGGCACCATCGGCAGACCCACGGGATGGATGCGCGGCCCGGCGTCCAGACGAGGCGGTTTGCGGTGTCGTCGGAGACTTCGCTGAGAAGCATGTGAGTGTAGAACTGGTCCACGTGCTCGCGGTCGAATTTGTAGGCGGCTTTCCAGAGATGCATGGAAACGGTGTTGCCGTAGGCCACGGGATTGCTCGCTGTGAAGAGCGGCGGGACGACGGGGGTGATCGCGAGATCGAGCCATGTGCGGACGGGACGCGCGGGTGTGGAGACGGTGGCGTGCCAGTTTGCGGTGGAGCATTTCGGGAATATCTCCGCGACAGGGGCGGCGAGGTAGGCGCCGGTGAGTTCCACGTAGCGGCGCCAGCAGTAGTCGTTAAAGGCTTGCCCGGTAGCGAGCGTGCCGGGCGGCAACATGGCGCGGCAGCGCCGGCAGTGGAGCGCCTGCTCGTATCGGTCCGCGCCGCCGACGGGGTCGCCTTCCCAATCCATCCACATGGCATCCACGGTGACGCCGGCATCCTTGAATTTTTGCAGGGTGGCGCGGATGTTATCGGCGTTGATCTCCCAGCCTTTCGTGAGAAGCGGGCAGGCGTGGACGGGACCTTTCGGGGTGTAGCCGGGGTCGAAGTCGTGCGCCCATTCCTTGGGATCGCCGGCGAGTGATGAGGGCCACGTCCCCCCCTCGCCCTGCATCATGATAACCGGCGAACCGGCATCCTGCAGGGCTTTCGCGATGGGGATCATTTTTTCATCGGGATGGATATGCTGGGTGAGGCCGCGTGCGAGGAGCGCCTGGTAAATTTCCGGCGACTGGGGCTCAAAGGGGCCTGCCTGCCAGAGGATCATCGGCCAACGGCTGCCGCGCTCATTTTTCAGGACAGGCACCTGTTTGTTAATCTCGTCCAGCCATGAGAATGAGGGGGCGGGTTTCTCCTGATGTGCGTAGAGGGGAGGTTCGGCGCGGGTGATTCCGGAAGAAAAGGCCAGCGAGATCGCGCAGAGAACCAGCCTGGTCTTCACTGTTTCATGCGCTTTCAAGCGACCACGTTTTTTGACGGCGATCCCTTTTTGGATTTTGCGCGGATTGCCTCGAGCTCGGACAAATGCTTTTCCGCCCAGCGGCAGATTGCGTCGAGGGGTTCCGTGAGGGTGCGTCCGAGGGGCGTGAGGGAATACTCCACCATGGGAGGGACGACGGGATAGACTTTCCGTGCGACGAGACCATCGTCCTCCAGGCTGCGGAGGGTTTGAGTGAGCATTTTTTGCGAAATGCCGGTGATGGCGCGGCGCAGTTCCCCGGAGCGCTTCGTGCCGTTGGAGAGGACGTGGATCACGAGCGCCGTCCATTTGTCGGCGATGCGGTCGAGGACTTTTCTCGAGCCACAGCGGACATCCATGACACAGGGTTTGGAAGCTGGTTTTGCCATGATCAGAAGTGACAGGCACCAAATAGTGCGTATGTAACCATAAGGTGGGTAATTGACATAATGAACAGTTACCCCGAAAGTGTGTAAAAAGAAAGTAAAAACATGAGAATACCAAAAGCATATCAAGGGAACAGGGGTATGGGTGAGGGTGTGAGCATTGAACCCGTACTGCACAACCGCGTGGAAGAATTTCAGGCGGCTCAATCCGCCCCGGAGGGAGCCCTGACGGATCTTTCGTTGCTGGACTCCTACTCCCAGGCGGTGATGGCTGCCGTGGAAAAAGTGGGGCCTGCGGTGGTGAACATCGAAGTGCGCCACCAGGTCGCGGATGGCCGCCCCGGCGGGGAAGCCGGCGGAAGCGGATCGGGTTTCATCATCGCGCCTGACGGATTTATTTTGACGAACAGCCACGTTGTACACGGAGCGAGCAAGATCTCGGTGACGCTGGCGGATGGCAACGAATATCCCGCCGAGCTGATCGGCGATGATCCGGACACTGACCTGGCCGTGATCCGCATCGATGCGCCGAACCTGGTGCATACGACGCTTGGGAATTCGCGCGACGTGCGCGTGGGGCAGCTCGCGATTGCGATTGGCAATCCCTTCGGCTTCCAGGCTACGGTGACTGCCGGTGTCGTGAGCGCGCTGGGACGCTCGCTGAGGGCGCAATCCGGGCGGTTGATCGATGACGTGATCCAGACGGATGCAGCGTTGAACCCCGGCAATTCGGGCGGCCCGCTCGTGAACTCGCGCGGCGAGGTGATCGGCGTGAATACGGCGATGATCCGGCCCGCGCAGGGGATCTGCTTTGCGACCGCGATCGATACTGCCAAATTTGTGGCGGGATGGTTGATCAAGGAAGGCAAATTCCGGCGCGCGTATATCGGCTTTGCCGGGCAGGATGTGCCGGTGCACAGGAGGGTGGTGCGTTTTTACAAACTGCCTGTGGAGTCGGGGGTGCTTGTGGTTTCCATCGAGGCGAAGAGCCCCGCGGAAGCCGCAGGAGTCGCGGTGGGCGACGTGATCATCGGGTTCAACGAACAGCCGGTCTCGAGCATCGCGGAGCTGCACAAGCTGTTGCTCGGCAAGGAAATCGGCGTAGTTTCGAAGCTGCGGGTGATCCGTCACACGGAGGACCTGACGCTGGAGATCACGCCCGCGGAATCGCAGAGCGCCTCGAGGGAACTGGCGGTGCGGTAATTTAGAAAAACCAATATTATGAACATCAAAGAAGCAATCCATGTAGGCGACGACAGCTTTGACATCGCGGTCTCCAAATCTCCCGTGCCTGTGCTCGTTGATTTCTGGGGGCCGCAGTGCGGGCCGTGCAAAATGATGGACCCGGTGCTGGACGAGATCGCGAAAGAGCGAGGCGGTTCGCTGCGTGTAGCGAAGGTGAACGTAGCGGATAACCCGCAACTCGTGACGCGCTTCGGCATCCGCTCGACTCCGACGCTGCTGGTGTTCAACGGCGGCGAGGTGAAGCAGAAGATGGTGGGAGCGACGGGGAAAAAGGCGCTGCTGAGCGCGGTGGATGCCTGCGCTTCATAAGCGGGCAGGCGGTAGAGTTTGTTTTCTTGCAGTAAGTTTCCGGTCTTGCAAGGCTGGCGTACTCACTTTGCAAACCCTACCCGTGCCATGACAAACCTGATCGACCGCTTTCCTGAAAATCCCATCCTATCACCCAGCGATGTCCGTCCCACCCGGGAGGACATGGTGGTGGAATGCCTGCTGAATCCGGGGGCGTTCCGTTACAAGGGGCGCACCGGGCTGCTGATGCGCGTGGCGGAACGGCCGCGGCAGGAGGAGGGATGGGTGAGCACACCATTGCTTGATCCGGAAAGCGAAGGCGGAATCCGGATTCTGAAGATTCGCAAGGATGATCCGGATTTGAAATTCACGGACCCTCGCATATTCGATTACAAGGGACGCCGCTATCTCACGACGCTGTCCCATCTGCGGCTGGCTTGGAGCGATGACGGGGTGCATTTCACGGCAGATGAGCGCCCCACCCTGGCCGGCGTGGGAAGCCATGAATCATTTGGCGTGGAGGATTGCCGGGTGGAATTTGTTGAAGATGCCTACCGGCTGACTTTCACGGCGGTATCGGAATTTGGCGCGTGCGTGGGACTGATCTCGACGAAGGACTGGCAGACATTCACGCGGCACGGGATTATTTTTTCCCCGCATAACAAGGACTGCGCGCTTTTCCCGGAAAAGATCGACGGCAGCTATTGGGCGCTGCACCGGCCGAGCGGGGTCGATGTGGGCGGCAACTACATCTGGACGGGCAGGTCGCCTGATATGCTGCACTGGGGCGACCATCGTTGCATCGCGACAACGCGGGCGGACATGTGGGATTGCCAGCGCATCGGCGCCGGGGCGGCTCCGGTGAGGACGCCGGATGGCTGGCTGGAAATTTATCACGGGGCGAATGCGAAGTCCCGCTATTGCCTCGGCGCGCTGCTGCTCGACCTGAAGGACCCGACACGCGTGCTTGCGCGGAGCCGTGAGCCGATCATGGAGCCGGTTGCGGATTACGAGCAGAAGGGATTTTTCGGCAATGTCGTTTTCACCAATGGACAGATCGTGGATGGTGACAACATCACGATCTACTATGGGGCATCCGACTCGGTCATCTGCGGCGCGCGCACTTCGATCAAGGGAATCCTGGCGACGCTCTAATATAACGGGTGTTTTACACGTCGAGCAGGAGCCTTGCGGGGTCCTCGATGCAATCCTTCACGCGGACGAGGAAAGTGACGGCTTCCCTGCCATCGACGACGCGGTGGTCGTAGCTGAGGGCGAGATACATCATCGGGCGGATGACGACCTGGCCGTTCAGCGCGACGGGGCGCTGCTGGATCTTGTGCATGCCGAGGATGCCGCTCTGCGGAGGATTCAGGATCGGCGTACTGAGGAGCGAGCCGTAAACACCGCCGTTTGAAATGGTGAAGACGCCCCCCTGCAAATCCTCGATCTTGATTTTTCCCTCGCGCGCCCTGACGGCGTAATCGGCGAGGTCTTTCTCGATCTGCGCGAAACTTTTCCGGTCCGCATCACGGATGACGGGAACAATGAGGCCGCGCTCGGTGCCGACTGCCACGCCAATATCGAAATAATTGTTCTGGATGAAATCGTCGCCATCCATGCGACCGTTGACGGCGGGATTGTCCTTCAACGCGGCGACGACCGCCTTGATGAAAAATGACATGAACCCGAGTTTCACGCCATGCTGTTTTTGAAACGACTCCTGCACGCGGGCGCGGAGTTCCATCACACCAGTGAGGTCACATTCATTAAACGTTGTTAAAATAGCCGCCGTCTGTTGCGCCATGACGAGCTGGGCCGCGATCTTGCGGCGCAACGGGGAAAGTTTCCTGCGGGTGAAGCGGCCCTCGCCTGTGCCGGAGGCCGCGGGAGCAGAGGCGGGCTGGCTGAATGCCTCGACGGGCACCGGCTCGGACGCGGGTTCCGGAGCCTGCGGCTTGGGAGCTTCGACTGGAGCGGCCTTGGCGGCAGGCTTTGGTTCGGCGGGTTTTGCTTTTTCTTTTTTAGCGGGTGCAGGTTCGGATTTTGGAGGAACATCGGCTACCGGAGCGGCTGCGCCTTCCTCAATGGTTGCCACTACTTCGCCGATCTTCACCTCCGCGCCCTCGGCGGCTTTGATGCGGAGAGTGCCGGCTTTTTCGGCGGTGACCTCGGTCGAGACCTTGTCGGTCTCCAGCGTAAAAAGCACGTCACCGGATTTCACCGACTCGCCGTCTTTCTTGTGCCAGACCGAAAGGACGCCGCTGGTGATGGATTCGCCCACCGCAGGGACTTTGATTTCGATGCTCATGAGAATGGTTTTCCGTGTTTCCTAAAGATTGAATGCGAGGTCGATGATGAATTTCTGCTCGCGCTTGTGCAAAGCGAGCGCGCCCACCGCCGGGCTGGCGCCCGCGTCGCGGCCGGCATACCAGATCGGGCGCTGGTGCTGGAAGATCCTGTCGAGGATCAGGTAGATGAATGACCATGCGCCCATGTTTTGCGGCTCTTCCTGGCACCAGACCAACTTCGCCTTGGGCGAAAATTTGCCGAGTTCGCGGAGCAATGCTGCCTCGTCCAGCGGGTAAAGCTGCTCGAGGCGGATGATGGCAGTGGTCGCGAGCTTCTGCGTTTCGCGGTAATTCAGGAGATCGTAATAAACCTTTCCGCTGCAAAGAATCACGCGGTCGATTTTTTCCGGCTTATCCAGCAATGGGGCAGGCAGGATTTCGCTGAAGCCTCCGCCGGTGAAATCTTCCAGGGTGGAGACGCATTTCTCCGCGCGCAGCAGGCTCTTCGGAGTCATGATGATGAGCGGCTTGCGGAATTTGCGCGTCATCTGGCGGCGCAGGACGTGGAAATATTGCGCCGGCGTGGTGAGATTGCAGACCTGGATGTTGTCCTCGGCGCAGAGCTGGAGGAAGCGCTCGAGGCGGGCGCTGGAATGCTCCGGTCCCTGCCCTTCGTAGCCGTGCGGCAGCAGGAGGACGATGCCGCAAGGGCGCTGCCATTTCGATTCCGCGGAGGAGATAAACTGGTCGATGATGACTTGCGCTCCATTCGCGAAATCGCCGAATTGCGCTTCCCAAAGGCAGAGCATTTCCGGGAAATCGAGGGAGTAACCGTAATCAAAACCCAGCACCGCAGCCTCGGAGAGCAGACTGTTGTAAACGCAGAAGCGCGCCTGATCCTGCGAGAGATTCATGAGCGGGATGTAGCGTGCGCGAGTCTTCGCATCGTAAATCACGGAGTGCCGCTGGCTGAAGGTGCCGCGCCGGCTGTCCTGCCCCGAAAGGCGCACCGGGACATTCTGGAGCAGCAACGATCCGAAGGCGAGCGTCTCGGCGTAAGCCCAGTCAAACGGGCCGCCATCGCTGAAAATCTTCGCGCGCCGCTCCAGCAGCATGCGTTTTACTTTCGGCAGCACGTTGAAATTTTCAGGAACGTTGGTGAGCGCCCTGACGATTTTTTCGAGTTCCGGCCTGGGCACCGTGGTGTCCACGGGCTTGTGGCTGTAGGCTGGCTGGAATACCGCGTTTGATTCGTTGAATTTCGCCTTCTTTCCCTTGCTGGCCTGCTTTTCAGCCTCCTTGACCTCGGTCTGCGCCTCCTCGAAGCGGGCCACAAATTCCTTGTCCATGGCATCCGCCTGCTCAGCGGTCAGAACGCCGGATTCGATGAGCCTTTTCTTGAAAATCGTGGCCACTGAGGGATGTGTGTTGATCTCCGCGTAGAGCGAGGGTTGCGTGAAAACCGGTTCGTCGCCCTCGTTGTGCCCGTGACGGCGGTAGCAATACATGTCGATGACGACATCGCGATGGAAATGCTGCCGGAAACCGAACGCCAGGCTGGTGACAAATGCGACCGCAAGCGGGTCGTCCCCGTTCACGTGAAAGATCGGCGCCTCGATCATCTTCGCCACGTCGGTGGCGTACTTCGAGGAGCGCGCATCGGCGGGGAGCGTGGTGAAGCCGATCTGGTTATTGATGATGATATGGATGGTGCCGCCGACTTTGTAGCCGGGGAGTTGCGAAAGATTCAGCACCTCGGCAACCACGCCCTGGCCGGCAAATGCCGCGTCGCCATGAATGAGAACAGGCAGCACTTTCCTGCGTTCCTCCGTATCGCGAATGATCCGCTGGCGAGCCCGCGCCATGCCTTGCACGACGGGGTCCACCGCCTCAAGATGGCTCGGATTTCCCGCAAGGCGGATCCCGATCTCGTAACCAGACTCAGTGCTGCGGCGGGTCGTGTAGCCGAGGTGATATTTCACGTCGCCATCGCCGCCGACCAGTTCCGGAATGTAGTTCTCGGAAAATTGCGAAAACATGGCAGGGAGGGACTTTTTCAAAAAATTTGCGATCACGTTCAGGCGTCCGCGATGCGCCATGCCCATGATGATGTCTCGGACCCCGTGGATGGAACAATCGACGAGCAACCCGTTGAGGATCACCATCAATGACTCGCCGCCCTCAAGACCGAAGCGTTTTTGCCCCACATAACGGGTGTGCAGAAAATGCTCGAAGCTCTCGGCTTCCATGAGTTCCTCCAGAACGACGCGCTGCGTCCTGGGAGAGAGGCCGAAATCCGGCAAATGATTTTCCACGCGCTCGAGAATCCAATCCCTGACGCGCGGATGCTGGATGTGCATGAACTCGACGCCGATGGTGCTCGCGTAAATGGTCTGCAGAGCGTCGATCATTTCACGGAGCTTCATTTTTTTGCCACCGAGGAAGAACTTTGACGAAACGACCGTGTCGAGATCGCTCTCGGCAAATCCCAATTCCTTCAGGCTCAAGAGCGGCTGCTCGGGTCGCTCGAGACCGAGGGGATCGAGTTTCGCCATGGTGTGACCCAGCGTGCGATAGGAATAGACAAGCCCCTCGACGCGGGTTTGCAGGGGAAGGCCGTCGCCACCAGCCGCCGCGCCGTTTTTAGCTGTTTGGGCACCGTTGGACTTCTGCGTGCAGCCGAGTTCGAATCCTTCAAAAAAGACCGACCAACTTTGATCGACGGAAGCGGGGTCCTGCTTCCAACGGGTGTAATTCTCGTCGAGCAAATCGACATTGTAACTGCTTGCAAAGGTGGTTCTCATCGTACGCCGGTTAAAATAGTATTAGGAACGGCAATTTAAGCACAGTTTCAGGGATGCGTCGAGGAGTGACCTTTCAAAAGCGCTCTTAATCTACGGGGAAGCTGCCGGAATCGCAGGCTGCGGGGTGGCGACCGGCACGAGGGAATGCTGGTTTCCCAAGGCGTGAAATTGTTTCGTTAATGCAGGCATTGCGGCAATCCCGCCGCCAACTCCCAATACAAATGCAGTCTGGCTGAGCGTCACCGGCCCGCTTGATTCCATGAGAATTCCGTCGGCATCGGTGGATTGCGAATAGATGATCGGACTGAGGTGCCTGCTGATCGTCTCGGTCGCAGGCAGTTTGCTAATATCGGCGTAGTCGTTTGCGTGAGGATTGAACATCGCCATGATCTTGAGGGGGTTGATCACCAGGTTGTACACTTTTTCGAAAAGCGCTTTTGCATCTATATACACAAGGGCTTTCGAAGGCTTGCCAACCGAATTCATAGCCGCCTGGAAGCCTGCGCTCTTGTCGAGCCCCACGCCTCCCGCGTTGGCCTGTTGAACGGCGTTCTGAACAGATTCAAACGTCGGGCCAAAGAGCAGCGACTTATCCGTCAAAGCCAGCACGGGAGTGACTGGCACGATCCCGGCTGCCTGCTGTGGCAGCGAATAATAGTGTGTCCCGGCGATATCCTGCTTCGCCCACGCGGGAAAGCCAGTCTGACCACCAACAAGGGTTTCGACAAATTTCCGTGCCTTTGCACTGTCCTTCACATCGAGGGTGAGAAGAGGTGAAGGCTGCATCGCGCTCGCGGGCCAGTCAACCATGGCGCCAAACTCGGGGCCGAACGAATCCTTGAAATCCCCGTAGGTCAGCCCTGCACCCTCCAGGCCCTGACGCAGGGAGTCCAGCGTTCTCAGAATGCCGGTGCTATCAAGCGAAGGGTCGGGAAGCTTTGGAGCCCCTCCCATGTTGAGAACTGCGGCGTAATAAACCAGCGTCTCCGGCGTCGTAAACACGAGCGAATTGCGGGCCATCAGCGGCTCGGATCCCCTGCCCGGCTGAAACACATAAATGGCATCCCGTATTTTTTCGCCATCGAGTTTCACCCCTCCAGAAATGGCCTGGATTTTTTTCAGGCCATCAAGTTGTTTGGGATCGAAACTTGGATCGGATACCGACATCAACGTCACAAGCCGGTCGGCCAGGGTCTGCGGCTGGACAAACCACGAGACATCGGAACTCTGGGGCAATTTCAAAATCGACGTTTTATACGCGGAATTCTGGCGCAATGACGTATTCACGTCGGTTTTTCCATCCAGACGATCCAGCGTCGAATTCAGCAAATCAATATCATCGGAGGCGAAAAACCAGTGGCCTTTGAAGACGGATGCGATGCGCATGTCATTAAAGTCAAACGTCTCGATTTCGCTCTCCCCATATTTTTCGATATCCGATTTTCCAGCGGGAAAATTCGCCTTCAATTGCGCTTTAAAATCAGACACGAGCGCCTCCGCATCGGAGCGTTCGCCCGTGTAATCGAATCCGGCAACGAACTTCGGCACACTGCCGGCAATCGTGGTCACCGCGAAAAACAATTCCTTTACCCCGAGCTTTTGCATGGTGGCCAGTTTCTCATCGACCTGCTGGTTGCCGGGAATTTTGGATTCCGGTTTTTCCAGAAACGCCTGCACTTCGGGTTCCTGAATGATTTTGCAAAGCGCCGTCTCCTTCCATCGCGTCCCGCTCCGCTGCATATCACTCACCTCCAAAAGGGCCACGGTGTCGCCGGGCAAGAGTTCGGAGGCTTTGGACTCGGCGAGCGTAGTGGTGCGCTTTAGATAAATCATCAGCAGAAACACGACTGCCAACAGAAAGATAAAGACGCCGATGATTGATTTTTTCATAAGGAAAGTAAGGACAGCTTACAGGAATTCACAATAATTCGTGAGACTTTTATGCCGGATTAACCCGGATTAAGCCGGATAAATTCACGCTTTGGGGTGAAAATGACGAAGTTTGAAGGAAGAGAAAGTGTCGCGTCTTGCGGTTTGGATTCGTTCATGGTTTTGCGTTTTTTCCAGAGTTTCATGTTCATGGGCGTCGTTTTTACACTGGCGCGCCTTGACAGGCCTTGTCCCTCCTTGCCGTAAAAGACGGCTTAAAAATGGGCAGGCCAAGTTTTGCGTATTTTTTCTTAGAAGCTGTGAAAAAAACCCATCGCATGTCATTCCGAGAGCAACGAGGAATTTCCCAAGCCATCCAAGGGGTAATTTGCGGGATTCCTCACTGCGTTCGGAATGACGAGAGAGGCGCGTTTTCGGACTTCTTTCACAACATCCTGAGTGCAGAATGTTCATAATGTGTCAGTTTCTAACTTCAATATTACATAGAGTCACAGTTTTGTCAAGTAACCGCGCTATAATATGATTATTTAGTGTAAATACTAGAGAATGAAGGTTTTTGTTCCAGTAGTAATGCAAGCTTGCCGTTTAAGTGCTTTCGATGGCAAGCCAGAGGCATCTTCGTGAGTCGAATGTCACTGAGTTTCTGTTTGTCTTTTTTCATCCTGCCATAACGTATCCGGAGAAACGAGACGATTAATTTTTTTGTCTTTTTCAGGATGGTTTTTTGCGGGTGTGGTAACAAAATCAGGCGCCCTGAGCCTCCCGCGAGATTCGCCGGATCGGCCCAAATGCATGTCGCACACGAAGGCGTGTGACACGTTGTGATCGCCGATGCAGGATGAAACTTTGCGTAACTGCTTCAAACTCCCGAGACGTGCTTTAATTTTTTTGCGAAAATTTATTTGCCGTTTTTCCAATTTTCCCCTACAAAACAGCGCATGACCAAACCCTCCACGAAAAAAGCCGTTAAAAAACCAGCTGCAAAAGTCGCTGCCAAAAAACCCGTAAAAAGAAAAGCAAACGCTGCATTTCTGAAACCCGTCCAACCCGACGCCAAACTGGCGGCAGTGGTTGGTTCCAAACCCCTCCCCCGCACCGAGCTCACCAAAAAGCTCTGGGACTACATCAAGAAAAACAAGCTGCAGGACGCCAAAAAGCGCACCCTCATCAACGCCGACGAAGCTCTCAAAGCCGTATTCAATGGCAAGAAGCAGGTCAGCATGTTTGAGATGACCAAGCTGGTATCCGGACATCTCGCCTAAACACTTTCTCAAAAAAACATCTTCGATTTGACGGGCCCTGTGGTTAAACGCAGGGCCCGTCTTTTTTTCACTGCGTTCCGTGGCGGCCCATATCCGGAAACCTGACTTGTCGTGAATTTCAAGTCTTGGTAATGGGAAGGAGGGAAACATGATCATACCATCGACAAGCGACGGGCGTCTAAACAAGGAATACGCCACCTGCAAGAACGTGCTTTTTTCGGTTGTTTTGCTTCACTATGCATCGCTGGCGGCATTGTTTGTCTATCTTTGTAAATTATTCGCAGCCAGCCACGGCATCATCCCTCCAAGTTTTTTTATTTTCATCAAGGAGGCTGCATCGATCTGGGGCATCTGGTATTTATTCCACGTGTGTGACACCCGTAGCGGGTTGTTAAAGCCGCTCGAGCGATGGAAGTGCTCGGTGATCAATCGCATGCGACGTGCAGAGGCACTCGATATTCTCCGCGACGGAGGGAGATACTTTATTGACGAAACGGAAATGACCCTGGAAGAAGGTTATCTGGTGCCCAAACGGCATGTTAACAAAAAGACTTGAGCGCCGGGAGAAATCCCATGAGCGAACATCCACCCATCCCAATCTACAGCAGGTTCGAAACGGAATTGCAGGTGCGTCCCGACGATATCGACATGAACAAGCATGTTCACAACAGCCGGTATTTCGATTACGTGCTTGCCGCGCGGTATGATCAGATGGCGCGTTGCTATGGAATGGCGATGGAGGAGTTTATTAAAGCGGGCTACAGCTGGGTGGTGAAGACTGCGCACCTGGAGTACAAGCGGCCGCTGGGCCTGGCTGATTCCATCATCGTGAGAACGTGGGTCGAGGAAATTTTCAAGGACGGCGTGACGGTTCACTTTGAAATCCTGAAAAAGGTGAATGGCAAAGTTTGCTGCACAGGCTGGTTTGATTACAAGATGATCAATATCCAGACTAAGCGCGCGGAGAAGATTCCCGGGTGGATTGTGGAGAAATATTCTGTCTAGAGCGTTTTTGATTTAAGTATATACATATTGGTCCGATCTGCTACAATTTCTTCAGAGGAGGAATTGTCATGCAGGCGTATTCACAGGATTTAAGAGACCGGGTGCTTGGGGCCTTGGAGCG
>Ga0302319_10009769_pt1 | contig 18385 bp, 16 predicted proteins | sample Bog_T0_2_FD_203319 | JGI IMG/M metagenome (GOLD analysis project Ga0302319, IMG submission 203319) | Peat permafrost microbial communities from Stordalen Mire near Abisko, Sweden - Bog_T0_2 | ecosystem: Environmental > Terrestrial > Soil > Wetlands > Peat | place: Sweden: Abisko, Stordalen Mire...
TTGGCACCGTTGCGCGGCAGCTCGAAATCTCGCCATCGATGATTCGTTCGTGGGAGAGGCTGGGGCTGCGGCGCGAGGCAACGGAAGAAGGACAGCACCGCCATTACGATGAACGCGACGTGGAACTACTGTGCCGCGCAGTCTATCTTCGCCGTGTGCAGGGGCTGAATGCGCCGGCGATCATCGATCGCGTGCGGAGCGAAGGCCTGCTGCCCGGAGCGGGAGAACAGCAAACGCTTCCGCGCGCACAGGCAATAGGTGGCCATTTGCGCGCGCTGCGGCTGGCACGCGGCGAGTCACTGGCTCATGTGGCCGCGGCCGTGGATATTTCAACCGGCTTCTTGTCGAACCTGGAGCGATCGCAAACAGGCGTCTCCGTGGGCATCATGCATCGGCTTGCCCACCACTACAAGACCACGCTCTCAGAGTTCTACTACCAGGCCGAGTCGCCGGGGCCGCTGGTACCAAAGGATAAACGCCGGCTGCTCTCAAACAGCGATGGCGTGCGCATGGAAGAGCTGGCTTGGGGCAATATCGTGATGGAGCCACACATCTTCCACGTGGCGCCGGGTAAAGGAAGCCTTGAATACTACACACATCACGGCCAGGAGTTTTTACATCTGATCGAGGGCCGTTTGACCATCAATCTCGATGGCAAGGAATTCAAACTCGATGCAGGCGACAGCTTCTACTTCGACAGCAGCATCCGCCACCGCTGGCAAAACACGGGAAAGAATAAGGCCGTGGTGCTGTGGGTGAACACGGCCGAGCGCCTGGCGCTGGTGCGATAGCTGCAGCGGTTTGACGCAGACTACTTCGGCGAGAACGAGACCCAATGGTACGACTCCGGTGGGCCCAGATAGCTTGGCGGAAGCGCGTTCTTGCTAAGAACCAGACGCTCCAGAACAACGCCGGGGTCGACGTACCAGATTTTCAGCACATGCTCGCCAGGTACGGTGATTGTCAGCGGGACCGTGACCTTCTTTGCGTTATCGCTCACGGCGATCGACCAGTCGCGATCGGTGTTTTGCGCCAGCGCATCGACGATTTGGCAGGGACCGTCGTCCACAGAGACGGCAAACCGAAGGCCGCGGCCGGGGACGAAGTTCTCTGTCGGCGCAAGGATCAATTGTAACCGCATAGGGCCGGAGTCATAGAGGTGTATCTTATAAGACAGGCTCGCAGCAGAGCTTGTGTTACTCTGCGCGGTCACTGGAAACACGGTCATCGCCGACTTAGTCCGTCCGTAGCCGGGCAGTTCAACCCAGTGCACCTCTCCGTCGGCACTTTGCGCGGAGATATCCGAGGCTTCAATAGCCACATATCCATCGCTCTCGACAAAGCCAGTAGTACTAACGCGAGTTATATTCTGCCGGCGGGCGGTCAAGCTAACATGACTTACCTCCCCGGCATCGCTTGAGACCACGATGTCAGTCTGCGACACACCTGCGGGTGCGGTTTTCCAGTCGATATATATAGGGATTTCAATCTGCTTGTCGACTATGCCATCGAGCGGTGAGGCCCCTTTGCCCGATGCGGCTCCATTGTCGAGTACGACCCAGGGCGCGCTCACTTTGACGTGATACGCGACGGGAGCTTTCCCCTTATCAAATAGCGTCAGCGACTCCTGCTGCCGTGCTACCGAGTCGAATTCGTCCATGGCAATCTGCGGACCGGTCTTATCGCCGAACGCAACGCCGAGCTCACCTTTCTCCGGCAGTTCGAGCGTGGTAACTCGCGGAGCGGAGTTGGCCTTGGGACTATTCCACGAGGTATAGCCCAAGTGCGGCTGATCCATCATGTGGTCCCACTTGCCGTTCAACAGATCGTGATTGTATTCATCGGCGAGCTGCTTATCGCGGTTAAACAGCGCGAGAGTACGGGCGGCATCGTCGTTTGCGGAGGCGCGACCTTGGCGCACCGCCAAAGCATTTTCGCCTGCTGCGATATACATCTCGGTAACTGTGGCCGAGGCCTCAACCATGTATTGCACTAACTCAAAGTAGGATGCTCTCTCGTCCTGCGGTAACTTGCCTGCTAGATCGTTGACGCGCTTTTCGAGCGCTTCCCAGTCGCCCTTGACGCGATTGGCTTCGTCGAAGTTTGCAACGCTGAATGTGCCGGGATTGATCAGCTCCGGTTTGCGGCGGCTGTTATAGCGCGTGTAATCCTCGACATCGCGTGCGATCTCCTCGGCGTGTTCTGGCCCAAAGTCACGCGTGGCCCAGTCGACGGCGAACTCATGCAGATGGTCCTGATCCCAGCGCTGCGGCTCACGCGCATAGGTCAGAAAGAACTCCATGGGAAACTCCATGGGCTTGAGGTCTCCCACGTTCACAATCCAAACACGGTCCGCGCCGTACTCCAGGGCAAGGTGCATCTGCTCCCAGACTTTCGAGATGGAATTCGTATTAATCCAGTTATAGTTGCGCGGCGCACCGACATAGTCGAAGTGGTAGTAGATACCCGCGCCGCCGCTGCGCTTTCTTTCCTCGGCGGTGGGCAATCGGCGAAGGTCGCCCCAGTTATCGTCAGACCACAGCAGAGTTACATTGTCTGGAACGCGCATTCCCTTCTCGTAATAGCTCTGAACCTCCTTATAGAGCGCCCATATCTTAAGGTCGCTGTCCAAAGTGGGCGTTGACTCGTCCTTAAGGATATCCAACTGGTCGTGAACGATCTTCTCAAGCAGTCCTACATTATCGGTAGTGCTCATGGGCATGTCGCCATCGCCGCGCATGCCCACCGTAACAGTGCTCTCAAGATTTTTGTTGCGATCAATTCCGGATTGCCAAAAACTGCGCAGCTCCGCGCCGTTAGTCTCGTAGTTCCAGGCTCCGGCTCCGTGGCGCTTCCATTCCTGCTGGCTGCGGAGCATGGGCTCATGGTGGCTGGTGCCCATCACAATGCCGTACATATCTGCAAGCCTGGGATTTTCGGGGTCGTCTTCGTTGAATGCGTTGTCCCACATTGCCGGCCACAGATAGTTCGCCTTGAGGCGCAGCAGGAGTTCAAATACGTGCACGTAGAACTTCGAGTTGAGGCCGCCGAACTTCTCCTTGCCCCATCCACTGAGAGCCGGAGCTTCGTCGTTCAAAAAGATGCCGCGATACTTTACCGCAGGCACAGGTTGCACGTAGCGGCCGGGCACAACAAACAAATTGCCGTGATGCGGAATGCGCACATCGGCCCACCAGTACCACGGCGAGACGCCAATCTGCTCGGAGAGATCGTAGATGGCGAAGATGGTTCCGCGCTTGTCGCTGCCGGCAATCACAAGAGCGCGCCGAATTCCTGGCGTAGGATGCTCGACAATTGTGGTGACTGCCGACTCCCATTTGCCGCGCACGTCTCCGACATCGATTTTGTGACGCTGGATCAGATCGTCAATGAGGGCGCTCTTGCCGATGGTGCCGATGATGACGGCATCGACAGACGCCGAGCCTGCGCCAGCCTTGATCAACTCCGGCCGGATGCCGCTGACACGCTCGATATCCTGCGAGAGGTCGCCGGCGGCGCGCGCCACTCCCGGCCAATCGTTATCCGATAGAAGAAGCGGAACCGCTTTGCCCGATGCTACCAGCGCGAAGGCTCCGCGCTGCGTGGAGAAGGACACGTAGGAATGGTCTCCGAGACAGTAGGCGCGAAGAGCAAACGAGCAAAGGCAAAGAACGAGGAGCAAGCGGCGCAGCGATTTGGAATTCATGGGTCCCTGGAAGATAAGATGCGCGGAACGAGCGAAACGCCGGTCCGACAGACGTGCATAAGTATAGCTCCGCGCGGGCTGCGCGAGCGGCAAAGCACGAGCGGTCTCCGAGACAACCGCATGAACAGGTATTCAGAGCGTTGCGGGGGTTCGCGCCGCCCCTCCAGGGCTGAGCATGTTTACTGCAACGTGTCCCAGGGCTGCGCTACGCTTGCCCTGGGCTATTTTCCACTCCTCCCTACGGGAGGAAACAACCTGGCCGATCGAGTACACCGGCGAAAAATGACCAGCTTGAGGGGCAAAAACGTTCCGGCAATTACCTCGGCGCGACCTCTCGCTGGTGCGCGGTATTCCTACCTTTCGATGCGCTGGGCCAGAGTGCCATCGGCATTGAGAACATCGACCACCAGCGCCAAGGTTCCGTCGGCGTGCGTGGCGCAGCTCAGGCATGGATCGAAGGAGCGGACCAGACCCTCCATGCGGTTCAACATACCCTCAGTGACCTGACGGCCCGACAGATAGCGCCGCGCCACCTGCACGAGTCCGCGATTCATGGCCAGCGTGTTGTGAGCGGTGGCCACAATAAGATTCGCGCTGACCATCATGCCGTTTTCGTCCACCTTGTAGTGGTGAATCAGAGTGCCGCGCGGGGCTTCGATGATTCCGACACCTTCCGGCTCGTTGGCCTTGGCCTCGGCGCGCACATCCTTGTCGAGAATGCCGGGCTGCTGAAGAATCTGCTCCATACGCTCGATGGCAAAGACGATCTCAATGAGCCGCGCGTAGTGGTTGTGGAAAGAGCTGAGCAGAATATCGCCGTAGTTGCGGCGGAATTCGTTGAGCGCCTCGTCTGCCAGCGGCGTGCCGCATTGCCGGGCCAGGTTGAGACGGGCGGCGGGGCCTACACGATACACGCCCTGCGGAAATCCAGTGGGCTTGTAATAGGGCGCCTTCATGTAACTGGCATCGTCCACGCCTTCACCCACATACTCGTGATAGTCGCGGGGGTGAATGTTGTCAGCCAGGATGTTTCCATCCGAGTCGCCGAAGCGCAGCCAGCCCTCATGGCGGCGGCGCGAGCCGTAGAGGCAGAGGTTGCCGTCTTTGCGGCCGAGCGCCATAAAGAGCGAGGGAAAGTTGCCGAAAGCGAGCACTTCGTCTGACAGCTTTTCCATCATGTGCTTGAAGAACTCAAGCGTGCGCGTAGCGATGGCCAGCGATTCAGGAAGTCCCGCGAGGATTTCGTCGCGCTTGGCCTCAGTGAGCGGAGAGGCAACGCCGCCGGAGACGATCCACGGCGTGTGAATTCGCTTGCCGCCGAGTATCTCGATCACCTGCTGTCCCCACTTGCGCAGGCGAATGCCATCGAGTGCGATGGCCGGATGGTTTGCGGCCAGGCCAAGAACGTTGCGCTCAGCGGGGTTCGAGTCCCAGCCCATTACGAAGTCTGGCGCGGAGAGATGAAAGAAGCTGAGCGCGTGCGATTGGGTGATTTGCGCCAGATGCACCACGCGGCGCAGCATCTCGGCAGTCTCGGGGATGCGGACACCGAGAATGGCGTCGCAGGCTTTTGCGCCGGCAAGTAGATGGCTGATGGGGCAGATGCCGCAGATGCGCGCGGTCAGCGACGGCATCTCATAGAACGGCCGGCCCTCGCAGAACTTTTCAAATCCGCGGTACTGCAGCACGTGGAGATGCGCATCCTCCACCACGCCCTGGTCGTCGAGCTGAATGGTGATTTTTCCGTGCCCTTCAACTCTTGTAATTCCATCGATTCGTATGGTCTGCATTCGCTTGCTCCACTTGACGGCTAATTTCCAAAGTGACTCTTCGAGGCCAGGTCGGGAACGCGCCCGGCCAGCACCTCGCTGAGAACGAAATAAATCAGGTCCGCCGAGGGCGGACATCCGGGCACGAACAGATCGACCGGCACCAGTTCATGTAGGGGAACCACCTTTTTCTGCAGTACCGGAACTTCGAGGTGGGGCACGCCCGGATTGGCCGTTGCGTTTTCAATGTAGCCGCGGCGCAATACGTCTTCCAATGGAAAGACATTGCGCATGGCAGGCACATTGCCGGTAACGGCGCAGTCGCCCAGCGCCACCAGCAGCTTGGTTCTGCCGCGCACCAGCTTGATCTTCTCGATATCGTCGCTGTTGGCCAGGGCTCCCTCAACCAGGGTGAGATCCACGTCTTCAGGAAACTCCTTGGCATCGACCACGGGGCTGTAGACCAATTCGATCAGGCCGGCGACTTCAAGCAGCCGCTCATCGAGATCGAGAAAGGACATGTGACAGCCGGAGCATCCGTCCAGCCAGAGCGTTGCAACCCGCGCTTTCGTCATCGGCGATCCTCCCCACGCATTTGCAGCAGATACGGCAAGAATTCAGGTTTGGTCATCTCGGCCACAGACTTGCCTTTCGCGACCAATGCGCCGACCGGGCAAACCATCACGCATTTGCCGCATTGAGTACATGTGGCGGAGTTTCCCCACGGCTCGCCCATGTCGGTAATCATGCGCGCGGCAATTCCGCGGCCCGTCAAATCCCACGTATGCGCGCCCTCGATCTCGTCGCATACTCGCAGGCATCGGCTGCACAGGATGCATCGATTGTGATCGACGACAAAACGTGGATGCGATCCATCCGTCTCGCACTTGATGTGGAGGTAAGGCAGCGTCACGTGGTCAACGCCGAGCTTCTGCGCCAGGGTCTGCAGTTCGCAGTGGCCCGATGAAACGCAGACCGCGCAAACGTGGTTGCGCTCGGTCAGCAGCAGTTCCACAATCAGCTTGCGATACTCCCGCAACTCCTGCGAGTGCACGGTGATTTCCATTCCCTCCTGCGCTTGCGTGGCGCAGGAGGCGAGCAGCTTGTTGCTGCCCTTGACTTCAACAACGCACAGGCGGCATGCACCAATCTCCCTGAGTCCGCTGAAGTGGCAGAGGGTGGGAATGTCGATGCCGTTCTCGCGCGCCACTTCAAGGATGGTCTGATCCTCAGAGGCGCACACCTGTTTGCCGTCGATGGTGAGCGTCTTGATCTGATATTGATTCCGCTCTGGCATCTCGATCTCTCCTCAGTTCTCAACCTTCTCTGCAGGCGCGTTTGAGCAGGCGCACTTGCCCTGCGCGCACTTCTTCTCGGCGATATGCTGCACGTATTCGTCGCGGAAATACTTAATCGTGCTGCTCACCGGATTGGGCGCAGTCTGGCCCAGACCGCAGAGCGCGGTGCGATGCACCATCACGCCCAGCCGTTCGAGCGTGTCCAGATCTTCCATGCGTCCGTTGCCTTCGCTGATGCGCTCAAGCAGGCCGTGCAACTGAGTTGTGCCCACGCGGCAGGGAATGCATTTGCCGCAGGATTCGTCGCGCGTAAAGTCCATAAAGAACTTGGCCACATCGACCATGCACGCGGTCTCATCCATCACGATCATTCCGCCGGAGCCCATGATGGAGCCCACCGACGCAAGCGACTCGTAGTCCACATCCATGTCGAGGAACTGCTCGGGAATGCAGCCGCCCGACGGGCCCCCGGTTTGCACCGCCTTGAATTTGCGATCGCCGGGTATGCCGCCGCCCAGCTTGTACACCAGGTCGCGCAGCTTGATGCCCATGGGAACCTCAATCAGCCCGGTGTTGTTGACATCGCCCACCAACGCAAATACTTTTGTGCCTTTGCTCTTGCCGGTGCCGATGGAGGCAAACCAGTCGCCGCCATTGTGCAGAATGGGCGCGATGTTGGCGAAGGTCTCAACGTTGTTGAGCAGCGTGGGGCAGTGGTTGAATCCCGAGTAGGCCGGGAATGGAGGACGCGGGCGTGGCACTCCGCGCTTGCCTTCTACGGAGGCGATGAGCGCCGTCTCTTCGCCGCAGACAAAGGCTCCCGCACCCAGGCGGACTTCCACTTCAAACTCGAAATGCGAGTCGCCGATGGTCTTGCCTAGCAGGCCCATCCGTTCCGCCTGGCGAATGGCTATCTTGAGCCGCTTGACGGCGAGCGGATACTCAGCTCGGCAATAGATGTAGCCCTTGCTTGCGCCCACCGCAAAGGCGGCGATGGCCATGCCTTCAAGCACACGATGCGGATCGCTTTCAAGCACCGAGCGGTCCATGAATGCGCCTGGGTCGCCCTCGTCGGCATTGCAAATCACGTATTTTTGGGTGCCCGGCGCCTTGGCCACCATGGACCACTTCAACCCGGTGGGATAACCGCCGCCGCCGCGTCCGCGCAGTCCGCTCTTGATGATCTCCTGCACCACATCGTCTCGGTTGCGGTTGGCGATGCACTCGAGCAAAGGCTGGTAGCCGCCGGTGGCGATGTAATCCTCAATCCGCTCCGGATCGATGACGCCGCAATTCTCCAGCACAATTTTGCGCTGCTCGGCAAAGAACGGAACGTCGGGCGAGAGCGCGAACTCGGGCAGCGGCGCGCCATCCAGGCTGTCGACCACCGCGCTCAAAATCGCCTGGTCGGGAGGCAGTCCGCGATAGTAGGTATGCTGCGGCTCACAGCGCACCAGCGGCCCGGCTGCGCACAAGCCCATGCAGCCAACTCCCTTTACCTTGCAGATTTTCTGCATGCCCCGCTTCTGCACTTCGTCATCAAGAATCTTCAGCACCTGATCGCTGTGCAGCGAAAGACAGCCGGCAGCCACTGAGACGTTGATGTGGTGCGTGTACTGCTTCTGTTCTTCCTGTTCCTTTTCGGCGATTTCCCGCAGCTCATCGAGCGTCATGGCTCATCCACCTCCGCAGCTGATCTTTCACGCCTTCGGGCTGCGCCTTGGGAATCACCTCGCCGTCCATCACCACGGCAGGCGCAAGACTGCACGACCCGATGCAGCGCGCCGCAACCACTGACACTTTGTGGTCCGGCGTGGTTTCGCCAGCCACCACATGCGCCACATCTTCAATGGCCTTCATCAGGTTTCCCGCGCCCTTTACGTAGCAACCCGTGCCCATGCACACCACGCAGGTGTGCTCGCCCGGCGGCTTCAGGCTGAAGAAGTGGTAGTAGGTGGCCACGCCATACACCTCACTGAGCGGCAGCCGCAGCGACGAGGCAACGAAGCGCAACGATACGGTATCGAGGTAGCCGAAAGATTCCTGCACCGTGTGCAGCACTTCAATGAGCGAGGAGGCTTTGTGACCATAACGGCGCATCGTAGCCTCAACAAGTTTCCAACGTTTGTCACTGGAAGGAAGAGGAACAGATTCCGGATATGCCTGCACGAACGAACTCCTTTCGCCTTTCCCACGCCGGTGATAAGAACTACTTTTATCCCATAGCTCCGCCGCGTGTGGGTTTACCACATTCCGAGGAGATGCATCCCATACTGCGAAATGAATGAAAGAGGATATTAGCACCAAGGGGACGGAAGCGCACGCCCGCACGCAGATCTTTTTTGTGTTTTTTGGGGGTGAGACCGGTTTAGGAAGATTCTACGAATGCCGAACTGTGCCGTTCGGCTGCGGCGTGGCCAATACTCGCCGACATTTGAACCAGGGCCGCGCTAGAGCCAAAAAACAAAACCCCACCCGAGAGGATGGGGTTCGTCAGCAATCTGCGGTCACCGCTTGCGCAGTGGCCTTTGTAATTTCGCAACGGTTGTTTCCGCGCTGCCGGCCGGTGGGCCGGGTTGCACTACTCGGGCTGGATTGGTTCGACCGAGGCGAAGCGCCCGCGATTGCCGTGATCGGAGAACTTGACGTGGCCGGTCACCTTGGCAAAAAGAGTGTCGTCGGAGCCGATACCCACATTGGCGCCGGGCTTGATCTTGGTGCCGCGCTGACGCATGATGATCGTTCCGCCGGTGACAAATTCTCCGCCAAACGCCTTCACGCCCAGCCGTTGTGCATTCGAGTCGCGCCCGTTTGTGGAGCTGCCTCCACCTTTTTTGTGTGCCATTGCCTTAATCCCTTCTGAACCGGCTGCCGGCCTTCGGTTGTCAGCCTGCAGCGGTGAACTTGTACATCGAAACTCTTTGTGCTCCGGTTCTCGTTTGAGAACGCCCGGGAGCTACTTCGCGCTGTAGGTAACGCCGTCGGCCTCAATGGCCTTGATGCGCACTTCAGTAAAATTCTGGCGGTGCCCCTGCAGCTTTTTGTACTGCTTTTTGCGCTTGAAGTGGAAGACCAGAATCTTGTTGCCGCGGCCTTCGCCCAGCACTTCCGCAGTCACCTTTGCGGTTGAGGGTTTGGCCACCGTGCCCGGTTCGCCTGAAACTGCGAGCACATCGCTGAACTCGACGGTCTGGTCGCTCGTGACGACACTCTCGATCTTGACGACATCGCCGGGAGCCACGCGGTACTGCTTGCCGCCGGTGCGAATAACTGCGTACATGACAAACCCTCCAGCGCACAGGCTCTTGAGGCCAGGCGCAAACTCAACTTTTGTGTGCTCCATTGGGGCGGATACAGACAACTACTGCATCGGGACGGGGGCCGCACACACGCCAAACCCGGCGGTGAACCCTCACAGAGATCCCGCACGCCCCTACAAAAAGGGAGTGCATCGCCAAACTCTTCGATTTTATCGTTAAACCGGAGTTCGGTCAATCCACTCTTCAACCGAAGGCTGGCTGTGCCTGAATCGGGCCTGATCTGCGTGTGAAATGAGAGATTGGGGACAGGGTCAGGACCCCGGATCACGGCCCAGGGACGGCGGGTGGGCATTTGCCGGGCAGCCCCCAGTGGGCGGGGCGCAGCAGCAGATTCCAGAAGAGGAGATACCAGTAGGTTGCGGCCTTCAACCGGAGCTTGCGGTTGAGAAACAGCGTGAAGACGCAGGCAGCCCCGCCGGCCAGCGCGTTAATGAGCGTTCGCAGCACCGTATAGGCGGAGACGATCCAATAGGATGCGCGGCCGCGGGTCTTGCGGAAGAAGGTGAGCTTGGAGCGCTGATATTCAACGCGCGCCGGCCCCCGAAAGCGATTGGCGGTCACTGCGCCACCATGCTCGGCGTGGGCATGGGGCAGATAGCGGACCTCAAACCCCATGCTGCGGGCGCGCTGGCACCACTCAACCTCTTCAAAGTAGAAGAAGAAATCCTCATCGAGCAGGCCGAGACGAGGCAACACCGCGGCGCGCACCGACAGGCATGCGCCAAAGACCGATTCGACGGCGATCGGCTCGGATGCAGAGGTCTTGCGCTGGAAGCGACTCGGCGCAAACAGGCGGAGGAGCGGCAGGGGAACAAGCTCCTCGGCGAGCGAAGGCAGGGGCGCAAAGGCGCTCTGCAGGCGGCCGCCGGGATAGTGGAGCTGGCCGCCGGCAATCGCCAGATTGGGCCACCGGTAGAACCCGAAAGCAAAGCCCGCCAGAGCGCCAGGCTCAAGCCGCGCATCGTTGTTGAGCAACAACACAAATTCAGCCGGCGTTTGCTTGAGGCCTTGCCGGATTCCTTGATTCACGGCGCGGGCAAAGCCAGCGTTGCACGGGTTGGCGATACCCCGGACGCCGGAGAGCTGCCGGGCCAGCTCCTCCATCGATCCGTCGCTGCTGCCGTTGTCGACGACGACAATGTGCGTTTGGGGAATGCCTTCATCCAGGCAGGAGCGCACGCAACCGGCGAGCAGATCGCCGCCGTTGTAGTTGACGATGACCGCGAGAAAGCGCTGGCCCGCGTTCGGCGAGTTAAGGCTGAATGAATCGGATGTAGATGAGCCAGGACTCACGCGCACCGCCCGCTGCCGCTCCGGCTGGAACGCGAAGAAGGGGCTCTCTGGCCGGTGCAGATGGAGGGCTTCACGGAATCGAATCATAGTGGCGCGGCCAGGCAGTGTCAAAGCCGCGCCGGCAACACGTAGAACAGGATTGCGAAGTAGTGCGCGGCGCTGCCGGCCAGCACAAAGATGTGCCAGGTGGCATGGAAGTAGCGAATACGGTCGAAGGCAAAGAAGACGATGCCGACGGTGTAAGCCAGCCCACCTGCGCCCAGCCACGCCATGCCGTGGGGACCGATGGCCTGCGCCAGCGGCCGCGCGGCAAACACGATGAGCCAGCCCTGCAGCAGATAAACCAGCGCCGACACAACAGCCATGCGTCCGGCCGTGAAGCGGTCGAGTGCAATGCTCTTGGCCAGCACGCCGGCCGCGGCCAATCCCCATTCGATGCCGAAGACCGTCCAGCCCAGCCGCCCGCGCAATGAAACCAGCGTGAACGGCGTATAGGTGCCCGCGATAAGCAGGTAGATGGCCGAGTGGTCCAGGATCTGAAAGACACGCCGTGCGCCGGTGCGCACCAGCGAGTGGTAAAGCGTGGAACAGAGATACACCAGCACCAGCGTGGCGGCAAAGATGGAGCAGCTCGCAATCTGCGTAGCCGAGCCGCGCAGCGATGCGGCGATGAGCCAGATTGCGCCGGCAATGGCCAGTACCGCGCCGACGCCGTGGGTGATGGCGTTGGCCAGAATATCGCTGAGTCTGTGGGAGTGGGTCACCGTCCATGATAGTGCGCGCGGCTTGGCTGGCGGGCTGTTGACCCGTTGGTCATTAGAAAGCGCTCATCTGCTGGCCGGGCCGGCGGGGCTTTGCTTGCTCCCGTGATACTGATCGCGCCCCGCAAGCGCTGGGCGAAAGGGGTCGCACCATGCCCACAACCGTGCAAGTGGATTCGCCGATTGAAACAGGATTGGGAAGAGGGCCGGGCAGCAGAGTTCGCGGTCCTGCGCCGGTGGAGAGCACCGCGCGGCAGCTTACCGGACAACTGACCGAAGTTGCGCTGGGCTATCAGCGCATTCTGGCGATAAACCCTAAACAGCCCGATGCGCTGGTGGGGATGAGCCTGGTGGCGTTGGCCAGCCGCCAGCATCATGAGGCGGTAGCGATGGCAACGGCAGCGGTGGCCGCCGCGCCCCAGATGTGCGCGGCCTGGGTGGCGCTGGGGCAGGCGCTCAAAGCCGACGGGCACGCCGAGCAGGCTGAACGCGCCTACGCCGAGGCGATCCGCCGCGATGGAGCCAATGCGCTGGCGCGGCTGGGGCTGGGAGAGCTGCGCATTGCCAGCGGGCGCGCGGAAGAAGCGGAGCGGGAGTTTGCGCTCGCGCTCGAACGGCAGCCGGGGCTGATCTCAGCCCAGCTTGGCCTGGGAAATGCGTTAGCGTTATCCGGACGGAACGAGGCAGCTTTGGCGCGCTATCGGCAGGCGCTCGAATTGCGGCCGCGGCTACCTGAGGCCGAGTATGCCGCCGGGTTTGTGCTGGCCAGGATGGGCAGGGCACAGGAAGCGGAGAGACGCTTCAGGCGCGCGCTCACCCAGCGGCCAGACTTTGCCGCGGCGTGGATCGGGCTGGGCGTTCTGTTGCGCGAGCAGGGCCGGGATCTATCGGCGCTGGCGGCGCTCAGCCGGGCGGTCGAGCTGCGGCCCGACCTGGTGGCAGGCTGGCTGAATCTTGCCTTGCTTGAACGGGAACTGCACCGGCCCAAAAAGGCGGAGGAGTGTTTGCGCAAGGCCTTTGCGCTCGATCTCGATCAGGTGGAGACGATGGTGTCGTGGTGCCAGTTGCGGCTGGCGGAGAAAGACATGGCCGGGGCATGGGGATGGGCGCGCTGGGCGCTCGGGCGGAACCCCGATCACGCCGAAGCGGTGAATATGCACGGAATTCTGCTGCATACCGAGAGGAGGTTCGAGGAGGCAGCCGCCGTCTTCGCGCGGGCCGAGGCGCTGGGCAGCCCCGCCGCGTGGTCTAACCGAGGCAACTCCCTGCTCGATCTGGGACGCCTGGACGAGGCTCTGGCCGAACATGAAATTGCAGTCGAGCGCGACCCGAAACATCCCGGAGCCCGCTACAACCTGGCGCTGACCAGGCTGCGGCTGGGCGACTGGAAGCGCGGCTGGGTGGACTACGAGGCGCGCTGGCATTTCCGTGAGGTCCATGCCCGTCCCAGAGAGCTGAAGGTGCCGCGATGGAACGGTGAGCCACTCGAAGGAGATTGCGGCGGCAAGCGGATTCTGCTCCATGCCGAGCAGGGGTTGGGAGACACCATCCAGTTTTGCCGGTACGCCACTCTGGTGGCGGCGCAGGGCGGTTATCCGATTCTTTCCGTGCAGCCGCCGGTTGAGCGGCTGGTAAAGTCGCTGGCGGTAGTGCGCGCGGGGCTGGCGGAGACGGCCAGGCTGTGGGCCGAGCCGGACGGCTTTGACCTGGAGTGCCCGCTAATGAGTCTGCCCGCGGTCTTCGGGACCACCCCGGAGACGGTTCCCTGGCCGGGTGCCTACCTGGGCGCGGAGCACGATGAGATTGAAGACAAGCGGCGGCAGTTTCCGTCGGCGAAGGGCGAGTTGCGGGTTGGCTTTGCGTGGGCAGGCAACCCGCGGTACAAGGCGGACCGCAACCGTTCGGTCGAACTTAAAGCGTTTCTGCCGCTGCTCGGCGTGAGCGGCGTTATGTGGATTTCCCTGCAAAAAAACAGCGCGGAAGAACAGCTGCAGATGCTGCCAAGCGATCTCCATGTGCTGGATGGATCGAGCCGGGATCGCGATCTGGCCGAGACGGCGGCTCTGCTGGCCACGCTCGACTTGGTGATTACCACCGACACATGCATCGCGCATCTGGCCGGGGCCATGGGCAAGCCGGTCTGGATTCTGCTGCCCTACCTCTCCGACTGGCGCTGGATGCAGAACATCTCGGCAACCCCCTGGTACCCCACTGCCCGCCTGCTGCGGCAAAGAGCCCCTGGAGACTGGCCGGAACTGATGGAGCGGGCCGCGAATGAGGTCGAACGATTCCGTATCGACTCCTCTCTTGACCGTTAAACATTCAGATTAAAAGAGTTACTGAAGCATAAAATTGACGGAAAAATTCTCTTGACAGCTCGTACTCTATAAACTAGAGTACTCCTTATTGAGGACAGCTCTACTGTAAACGAGCTCTCCCGGGAGACAAACTATGACCGAGAACTTTGAACGCCAGGAGTTGCAGGACAGGCTCAACCTGATCGAGAGCATGATCGCCGAGGGCCGGCGGAAGACCGAGAGATGGGGCTGGACGTTTGTGCTGTGGGGGGTGGCCTATTATGTCGCCATCTTCTGGGCCTCACTGGGCCATAGCAACTGGGCCTGGCCGGTGACAATGATTACGGCCTGCGCAGCGACGGGGGTTCTGTCCTCCATCAAGAGCCGCAATCGGCCAGGCACCCAGACAGGGAATGCCATCGGCTCCGTATGGATCGCGGTGGGCATTTCGATGTTTATGCTGTTCATGTCGCTGGGGATGAGCGGCAGGATGGACCAGCACATCATGATGGCGGGAATTAGCGCCATGTTGGGTACGGCCAATGCGGCCTCCGGTTTGATTCTGAAATGGAAGATGCAGTTTGCCTGCGCGGTAGTCTGGTGGGCAATCACGGTCTATGCCTGCTTTGGCAAGGGCAACGCACTCACGATCGCATTTCTGGCGGCCATCTTCTTCTGCCAAATTGTGTTCGGAATTTACGCGATGATTTGCGATGCGCGCAGACGGCAGCAATACGGGAATCAGGGAGCGGCACATGCCTGAACTGCCGGAGTTGAATCCCGTCATTCACGGCAAGCTGCGCCTGGCGCTGCTCTCGCTGCTGGCGGGCGTGGAAGAGGCCGAGTTCACCTGGCTGCGGACCAAGACCGGCTCGACCGACGGCAACCTGGGCGCGCAACTGATGAAGCTCGAAGAGGCGGGCTACGTTGCGGTCGAGAAAAAGTTTGTGCAGCGCAAACCGCAAACCCTCTATCGCATGACCGAAGCCGGCCGCACGGCTCTGAGCGAGTATGTGGCCGCGCTGAAGCAGTTACTGGGAGCGGCGATCGGGGACTAAAGGAGCAAGGAGCGAGATTGCAGCTTTCCACATTTTTGCGCCCCAGGTCTCCGTCCGCTTGATTTCGTTCCTTGAGGTTTGTGCTTTCCCACCCATTCGCCAGAAAGAAGGCGAATGGATGGGGCACGGTGCTGACTTGCTGACTCGCTGACTCGCTGACTTGCTGACCAGCTGACTTGCTGACTTGCTAACTCGCCGACTCGCCGACTCGCTAACCAGCTAACTCGCTGCTCCGCCAAGACTCATCCTTACCCGCTTCATCACGCCGAGATAATAGGCCAGGTTGTGAATCGAGTTCAGCGTGCCCGACAGCGCCTCGCCGGCCTGCATCAGGTGGCGCAGATAGGCACGCGAGTACCGGCGGCACACCGGGCAGTCGCAGTTGGGGTCGGGCGGGCGCTGATCTTCGGCAAATTGCTTGTTCTTGATGTTGAGCCGCCCTTCGCTGGTAAACAGCAGTGCGTGGCGCGCGGCGCGCGTGGGCAGCACGCAGTCCATCATGTCCACGCCCATGCGCGCGTACTGCTCAATCTCGTCCGGGTAGCCGACGCCCATCACGTAGCGCGGCTTGTCTTTGGGCAGCAGCGGCAGCACCTCGGCAATCATCTCCAGAGTCAGCTCGCGCGGCTCGCCCACGCTGAGGCCGCCGATGGCGTAGCCGTCAAAGTCCATCTCGACGAGCCGCTCGGCGCACTGGCGGCGCAGGTCCACATGCATGCCGCCCTGCACAATGCCGAACAAGCTCTGCGTGCGGCCGCCAAATTCATCGCGCCACACCACCTCGTCGCGGTGGGCGCGGAAGTGGTCGAGCGAGCGCCGCGCCCAGGCCATCGTCAGCCGCAGGCTCTCTTCCGCGCGGCTGCGGCCGGCGGGATACTCGGTGCACTCATCGAAAGCCATGGCGATGTCCGCGCCGAGGGCGATCTGCACATCGATGGAGTGCTCGGGCGTGAAGAAGTGGCTGCTCCCGTCAAGATGCGAACGGAAGCGCACTCCGTCGTCGGTGACTTTGCGCAACGAGCTGAGGGAGAAGACCTGGAATCCGCCCGAGTCTGTAAGCATGGCGCGCGGCCAGCTCATGAAGCGATGCAGTCCGCCCAGCCGGCGAATGGTCTCGTGGCCCGGCCGCAGATAAAGGTGATAGGTGTTGCCGAGGATTATCTGGGCGTCCAGCGCTTCGAGAGTGTCTTGCGGAACGGCTTTGACCGTGCCGGCCGTGCCCACCGGCATAAACACCGGCGTTTCCACGGTCTGGTGTGGCAGCGCCATGCGCCCGCGCCGCCCTCCCGCACTGGTTTCCGCAATCAGCTCAAAACGTGCGCTCACTAGACGATTCTATCGGGCCGCAGACCGCCTTCGGACCATAGATTGCTTTCGACGTGGACAACGGACTGGGCCACCGAATCGCCGCGCACCGTGAAGTCCGCAAGAAGCTCGGCGACTGTGCGCCCCGTGCGGGGTTCGCGGAGTTCCGGCGCAATCTCACTAAGCGGCACCAGCACAAACGCGCGCTCGGCCAGGCGCGGGTGTGGAATCTCCAGCGTCGCGCCGCCCAGCACGTAGTCGCCGTAGAGCAGAATGTCGAGGTCGAGCGTGCGCGGGCCGTTTTCAAAGCTCTGTGCGCGATTGCGGCCAAACGATTTTTCAATCAACAGCAGCGCGCCCAGCAGCTCAAAGGGCGTCAACTCGGTTTCAAGCCGGGCGGCGGCGTTTACAAAGCGGGGCTGGTCGGCATACCCCACCGGCGCGGTGGAGTAGAGCGACGATCGCGCCCTAACCCGGCCCACTTCCCGCAGGCGCGCGGCAGCGGCAGCCAGAGTGGCGTCAGGCAGGCCAGTCTCGCTGGGCAGGTTCGCGCCCAATCCGATGTAGCAGGTTTTCACCGTTTCCAGCGTAACGCGAATGGCCGCCGAACCCTCGATGAGCAGGAAAGAATCAGAGCCAGAAAGAGATTCATGATTGCCGTAACGGGAATTGCCGGAGATGCGGGCGGGTGGCTAGGTCAGCGCTCTACGTGTGACCGACAACTGAGGCCGCAGAGGGGTTTCTGGTAGCATCCTTAGTTGGAGAAACTCAGCATGGATGTTCTCGGTAGCGCGGGCCTCGGTGTCCGCAGAAATGAAGATATCGCCCTCGATCTGTTGAAGTTTGTGGCCGCAACCGCGGGAGTGGGCAAGCCCGCCGCACCCTCTACCGGCTTTACCGGCGCAACCGCGCCCAAGCCCGAGGAGCACGTTACCCAACTGCTTGAGCTCTACGGCCGCTGCCTGCGCTCCGTAGAAGGCAAAGGGCCTGAGTCAGGGGTAGCAAGATAACCAGCCAGTCCACTTTGCGGGTTGCAGTCGCCGGGGCCGGGGCGTTTGGACGAAATCATCTTCGCGTGTACCGCGAGCTTGAGGACGCGGGCCTCGGCGTCGCTCTGGCAGCGGCCATTGAGCAGGACCCGGCGCGCGCCGCTGAAGCCGCGGCCAAGTACGGCATCCCCGTCTTCGCTTCCGCTGAAAAGCTGCTCGCCGCCGATCTCAAACTCGATGCGGCCACCGTCGCCGTGCCCACCGTGCATCACTATGCGGTCGCGGCTGAGTTGCTGGCCGCCGGGCTCGACCTGCTGATTGAAAAACCTCTGGCCGCCAACCTGCGCGAGGCAGACGATTTGATTGCCCAGGCCGCCAAAGGCGCGCGCATTGTGCAGACCGGCCACCTGGAGCGCTTCAATCCCGCAGTAACGGCCATTGAGCCCAGGCTGCGCCGCCCCATGTTCTTTGAGGCGCACCGGCTCAGCATCTTTACTCCGCGCTCGCTCGACGTGGATGTAGTGCTGGACCTGATGATTCACGATCTGGACATTGTGCTCACCTTCGCCCGCTCGCCGGTGCGCGAGGT
>Ga0302319_10009770_pt1 | contig 18384 bp, 11 predicted proteins | sample Bog_T0_2_FD_203319 | JGI IMG/M metagenome (GOLD analysis project Ga0302319, IMG submission 203319) | Peat permafrost microbial communities from Stordalen Mire near Abisko, Sweden - Bog_T0_2 | ecosystem: Environmental > Terrestrial > Soil > Wetlands > Peat | place: Sweden: Abisko, Stordalen Mire...
CCCTTGGCATAGTCTGAGAGCACCACCACGTGGACCTTACCCACCAACTGCTCGGCGCGTTCACGCAGCCGCTGTATGTCGTCGGCCCCGGGCTTATCCCGGCTCTCAATGTCCAGCCGCAACAGCTGCTGCCTGCGCCCTATAATCCGCGTCTTGGAGATCGTCGGCAGCGCCGTCGTCACTACACCTGCGGTGTCAATCTTCGCAGCCTCCAGGAACGCCTCCAACTCGCGCCGCTCCGCATCATCGCCCCAAAAACCCGCCAGCAACGCCTGGCAGCCCAGGCCCGCCAGATTCATCGCAACATTCGCCGCTCCGCCTGCACGCTCGTAACGCTGCGCGTGCCGCAGCACCGGCACTGGGGCTTCCGGCGAGATGCGATCCACCTCGCACAGGATGTAGCGGTCCAGCATCAGGTCACCGACCACCAGAACCTTCAGGCGGCCGAATCCACCCTCCAGCAATCCCAGAACCTCATGTATTTCGGGCATCATCACCGATTCATATCTCCCTTACTATCATCGCACTAACAACCTCGAACACTTCCTCGACCCCAATGCCCGTCAGGCATTTCTTCCCTTCTTCGATGCAGGTTTCCAGCCCACAGCCTGCACAATCCACACGGTGATACACCACGCGATGCTGTCTCCCCACCGGAAACCATTGCCGGGGAAGGTTCCGCGCCGCAAAGACGGCCACGCACCGCGTCCCAACCGCGGCCGCCAGATGCATTGGACCGCTGTCGTGGCCCAGGAACAGCTCCGCGGTTGCCAGCGCCGCGCCACTCTCGCGCGGCGTCAGAACTCCGCACAGGTTTACCACCGGTCCACCGCCCTGCTCGCGCCATGCTTCCGCGGCAAACTCGCTGGCCTCGGCCTCGTCCGCGGCGCCCACCAGCAGGAGCGCCCGCCCAGGAGACTGCTTCGCAACCATCCCCAGCAGCGCACGCCAGTTCGAGTTGCCCCAGTCTTTCGCCTGCACCTTGGTCCCCACGCTCACCGCAATCGGACGAGACAGCAGTGCCGCACCACCGATTGCCTCTGCCGCAGCCTCCCGCTCGGCATCGCTCAACCGCAGGTCCCAGTTCGCGGGTTCCTCCACATCCATGTCACCGCACTCGGCCAGACAGCGCACCAGCCGCGCGGCCTCCGGCTCCAGATCGCCGTCCGCTGACTCGCTGCCGTAGTGGTTCTGCTGCATCGCCTCCGTCAGGGGAACTCCGACCAGCCGGCGCACCCCGCACAGCCGGAAGAAGCGCGCATCGCGTCGCGCCGCCTCCACACCCCGTGCGGCTGCCAGATATACCACTACCTCCGGCCGCCAACGCCACAGCGTCCACCACAACCGCGCCAGTTGCCACACACTGCGGGTCCCCACCGGGTAGCGCAGGAAGCCGTCCACCAGCCCGGAGCCGCCCAACACGGCCTCCGCGGGCGCGGCCTTTGCGCTTACGGGCAGATTCGTCAGCAGCCGCCGCTCGGCGTTGGGGAAGGTGCTCGCTACCAGGTGCAGCGCCGGCAGAGCAACCACCATATCGCCCAGACTGCCCAGCCGGTAGAGCAGCAGACGCCGCGTCGAGCCGTTCGTCATGCCCACAGTGTCGCACTTGCGTCCCGGCTCGGCTATCCTGCATTCATCCCCTCCGTGCTCGACGCCGCCCATCTCGTCCATCTCCAGACTCTCGCAACCGCCCACGGCCACGACTCCACCGCGCCCGCACCCAAGGCCGCCTCGGCCTTCGAGCAGCTTGTTCTGGACCAGCACTGCGCCAACTTCGACCTCTGGCACTGCGAGGACCAGGCCCGCGACCCTGCCGCCGACGACGCCATGCTGGCCGCCACCAAGCGCTCCATTGACCGCCTGAACCAGCTCCGCAACGACCTTGTGGAGCAGATCGACAGCACCCTCCTCGAAAGCCTTACGGCACAGCCCCAGGAGTCCGTTGTGCTGCACTCGGAAACGCCCGGCCTGATCATCGACCGTCTTTCGATCCTCACCCTCAAAATATTCCACACCGCCGAGCAACTGCACCGCTCCACAGCGGAGCACCAACAGCGCAACCGCGACCGCCTCGCCGTGTTGAATCAACAGCGCGATGACCTGGCAGCCTGTCTCGCGCAACTTTGGGCGGACGTGCTCCATAACCGCCGCCGTTTCAAGCTCTACCGTCAGCTCAAGATGTACAACGACCCAACCCTGAACCCTGTGATTTATGGCAATGCCACCAAAGGCTAATGCGCGCGATTTGACCCGCGGCCTGTCGGCCTCGTATAAAACCGAAGCAAGACCCTGGCGCAACTTCACTCCCTCGATTCCTTAACCGATGGGCTTCGGCCCCCGAGATCTCATGGCCACAAAGTCGGCAGCACCCATCTCCGCGAGCAAGGCTGTGAAGCTCAAGCCGGCAGTCGTGACCAAGATGCCACGCACCCTCGCGGGCAACGTCGCGCCTGCCGACAACGCAGCGCGCAAGTCCACGCTCTCCCTCTATGAGAGCGCAATTAAGCTCATGCAGTCCGGCAAGTATGAGAAGGCGCACGACTCCTTCGTGAAGATGCTGGACGCCGCCGCCCCGGACCTCGCCGCCAGCATCAGGCGCAACATCGCCATCTGCGTGGCCCAGATGCACATCGGCGCCCACCAGTTCCAGACCCCCGAAGAGCGCTACGACTTCGCCGTCTCCCTGCTCAACCAGGGCCACTATGAAGACGCCCGCGAGCACCTGCAGGCCATCCTGCTCAAGGAGAAGTCTGCCGATTACGCCTTTTACGGCCTGGCCCTGCTGGCCGGCATGACCGGCGACGCCGATAAGTGCATCGACCACCTCACCGAGGCCATTCGCCTGAATGGGCAGAACAGATTGCAGGCGCGGCTGGATTCCGACTTCGACTCCGTGTGTGACGACCCGCGCTTTACGGAACTATTGTATCCAGAGGGGTAAGCGCGCTCTTGAGCGCATTCCCCGGTCAGGGCGTCTTCAGCAGGGTCGTTGAAACCTCCCCGCTGGTGCCAGTCACAGCCGTTATCTGGACCACCTGAGGCGGGCCTGCCACCTGGAGCGGGGTCACCAGCACCTGCCCATTGGCATCGGACGCTGCGGTGCTCTTTCCGCTGGCCAGCACCGGGGCTGACGCGCACGGCCCCAGGGCGGCGCACACTCCCTCCCACGCATAGACCGTCTGGTAGACCGTTACCGTAGCGCCCTGCAGCGGATGTCCTGCGCCGTCGGCCACCTGCACCGTCACCCCAGCCAGCGGCGAGCCCTGCCCCACGCTCTGGCCCGCGCCGCCGGTCACCGTCACGCTCCACAGCGAGGAGTCCACTCCGAAGACCGTCCAGCTTGCGCAGACAGTCGTCCAGGCACAGCCGGTCAGGGTATCGGTCGCGCCGGCGGCGATGGAGGCAGTCTGCACCGCAACGGTCTCTACCCCATTGCTCCCAGTGGTGCCGGAGGGTGGGGTCAGCGTGAGCGATGAGGCCGTCGTCCAGCTCACCCCCACCCCTGCCGCAGGGGAGCCGTTCTGTGTAGCCGTCAGCGCGACGCTCCACTGCCCTCCAGCGCCCGCAGCCAGGTAGACCACGGTCTGGCTCAGGCTCACGCTCTCCACCACGCTGGTAACGTTGATCGTGATCTGCACGGACGCTCCACCGCTGACTTCTGTGGCGCTGACCGTCACCGGGCCGGCGGCAGCGCCGGTGAGCGCGATCTGCGCCAGCCCGCTCGCACTGGTGGTGACTGTGCAGCTGCTGCCCGCGCCGCAGCCCAGCGTGGCTGCTCCGGAGACCACAGCAAAGCGCACGCTGGCTCCCGCGACCGGAGCGATGCCGTCAGAGGCCAGCACCCGCACGGCGAAGGGCGTGGCCGCCGTGACGCCCGTCTGCAGCGCGGCCGGCGCGGAGACGATCTGAATCTGGTCGATGGCGCCGGAGTAGCTCAGCGCGCCCTGCATCACCGTGGAGCCGCCCGTCTGCGCGTCCAGCACCTCCACGTCTACCGCCGCGGAGCTCGCTCCCGCCGCGGTCAGGGACGGCACATCGGCCACAATCGTGTTCGCAGTCCAGCTCAGCACAGTCGAGTTCACGCCGTTCACCAGCACCTGATTGCCCTGGCGGAGGCCCATGCCTGTGATGGTGACCTGGCCGCCGCCGGTGCCCACCGTCGCGGGCGAGAGGCTGTCGGCGTAGAGGATGCGGGCACTGTAGGCGAAGTCCGGCCGACCTGCCCCGAACTGGTCGGACACGACGAACCGCAGCGTGGAATCACTGGCCGCAGCTGCCATCGGGAGCTGGGTCACGCCCAGTGCCAGCGCGTTCATGGCGGCGGGGGCGGCGGCCACCGTCGGCAGCGTGCCGGTGGGGTCGGTGGAGTTCCAGACGCCGATGACCGGCTGCAGCTTGTTCAGCGTGGCAGCGCCGCTCTCATCCAGCGCCGTGATCTCGAGGGTCCAGGTGCGGTTGGCCTTGACTGAGACGGTGCCCCAGGAGCTGTGTCCGGTGGAGCAGAGCAATCCGCTCCAGAAGCCGCTGGGATCGGCCGCAGCCGGGCTGCCCTCGGTGCCATCATTGCCGGGGCTGCAGCTCGTGGAGCCGCCGTTCATGCTGAGGAAGGCTGGAAGGCTGAGCCCCGCCGTCACAAACGGAAAGACCTCCGGCTCCGGCGGCCCGGAGATGCTCTCTGGCGGCCGCTGATAGGGCCCCAGGGCATACTCGCCGGTGTAAAGCGGGTTGATCGACTCCTGGCTGACGGTGAATCCAGACAGCGACGCCACCAGCGGCACCGCCCCCATATAGGCGATGGACTCCCACTGCGGGTCGCCGCTGCCCACATCCTCATTCGCCGCCTCGCCGCCGGTCACCGGATTTCCGCCGTTCTGCTGGTAAAGCAACCCTGTCACCGCGGAGGTCGTCTGCCAGCCGTCAAAGCCGCCCGTCTGCCCCACCGGGACCTCCGTCACGGTCACGTTGGCCAGCTCCATGCCCTGCCCGGTGGGAAAGGTCACAAAGCCTGTCAGGGCCGCCGCATGGGCCAGGCTCGGCGTCTTGCCGGGCAGGGCGTTGCCGGTGGTCACCGGATACAGAAACGCCAGCGACGACAGATCGTCAGGACGCAGCGCGAAGGCGTTCTGCATGCACTGGTAGGTGTACAGGCCGCAGATGACGTCGATGGGGTGCATCAGCGGCCAGTTGGCCAGTTGGTTGGCTGTGGGCGTAGTGGCGCCGGTGAAGACGTTGTCGTTAACCTGCGCCCAGGCCAGCCCCAGCACGCACCCGAAGGCGCGCGCCAGTTGATACTGCATCTGGGTCAACTGCTGCGCGTTGGAGCCTACGCAACGGCCATTCAGCACCAGAACCGCATGCTGAATGGTGCCGCTCAACCCAAAGCTGTCCACGCTCCAGGTGACGGCGTTCTGGCGGCAGCCGGAGGGCGCACTGGCACCATCGCCCAGCAGTAGATCGGTCACGCTGCCATCGCTGTCATAGAGAACCGCAATCTGAATGGCCGCATAGTTCGTCGCCTGTACATCCGCGGGAAAGACCACCGCCGTGCCATTGAAGTAGGCGTTGGCTCCGCTGACGTGCTCGGCCAGCAGTCCACCCTGTGCGAGCGTGAGGTTGGCCGTGGGGACGTTCCACACGGCGGCGGCGGCCGCGACCATGGCATCGGCCTGCGCGTGCGTTACAGTGGCCGCCAGAGCGCCCGGATCGGTGAAGTACAGCGGCTGGCCGGTATACCAGGCCATGGGCGTGCCGGCGCGCACGGAATAGCCCGAGGTCCCCGTGACGAAGCGCGGGCCGCCTGCCCAAGCCGCGGAGGCGACGCCCAGCAGCAGCAGGCCAAGCCCTCTAACGCCCCGCATAGGCGGTCCCTTGGCTCAGCGGCAGGCGTTTGGGCTCCAGCGCGGTGGTCCTCCAGCCGGCCACAACGCGGGCTCCGTCGCTCAGCGCAACCGCGCTCCTCTCCGGCGGGTCCAGTGGCGTCCCTGGAGCACGCAGCACCCGTGTGGCCAGCCGGCGCACATCCAGCAGCGGAGGCCGGTCCGCAGTCGTCGCAATGACCGGCACCACACCCTCCATGCCGTCCACCGGCGTGCTGAGCCCGGCCGCATTGGGCGGATGAAGAAAGACCATCGCGCGCTGGCCCACCCGGTAGCGTGGCTGCCCGGCGGCCCACAGGCTGGCCCACTCGCGTAGCGTGTAGACCGCGCCCACCGCCCCCAGGACAGGCTGCTCCACGGCGAAGCTTACCTGGACCACGCCGCCGTGCGGTACGACGCTTGTGACCCGGCCCACAAAGACCACGCCGGAGCGCGAGGCCAGGCTGCGCAGCGCCGCTCCAAGGCTGCTGTCCGGCGCGCTCACCTCCGGCGCTTGCGCGTATGCGGTCCGCGCACAGCCCACCGCCAGCGCCGCTAGGCACAAAGACACGGCGATGAAGAGGATGCGGCGCATGGAGAGGCCTCCATCCGCTACCTTCGTCGGGAAGTGGCTACAGCCATGCGGCTGTCTCAGATTGGGACAGGGTTGATGGTTGAGGTGGTGGGAAGGCCAGAGATGCAAGTCTCTCCACTACGGCGCGATGCGGGCCCTTCGACTTCGCTCAGGGTCGAGATGACACATCCTAGTTGGGAAAGACCAGAGCTTTTTCTAGACTTCGGGGTAGAAGTCGAAGAACGCGTCGATGCTGTGGCGCAACTGCGCCTCAATGCGCTCCCGGCTGCCTTCCAGGATGTGCATGGTCACCTGCGCCTGGTGCCCGTTCTTCAGCGCCACCGGGGCCGCCTCCACACCCGCCACCTCGTCGGCGGGCAACAAACGCATTCCATACACCAGCACCAGATCTGCCATGGCTCGATGGTACGCTTGCAAGGACAAGGGCGGCGTCGCTCACACCGCACCCTTTCCTCTCCCGTTACAATCAAACAGCTATGTCTGAAACGAACGCCGTACGCGACACCGTCATTCTGGGCTCCGGCTGCGCGGGCCTTACGGCCGCCATCTATGCGGCCCGGTCCAACCTGAAGCCGCTGGTGCTGGAGGGCCACGAGCCCGGTGGCCAGCTCTCCATCACCACGCTGGTGGAGAACTTTCCCGGCTGGCCCGAAGGCGTGCAGGGCCCCGAACTCATCGAGAACATGAAGGCGCAGGCAACGCGCTTTGGCGCGGAGCTGAAGATGGCGCACCTGTCCTCCGTGGACCTGAGCAAGAGTCCTATCGAGCTGGTGGTGGGCAAGGAGATCGTAAAGACGCGCTCGCTGATTATCGCCAGCGGAGCTTCGGCGCGCTGGCTGAACCTGCCCAGCGAGCAGGCGCTGATCGGCTTCGGCGTCAGCTCCTGCGCAACCTGCGACGGCTTCTTCGCCAGCGGCAAGGAGATCGCCGTCATCGGCGGCGGCGACAGCGCGATGGAAGAGGCGCTGTTCCTGACCCGCTTCGCGAGCAAGGTCACGATCATCAACCGCAGCGAGAACTTCCGTGCGTCCAGAATTATGCTGGAGCGCGCCGTCGCGCATCCGCAGATCGAGTTCCTGCACAACACCTTGGTGGAAGAGTGCCTGGGCGTGGAAGAAAAGGACCTGAAAGGTCTTCGCCTGTTGAATACAAAGACCGGTGAGCGCTGGACCCTGCCAGTCAGCTTTATGTTTCTGGGCATCGGACACATACCCAACGCGACCGCATTCCAGGGGCAGATCGATCTCGACGCCGACCACTACATCAAGACCGAGGACAACGTCTTTGTCACGCTGATGGGCGAGCGCGTACCCGGGGTCTTCGCCTGCGGCGACGTGCAAGACCGCCGCTACCGCCAGGCCATCACCGCCGCCGGCTCCGGCTGCATGGCCGCGCTGGAGGTGGAGAAGTATCTGGAAGAGCTGGGACGCTGATTGACATTCAACACTGCCCGTCGCACCCTAATTGCAGCGAGGTGTTCTCACATGGCCCAAATTGCAATCCCCGAAAAGTTCACCGCGGAATTGCAGGATCTCGCTCTTCAGGACGAGCGGTCTGTTGAATCTGTCGTGGACGAAGCTATAAATTCTTATCTCACCTACCGCATGGTGGAACTGCCCCTCACGCCGGATCATCTCAAACAGGGCATGGCAGAGGCAAACCGTGGCGAATTGGTCTCTGAACAAGAGGTGGAAGCGTTTTTTGACAACTGGGAAAAGGAAGCATCTTCCAAGTGAGTCGGTTTTATCTGACGCGCAAAGCTTCCTCCGATATCGACGGCATTCGCCGCTATCTGGATCCCATCCCTGAGCAACACACGGCCCCGATACGTAGAGGTCTGCGCAATCTCCTACATGAAATCGCAGCGAACCCTGATCGCGGAAGCATTTACAGCGAGGGGACACGCCTTTGGAAGCTGAGGTGCGAACACGTGCCTTTCCTCCATATCGCCTGTTCTACCGGGACGACAGGGGAACACCTGAAATCATTGCGATTATTCATATGGCGCAGGACGTTAGCGCGATTCTGCGCGAACGCCTTGAATAACGGGAGGTCGGCATAACCATGCTCCACTCCCTCACCCTCCAACCCGCCCCGCATCACGACTACCCCTTTAACGTCCCCGCGATCCAGTCTCTCACCATGCTCACCTTCGCCGACTCGCGCCTCACCTTCTTCACCGGCGAGAACGGCTCCGGCAAGTCCACGCTGCTGGAGGCCATCGCGCTGAAGTATGGGCTCTCGCTCGAAGGCGGCAACCGGAACTTCAACTTCGACCCCGATCTGCCGCAGGGCGACACCTACCCGCTCGCCCGCGCCATGAAGCTGAGCTTCCGGCCCGCGCGAACCGGCGAAGGCTTCTTCTTCCGAGCGGAGACGCTGTGGAATTTTGCAACGACAATCGACGAGAAGGATAAAGAACCTTTTGGAGGGTCGCTCAACGAATCCTTTGGCGGTAAGAGCCTCCACGCCCGCTCCCACGGCGAGGCGTTCATGACCGTGCTCGACTTCAAGTTCCGCCGCAGCGGCCTCTTCCTGCTCGACGAGCCCGAGGCAGCGCTCAGCCCGCAGCGCCAGCTCAGCTTTCTCATCCTCATCCACCAGACGTTGCGCGACTACCCCGACGCGCAGTTCATCATCTCCACCCACTCGCCCATCCTGCTTGACCTGCCCGACGCGCAGATCCTCAGCTTCGACAACGAGGGTATCCATCCCATTGCGTATGAAGACACACCGGCGTTCCAGATTACGCGCCGCTTCCTCAACACGCCGGAGACGATGCTCGAACGCCTGCTCGACGAGTCGGACGACTGACTTGGACTTGTGGAACAGAAGGAACGCGCCCATCCCCATGCAACCGAAGGGCGCAAGGTGGCTTCAGTAGAGCTTGTCGCCGGGGTAGAAAATGCAAAAAACAGCCCAAAACTCGCGTGTCAAGCCCCCATGAGCCCCTCAAATGGATCTAACCTCATGATAATAAGCAGGATAATAAATATCCCAAAGCGGTAATTAATTACGGCCCGGCTCGTTACAATTGAGAAGTAGGGTCAAGCAAGAGAAGGCTTCAGGGCTGCAACCGGCACAAGCCGCTTGCGGCTTTTGCATTTTTGAGGCCTCCGGCAACGCGCCTCACTCACAGACTCAGAACTCGAAACTCAACAGAAACCACAGCAACCCCAGCAGAATCAATATTTTGCCGCTAAAGTCTTGCGAATCAATATTTTGACCCACAGATCACCCACTATCTCGCTGATTCCAAAGATCTAGGCCAGAGGGGGAGGGGTGGGGTACCCGCAGACGAAAAAAGCGGCGACCCTCGCAGGCCGCCGCTCTTGTCATCCCTCACCTCTTGTTATTAGTGGATGTCGTACTGCTCTGGATGCAGGCTGGGATCGCTCTTCACCAGGATGGTCTTCTTGGAGAGCTCTTCCATGTCCTGCAGCCACTTGCCGCCATTGGACTTGAGCTGCTTGACCACCTCGGGATGGACGCGCAGCATGATGTCACCCTTTTCCAGGTTCTTGTGCATCTTGCGCAGCTCAATGTAGATCTCATTGCAGACGGTGACCGGCGCCTTGGTCATCCCGGTGCCCTGGCAGACGCCGCAGGTGGTGGAGAGCGTGCGCTCCAGCGACTGCTTGACCCGTTTGCGCGTAATCGCCACCAGACCAAAGTCATTGAACTGGAGCACCTTGGACGGAGCGCGGTCGCTCTTCAACTCCTCTTCCAACGCGGCCATCACGCGGTTGCGGTTCTTGCGCTCGTCCATGTCAATGAAGTCGATGATGATGATGCCGCCGAGGTCGCGCAGCCGTATCTGGCGCACGATCTCCGGGATGGCATCGAGATTGGTCTTGACGATGGTGTCTTCCAGCTTGGTGGTCTTGCCGACGAACTTGCCGGTGTTGATGTCGATGGCCACCAAGGCTTCCGTCTGGTTGATGACGATGGAGCCGCCGGACTTGAGCCACACCTTCGACCGCAGCGCCTTGTCGATCTCGGCGGTGATGCCGAACTGCTCAAACAGCGGCGTCTCCTTGCCGTAGAGCTTCACGCGGCGCACCAGTGCGGGCTGGAAGCGCTGCAGGAAGCGCAGCACACGCTCGTACTCGGCCTCGGTATCGACCCAGATGGCGGAGAAGTTGTCCGTCACCTGGTCTCGCAGGATGCGCTCGACGAGGTTGAGGTCATGGTAGATCAGCGCCGGTGACTTGGAGCTGTCCGAGCGCGCCTTGATGTCGATCCACAGGTTGAGCAGGAAGCGCAGATCGCTGCGCAGGTCCTCCTCGCTGGCACCGGAGGCTGCGGTGCGCACGATGAATCCTCCGCTGGCCTCGCCACGCTCGGAGAGCAGTATCTCCTTCAGTCTGCGGCGCTCCGCGTCGGACTCGATCTTGCGGCTGACACCGACGTGGCCGACGGTGGGCATGAAGACCAGGAACCGGCCCGGCAACGCGATGTGGCTGGTGATGCGCGCGCCCTTCTTGGCGATGGGCTCCTTGGCAATCTGCACCAGGACCTCCTGCCCAGGCTTCAGCAGGTCGCTGATCGCGGGCAGATCGCTGGCCTGTACGGAGTGCCGGTCGCCGCGGCGGTCGTTCGGCCGCGAGCCTCCGGATCCGCGACGCTCGCGCGGGGCGCGGTCGGACGCGCGCTCGCTGGTACGTTCCGGAGTACGCTCCGGGCTGCGGGCTGCGCCGCGCTCCCCTCCACGACCGCCGCGGCGTCCATCGCGACGACCACGCCGTCCACCCTCGCGACCGCCCGGCCGGGGTGCCGGATCGGTGCCGGTCGCGACTACGTCGCCAGCCTCATCCACGCTGGCAGCTTCGGCAAACTCGTCCTCTTCCGCTTCGCTTACATCGCTGGCGGAAATCTCATCGCCTTCGTCTTCGCCGGTCGCTTCCAGTTCATCTTCTTCGAAGTCCTCTTCGTCGCCGAAGTCGTCCTCTTCCTCGTCGATCTCCACGGGCTCCGGCCGCGTGAGCTGGTCGATGGACATATCGCGAATCATGCTGCCCAGGTCGGCCGCGTGCTCCAGCGTCTCCACTTCCATCTCTTCGTGGGACGCGCTTGCGTGGAGTGCCGCAACCTCGCCGTCCTCCTCGTCGAGCAGTTCTTCCTCCAATTGTCCGGCACCAGGAGCGAAGGTCTTGGATACCTCGTGCGATGCCTCCATAGACGCCTCAAACGGCACTGCGGACGACTGCGCCTCATGCAGATGGACCGATTGGACCGCCGCCTCGTGCTCGATAGGTGCCGCGGGATGATGGGGAAGAGTCTCCGCCTCCGTCGGCTCGGAGATCATCTCCCCGGTCGGCTGTACAGCCGTGAAGATGTGGTCTGGGGCTGTGTGCTCTGTGGCTGCGTGCTCTTCGAGTTCGTCCACCGTGGAGCCCTGGCGGAACTCGCTGGGACCGACGGGGTCGACGCGATAGGAGGCCGATGCATCTTCGCCGGGCTCATACTCCGCCACCGTCTCCTGAAACTCGACTGGCTCGGGAAGGACTTTCGTCTCTGTTGCCTGTCCGTCTTCGTAGAGCGGAAAGAATGTTGCTTCGGGCTCATGCTGCGAGGTGACCGCGGGCTGCACCGCCTCGGACGGGTCGATTCCGCGCGGGCGTCCGCTATACGCTGTCTGGGCATCCCCGCGGGCGTCACGCTGAGCGCCGCGCTGTTCACGTCCGTCACGCCCGCGACGGTCATCTCGGTCGCGGCGGCGGTCACGGCCGCGCTCTCCGGCGTCCTGCGGCGGCTGGCCATGGGATTCACCACCGGAATCGCGATGGCGTGAGAGCGTCTCACCGGGGAGCGTCGCTCCACCGTCCCAGCCGACCAACGGCGCAACCTCGGTGGAAGCCTTCACGGCCATCAGATTGGGGACTGCGGGCGTGGTCGCCGGCTCATTGGACGACGCTTCTCCGCGGCGGTACTTCGACAAGGATTCCCCGGGAAGGATGAGCGGCTCTATCGATGTACTCGATGTACTCGCCGCGCCTACAGCTGCGCTTAGATCGACCACGTTGTCTTCGCTGGAGCCGGTGCGAGCTCCGCGCGGCGCAAAACGCTCACGCTCGCGGCCCTGGCGGCTGTCACGTCCGCCACGGTCGCCGCGGCCTCCGCGATCACTGCCACGACGCCGGTCCCCACGCTCACGTCCACCACGATCACCGCTGCGCTCACTGCGCACCTCTGGAACCTGCACTGTCGGCACAACAGCCAAAGGCGCAGCGGGCTGCTCGGCTACAGGCTCCTCTGTGGCAGCGAGCTCGGTGGCTTCGGTTTGGCCTTCGGTGCCGGTTCCGCGCCCGCGGCGACGGCCGCGACGGCCGCGCCAGCGGCGGCTGCCATCGGCTGCATTCTCTACCGGCGCGCCTTCCTCTATCGGCTCCGCATTGGCATCGAGTGGGGCAGCGCCGAGCGCTTCCGGTTCCAGGGGCGAACTGTAGGACTCAGCCGCAGCAGCATCCGTGCCTACGACATCGGCCTGCGCCTCGCGGGGCTGGGCTTCGCGGGGTCGATCATCGCGGCGACCACGGCCCCCGCGCTCCCGACGCTCTCCATGGCGTGGGCGTCCCTCGACCGTAGCGGGCTCAAAATCCGCGGCGTCGCCGGCCTCTTCCATGAAGTCGGTGATGTAGAGGAATGCGTCGCGCTCCAGCCCGATATCGACGAAGCTGGACTGCATTCCGGGCAGAACGCGGGTGACGCGCCCGTTGTAGATGGAGCCAGCGAGGGTGTACTCGTTCTCGCGCTCGTAGTAAATCTCAGTCAGTTCGTCTTTTTCGACGATGGCGAGCCGCGTCTCATGCGGCGTACTGGAGATGTAAATTTCCTTCGACATAATGCTCTGCTTTCTGCTGGCTGCGGCTCAAGTGCCGAAAACCAGCTGGCAGAACAGGCGAAGATCGCGCTTGGAGGACTAGCTCCCCGAAGCTGCTCGCAGCGTGACGGACGGGAGTTGAGTTGCGGAGACTGGGTCGAACTTCCGGGCAGCGCACTCGATGAAGCGAGCGCGGCACCCGATGTGGCGACGGCCGCGCAGAGTGCGCGACCGCAGGCCGGTGACAAAGTTGGAGTTGTCCAGTATGTTTCCGCGGGCCGGAGGCGTGTTTCGATTGCCCTCCAGCGCCATGATTGCAAAGGAGTTTGTGACCAACACTGCCTCGGAATGAGGCGGGGCCGTTAACCGTCCGTTTGCATGCATTCTCAAAAACCTGTCCGGCTCGTCGGAAGCTAATCCGCGCCTGGCCGGCCTTTTTTCAAAAATCTTTCGACCGCTGCCGAGGAAATTCCATCGCGTCCCGGCAGGAGTGATTGGTCTGCGTCCAGCCTATAGCCAGACATCTGACTATAGTATGCACCAAAGCCGGGCACCGTGCCTGCTAATTCACGAACCGGCGCATGCGGATATTCATCACAATGCCCAGCGCGAGGAAGCTAAAGATCACCGAGGATCCACCGTAGCTCATAAGCGGCAGCGGGATACCGGTGACCGGCATCATGCCCACACACATGCCCACGTTGATGGCGATCTGAAAGAGCATGACCGCGGTGATGCCCATGATGAGGAACGTTCCGGGCGGATCGGCGGCGGTCTGCGCGTTTTGGATGAGCCGCACCAGAATCAGAAAGTAGAGCAGCAGAACGCCAGTCGCGCCAAGAAACCCGTGCTCCTCACAGAAGGCGGCGAAGATGAAGTCCGTATACGGAATGGGCAGGAAATCGCCCTGCGTCTGGGTTCCTTTGTTGGTGCCCTTGCCCCACAGGCCGCCCGAGCCCACGGCGATCTTGGACTGGCGAATCTGGTAGCCCGAGCCCTTGGGGTCTGTGTCGGGGTCGATGAACGCGGTGAGACGGGCCTTCTGGTAGGGCTTGAGGACCTTCCCGCTGCGCCATACGGCCCCGCCGACGAGCGCGAAGCTGACCAGTAGCACCAGCGCCTGTCGCAGCGTGAGGCCGCCGAGGAAGAGTCCAACGAGCAGAACCGGCGCGTAGGTCAGCGCGGTGCCGAGATCAGGCTGTATCAACACGAGCAGCATGGGAACGCCGATCAGAGCGAAGGCCTTGAAGATGTCCAGCCAACGCAGTCCGCGGCCGCCGGCGACGACCTCCCAGAAGAACCTCGCCGCCACCACAATCAGGATCAGCTTGAACCACTCTGACGGCTGGAAGTGGACGCCGCCGCCAAGGTTGATCCAGCGCCGCGCGCCAAGCACGCGCTGCCCCACCAGTTTTACGGCGACTAACGCAAGCAGGCCGATGCCATAGGCCCAGTGCGAGATGTCGAGCAGGCGGTGGTAGTCGATCAGCGACATTGCAAACATCAGCACGATGCCGACCGCAAGAAAGATCATCTGCTTCTGCTGGAAGCCGTGGAACTTGGTCATTGCGGTCGCGGAGCGGATCTCCAGAACGCTGAGCAGCGAGAGCAGCAGCACAAAGCCGAGCAGAACCCAGTCGAAATCACGAAATCGCGCACGAATCATCCGATTTCAGTGTAGCGGCACATCGTGTTGTTGTGTCGGAGTTCGGCATTGCGCGCCGCGACTTGGGGGCCGACCAGGCCGCAAGCAGTCTTCCGGGTGATCGACCAATTGAGCCTTCTAGTGTAGGAATTGAATATTATGCCCTCTCGTTGCCCCAATTGCCTCAATTGCCTGCCTCGGTTGCACCGTCTCTTGCTGGTGGGTGTGGCCATCTTTCTGGGGTGCGGCAGTCTTGCCGCGCAGTTGGTGGTGAATGTTCCGGCAGGCGGGGATGTGGCGGGCGCGTCTCTCCAGGTGTTTGGAGCGGGCGGCGGAACGATTAATCTTGCTGCTGGCAACTACTACATCACCGGTTCGATCGTGCTGGGGAGCAATACGACCCTCAACGGCGCGGGCGGCCCAGGGTCGGCGACGCAGAGCGTTATCTATGCCCCGGCCAGCCCCAACGGCATCGCCATGGTCACCACAGCCGTCGCAGGTGAACAGAACATCGCCATCAGCAACCTGGTGCTGGACGGCAACATCCCGCAGAGCGCGATGCTGTATGGCACTGGGAACGGGAATTACGCCTACAACAACACGGGCATCTATGTGTACTCGCAAAGCAATACCAGCGTGGGCATGAACGTGACCAACGTAGAGGTAAGGCATACGCTGCGGGGCATCCTGACCGGGCTGGTGGACAACCTGACTATCAGCGGCTGTTACTTCCATGACAACAACCCGGGCGGCTTCAGCCACAATATGTACCTGGTGGCCACGGACGGCGTGGAGATCGACCACACGCGCAGCGACAATGCTCTCACCGGCGACGGACTGCACATCGACTTTGGCGGAAACTTTTATACGATCCGCAAGTCGGAGTTCAGCGGAAACAACGGCATCGGGATCCTAAGCCAGCAGGACAACTATGTGACCGTCGAAGACTCCAAGCTGAACAGCAACACCAGCGATGGCATACAGATCGACGCGGGCGGCCTACTGCTGACGCGCGATGAGATGAACTACAACGCGGGATATGGTTTCAACATTCCGGACACTGCCGACGGCAACGGACAGGTGAACGGGGTGTATACCGTCGCCGACAACGGAACGGACTACTTTTACCAGGCAAGCATCAACGACTTTACGTTGAGCAATCCGGGAGCGAATGTGTATGCGGCGGTCCAGGCGACAGGCGTGACTGGTGTGGTGGACACCGCGGACTGGACGCTGGCCTACCCCGGCTACACCTACATGGGAGCGGTGGACTTCAACGCGAACCACCTGACCAACGGGTTCATCACGTTTCCCTATGTGGGAGCGACGATGGAGGGTACTGCGGGCTCTGGTGTGGGCAGTTACGTTCTGACGTTCCGCTACTCAAATGGGACGACCCAGGCGCAGACGATGAATCTGACGGTGAATGGCGGCGCAGCGGTGCCGGTGACCTTCGCGCCGACGGGCAGCTACTCGACGTGGGGCACCGTGAATGCCACAGTGGTGCTGAACGTGGGCAACAGTTCCGTCACACTGGCGGTCCCTGCGGGTGCGACGAGCGCACCAGAGCTGGACACCATGACCGTCAACACGCCCACGCCGAACGTGCCGGGCGCGCCGACTAATCTGAAGGCCGTAGCCGCTGGGCCATACCAGGTGAACCTGTCCTGGACCGCGCCTGCGGCCAGCAACAACAATGCCGCGCAGACGTACGACGTCTACAAGAACAACTCGACGCCCATTGTGGCCAGCAATATCACTGGCACGACCTGGAGCGACACGCGCATCTTCTACGGCGAGACGACCAGCCAGTACTTCGTCACGGCAGTTAACCAGGGCGGTCAGAGCGCCGCCAGCAATACGGTGATGGTGACAACGGGTATTGATGCGCCGCCGGGCCTGCAGATCAGCTCCGGCAACACGGGCATCAGCCTGAACTGGCTCGGGGTGAGCGGCGGTGTGAGCTTCCATGTGAAGCGTGCGCTGGTGAGCGGCGGGCCGTACCAGACGGTGGCGACGGTGGCGTTCAACGGATCGGCGACACAGAGCACGACGGACACGACAGGGGTTGGCGGTACGACCTACTACTATGTGGTTTCGGCGGTGGATGTGAACGGGGTGGAATCGGCGAACAGTTACGAGGTGAGCGCGACGGCGCAGGGGTTCAGCATCACGACGGCAGGAGCCGTTACCGTTCCGGTGGGGCAGTCCGCGACGACGACGGTGTATGTGGCGGCGACGGGCGGGTTCAACTCCCCGGTGAGCTACCAGGTAACCGGGCTGCCCACGGGTGTGACCGCGACGCTGGCCGCGACGACGGGCAATGCAACGCTGACACTGACAGCGGCAAGCACGGCAACGCCGACGACTGCGGCGGTGCAGATTGTGGGGACCTCGGGAGTCCTGACTTCGACGACGAGCCTGCCGCTAACGGTAATGGGCTCGCAGACCATTACGTTTGCGCAGCTCGGGACCCAGTTGGTGGGGGTGCCGCTGACGCTGACGGCGACGGCGAGTTCGGGCCTGCCGATCCTCTATGCAACGGTGACGCCGTCTGTGTGTACGGTCTCTGGAAGCACGGCGACGTTCGTTGCCGCGGGGACCTGCGGGATGGTGGCGTTCCAGCAGGGCAATGCAGTGTATGCGGCAGCGACGCCTATCGGGCAGGACTTCGCCGTGGTGAATGCGAACCATCTGGCATTTATGGTGCCGAACAGCTACACCTTCAGCTCTCCTCTGCAACTGAGCGCGACATCGAACTCGCCCGAAGCTGTGACCTACAGCGTGGTGAGCGGACCGGCGACGCTTGCGGGTTCCACGTTGACGCTGACAGGCGGCGGCACAGTGCAACTGCAGGCCTCGCAGCCGGGCGATGCGAGCTATGCGGCGGCGACGGTGATGGTGACCTTCCAGTCCATTGCGGGCAGCGTCTGGGTGGCCAGCGCTACGAGCCCCGTGAGTGTGCTGGGGTTGAATGGAGTGGCGCTTACCAATGGCGTGCTGAGCATCACCGGAGCGGGAACGATCATTCCCTCGCAGGCGATTGCGTTTGACGCGGCAGGATCGCTATGGGTGGCCAACGCCAATGGTGTGAGCAAGTTGACGAGCAAAGGCGGCGTAGTGAATCCGACGCCGTTCACGAGCGGAGGTATCAGTGTTCCCCTGGCGTTAGCGGTCGATGGGCTGGGGCAGGTGTGGATCGCAAACAGCAGCGGAAGCATCAGCGCGCTGGACAATACGGGCGCGGCGCTGGGTTCCGCACAGGGAGGTGCTCCGCAGCCGATGGCGAAGGCGGGAGCCTCTCCGGCGGGGATTGCAGTGGATGCCTCCGGCAATGTGTGGGTGGTGAGTGGGGCGGCCAACAGCATCACGGAGGTGATCGGGGCAGCTGCGCCGGTATCGCCGGCGGCGACTGCCCTGAGCGCTGGGACAGCAGGAACGCGTCCGTAGCGGCACGAGCTACCAG
>Ga0302319_10009771_pt1 | contig 18384 bp, 15 predicted proteins | sample Bog_T0_2_FD_203319 | JGI IMG/M metagenome (GOLD analysis project Ga0302319, IMG submission 203319) | Peat permafrost microbial communities from Stordalen Mire near Abisko, Sweden - Bog_T0_2 | ecosystem: Environmental > Terrestrial > Soil > Wetlands > Peat | place: Sweden: Abisko, Stordalen Mire...
GTGCCGTTGAAAGAGATCCGCTACGGTCTTGCGACGCATTATCACATTGATCATGCAGGGCTGGCACAAGAATTCAAACAAGCTGGAGTTCCGCTGCTGGTGCTGGAGACGCAGGTGGAAGCGATCACGCTGATGAAGACCTGGGTTAAGCCGGGGGATGGGTATGTGGACATTGCCTTGCATGATAACCGAACGATCGGCTTCGCGCAGAGCCGCGCATTGCTGGAGAGTCTTGGCATGGCGGGCGAGATTCTGAGCACGCCCGGGCATTCGGATGACAGCGTGTCTCTGCTGCTGGATAATGGCGGGGTGTTCACGGGTGATCTGACGCATCCGGCCATGGTGGAAGAGGCCAATGCGCTGGTCACGGCCGCGAGTTGGAGATTGCTGGAGGAACGCGGCGCGAATTTGATCTATCCGGGGCATGGGCCGACACGGAGGATGGACAAGTCTGAGAGTTTTGGGAGAGGAAGTCCACTTTGAATGTGAGGAATGAAGGTCCGGCTATTTTTCTTCGTGTTGTGGATGGTGCTGGCCTCAAGTTGGTCGCAAGGACAGGGACTCACGCCGCCGGCCCAACCGGCGACTGGCAGGAGTATTCCGCACGATTTTCTCAAGGATATTGCAGAAGACCAGAGTAAGATCTTCTTCAGCCCGACGCATATAAAGAAGCGCGACCTTAAATGGTTGGTTCCGCTAGGCGCGGCGACCGCCTACTTGCTGGCCAGCGACCAGCGAAGCATGACGGAGCGCATTAAAACGAATGCGCTGGCGCAAAAGAGGAGTTCTGATTTTTCCGATGGCGGTGTTCTTTTTCTGGCCGCAGTGCCGACTTTTCTGACTTGGAAGGGTTGGCGGGACGGCAACAACTACGACCGCAATTCCGGCATCTTGAGTGCGCGCGCCGTAGCCGACACACTGATCGATGCTGAACTACTCAAGCTGATTGCCGATCGCGAGCGCCCGGTTTTGGACGGCAGCGCCGGTGCTTTCGAAACGGGGAATCGATTCAATTCATCTTTTCCTTCCATTCACTCTGCGGCGGCGTGGTCGCTTGCGGCGGTTGTGGCCAAGCGGTATCCGAACTGGTTCACGCAACTCGCAGCCTATAGCCTAGCGGGCGCGGTCAGCTTCAGCCGCGTTTCGTCAAGGCAGCATTTCCCTTCCGACGTTGTGGCGGGGAGCGCGATGGGGTTTCTCATTGGGCGGTATGTGGCCGGGCAAGGGCTGCCGAGGACACGGCAACATTGGAAGGAAGAAGACGACGTTCAATATGTAAAGAAAGAGCTAGCGCCTATGAATGGCGGGGCTTTCGTGCCTATGGACAGTTGGGTGTATCCGGCGTTGGATCGGCTGGCGGCTTTGGGCTTTGTTCCTTCGCAAATTGCTGGATTGCGGCCTTGGTCACGATCAGAATGCCAGCGCCAGTTGAAGGAAGCGGATTCGTTCTTAGAAGATCAGAAGACTGACAGCGGAATCAAAGAGGAAGTGCTAGAAACGGTAGCGGCGTTGCATCGCGAGTTGGATACGAATTCGGAGAGCGGCGGGGTGGTGCTTGATTCTATCTATTCGCGGAGCGGATATATCAGCGGCCCGGTGCTGCATAACAGTCTGGATTTTGGGCAGACCTGGCGGAACGATTTCGGGCGCCCGTTTGGGAGCGGCTTCAACATGGTGAATGGATTCACGATGCATGCTGAAAGCGGGCACTTCTTTGCGGAGTATCAGGGCGAGCAGCAACATTCGCCAGGCAATCCAGCGTACTCGTTGGCGACGCGCCAGCTTATCGCTGGGTTGGATAACAATCCGTTGCAGGCTGCGCAACCGCAGCAGGATGTCAATAAGTTTCAAACCATAGAAGGCTATGTGGGGGTGCGCTTTGGCGATGTGGAATTTTCGGTGGGCCAGCAGGCAATGTGGTGGGGACCGACTTACGATGCGCCGCTGTCGTTCAGCAACAATGCGGAGCCGCTGAAATCGGCCAAGCTGACTACGGCCCAGCCGTTTCGCCTGCCGGGTGTGCTGAGACATCTAGGCGATATTAGGACGGAGTTTGTGATTGGCAAACTGGGCGGCCAGCAGTACACCTGGAGGCCATGGTTCAACGCGGAAAAGGTCTCGTTAAAGGTGACCGAGAACCTGGAGGTGGGATTCACACGCTGGGCGATTTTTTGGGGGGTGGGGCATCCGATCACGGTTGATAGTTTCTTAAACGATTTATTTTCGACAAACAGTCCGCACGGACTCGCCGGCGTTGGGGCGAATGATCCGGGCGATCGGAAGGCCGGCTTCGACTTCAAATACCGAATTCCGGGATTGCGGAATTGGCTGACCCTTTATAGCGACTCTTATAGTGACGATGATCCATCGCCGTTGGCGTCTCCGAGGAGGGCAGCTTGGAGCCCGGGGATCTATTTGACGCGTGTACCGGGTTTGCCGCGCTTCAGTCTGCGGATGGAGGTTGCCTCGACGATGCAAATGACGTCGGACATCGGGGGTTGGTTGAACTATATCAACGGGGAATATCACAGCGGAAATACGAATTATGGTTATCTGGTGGGCAACCCGGTGACGCGAGATGCGCGGGTGATTGAAGGTTGGGCGACCTATCGTCTTTCGGCACGGCGAACGCTGGAGGCCGGATACAGGCAGAGCAAGAGTGGCACCAAGTTTCTGCCGGGCGGAGGGACGCAAAGCGACGCGACGTTGAAGGCTGAGTGGCAGTTAAGGCCGAACTGGCATGCGTCGGCTTTTTTTCAATTTGAACGATATGATATTCCAGCGATTGGGGCACCGGCAACAAATGTGAGCGGATGGCTGCAAGTTGCCTGGGAGCCGAAGCTTTCGCTCATCCATTAAGACGGCGGAGATTTCCAGGACGGCGCGGCCACTTCCTTGAAGATTGAGATACCTGGCTGTTCGCGATGACGATCTTTGCTACTTCACGCCGACGGGCGTTATCGAGACGCTCTACGGCGCGGTGTTTCCGCGTGTTCCTGTTTCTTTCGCTTGTGTGAGCCATACCGTTCCCGAACACGGAGATAAGGTTTGCTTCTCAAAAGCGGCCGCGCCCGGCTACTACGCGCTTGGCGACAATAAGCAACTGGTGGAGTACGTTCAGCGGCATATCGATAAACGGCAATGCGAAGTTATGGTGCATGGATGTACGCATGAAGAGCGGCCCGTGCATGGCACATGGCTCGCAGAGTGTCTGTGGAAACCGCAAGCGCAACTGACTGGAGAGATCGCGGATGCGTGTGAGTACCTGACCGGTCTGTTTGGGGTGCGGCCGCGCGTCTTTGTGCCGCCAAACAATGCGATCGGACGGGCGGGTGTGGAAGCAACCTCGGCCGCAGGTTTGGATTTATCGGCGTTACTGGGGTGGCGCTTGGACCGTCCCTGGTCGCTGCAATATGCGAGTTGCTATCGGAAGCGCTGGGCTCACACTTTGGCTCATCGACGGCCTTATCCGTTCACGCTCGATCTCGGTACGCATAGGGAATTGGGGGCTTATCGCCTTTGCGATGCCGCTGCCTTTGAGTGGGTGATGTCGTGTTTGCATGCTTGCGCGGAGGCGGATGCGCCGTTCGTGGTGGCTACGCATTACTGGCAATTGGCCGCCGACGAGGGTTTGCATTCGGCGCTGTTGCGAGTGATTGATGCGGCGCTGGATTTGGGGTATTTGCCGGCGACTGTTTCGGATGCCATTGCGGGGAAGAGGTTGACGGCTAATGTTGCCCGGCATTCGGATGGCGCGCGCGAATTCCACCCGTTGATTTCCGGGGGATTTACACGCGGTAGAAGCTCTAGCCATAGCTAGCCGAAAAGTTTCATCCCGATTTACGGAGCGCCAAGGAAAAGGCTTCAGCCGCCTGCTCCTGATCGATCATGTAGAACGCCACGCACCACATTCGCCAAGCTGCATAAAGCGGAGACAAGAACGCGAAATAACTGCTCACATAGTACAGCCGCAATTGTTCAACCCGCAGGCCACACTCCGCTGCTACTTTCTTAAGCTCGCGCGGTGTGCACCGGTCGTAGTAAGCCCGAAAACCCTGCGCTCTCGACGTTTTCGGAAATATTCGGAACAGAATGGCGCGTTTGAGCCTCTCTGGCAAAAGTAGATTCAGCTTCGCATAGACTGCATTGGCGGAAGGAACGAACAGCAGCGCCACGCCGCCCGGCTTGAGAATGCTATCAATGGCCCGCAGCGCGTCCGCCGTATTCTTCACGTGCTCAAGCAACGCTTGACAGATCACAACATCGGCCTCGCCGTTGCCCCGGTATTGCGTTATGTCGCAACAGACCGTTCCATCATATGCGCCGACTGGAGCGGAATGAAGTTCTTTGTCATCGATATCGACGCCGATGATTCGCATACCAAGTTCCGTCTTTACTTTAATCGAAATCATAGGCTGCTTACCACCCCCGACATCGTAAACCACCGCAGCGGGCGTTAGGTACGGTTTGACGAATTCATGGATAAAGTCCTGATTCCCATCAATCCGAAAGCGATCCGGAAGAATCTTATCGAGCTTATGCGACCAGGCGATCTGAGTGTCGATGGCGTTTCGTAGGTATGTCATGTAGCTATCGGGCTCCTGCTGCGTCTAGTGGAACAGTGCAGCGCTTCCCCAATATTCTCAATAGTTTATGCGAAGTTCTAGCGCAGATCCGAGACGGTGCCCACAAAATGTGACATCGATCTCGAAAGTCAGAGATTTACCTAATTAACTGCTCGCAGATAGTAAGTGGTTTCGGCGTCGCGGCGGCGGTGGATGTTTTGGAATAGCACTTTTCGAGGATCTCGGGATCGACTAGGCCCAACTCCCGATGACACACGCGGCCGGGCGTTCATCTTGCGTAGGTGGCAAACGGCGATTTGTTCTTCGTCCCGGTTTCTTCCTGGTTGCTGCTCTTGGGCCGAGTTAGTGCGGCTCCGAGCCTTATCAAGGGTGCCTCAACGAGGTGGAAAGCCAGAAATGGCAGGACTACCGCGCCCACAGTGAAAGCCGCGAACTGAGGTATCCCCTGCTTGTTCCTAAAACATAACCACAAGAGCGGTACGTGCGAGAGGTAAATTCCATAAGAATACTTGGCGATGATCGCCGACAAGCGACGGATTGCCGGCGTCTGCGGCGCCCTGGACCTGCCGATCAAGAGCCCTGCAAAAATGCATACGACTGAATGGGATACGGCAAGCGGCGCTCGCGTTAGCGCAAACACCTGATTCATTAGAATCACTCCCGCCAAGCCGTACGCCATTGCGCGGAAAGAAATGGCGCTGGATCCGTCCTTCATTACTCGATAGGCGATGATGCCCGAACAGAAGCATGGGCCGTAGAGGAAGAAATTGTCACCCTGTGGGACGGCGGGAAGCGCAAACGCCAGACCGGCAAAGGCAATCCAGATAATATATACGCTTACCCGACACTGATAGAGCAGAAATAAGGCCGGCAACAAGACGTACATCTGTACCTCGACTGGCAAGCTCCAGAGGACGGTGATGATAGAAGTCTGGCCGGTGAGGTTCTGGATCAGCAGCAGGTTAGACACCACAGCAAGCCAACCAGGCCACGCGTAGTGAGCGCCCCAGGATGTGGCGGGAACCCGAAAGACAAGTGCCAGCAAGACGGTTATTATGCTCAGTGGGTAGATTCGAAACGCCCTTCGAAGATAGAACACGCTGAAATTGCCGCCAATCCGCTCTAATGATAGGAACAGCACCAGAGCAGTATGTATGAAAAATAGTTCGACTCCGAAATGCGCAAGCGTACCTACGGCGCGATCAAACCCCAAAGTGTGTACGAGGTGACCGACAAACACCAAGAGCACCGCAACCGTGCGGACGAAGTCCAATTGCGGAATATACTTACCATCGCTGTTCAAGCTCGACTCCGTATCTGAAGTGTTCTTTTCGGCATGCCTGAGTTTCCCCTAAGGCAGTGCGCGCCGTAGGGCGGGCATCGCTCACCTAGACAACGTGCACCAAAGACCGATAAAGCCCGGCATACCGCGCGGACGTCGTTGTGACATCAAAATCCGCAGCCCGTTTTCGGCTCAAAGCTGACAATCTTGCCCTCAACTCCGCGTCATTAGCCAACATCGACATACAGACCGATAGCTCCTCTTCGTTCTCTGGGTCGAATGTGACGCCCGCTTCGCCCGCCACCTCCGCGAGACCCGGTACGCGAGAGACAATGACCGGAAGGCCCGCAGCCATAGCCTCCACTGCCGCTATGCCAAATCCCTCCCACAGGGACGCTTGAACAAAGAAGTCCGCGCCCTTCAGCAATGAGACGACGTCATTTCTGTGGCCCAAAAAATGGACTCTTGATCCAATTCCGAGGGTTTCAGCGGTGCAGCGAAGCTGCGACATCAAACTACCATCGCCGAGAATTGCCAAATGCAAATCTGCCGTCCTGGCGAGGGCGCGAAGCGAGCATCTGTAGTTTTTTGGTAGTTCGCATCGCCCAACGGAGATTGCCAACATCTGACCCTCGATTGCCAATTCCGCTTTTATATTGGTAATGGGCGCTTCGGCAATGACATTGAGCATCACTCCGTTACGGATCGTTTGAACCGGCTGCGCTTTGCTCATAATCCAATCGGATAAGGCATTGGATACTCCATCGCTAACGCCAACAAGCGCATCGTATCGCCCGTACATCCATCGATCCAGGAGCCTCCACAATTGCCTCCTGCGCCTGTTGTCAGTGCTGTGCTCGGTTGTTGCCAACGGGACCCTCAGACATTCGAGCCTTGACGCCAGTGCGGTCCACAACTGTGCTGGAAATAAGTGTGAATGGATGACGTCATATGGGTGCTTTCGCAGGTGTAGTTGGAGCCGTCTAACCTGACGGGGCGAATAGACCTCCTGAATACCCGAATAGTACACTGCAACGCCTCGACTTCGACATTCTGTCTCGAGGCGACTGCCGGTCTGCTGAAGAACGTAGATCTCGCTCTGTATGCCGTGAGTCGTCATTGACTCCGCCAGTTGGCAAACTAGCGTTTCGGCGCCAGCCGGGTACAGGCTATCGATCACATGAAGAATTGTCATTTCGGGATCCCCCTTCTAAAAGTGCTAAACAGCCGGCGGCTCATGATCGTTGGCATGGCGGCACACGCAGCAATCGCGGCACTCCGACAAATAGATCCCTCGGTGCACAGTTCTCGAGCGTGGGTGAGCGCTTGTCTTCTCTCTCCTGCAAGCAGGCGGTAGATAGCCGCGCCAAATTTCTTATTCCAATAGAAGCGTGGAGAGATTGCTTTGAGGTCTGATCCGAACTCCCTCAGTATTTGATCAAGGCTACTAGCGTATTCTCTTGGGCGATCAAGTTGAGATGTTAGCGAACATAGTCTGATTGGAGCATCGGTGTGAAGATTTACGACGGTAACGTTCCACGTCGGGATACCGACCAGCTTTGCGACGCTGAACCACAATTGACTCTCTCCGCCGATAATCGTATTGGGATAAGAGAGCCCTAGGTGTCGAAATGTCTCCGTTTGGATCACCTGCGTAAAGTCGCCGCTGAGGCGTCGATGGACAAAGTCGGCCAGGGTCGCCACGAGGAACCGGTCCGACATGCTCGCATTAGTGCGGCAAAACTGAAACACTGGGTAGTGTTCGACGTTGTCGAGCAGATTTAAGCTCGACTGGATCGCCGCGAGGGCTTTCGGCCGAAGGGTATCGTCGTCGTCCAGTTGCACGGCAAACTTAGACTCGACTGCGGAAAGGCCCACGTTGCGGGCGTGACTTGGGCCTGCTTGCCGGTCGAGGCAGATCAGCCGAAGCTTAGGGAAGTCAGTTATGACGTGCGAGGTTCTGTCTGTAGAACAATCATCGACGACGACAATCCGGGCTTCGTCGATTCCAGCATCGAGGGCGGATGTAATCGCTCGCCTAAGGAGCACTGGCCGGTTGCGTGTCGGAATGACAACGCTGAAGTCATCTAAGCACAAAGGGTCGAGTTCCTAACCGTTCCTGTGCGGGGGATTTGAACTGAAGGCGTCCATCTCGAGCTGTACACGCCGCAATTCCCAAGTGCCGCGATTAACAAGAAAAACCATATCCATTCGGTTAACTCCGTCGAAACTGGATGGAAGCACCCCATAAGCGCCCAAGCGCAGGCCAGGAAAATAGCCGGCAGAGCGTCCCGCGTCGCCTCCTGATCGCGGTGTAATTGGTGTTGTAACGCTGCCAACAGCGGCGCCTGCGTCAACGTAGTATAGGCCAGGAATCCAAGCAGGCCGACATCGGCCCACACCTGCAGATATGAGCAGTGGACCACCTCAGTGCCAAACTCCGTGTCCACAAAGGTCGTATTTAATCCGCTGCCTACAATTGGGTGGTCTTCGATCGCATTCAGAACTGTAAGATACATTACGGTTCGTGCGCTGTCCAGTGCGCCAACCGAACTGGTTCCACTTCCGGATTTCTCCAACGCCTGTCGAACTCTTGTAACCACTCCGTAATCATCGAAGAAGTCCCCAATTAAAGGGGTAGCGAACGCTGCCAGGGTGACGATGGAAAGAGCTATTAGAATAGTGCGGAGAGGGCGACGAAGTGACGAACCCATAACACGGGGAGCATAGAGTGCGAGTGCAGCGCTCAGGACGAGGATGCCCGTGCGCGATCCGTCGAGGACGATAAACAAAATGGACGCTGCCACACAGATGGCCCGTCTTAATTTAATTGCTCTGCTCCCGGACGTGGGCAAGAGTCCAGATGCTGCAAGTCCTATTGCACCCACTTGCCAGAGCCCGCCGGGAGGTGTTGCGTAAGTGCCGAAGCGTGCGGTGGCCTGCACCCCAAACAACAATGGGCTGATAGTTAGACCGCCTATGATCAAAAGAACGTTAAAGTAGACAGCAGCTTCCGCTCCTGCCCACAAGGCATTTCGGCGTGCCGAACTCCTCACCACCATCGGAAGGACGAGCAGCAGAATGAGAGCGATTTTCGCGCACTGACCAAAGTCGCGGACAGACTCCTCGCTCTGGAGGGAGACGATCAACATCGAGAGAATAAGAATGGCTGCGGCAAGCGGGAAAACGGGGGGGATTTCGATGTCCTTTTGCGAGCGCCTGTTATTAAGCAGGAGCAGCGGGAGCAAAGCTCCCGTTGCGAACCAATGCAGATTGGGAACGACAACCGTCAGAGATGCGGACATCACGAGCACGGTCCAAGCGCTGATAGCGAACCGTTCGAAACGTATCATGTGTTGTTCGTCCAACCGAGAATGGGAATCACCCGTTTGTACCTTGTGCAACCCCTGAGTGGATCTCAGCGGTGACTCTGCACGATTTCTATTTTCATCGTGCCGGATTTGCTGCAAATCGTCCCCGTTCGATGCATATCGTCGGACGAAGGCATAGCGCGTTCAATTCTTATAGAGCGGAAGATGTTGCCCGAGGCATTTCTCAACCCTGAGCCGGCTGCGGGTCAGCAGAACAGGTAGTACGAATTGTTCTCAAGTTCGATCCTTTCTTCGACTCGTTCGGGGAATGTGGCGGGTGCGCAGATCTTGTCCGATGGGTCACCAAAGAGTCCGCTGCGTCGGGAGTATGCCAATAACAGCCCGCCTGCGCCGAAGAACTTGCGGTCAGCAACATATTCCTGCGCCGCCCGCGTACATTCGGTGAGGGCCCAAGTACTCACGAACAGGTCTGTGCTGTCGGGGACTAGGTCCATGTAAGGAATCGGGACCAGATTGATCACTCCATCGCGGATGGGTCCCGGCCTGCTCACGAGGTTCACCGAGTCCTGACCGAGCAGAGTCGCCAGGTAAACATACTGAATGCAGGAGAACAAAGGGAGATCAATGATCGTGTAGCTAACCGCAGGACTCAGCTTACGAATGAGCCGCGCCATGTTGCCGTATCCTCCGCCAAATTCGACCACTGACTTGAAGCCACTTAAGGATCTGAGGGTGCGATCCTCGTATTTCGTCAGGTGATACAAGTGGTGGATTGTATTGTGGGAGCTCAGCATTTGGCGGCTCGTGATATAGGGGCGGCCCAGCATCGTCTCCCGCAACAAGAGATCCAAGTCAGCATCGCTCCTTCTGGAGCGGAGAAACCCAAGCTGCGCGGACTGCCACCGCCCGCCCTTTGCAAGGAACATTGTGCGCGTAATCGTGGGATGCCTCAGAAATGCAGCGGAGAATTCGTCCAGGAAATAGCGCTCCAGCGTGTCGTTGAAGATTCGCCACTGCGGATGCTGGAATGCCGCGAACTTTGTGTCGGCAAGTTTCGGCACAGTCCCATAAGCTTCGCGCGCAAAGCGGTAGTTCTCCTCGAACTGGCTTATTGCGAAGGGCGTTAGGTTGCGTTCGAGTAGAGCCGTCTTGAACGACAGTGAGCTGGCACGAAGTTTCGACAGCAATTCTCTTAGAGTCGCCATGTGTAGCCTTTCACGCCTGTCCGCCAGCCAGCCTCAAAGGGATCAGGGATTCCGCCCGCCGGCGCATGAGGAGTCTTTCTGCCGGGCTGTAAGATATCCAGGTGGCCAGCGCTAGATAGGCCGCGTATGCGACCGCCATGGCTGAAAGTACTTCGATCGTGTTAGAAAGTAATCCCGCCGTCGCGTATGATATCGGGATCGCGACTCCGATGGCTATTCCCCAGCATCGGAAGATGCAGGTGGACAGATTAGCCAGGGTATTGCTGGACAATGCGTGACGCAAAAGCCATACGTGGGAACCGAGCAGTGCTACCAGATATCCGGCGACGAACCCCAAAGCCACCCCCATTGCGCCGAGCCACCTGATTGTCGCCATGCTAACGGCCAGGTGGGCGACAGCAGCCAGTGTAACCTGAACGGCGATAATTTCGGGCCTACCAGAGCCCGCGAGAAGGGCCGTAGTCGGTAGATTAAAATAACAGGCTAGGACGATTCCGATTGCCAGGATTTTCAGCAGTATGCCCGCGTTTGCCGCAATTTCCGGGCTGATCCAGCGGCTCAGGAGCGATTGTGCGAAGCATGAAAGAATAACCGCCATACCTGTCGTAGCCACGAACATCATCCTGCTCGCTTGAAGGTAGCTGGCTGTTAGTGCTTCACGGGAAATCTGGGCACTCTGGCTGAAAACCGGGAAGAACGCTTGCGAGATAGCGTTTGCCACAGACCATTGCCTGCATGCGACGTCAAAAGCGATCGTATAGTAACCCAGCACGCTTATGGGCAGGAACGCCGCAATGATCCAACGGTCGAGGTACAAAAAAACGTAGCTCATGCCGGTGGCTGCTGTGCTCAGACTACCCAGCCGCAGCAGCTGTCTTACTAGGTTGATGTCCCAAGCAATTCCAAGCGTAACGATAGGAGATTGACCTCGAAGGCAAAGCCAAGCGAGAGCCGCCACATGCATGTAAGAGATGGCACAGTAGCCCAGCACAAGCGCATGAATCGGACCGTGGCAGAGGGCGGTCGTAACGCCGACTGCGACTTTCATTGTGGCGGCCCCTGCATTTACCGCGCTCAGCGCGGCGATCCGCTGCTTGCCCACTAATATGCCGTCCAGAAGAATCCGAACCAGGACAGCCGGGAGGGCAGCCACCGTAAAGAAAAAGACGAGTCTAGCGTCCCCTGCCAAACCGGCACGCACGCGGAACACCCTGTCCACCAGGAAAGGCGTAGCCAGAGCAAATGCGACCGTGAATACCGCAGCCAGGGAGAGCGTCATCGTCAGAGCCGAGTGAAAGCTGCGGTTTGCGCGATCGGAGCACGCGGCATCCCCGTCTTCGGCCAAGCATTTCGATAAGGCTCGGCCAATGCCCAGATCGCAAATCGAGGCCACACCCACCAAGCTGAGACTCAACGAAAGCAGACCGTACCCCTCAGCGCCAAACCCCCTGACAATGACGGGCAGCGTCAGCAACCCTAACAACGACGACCAAGTTTGACCCACTAGCGTAGCGCCGATATTCTTGACGGTGTGCCAAAGCGCCATCAGTCGTCTTTCGGTCCCGGCGGCACGGCGCTGATTATGTCATGGTGGATCAGGATACGATAATCCGGGTTGATCGAGCGGAGCAGCGCTATCACATCTCCCAAATGGGGCCGCGATTCCCGACCATCGAAGCAGCGTGCGTCGTCTATTAGTAGAACGTGTGAGTTTTCGCCATACTCCCTGATCTGTTGCAGCGAAAGCAGGATGGGATCGTCCAGCGCTCCGCGGCTGGTTATTCCGCCGCGCCAGTGGCCGTCGAGCCAAAACGCCGCCGGTCCCTTAATTGTTGCCAGAACGCTCGGCAACTCCGTTGCGCAATCGCCCAAAACGAGCCGGACGTTACGGGACGAGCGGAATCGCCATTGGGCATACTCATGCAGACCGGGATCGATCTCGATTGAGACGATCTGGCTGCACACATCCTTGAGCGCAGCGACGGTGTCTCCGAAATATGTGCCCGTCTCGACCAAGGTTACAGAGCCGCTGTGTGGAAGATACCTCTTCAGAATCCGCATCTTTAGACCGTGCGGGGCAGACGCGTATGCCCCGGTTTGCACTTTTAGCAAGAAAGCGGCCTGGCTTAAAGGTTCCCGCAGTGTAGCAATTCCGTGGCGCAGCCGAAAAGTAGCGAGATTCATAAACGGGTTCCCCGCTGCCCCATGAGGCCAAGGAGGTCGATAGATCTCACGAAACGTACTAACTGCCGTCGCTGCCGCCACGGAAGCAAATTCAGTAGCCGGGACTGGTTGATGCTGCAATGCCAACGCAGTGCTTCGGCCCGCGTCATTACCGGCCGTTTGCTGAAGTCGCAACCAATGCCGGCCCGCCCGAACCGCCGGGCCTCGCTACGGAACCATTTACCTCTCTCCACCACGTGGTGATCGTAGGTCATAACATCCGACCAGACACAGAAGAAACCCTCCCTGTAGCTGGAACTGCGGATACTGGCGCTAATCTCGAACTCCCAGATCGACTCGTCCGGTCGCATGAGGGCTAGCAGACTTTCCTTCCTCCATATTGCCGTTTGAGTCGAGACACGGTACGGCGCACCGCAATCGATTGTTCCGAGTTCTGGCGAGTCTGGTACAACCTTGTCCGGCCCTGGCCGACGCACCAACCGAACCATATGCCCGCCGAGGCGGTCGAGCGCTTCCAGGCATGAGCGCACGCGATCAGTCGGCACCGGCCTCCGGAGGAAGAAGTCTTCGAGGGACAACAGTACGTACGGTGTCTTAATCGCCTCAACCTGTTCGCGAACCTGTTTCGACCAGTTACGCTCGTTTCCCGCGTGGATCATCTTCACTTTGGGGTGAAGGAACTCCAGTTTGCTGCTCCCGAGATACACGTTGAATGGACAATCTGGCCAGTGCTTCCAGAACTGGGCGAAGAAGGGAGTCCATAAGTCCGAGTATGCGTCGCAGGACGGCACTAACACGGAGCATGCAGCTCTTAGGTCCGAATCGGATAGTGGTTTCATATTTGACTTTGTATTCACGCGCGTTTACTCCGAATGAAGGCCCTACGCTTTGCCAATTGGCAAAGACAAGAGTTGAAACTTTCTGACAGGCTCCATTCGCTGGAGCCGCGTCTTCGGCACCGAAAACACCGAACAACTCAGCCGGGTCGTACCGGGCCTTCATGTTCGAAAGCGCACCGCGGAGCGCAAGGCCGCTATTCTTTCTGCTCGCTCCGGCTGGGTGGCGAGCGCCTTGATGGAATGCGTCCCCAGGACGCACAGCGAACTCAGCACGAACCCGAGCAGCCCCACCGCCAGTATTAACCTTCCCCTGTGCGGCCCAGACTTTTTGTCCGGTACGTTGGCCCGGTCGATCACTTGAATCAACGGTGCTTGTTTAGACTCGTCCAGTCGCGCCGCTTCGTATTGCTTGGCCAACAGCTCAAAGAGTGCTTCATGGTACTTAAGATCGCGCACCTTGCGGACATAACCCAAGGTTGCGTCGGGCAGCCTACCAGCCGAAATTTCAAAGTTCGATACCGCGCCACCTTTAGTTTCGAGGTCGTTTAGCTGCCCTCGCATCGCTGCTAGCTCACGTCGCAGAACCTGAACTTGCGGATTATCCTCGGTGGCAAACGTCCGCGTCGACTGCAGGGCCACTTCGTGGCTTGAAATTTCGGCACGCAGCCGAGCTGTCGATCCAATAAGAACGCTTTCTTGACCTGCTGGCAAGAGCAGGCCCGTGGAGCGTTGCAGATTTGTAAGAGCGACTTCCGCGTCGCTTAGATTATCCTTTTCCTTCCGCAGTTCCTGCTCGAAGAAGGCGCGTCGTTGGGACTCACCGGTGAGGGCGAGGCGCGAAGTTAAGTCGTACAGCCCATCGACAAACGCGTTTGCGATAGCGGCGGCGCGTTTCGGATCGTGGTCTTCAACCGAAATGACAATGAGGGAATCTTTTCCGCTAGCGAACGAAACCTGACGGGCGAGCATTGTCCGGGCGTCGGATGCAAACTTATTTTTGTAGACATCTTGTAGATGAAATTGGGCCACAATCGCGTCCGATATTGTTCGGCTCTTCAGCATACCGATATAGAGGTCTGCCGGAGTTTTCACCGCTGCGGCTAAACCGCCCAGCGCTCCAGCGGCGAGAGCCGCCAGCGAGGACTGTTGCTGTTGGGGCGGAAGAATCACGGCCTCGGCTTTGAAGGAATCGTGCGTCAATAAGGCTCCCGTCGTGGCTGCGGCAGTCGCCAATAAAGTGGCGATGGTGATGAACCTCTGGTGGCGGGCGAGAATCACCATTATGTCGAGGATGGACATGCCTGAACCTTCGGCTGGGGGATGGTTTTGGCGAACGGCATTCGAACCGTCGCCTAGTTCTGGACTCTGTTGTTCCATCGATTCCTTGGTGATCTAATGCGCGGCCTGCACGTCGGCCAATTCCAGTTGGACCGCAACGCTTCTCTGTAATAGGTCAAGGGAAACAACCAAGTGATGCTGATTCTTGAGTTTTTGAACATATCCCTGCATGTCTTTGAAGGCCCCGCGGCGAACGACGACTCGCGTCCCCTCGCACACGTATGGAAATGGCGAAGCCAATCCACTTTCTACCAACCGCTTCAAAGCTCGAATATCTTCATCCGGCACGGGCGCTAGTTTGTTGCCAAATTTGACGGCTTGCACGCACCCGGCCGCATCTAAGACAAACGGCAACTGGTTGGGAGAGAATCGGCAGAATACGTATCCCGAAAGCAGAGGGCGGCTCATCGCCTTCACGCGGTCACTCCAGCGGCTTCGCGATTCATACAGAGGAAGAAATTCCTCGATTCCCCTGCCGCGAAGGCTGCGCGACGCTGTTGCTTCCTGTTGCGCTCGTACTCGAACCGCATACCACTGGACTTGATCCATCGTTCTCTCCCATCTAGACTGATTTTGGGAAGGCTTCGCCCCTATCACTCACATCTCGAGTTCCAGGACCCGGAAACGCCCGCGCTGCCCGAGAAGTCGCGCTAACGAATAATTGGTGGAACGGCGCCCGGAAACTTCTCTCGGTCTGGGGTATTTTACTCATAAACAGCGCTCTAGTCCCCAAAAGACCTTGGATCTGGGGCGGAGCGGCGGTGCGCTTAGACGAGGCTGATATTCGGGCGAGAATTGCCGGACGGGTGATATTGGTCCAGGTGCGGCCGGGCCGAATCGAAATGGAGACTGATTCATCGCTTTCCTAGTAAGCCGACCCAGACCTTCTAATTTGAGAGCTGTGAACCACCGAAGACACTAGCAATGAGGGAAATGAAGCTGAATCGCAAATCCGGCGCACTGATGGTTTCGCTCGATGTCGAGCTGAGCTGGGGTGTTCGCGATACCGACCAGCGGTCCTCCCTTGGTGCCCATTCTTTGATGCCCAAATCACGCCTGCTTTGCGGCGCTGCCACGGGGGAAACTGTGCCATCGCTGGATCTCGATGCCATCACAGAGGCGCTGACCGAGACAGGTAGAAAAACTACGCGGCTTTGTGTTGTAATTCCTCGCATCTCTACCACTGTCCCGCTCTGTGGGCTGACTGTTCCAATCTCCGAGGCAATCCATGTTTGACACCGAGCCAACTCAAATAGAAAAACAAGACCAATCCCCAGCCATCGGCGAATCGCTGCGGATACTCAGCGTTGTGACGCGCTTTGGCGCCGGTGGTCCGCCTATCAGTGTTCTTCAACTAGCCCGGGGAATGAAAAAGTTCGGCTACCAAACTGTCATTGCCGCCGGCTCTTGTTCAGCCCAAGATGCAGACATGTCCTACCTTCTGAACGAGCACGACAAGGTTGAATGGGTGCCAAGCATGTCGCGTAATATCGCGCCTGGCTCCGACTTCATCGCGCTACTCCAACTCATTCGTTTGGTGCGCAAATACAAGCCCGATATCATTCACACTCATACGGCCAAGGCGGGTGTTCTCGGCCGCCTGGCTGGTTGGGTCACTGGAACTCCGTTGATTGTTCACACCTTCCACGGAAATGTTATGCGGGGCTACTTCGGAGCGTTCGGCAGTTGCTGCGTTCAGAAAATCGAACAACTCGTCGCCGCGATGAGTGACACCCTGTTGGTCCTCTCGCGCCAGCAGCATCGCGAAATCGCCGGCGAGTTTTCCATCGCAGATCCGCAGAAGGTCCGCATTCTTCCTCTTGGTCTACCGCTCAAAGAATTTGAAAAACTATCGCCTCCGCCGCTTGATCGGAAGGAATTGGTTGTGGCCTGGTTCGGTCGCCTGGTCGCCGTCAAGAATGTCCCGCTGCTGATCCAGATTATTGAGCAAACGCTAGAGGCCATACCTGCAATTCGTTTTGTCAGCGCAGGCGACGGCCCTGAGCGCCCCGCTGTCGAAAAGCTTGTAAACCGCTCGGCGGGTCGTGTCGAGTACCTTGGCTGGCAGCGCGATATCGCCCCTGTGATTGAGCGGGCCGATGTGCTGATTCAAACCTCGCTGAATGAGGGCACTCCCACCATCCTCATGCAAGGAATGGCCGCCGCACGACCATTCATTTCCACCGCTGTGGGTGGAGTGGTCGATATGGTGACCGGTCAGGAACGCCTCGAAGCCGGCGCCAGTTGGTTTTCGAATGGCGTGCTCGTCCCGCAAGAACCCGCTCCCTTCGTGCGCGCTTTACGAGCCTTCGCGCAAAATCGCTCCCTCCTCTCTCAGATGGGCCTTGTGGGCCGGGAATGGTCCCTCGCTAACTATGCCGAGTCGAAAATGTTCGAAGCTACCCACCAGATCTACAGCGAATACCTCTCCGCCAAGGGCCATCGCGTTGCTTCACCGCTGCCCGCAATGCTGGCTGCTGAGGTCTCGATGACTCAGCAACTATCTTGCTTAGCCGAGCATGCTGGCTTTCAGCTTCAATCGGGCTTAGAAGAGGCGAATAAGAAATGATGGATGGTCCAGCCGCGCGGTGGTTTTGCGAGGTTAGGTTACCTTTCTGTTAACCGCCAGGCCCGCTACGTCAGTTAGGTCGCCAGTTTTCGCTATCCGCCCGTAGAATCAAGTGGTTACGTAGCGGGCGGTAGTAATAGTCGCTAGCGACGTTAACCAGAACGGCCTCGCCGTCAAAATTCTCCATTGGGAATCTAGCTTTGTCGAATTCGGACAAAAGTCTTGCTTCTTACTTCAGAACGTTCACAGCCGCCGCCGCTAGCCCAAAACCGGTGAGAACCTGCGACCAATCGAGAAGGTTTCGAAGCATGGTGGTCTTCATGGAATTGGACGGCACAATCACCGCATCGCCCGGCCTTATCTCAATGGAATCGAAATGAGATAACTTGGCTTTCGCAACGACCGATCCATTCGCCCGAAGCAGGAACATTTGCGAAACATCTGCGTACTTCGTCGGTCCGCCCGAACGTTTCAAATAGTCCCGAACGCTCGAATCCTGCATGTAAAGGAAAGTCGCTTGGCTAAAAACAGTACCCATGACGCTGACGGTGGCGGGCGTTCCCGGCACGATGAGCCGATCGCCGTTCTCTAACGGGAGTTCCGGTAGGGCTTCCGCGCCTTGACTCGCGGGCTTCAATTCCAGGACAACGCGTCCGGTGGACTCTTTGGTTCTAAGCTGCTCGAACATTTCACGTTGGTGCTGGAGATCGGCTTGGAAGGCGGCCTGTTGGTCGGCTGAGACGGTCCGGCCTCCCAGAGTGGCGGAATTCTGATCCAACTGTTTTTCGGTCTGATCTATGTAGTCGTTCATCTGCTTCTGCTGGACCCGTTTGGTGGACTCGCGAGTAAAAGTAGCGGCATACAAATATGCCTTATCGGTGAGGCCACCGGCGCGCTGCACTAATTGGCGGAGTGTTTCCCCTGGTTGGACCGAATAAATTCCAGCCATCTTGACCTCACCCTCCAGACGGACAATTCGCGACTGTTGAGCCAGCGGCGTGGTGAAGTCTGCCAAGGAAAAAATGTTGACTACATCGCCGGGCTGCAAG
>Ga0302319_10009772_pt1 | contig 18384 bp, 16 predicted proteins | sample Bog_T0_2_FD_203319 | JGI IMG/M metagenome (GOLD analysis project Ga0302319, IMG submission 203319) | Peat permafrost microbial communities from Stordalen Mire near Abisko, Sweden - Bog_T0_2 | ecosystem: Environmental > Terrestrial > Soil > Wetlands > Peat | place: Sweden: Abisko, Stordalen Mire...
GGCGAGCGAGGCGGGATTCCTGCAGATTGAGGTTTTTGAATTCCTTTTGGTAAGTTGTCATGACTTCGATCTCGAGCAAATCGCCTTGGTTGTGCTTGACGAAGTCCGGATCGTCCTGGGAGAGTTCGATGCGGCCTTTGTTCAGGAGGGCCATGAGGAGGCCGGGAATGCGGTCGAGACGCCAGCGGATGTCGACGATGGATTGGACGAGTTCTTCTTCCGGGCCGACGGGTCGATAGAAGCGGCTGTACTTAGCCATGAGGTCTTGGTAGAGAACGGCATCGTCCATTGGGAGACAGACAGTGCGGCCGGTGAGGCCGGTTTTGAGAGCGTTGCGGTGGACTTGCGCTTTGCCTTCGGGTGTTTTGGGACCGGTGGATTTCTGAGCGTCCTCGCGATTAGCGGCGAGTTGGGCGTCGGAAACAGCGACGGTTTCCGGCGCGGATTCATGAAACGGATTGGACATAAATGGATACTTCTCAAAAATTGGATCTTGCTAGACCCGACCAAAAAATACCGCGCGGGCCAGATTGCTCTGCAAGGGAGGGGGTGTGAAGAAAATGGGAAAATGACGGGAAGAGATGGATTCTGAAGGATTTAAAAAATATCGAACAAATTTCAAAAGTTGTGACTGGAAATCTGGCCGGCGACGGCCGCGAGCGGGATGCGGATCCAATCGGGGCGATTGTCCATTTCGTAGTTCAATTCGTAGAAGGCTTTATCCAATATGTAGGCTTGGAGGAGCGTGTCGAAAGCACTTTCGGCGACAGGCAGAAAGGGCGCGTCGCCCGCAGCCTGTTTATAGGCCTGCAGGAATGCGGCGCTGACGGCTTGCTCCCAGGCATGACGCTGCGGCTCGAGCGCTTTATCGTTAAAGCCAATGTAGGAAACATAGCTGAACGAACGGAGCATTCCAGCTACGTCTTTAAGCGGGCAATGCTTGGCGCGGCGTTCGGTTAAGGATTTGAGCGGCTCGCCCTCGAAATCGAGAATGACGAAATCGCCGGGAACGCGCAGGACTTGACCCAGATGATAATCGCCGTGGATGCGAATGCGCAGCGACTGTGGATTGAGATTTCGCAGGCGGTCGAAACGGGCCAACACGAAATTGGCGTCCAACGGCTGATCGAGCCTCGCCAAGGTGCGAGTAGCATTCCGCGCCATGTCGTTTGCTACGTCTTGGAGGTTGGCCGGTTCCAAAGGTTCGGGATCGAAGGTGGCCAACGCGGCATGCATTTCGGCGGTGCGGCGGCCCAAGATGGCGGCGGCGTCCGAGTAGTCATAAGGGGAAGGCGATTGGGCGATTTGCTGAAGCGTCCAGTTCAAACCATCGCCTTCATTGGCGACGAGCCCTTGCAGCATGGCCAGCGTGTAGGGTTCGGCAGCGCCGCGATAGTAGTCAATTGATCCGGCGAAGGGCGGGATGCGGCGGAAAGCGGTGTGCTCGGTGAGATAGCGCGAAAGCTCGCAATCGGGATTCTCACCGGGTTGCTGGCGGCGGAAGAGCTTCATGATGAGAAGGTCGCCGAAGATGATGGAAGAATTGCTTTGCTCGGACTTGACCAAGCGCTGAAGGAGCGAAGCATGAGTGGGCCGGAAGCCACTGCGGCGGCCTTGAATGCGGCCGTGGCGGGTAGGCAATTGCGATTCGTTCTCAATGAGAGAGAGAAGTGTGGCGCAGGTAGCCTGATCGGTGACGGCGTCGTTGGTTCCGTGCAATGGGACGAAGTAGGTGTCGGTTGGGCCTTCGGCATAGTGAATCGAAACGAGGTGCAGCACGGTACCGGTGGCGGGTAATTCAGCCGAGTCGAGGATTTCAACATCAGTAATGGTTCGCGACTTTGCGCCGAACCAACGCTGCTTCTGAATTAGCTCCGCCAAGCCGTGGGTCATAGTAACTCTGCCAGATCGTCTGCCCAGTAATTGGGTTGCCAGCGGGCCAGATCTTCGCGCTTGCCATAGCCATACGTGACGGCGCAACTCTGCACGCCCGCGCGGTGCGCCGCTTCGATGTCGGCGGGAGAATCGCCGACAAAGAGGCAATCCTCGTTCCCTGCCCCCAAGCCTTGGAGAGCTTTGTAGATCACGTCGGGATGCGGCTTGGCGGGAAAGCCATCGGTACCCTGCACGTGATCGAAATACGGCAGGAGCCCGAAGCGCTCCAGAACCAGGCGAGTGGTGGGCGTGCCTTTAGTGGTAGCGGTGGATTTGCGTCCGCCCAATTTGGCGAGCGCTTCCGCAACGCCGGGATAGGCCTTGGTGGCGGCGTGGTTGCGCAATGGATAAATGCGCCGGTATTCGACAACCAAGGCATCGATCTGCTCCGCGGTGTAATCGGGAAACAGATCCTGAAACAGGTCCACCAGATGGCGGCCAATATAGCCTTTGATGAATTCGAACGGCACGTCGCTCTGAGGTGTAGACGCCAAAACACCCTGGATGGCTCCGCAAATATCCACTGCGGAATCAACCAGGGTGCCGTCAACGTCGAACAGGTAGACCTTGAACGCCGGAATCAAGCGGGCTGCGGACTCTCGCCCCCCATCAAACCGGGAAGCGCATTGGGCATGGGCGTTGGGGAGACCGCGCCGCCTTCGGGGCTGCTGGGCTTTTGGTTGGTGGGCGCCAGTTTGGGCAGCGTTTTGCCGTCGATCAAGGCCAACACTTCAGCGCCATCGAGCACCTCGCGTTCGAGCAGGGCTTCGGCGATGCGGACCATGGCGTCGGACCGGTCGGAGATGATTTTCTTGGCGCGGTCGTAGCCGTCTTCCACCAGCTTGCGCACCTGCTGGTCAATCTTGATGGCGGTTTCTTCGCTATAGTCGCGATGCTGATTGATCTCGCGGCCGAGGAAGATCTGCTCGTCTTTCTTGCCGAAGCTGAGGGGCCCGAGTTCGCTCATGCCCCACTCGCAAACCATTTTGTGAGCCATCTCGGTGGCGCGCTCGATGTCGTTGCCGGCACCGGTGGTCATTTGATCGAGGAAAATCTCTTCGGCGATACGGCCCGCCATAAGAATGGCTAAGCGCGCTTCGAGATATTTCTTGTCGTGGGAGAGTTTGTCGTCGAGCGGCAGCTGCATGGTCAAACCAAGGGCCATGCCGCGCGGAATGATGGTTACTTTGTGCAGCGGATCGGAATGTTCGATAACGGCCGCGACAATGGCATGGCCGGCTTCATGATAAGCGGTCATGCGCTTTTCCTTATCGCTGATAATCATGCTCTTGCGCTCCACGCCCATGAGCACTTTATCCTTGGCGAGTTCGAAATCGAATTGAGTGACAACTTTGCGGTTCTGGCGCGCCGCTACCAGCGCGGCTTCGTTCACCAGGTTGGCAAGGTCGGCGCCTGCAAAGCCAGGCGTACCGCGCGCGATCACGCTCAAATCAACATCGTCGGCGAGCGGCGACTTCTTGGTGTGGACTTTGAGAATGTTTTCGCGGCCACGCACATCGGGGCGATCCACCACGACGCGCCTATCGAAGCGACCGGGGCGAAGAAGGGCCGGATCAAGCACATCGGGCCTGTTAGTAGCCGCTACCAGAATGACGCCTTCGTTCGACTCGAAGCCGTCCATTTCAACCAATAGTTGGTTGAGGGTTTGTTCGCGTTCATCGTGACCGCCGCCCAAGCCTGCTCCGCGATGACGGCCGACCGCGTCAATTTCGTCGATAAAGATGATGCACGGCGCGTTCTTCTTGCCTTGTTCGAATAAATCGCGGACGCGGCTTGCGCCTACGCCGACGAACATTTCGACGAAGTCCGAACCGGAAATGGAGAAGAACGGCACATTAGCCTCGCCAGCAATGGCGCGCGCCAGCAGGGTTTTGCCGGTGCCGGGAGGGCCGATAAGCAAAACGCCTTTCGGAATACGACCGCCGAGCTTTTGAAATTTCTGCGGCTCACGCAGGAATTCGATGATTTCCTGCAACTCTTCCTTGGCTTCGTCCACGCCGGCAACATCTTTAAAGGTGACCTTCTTCTGCTGCGAAGAATGGAGCCGCGCGCGACTCTTGCCAAAGCTGAGAGCTTTGTTGCCGCCGCTCTGCATCTGGCGCATCATGAAGATCCACAAGCCCAGCAAAATCAGAATCGGCACGAAGTTGAAAAGCACGCTGATCCAGCCGCTGCTCGCTTCTTTTTCCAGGTTGTAGTGAACGCCCTTCTCGGAAAGCAGATCATAAATCTTCGGATAACTGCTGGGAATCACCGTGTGATACGGCTGATTTTTCTTCCCGCTGCCGTCATCATACGTGCCGGTGACATCATTGCCAGTGATATCGGCGTCGTTGATCTTGCCCGCTTGAATCAGCGCGATGAAATCGCCCGCCTTCAAGTTCGTGGGCGTGGGCCCTTTGCCGGTTTTAACGGCCATGTAGACCAAAACCACGGCACAGATGATAACCACCCAGAAGACTGCTGTTTTAACGTTTGAACTCATGGAATTTCAACTTTCTACTGATCGCCTTCCCTGAACCGCCCGGTGCTTAAAAAGACACAACCCCGCTATCTCTACTTTAGCGAACCGCGCTCCTATATAGAAGACGTAAACATCGTAGCTTTCGATTCATAGATGATGTGAGTTAACTGCGCTCAGGTCTGACGATTGATTGTTTTGACGATAGACTAATCGGATAACATTGCGACTTCCCGAAGATGCACTTACGCTCGCTGCGCCCCCGAATTGGCGGACCCAGACAATTTGGCTGCCCGCCGTTACTACGGGCCAGTGTTTTCGTTCCCAGAGAAAAACCTTGCTGGACTGAAAAAGCGTCTTGATCTTCTCGCTGGAATGACGGCCGGCTCGCTGAAAAACGTCGCCTGGCCGCCAATTCCGCACCTGCAAGGAATCTAGTGTCCCAGCAGGCGCAATAAGATCGCCGTCCCAGTCACAAATTTCAAGATTCTGTTGTTCTTCCTTGAAATTAGCACAAATATCGGCGGCCTCAGGGGAATTTAACCGCTCTAGAAGAAGATAGCCGGCTTGAAACGGCAGTTGGCATGGTTGGCCCGGTTTTAGATCCATTGCGTAGTCCCGTTGCTGGCTGGCGCGTAAGCCGTCCGGACTCAGCAGGAGCTGGCCAAATGAGCGCAAAGCGTCTACTCCGGGAACGATCACGCGGTCGTGCCCTTCCTCACACTGGCAAAGACGAAGAATGGAATCGACATGTTCGAATTCAATGCCGCGCAGATGGCCGCGCAGGTGGCGGATGGCGTGGCGAATCAGACGGCGGCGTAAGGCGAGGTGAACAGGGGCTAAAGAGCCGACCCGAAATTGGACGCCAAAATGGGTATGATTAGCGAATTGGGCGTAAAGCGCCGCTGCCTGTTGGTTCCAATAGTCTTCTTCCACTTGGGCCAGATCGGCGGATTGAGCGAGCAGGGCTTCCAAATTGGGGTTATAAAGATGGGACAAGGCGGGGAGCGTTTCGCGGCGCAGGCGGTTGCGGGTGAAAGCCGTATTTGAATTGGACGAATCCTCGCGCCAGTGGATGCCTGCCGCGGCGGCCCATTCGCGAATTTCAGTGCGGGTCGAAGACAAGAGAGGACGGATCAAATTGTCGGCGGTGATGGCCCGCATGCCCGCTAAACCCGTTAGGCCAGAGCCGCGCAATAGGCGGAATAAAACCGTTTCGGCTTGATCGCTGCGGGTGTGACCCAACGCGATGCGGGCGAGGTTGTGCTCGGCCATGGCACGTGCAAAAAATGCACGGCGCAAGTCGCGGGCGTTTTGTTCGACGTTGCCTGCGGAGGGCTTCGCGTGTTCAACGAGGATTGAAAGGCCGAGTTCTTGGGCGAGTGAACGAACGAATGATTCATCCGCGTCCGATTCGTGGCCACGCAGGTGATGGTTTACGTGCAGGACAGAGAGTTGCGTTGCAAACTCGCTGCGCAGCGTGTAGAGCAAATACAAGAGAACAACGGAATCGGCGCCGCCCGAGACAGCGACGCCAATGCGCTGAGCGGGCGCGAGCATGCGGTGTTGGCGGATGTAAGCGGCGACGTTGTGAATCAGATCTAAGGCCAATAAGCTAATTCTACGGCCCGGCTGCGGTATTTCGTTGAAGGGCACCTGAAGTGACGCCTGACGTTACCGCTCCATGCTGTCGCGGCTCGGTTAGGGGTTTTAGATCGCCGACAGTGCAGCTAGTCCACCTCCAGCCCAGCCTTCTTGAGCAGCTTTCGCAGGTCAGCGAAGCCCTTTTCACCCTCAACCGCCGAAGCCACGGTACCGTCCCGGTTGATCACGATGTAGGTCGGAAAGGCTCCGATCCGATAAGCTCGCGGCATCGCGTTCTCGGTAGTCAGCGCAACGGGAAAGCTGTGCGGATGTTCCGATAAGAACTTCTCAACCGTCGCCCGCTCCTCGCTCACGGAAATGCCAACAATCAGCAGATCCTGCTGGCCATATTTCTGATAGAGCTTATCGAGCGCCGGAGAGTCGGCCCGGCATGGCGGGCACCAGGTGGTCCAGAAATCCAGCAGTACGGTTTTCCCTTTGGCGTCGGATAGCTTTAACGGCTTGCCGTGAATGTCGGTTAAGGCGAGATCGGGTGCCGGATTGCCGGCCAGTTCCTTCTTGATCCTGGCGGCATTCCAGCGCGACAGCTCCTTGACTTCCCGCATGTCGCCCGAGGGCAGTTTCAACAAGCCGGCGTCGAGCGCTACGCCGTACGCGAAACGCCGCAGCATATATGTCCTGTCAACCGTGTAGCCGCCTGAACCGTGGTCGATGTCTTGAATCGTGCGCACTGAAAGCAGCAGGCCGGTTTGGGTGTCGATCACCATGCGTTCACTACCGCCCAAGTTCTTGACTATGCTGTTCCCGGTTGTGCTCTGAATCCAAGGCTTCAGGGGCACATCGAGCACGGCACAAGCATGATCGCTGCCGGGGAGTCCGCACGGCCGGCGTTCCAGCTCGACGGCTTTTTGCCAATCGGCATATTGCACGCGGTAAGGCGAGGGCGCCGGATCGTCGTCGTTCGCGCGGCGCTTGGTTTTGGTGAATTCGTCTTCGCCTTCCTGCATGGTGAGCAGGGAATCGCCGTCGAAGAGGGTGATCTCGTTGCCGGAGCCGGAGACGGACTTTTCGCGCCATAGTTTGCCGGCTGAATCCATGACGAGGCGTTCTTCGAGCGACCGCCGGCCATGGGCAAAGATATAGGTCTGCGACAAATCGAATTCCTGATGGATACCGGGCGATTTTTCGCGTTTGTCCTTCAGTTCATCCCACAAGGCGGCGGGCGGGGTTTGCGCGAATGCGTGAAGGGTCGAGAATAGGAGGCCAAGAACTCCGAGATAACGCATTTGTTCAGGATATATCTTCGAGGAAACCAAGGCGGTTCTCAGCCTAGCGGTCTTTGGCAAAGCCTCGGCACGGTGAAGTCTGCGTTCCTCATTGGTAGTGTGCGGCGCTTTTACGGTTTCTCGAAAAAACCGGAGAACTAAGGTTCCGCGCGGACTCAAGTCGACTCAAGTCCGCCCTCCGCTCAGCCACATGGAAGGGTGCATGTTCTGTTTTCGAAACTTTTGCCAAAGGGCGCTAAGCCTACATCGCATTGTAGACAGAGCGCCGATTCGACTCTCGTACACTCCATAGGAGAACGTCATGATTCCTCTCCTCCTGCTGCTCAGCGCCTCAGCCAACCCGACGGCTCCCACTCCGGCCCAGCAAGCTTGGACGATTCTCAAAGCCGGTGTTGCCGACAAGGGCGCAGTGCGGCGCGGCAAAGCGGTCCACGCTCTGGGCTTGATCAGAGACCACCAAGCGCAAGCCATGGCCGAAAGCGCGCTCAACGATCCAGATAAAGAGGTGCGGTCGGAAGCGGCCACTTCGTTGGGGCGCATGGGAGCGGCCACGGCGCGCGCTAAGCTGCGCGCATGCTTGAACGACAAAGAAGTGCTTGTTGTCCTGGCTTGCACTAATTCGCTGTACACGTTGAAAGATCCTATCGCTTACGAGGTTTACTACGCACTGCTCACGCAACAGCGCAAGAGTTCAGAAGGTCTACTGCAATCGCAGTTGGATACGCTGAGGGATCGCAAGCAACTCGAGCAATTGGCGTTTGAAACGGGTATCGGCTTTGTGCCTTATGGCGGCATGGCCTGGCAGGCGATTAAGACCGTCACTCACGACGATGCTTCGCCGGTGCGGGCGCTGGCGGCGGAACGACTGGCTAGCGATCCCGATCCGAAAAGCGCTACGGCGCTGACAGACTATTTGACTGACAAGAAAACCCGCGTGCGCGAAGCGGTGATCGAGGCCATCGCCAAACGCGGCGACAAAACGTTATTGAAGGCTTTAGTGGGCCTGCTCGACGAGGAAACCGATAGCGTGCGCTACGAGGCGGCAGGCGCGGTGATCAGTCTTTCGAATACGCCCGCGCGGAGCCACGGCGCGGGGAAAAGAGAGCAAAAAAGTGATACATGGCTACTGCTAAAAAGAGTTCAATTCCCGAGGAAAAACTAGCGCTGTACGAAAAACTGATCGCTAGCAAGCCTGGATTTGACGTAAAGGCGATGTGCATCCTTATACTTCGTTGAACGGCCATATGTTCACATATCTCGATCAGACCGGCACGCTCGGTCTCCGTCTTCCCAAGGACGTGCTGGAAGCTTTTCTGAAGAAGTACGAGACGACTCTCTTCGAATCGTACGGCGTCGTCAAGAAAGATTGCGTACGAGTACCCGATTCGCTTTTGAAGAACACGAAAGACCTGAAAAAGTATCTGGAACTGAGCTACGAATACGTCAAGACTCTCAAACCCAAATGACGCCGCCGGAGGGCTAACTGGCCCGCCGTTTAGGGACTGCATGAATACCGTGCCGTGTTGGCCGGTGACGCTCGTTCTGCATCGCCAAAAGCTCGGCGATATCTTTCTCGAGCTGTTTGCGAAGCCATTTTGTGTGCTGAGTAATTTGTTTTAATTGTTTGCCGCGAACTTGCAGAAGGCGGTTTTTTATCAGATTGGCGCGGATTTCCAGATCTGTTTCATGGGCGAATTCGCCGCCGAATTCCCTTTCACCGAGAAGGTAAAAGCCCTTCTCGACGCGGATATTGCGCCGCAGACGCCATTCGCCGTCGACAATGCCTTGGGCGCGCCACTGTTCGCCGAACGTGGCGGGATGGAACTCTTGCCGGACTGAATCCATGAGTTCCCGATACTCGTCAACTTCGTCGTTTGACAAGACGATGCTGCGGCCCACAAAGGTTTCTATTGTGCTGTAGGAAGAAAAGTCTTTCGAACGATCCGGATCCGAATCTGGTGGAGGAGCCATGTGCGGTTGTCCTTCTTTCTATTGGAACACACAATGAGGGAGCTGTTACCTTTGACAGGTGACGGCGAATCAATGAAGAGCGAACCTACGGCACTGCTGGTTGTGGACGCGCAGCGGGTTTATACCGATCAAAAATCGGAACTCTATTGCCCTGCCAGCGATAAAACCATTGAAAACATCAATTCGCTGATTGACGCGTTCAGCGAGGAAAAACTGCCGATTTTCCTGATCCGTCATGTCCATTCGGTGGACGGCTCGGATCTGGGGCGGATGTTCGATTTCGGGGGACCCGCCGCCGATTTCAACTTCAAGGAAGGCAGCGAGGAAGTTGAATATTCGCTCACGCTGAGGCGTGCGCCGGCAGCGCGCGAGATTGTGAAGCATCGTTATTCTGCATTTCAGGGAACGGATTTAGACGAGCGATTAAGGGCGCTGAAGGTAGAGCGCGTGGTCATCTGCGGATTCATGACCAACTTTTGTTGCGAGTCGACGGCTCGCGAGGCGCACGACCGGGACTATTACGTGACGTTTGTGACGGAGGCGACGGGGTGTCCCGCCCTGCCGCAGATGTCGCAGGAGGAAATACGCGAAGTGGTAGCCACGCTGCTGGGGGCGGGCTTCGCCACTATTACGGACTGCGCGAGTTTTCTGGTTTAGGCGGGTACTGTTTCAGCGTCGCTTGCTTCAAGGGCGGCGTTTGGAGTGGCAACTGGAGTCAATCTCACGATCAGCAGGGTCTGATCGTCATGCGGCTTCATGGGTCCCAGGAAAGTGCCGATGCCTTCTACAATGGCATCGCAAATCTGGCGCGGATGGCGGCCGCCGTTGGCATTCGCAATCTCGGCGATGCGCTCATCGCCGAATTCCTCTTCGCTCGAGTTCATCGCCTCCGCAATGCCATCGGAGAAAACAATGAGGAGATCGCCCGCTCCTATGCTGGCTTTACCCGAGTGGTATTGCGCGGCGGGGAGCAATCCCAAAACAGGGCCACCGCCGTCGAGGCGTTCGGTGCCGTGAGGGCGTATCAGAAGCGGCGGCAGATGACCCGCGTTGATGTAGTGGAGCAATCCCGTTTCGGGCGTAAAGTAGGCCCAAAACAAACTGGCAAAGCGTTCGCGCGCGGTCTTTTCGCAGAGAAACTGGTTCAATCGAACAGTGGATCTTTCATGGTCGGAGGCGGAGTGCGTCCAATCCATGGAGCGGATGGCGCCATGGACTACGCCCATCAAAATCGCGGCCGAAATGCCTTTGCCGGCAACGTCGCCCAGCACGATTGACGTTTGGCCGTTTTCGGCAGTGAACAAATCGTAAAAGTCGCCGCCAATGGTGGAGGCCGGGGTGAAGACAGCGCCGAAATCGACACTGGCGGAGGAAGGCAGAAGGGTTTGGGGCGAGGGCAGCAGGCCGGTCTGTACCGTGCGCGCCAGTTCAACTTGCTGTTCGAGCTGCCGCGCGCGCAAGAAGCGGGTGAATAAAATGCCGATCAACAGCATCGATAAAAGGAGCGCTAACGCGGCCAGGCAGCCGATGATGAGGTTGGTGCGCAGGGCGCCGAAGGGGATAGAGACGCCCTCCTGGTAGATGGCAATTTCAGTGAAGGTGGGCGCTTCCCGGCCAGGAAAGCGCGGCGGATTCAGGGGAAAAGGGGTGGGCGAAAATCGTTCGGGCGGCGGGGCGGATAGCGGCGGCCCGACCAAACGAAAGCGCAAGAGGGATATGAAGATAGTGCTGGAGTGGAAAGGGTGCTCGCGCTTCAGGGTTTGATGAAGCTCCATTAGGCGGTGCAACTGCTGTGCCGAAAGTGCGGCTGTGAGGGGCGTTCCACTCTCGGCCAGGATGTTCCCGTCCATGTCGATGACGCGCATCCAGGCTACTTGGCGCGGCGAGTTGCGTTGCAGTTCCGTTAAGACGGGAGCCAGCTTGCGGACGTCTTTGATCCCTTCCTGGGCGGCCAAGCGGATGAGCGCCGTCTGCTGGCGGTCGGCTTCGCGGTAGGCTTCTTCGTGGATGAGCTTGTCGTAAACGAAAAAGTAGGTGCTGATGGTTTGAATGAGGAGCGCCAGCCCGAGCAGAATGCCGGCGCCGATCGCCAGCTTGACCCAAAGTTGCGAACGCTTGCCGCGGCTGTTCATGAGATGGCTCTTTTCAATATATCCGCCTCGCAACCGTGCTATAACGAGGGTTCGATTCGGGCCTACCTTTCAACACCATGCAATTGCATCCTTCCGTCACCGAAGAAAAAGTGCGCCGCTTTGCCGCAGGCGTGAAAATACTGCTCATGGACGTGGATGGCGTGCTGACGGACGGACGCCTATATTTGCTGCCGGGGCCGGACGGCAAAATGGTGGAGACTAAAGGGTTTGATTCGCAAGACGGCATCGCGCTGCGCTGGTTGAGCTGGTTCAATATTAAGACGGGCGTGATCAGCGGACGTGAGTCGCCGGCGACCGCCGAGCGCGCCAGCCAGGTGGGGATGACTTGGGTTTTCCAGGGGCACATTGAGAAAATTCCATTGTTTGAACAAGTTTGCGCCGAGGGCAAAGTGGACGCGCGAGAGATCGCATATATAGGAGACGATTTGACCGATGTGGTGATCATGCGGCGCGCCGGCCTTTCGTTCGCTACGGCCAATGCGCGGCCGGAAGTGAAGCGTTGCGCTTCGGCGGTCACGGCGGCGGCAGGAGGCGCGGGAGCGGTGCGCGAAGTGATCGAGCTGATTCTGCGCGCGCAAGGGCATTGGGACGGGCTACTCAAGAAATATGAGGTCACGCTTTGACCGAGCCGGTTACCGACAAAGTGGGTCTGGTGCTGGCAACGGCGGCGGCACCGGGGGTTTTGCACCAACTGACCGGAGTGATTGCGCAACACCGGGGCGATATACGCTCCGTGTCTATCATTGAAGACCGGCCGACCGACACGCGCATTTATTTCGAACTTGATCTGCCTGGCTTGGTGGAGCCGCTGGTGACGGATCTGCGGGCGCTGGATGTGGTGCATGCCATCACGTTGGTGCAATCGCTGCAAAAGATTTATGGCAAGCGCATCATCATTATGGGCGGAGGCGCGCAGGTCGGGCAGGTGGCGTTGGGCGCTATTTCAGAAGCTGACAGGCACAACATCCGCGGCGAGCATATATCCGTGGATACGATTCCGCTGGTGGGTGAGCAGGCGCTGGCGGCCGCGGTGCGCGCTTGCCGACGCTTGCCGCGCGTGCGGGCGCTGGTGCTGGCGGGATCTCTCATGGGCGGCGATATTGAGACGGCGGTTCGTGAAGTGCGCGCCGAAGGTCTGCTGGTGATCAGTTTGAACATGGCCGGCAGCGTGCCGGACGCTTCCGATTTAGTCGTGACGGACCCCGTGCAAGCGGGTGTCATGGCGGTGATGGCCGTGGCAGATACCGCGAAGTTTACAATTGAGCGCTTGAACAGGAGAGTGTTTTAAGGGGAGCCCGCGATGCAAATCGTTCGCCTCATTCAGTGTGCGGTACTGAGTTGTTTTTGCTTATTTGGGCAGGGCGCTCGCGGTGAAGTGAATATCAACATTTTTGGGCCGCCTGAGCTTCGCGTCGACATTCTTCTTCGCGCCTTGGATCGCGGTGCGTCCGGCTTATCCGCGAAAGAAGAGGTGAAGGCGCTCCAGGACGCGTTTGACAAGGCAGGGAGAGCCTCGCAGGCTTTCAAGCGTCGCGCGCTGCCCGAGACGAACGTTGAGAGCCGGACCAATTACCTGGCGGCGGCTCTCGAAAATAACATCGACACGCTATCGCTTCGTGCGCGAATTCTGCAGAGGCTGAAGCCGGAACCGGCCATCAAAACACTCGAGACGTCGATCCCGCCAATCGTTCCTTCGTTGTCTTGCGGGCAAGCATGGACGTGGGATGTCGAGGCATACTATCAAGCGCTCACCACATTGGCGAACCGGGGCTTTTCCAAGCGCGAAATCGCGGCGGGCAAACGGTTGGATTTCGTGTCGCTGTACGCTCTGAACCTCACGTCCGCGGCCCAGATTGCCCCTTCCGCCGCGCTGATTCGTCAAGTGACGTTCGAAGACGCTGAGTTGCAAGGCATCATGGCAACCTTCGTGAGCCGATTGAGCGGCCTTCGCGACGGACCACGCGCCGTTAGTGTAGGCGTCGTCCCGGGTGGCTTCAATCAAGTATTGCTCCTCTTCGAGTACTGCAAGAGCCGCAACGCTTTTGCAATACAGCTGTTGGCCGGATATCGAACTTTCCTGGCGGCGAACGCGGCGGCGTCCATTTGCCCGGACATGCAAGCCAAACCTGCCGCGATGCCCGCGCCCGTCCGCCAATTTAACGCGTTTATCGAAGCGAATCCTAGTCTTAGCATTCCGCCGCTACATGTAGAAGAAGTGAAGCCTCAAGCGATTGAAGAAAAAGCGTGGCCGGAGCTGTTTGAGACGCAGATCAACGACGGCGAGTTGTTCCGTCAGGTTCGGGCGCTCAGAACGCAAGGCGACAAACTCGCCGGCGATGAATGGAAGAGCGGTTTTCGCGAACTTGTGGATCAGGCCCAAAGCTCCTTCGATAAAGGATCTTTGGAAAGAACCGATATTTTTAACCAGCAATGCGTCCTGCTGTTGGCGCTCCGGTCCATGGCGCGGGACCAGGATGAAAGAACAATGTGCTATCAGGCGCTGCTGCGAATCGTTGAGAATTCGCCAGTCGAGGAAAGCAGTCCGCCGGAATGGCTGCTCCATGTTTTGGAGTTCGTAAGAACCGGCGCGGTTACGAATATAAAGGCCAGCAAGAACGCCATGCTGAGTGCATACGTCTTGCTGGCCGCAAATTAGAACACAGGCTTTTCGCTGCTCGAAGCCAATCTGGTGCTTTTCTACCAGACCGCTTTCGCATGCAAAGCGAATTCGCGCAACAGCTCACCGCCGCTGGCGTCTTGCGGCGCCGTATAGAGACGGAGAAAATGAGGACCGGACTTGGTAATTCGGGGGAGAGTTACATCTACTGTGTCGTGCCCAACGGCGGAGGTTCCTTTCCAGACGATGGAACCGCTGTTATTAGCGAGTTCCACGAGAATTGGACCTTCGGGGAGACCCTTCGCGTTCAAATGCAAGCGAAGGGGCCGCCATTCGGACACAATGGCCGTTTCGGTACCGCGAAACGCCGTGAGATTGACGTCGCGCGGGAGCGAAAAGAAGAGGACCCCGGCCGCCAGCGCTGCACCAGCGCCTGCCAGGGACAATCTTGGGATGGTAAACCAGCTTTTCCAACTGCTGTTTTGATCGACAGACTTTTTTTTGGCCTGGTCGGATTCCAGCATTTGGAGCGCTAAGCGGGTTGCGGCGATCTGTGTTTCAAGATACTCCAGTTGATCGACGCAATACGAGCAAGCTAGTACGTGCGTTTCCAGAGCTTCAAGTTCTTCTTCGGGTGACATATTTAGAAGGAAGCGCTCCAATGCTTCTTCACTCGGATGCTCAAGATATGGTTCATTCATTTAGTTAGTGCGGATTTATCTCCGCTTCTCCATATCAGAAAAGTGCTTGTTACCCCGCTTGTGCTCTCACAAGAACTGAGAAAATTCCGCTCGCGGCAAGTTTTTTCTTTCCGATTTCTCCGAATTTCGCCTTGGCGCGGGACTTTAGTAATCTAAATTGCGTTTCGGTGAGGTCCATCTCGCGGCAAATCTGGTCTTGGGGCTGCTCTTTAAGGTAGAACCGTACCAGAATTTCCCTATCGCGCTCCGACAGGGCGGACAAAGCGCTTTCCATCAGGGCAGCTTTCTGACGGATCATGGCCTCCTGCTCGGGGTTCTCTTTGCGGTCGGCGACGGTCACTCCGGTCTCGAGGTCCGCCTGCTCGCGCCGGTTGTGCACGGCTTGCTCGATGTAGGCGGCCACCTGACGGCGGACCACCGTGCGAACGAAACCCATCAGCCGCTCCGGTTCTCGCAGGTCGCCCCGGCGAATGGCGTTGACCACAATGAGAAAGGTATCGTGCACCTTATCTTCTAATTCCTGTGGCCCCAACTGGCGGCACAGGTAATAGCGAATGCCGCGGCTGAAGAGTCTATACAATTGCTCCATGCCGGTCTCTTCGCCGACTTTGATCTGGGACACCAGAATTCCCCATTCCACTGACGAATATCCTGGTCTTGAGGCCTTTTCTCTGACCTCCTGGTTTTGCGGCTGACTACCGTCTTGAATGGGTGCGGGTTGTGTTGCCACCATGAATCTCCGAATCACTCCTTGGAAATAACCGAATATGCTCCCCAATAAGAAGGAGAGCTGGTATAGCCGCTGCTTCGCTGCATCTCCAGTTGCGTTTGGGCCAACGCCAAAGCGGCACGCTGGCTGAGCGAACCAGTCTTTACGTCATGCAAATGGCTGTAAAAAGCTGAAAAGAAACGGCCACTGTTGTCAGGTGTCGGCCAGGCGCTGGCTACTACGGCATCCGCGCCAGCTAACAGCCATGCCCGGCTGAGGCCAAGCAATCCTGCTCCGGGCACCGCTTGCCCGCGACCGGACGAGCACCCGCTGAGTACAACTAAGCTGCCGGGCAAGCGAAACGTGGCTATGGCTTCCGGTGTGAGCAATTCCGGCACTCCGTCGATCAGACTGAGTGCCAGTGCTGCTTCCTGAGGACGATTGGGCGGACTGACGACGTGCACCGCAAAGTGGATGAATTGCGGCGGCGGCACGAGGGATGCGCGCAAACGTTCGATGCATGCCTGCTGTCCGTCGAGAATATCTTGCTCGGGGAGACCGCATTGCCGGGCGGCGCTGCGAACTTCCTGCGCACTGCCCGCTAGACGGGCCAGGGTAACGGAACTCGCTTCAACCGGCGTCGCGTCGCCAGCCCTTTTGCCTTGCAGCCTGCTGTCTGCCAGATTATAGATAGGATCGGCCACGCCCAAAAAGCGCCCGGTTGCCGGTTTGACCTTGGGCGAGCGCAAGAGCAACTCACTCGGCAAGAACCGAAGAGTGTGATTTGCCAAAAGCCATGCGCCGCCGCCGCAGGCCGGCCAAGCCGGAAGCGCCGCCAAGGGAATGCCATTGAGCAAGGCGCCATCGGCCACAATCAGCCATTCGGGCTTGCGCGCTAAACGAGCCGGCAGCGAACCGAAAAGCGCCTGACCTAACTTTTGTCCGGCATCCTTTATGTCTCCTCCGTCGCGAACGGCTTTCGACAGTTGGGCGGCTTCGCCTTCGAGCGTTTCCTTTTTGTCAATTTGGAAAAGGTTCACTTGATCTCCGCTGATCGCCCACATATAAGATTTCGCGCTTCCCAGCGAAAGACTAATTAGCAGTTGATCGCTAGTTAACCTAGACTGGATATCTCTAAGTGAATTCCTGCGTAAATTTTTCTCTTTCGAAAAATAATTCTTTCCAATTTGAATCGCATTTTGATTTTCGAGCTCACTAATCTCCATGCGAATTCGCTCGAGTTCTGCTTCATCAGCCTTATTGTTTCGCCCGAGAGTAACTCGCGCCTGAGCCGCTTGGAGCGCGGACAACTTCTGGAAATAGCTATCCGGCAGTTTCGCATCTGTTGCTAATGCAAGTGTTAACTGTTCGCGCAAGCTTTCGGCGCGATTTGTCGCGAGCACTTGCAGTGCTTCGGCGCGCAGCGAACTGTCATTGGTTTCGAGTGAAATCTGAGCTGCTAAGTGCGCAAAATCCTGATATACCTTTTGTAATAGTACGACGGTTTGTGTGTTAGTGGCATCGCCAGGTAACGCACCTAACCGCCAATTATCGGCGGCATTTACCGCTCGTCTGAATTCTTGCAAAGCTTGAGGTCTGTTGCCTAAGCCAAGAAGTATCCGGCCGCGAATATTTATCGGGTAGTATTGTGCGTCGCTCTTGAAAGAGGTGCTCTTACTTGCCAGCGCCTGATCGATCAGCTTGAGAGCAGCCGAGTAATCCGGTTGGGCGCGCGTCAACTCAAATTCCGCTAAGTGTTCCTGGCTGATGGGAAGGGTATCAGCATCCGGTAACGCCTCGCGAATCGCGAATGCATTTTTAAAAGACTGCTCCGCCTGCGCCAATTGATTGTTTCGCAAGAGGGCAACGCCACGATTGTCCCAAGAGGTCGCTTCCAATGATTTATCGCCAAGTTGCTCGGCCAATGCAATCGCTTGCTGGAAAAATGTTTCTCCCTCGCCGATCTTTCCCTGCACGTAACACAAGGAGGCCTGCAGATAGAGTGCGTTCACCAGGAACTGGCGCGTTTGCACTCCGTTCGGCGGGGCAAGTTTCAATAGATCGACGGCTTGCTTGCCTTCGACCTCAGCGTTCTGAAAATCTCCTAACTGGCGGTAAATACTGGCGATCGTTCCGCTCGCACCGCCCGCCAGCAAATAGTTGTCCGAATTGCGCGCTAGCAGCAACGCTTCGCGTGAGGCCGTTAGCGCGCTTTGGTAGTGGAATGTTAAAAGCTGGACCGTGGCAACCAACATGAGGCTGCGCACCGTCTGCTGAGTATTCTTTTGCTCGCGCGCCAGCGCAAGCGCACGTGAGAACTCGCTTAAGGCCTCGGGAAACTTGCCCGCTTTACGCAGACTTCTTCCTTCCGCCAGGGCGGCTTCGATCGGATCTCTTACTGGTTCACGCTGAAGTTGATTTGCCGCTAGCAAACCAGAGTGCAAAAAACCAAGCACACTCAGCGCGGTCGTTACCGCAAACAGCCACTCAACGAGTGCCTGGACGGCTCGCCTCGGGGGTGGCAGAGTTCAGTCCCTATAAAAAAGCTCTCGGAAACTAGTACTCTACCACCATTCGGCCTATATCGCCAAACAAATTCAATCAAATTCGCAGATTAAACGCGGTTTGTCTTAGAAGCCAAAAAGTGCGAGAACGAACGCCACTAACGGCTCGAATGTTACTGGGTGAAACATCGTCTTGCCTCCCTTCGCCCACGAACTTCCCATTCGCGCCCGTTCACACGAATAGAAAAAAGAGAGACAAGTAATTGAAAACAATCACGAAAAAAAATTTTCAACTTTTGTGACCGACTTGCAGAACTCGGAACGCCGGGACTTGACAAACGAGGAAACGTCCGGCGAGGGGGTTTTTCAGTGGCGTTTGGGGATTTTAGTTCAAGTGGGGCTGGGCAAACGCAAGGAATGG
>Ga0302319_10009773_pt1 | contig 18384 bp, 19 predicted proteins | sample Bog_T0_2_FD_203319 | JGI IMG/M metagenome (GOLD analysis project Ga0302319, IMG submission 203319) | Peat permafrost microbial communities from Stordalen Mire near Abisko, Sweden - Bog_T0_2 | ecosystem: Environmental > Terrestrial > Soil > Wetlands > Peat | place: Sweden: Abisko, Stordalen Mire...
TGCAGGGGCTGGGGTGGGGTGCACTGGGACAGTTACGGCAGTTTCCTCAGCTACCTGGAATGGGGCCTCAATTGGGGTTCCAGCTTGACTGCGAGTTCGGTCGAGACCCAGAGCATGAGGCTGAAACTTGACCTCATGAAAGGGCAGGCCTGGTCCTTTCCCGAAGCCGTCCTGCCAAGCTTCGATGACGTGGACCATGCCGCCCATTTCCGCTACCCGGTCTTCGCTTTCGGCTACAACTGGGCCCAGTCCAACGCTGACTCCGCAGAGAAACTGCTCGATAGGATCAAGGCATTGATCGCGGAATACCAGCGCGCGGGCCATGAATGCCATCAGGTCATCCTGGTCACCCATTCCATGGGGGGGCTGGTGGCCCGGGCTGCCGCGAAAATAGACAAGCAGTTGATCCTCGGGGTCATCCACGGAGTGATGCCTGCCACGGGTGCACCGGTGCTCTACCGTCGCATGGTCGGCGGAACGGAGCATGGACCCCGTCCGGGCCTGCTTGCAGAGTTGAGGGGGGCTTTCACTCTAATCAGCGGCAGGACCTCCGCCGATACCACGCCGGTCATCGCCAACTCCCCGGGGTGCCTGGAACTGCTGCCATCCCACCTCTACCCCCCGGAGTGGCTGCGGGTGGAACGGGACCTGGGGCACGGCAAGGTGGAGCACCTCTTTTCACTACCGGAAAAGCGAAAGAACGATCCCTATTAGGAAATCTATATCCAAAAGGAAGCTTGGTGGCGGCTGGTGGATCCGAACCTGCTGGACCCGGCGCTGATCCATTCAAAAACCAAAACGGGAATTAACCCTGAGGAGGCTTGGAGGAAGTTCGTGGCCCGCATTAATAAAGTGAAGACATTCCACCTAGAAAACCTTGATAAGGACGACTACTTCGATCGAGAGAAGACCTTTGGTTTTTTTGGCAGCGGGCTGGAGACCTTTGCCACCATCCGGTGGCGCCTGCCCGTTGGTTCGGGCCACTTGGCGTTTGAGGATATTCGATCCGCATGGGGAATTCCGGGGGATCACCAAACCTTCAGGCGTTTCACCACCCAACGTTGGAAGACCAAGCCTGCCCGGGGTTCAGCCGCAGACTTTATCGTTTCCCATGACTTCGCCGGGCGCAACCAGACCTACCTGGTCCCGGGCACCGTTGACGATGCCATTGCAACCGCCTACCCCCTTGGCCTGCCCACCTGGATCAACGGGTCAGCCCATCTCCAGTCCCAGGATGGAGATGGCGATGGGACCGTTCCGGGGGAATCCGGGAGCGCGCCGGGGGATAAGCTCGCAACCCTTCTTGGGCTCCGGAGGGTTGACCATCAGGAGGCCTATACCGGCTCCTTCCCTGCGCGAGTGTTCACGGTTCTCGCCATCTGCAGGCTGGCCAAGCATTCCAGTTGTGTATTGGGAGCATTGGAACCATGAGGCGCAGATGGAAAGGCTTGATCGTTATCTTCGCGGCCCTGGTGCTGTTCTTTGCCGGCCGAGGCCTTGTTCGGGCAAGGGAACGCAGGCTGGAGCGCCAAATGAAAATCCAACCATTGATTCAACTTAAACTTGCCCCCCTGGCCTTCGGCCGGTTTGTCATCGATCTCCCGGAAGGCGTCCGATTGGTGAACTGGAGCCAGACTTTCCAGGGCACCGGTCCCATCCGGGTAGCCAAAGGGGGCACTCCTGAGCAATTCAAACAAACTGTCGAGCAGCGGGCCGAAGAGTTGCGGACCCAGCGTCATGAGGATGGCGGACCGTTGTTAGAAAAAGTCGTTGACCTGGGTCTTCCTCATGCCCAGGCCTTGACCTATTGGAAAGACGAGTGGGAGTTGAAAACCACTTTTATTGAATGTGATGCGTTCTACCTCAAGAACGGCAGTATATATCGTTTTAAAAACACAATTGATCTCGATCCGGCCGATCAGAAAGAATATTTCCACGACTTCAAGCAAATGCTCCAGGCCATCCAACCCCGGCGCCCGGAGGAAATCCCTACTTTGTCCGGGTCCTGCTTCGATGATGCCATCCTGCTGGATGGTCCCGATCGGGATTTCAGCGATATCGTCATGGTCACCGGGGTCTGGCCGGACCGGCCCGATGTGCGCTTCCAGTTGGTGGTCATGGACAATGGCCCTTTCCCGGACCCCCAGCTCCTGGACCGTCTGGCCCGAGCCAATGCCCTGCACGGCTCCGGCGTACTGCGGTCCCGGGACCGGAACATCGGCCCTATCCCGGGCCAGGAGCACCTGGAGCGGGTGGAAGAGAAGAACGGCACCCAGGGGCATCTGTTCATCTGGGAGGCCCAGGGCGAGGCCAACCAGTGGCGGTCCCCCCAGATCCGGGTGGAGATGACGACGGGAGAAGGGCAGCACGCCCCCCAGGACACCAGCCTCAGCGACGAGGACGCCCTGACCCTCTGGGACAAGATCCTGGACTCCCTGCGCTGGCGGCCCTCCAGCAACCCGCCGCCCTTCTTCGGGGGCGGCCGCAAGCGGTCCCCTGATTCCGGTTCACCGGACCAGCCCGCCCCCTCCTATTACGTGGCCCCACCGCCCCGCCCCGATCCCTTCACCTTCACCTTGCAACTGCCGCCCAGGCCCTCGCCGAAAAAGTGAAACCATAAGCTCCCGGCCGAAAGGGAAACCTTCACTCCGCGGCGCTCTCAGCCAGGGTGCCGCTCCCGGTTGCCGGATCCAATCCCCGGGGCCGGAACCCAGGAACCAGGACGCCCCACGCTCAACGCCCGGTGCCCAATGGCGGGACACGGCAACCGTTCGCAGCATGCCTGCTGCGAACGGTAAAGGTGGGTCGGCGGCCGAACTCGGGACCCGAACTGGGTCGGCGCGCCATCAACAATGTGACGAAAGCACTGCCCGTCATCTCGTTCGTCGTCTCCCGGCCATTCTGCAGGGCGAGAATCTCCGCCCAACCCGGACCCTCCAAAAAAGCATATGGGAGTAGGTCCCGAGGAAGGAGGAAAACATGAGAAGGCAGATGGTTAGGCAAACAGCCGTGGTTCAGGTCTCGGACGAGGTCAACCGCTTCGCCACAGACCTTTTGGAGTACGCCTATACCCAGGTGGTCCCCGTTGGCCAACTGCGGGCCCGCCAACCCTGGGCCGAGCGAGAAGCCGTCTGGTTCGGCAGGAGGGAAGCATGAGCCAGCGCATCCGTGCTGCCCTTTATGCACGTGTCTCCTCGGATTCCCAGGCCAAGGCCCACACCATCGGCAGCCAGATGGCCGCCCTTTTGGAGCAGGCGAAAGCGGACGGCTGCCCGATCCTGGAAGCGGACCAGTTCATCGACGATGGCTACAGCGGTTCCACCTTGCTACGCCCTGGCCTTGAACGGCTTCGGGATCAGGCTGCAGCCGGCAACCTGGATCGGGTCTACGTCCTTGCCCCGGATCGGCTGGCCCGGAAAGCGGCCTGTCAGGCTGTGCTTTTGGAGGAGTTCGCCCGCCTGCTGGTGGAGATCCGGTTCCTCAACCAGCCGGAAAGGAAGACGCCCGAGGACAGCTTTTTCCTTGACATACAGGGCCTTTTTGCGGAATTCGAGCGGTTGAAGATCCAGGAACGATCCCGCCGGGGCAAATTGCACCGCGCCCGCGAGGGATCGGTCAGCGTGTTTTCCAGCGCCCCCTACGGCTATCGCTATGTGACCAAGGCGGCTGGGAATGGGACAGCACGGTGGGAAATCTGCCCGGAGCAAGCCAGCGTCGTGCGTCAGATTTTCGAATGGGTCGGTGCGGAGCGGCTCACCCTCGGTGAGGTGGCACGCCGGTTGGCCGCCTCAGGCATCGCCTCCCCCAAAGGGGCCCCGATCTGGAATCGAAGCAGCCTCGCGGACATCCTGGCGAATCCGGCCTATACCGGGCATGCGGGCTTCGGCCGCACCCGGATCGGCCCCGCTCGGTCGAGGTTGCGGCCGGTCCGTGGCCATCCGGAGCAGCCGCGCCAGTGCGGGGGAGTCTACCAGGTGCCCGGGGAAGAATGGATTCCAGTGGACGTGCCGGCCCTGGTGAGCCAAGACCTGTTCGACACGGTCCGGGAGCAAGTCCGGGAAAGCCAGCTGCGCGCTCGGGCGAGAAAGGACCAGACAGGCCACCTGCTCCAAGGCTTGCTGGTCTGCGGCACGTGCGGTCGCGGTTGCGCGCGGAATGTGCACCGCTCGGGCAAGGAAAGGGCCATCACCCACGCCTACTTCAGATGCTTGGGAAGCTACCAATACCATGATGGCAGCCACTTTCTCCCGACCCTTCAATGTCCCAACCCCTCAGTTCCAGCCCAACCGGTGGAGCAGGCGGTCTGGGACCAAGTCAAAGCACTCATGAACCATCCGGGACGGCTGGAACAGGAATACCATCGGCGTTTGCAAGGGATGCAGCACCAAGGCGAGCAGGAGCTCGCACCACTCAGGCGGCAGACCATCCGGATCGGCAACTCGATTTCCCGGCTGATCGACAGCTATGCCGAGGGGTTGCTGGAAAAGGAGGAATTCGAGCCCAGGATCAAGGCCCTGCGGCAGCAGCTGGCCGAGGTGGAGGCGCGGCAGAAGCTGGTGAGGGAAGGGTCGGCCATCCAGGACCAGATCCGCTTCCTGGTCGGCCAGTTTCAGACCTTTGCCGAACAGATGCGCGGCGGCCTGGAGAGCATGGATTTCGAAGCCCGCCGGAACCTAGTCCGAACCCTGGTCAAGAGGGTGGAAATCGGTCCCGGAAGCATCCACATTGTTCTGCGGGTGAACTCCAAGCCCCCTCCGCCGGACGCTCACTCGGACTTTTTGTACCATTGTCCGGGGCGCGGGCGCCAAGCCCGGGCACCCGAACGATCGATCCCCCAGCCACCGGCAGGGACTGCCTGGACGAGACGAAAGGTCCAAACAGCGACCGACCGGGTCGACCTGTCGGGACCCGGCAGACCCAACAGGCGGGTTCCTACAGGTCGACCCGGCGGCCCTCTTCGGCGGACTGGTAGGCGGCGTAGATGACGTTCACGCACTCCACCGCCAAGTCGATACCGGCCCGGGGCTCCAGGCCTTCGCCGATGGCGCCGACGAAATCCTGGATTTCCTGGGCAAAGCCCCGGAACCAGTCTTCGTCGCAGCTGGGGCGGTTCCAGCCGGCCTTGGTCTCGAGCTTCTCGGTGAAGTACTCCCGCTCGAACACGGACGCTTCGGGCGCATAGGTCTCGATTGCGTCGTTGGCGGTCATGTTGGCCTTGATCACCCCGTCGGTCATGAAGGCGGTCACCCGGGTGTTCAAGCCGCCCAGGCCGATGTCGCTCACGACGATAGTGGCGCGGCTGCCGTCATCGAAGCGGATCACCAGGTTGGCCCAGTTCTCCACGTCGATGGGGTTCGAACTGATCCAGCGGTTGGCGCCGGCTGCCCCGGCCCGCACGGCGGCGTCGCTGTGGATCAGATTGGCGGTGTCGGCTGTGACCGAGACCGGGCGAATGCTGCGGCCCAGCCGCACCTGGCCTTCCCACTGCTTGAGGTGAAGGCAGGCCCCGACCGAATGGACTCCCATCCGCAGCAATGCGCCGCCCCCGGTGGATTTCCATTCCTGGGAAAACACCGAGTTGGAGCCGGAGTGGTTCTCCTCCGCCCTCAGTTCCAGCACCGAGCCCTTGGACGCGGCGATCAGGTTGCGCATCTTACCGATGGGCGGGGCGTAGACCCAGTTCTCGGCGTAGCAGAACCGAACTCCGGCGCGGCGCACGGCCTCCCGGACCGCCTCGGCGTTGCGCAGGGCGCCCGCGCGCATGCGTTCCCGGGGCACGTGCAGGCCGATCGGCTCCCGGTCGCCGGGTTCGCCGAAATAGCCGGTGAGCGGTTTTTCCATGATGATGTGCTTGCCCGCCTGGGCCGCCCGGATCGCGAACTCGTGGTGCAGCGCGGGCGGCACGCAGATGTCGACCACGTCGATGTCGGGGCGGGCCAGCAGCGCGCCGAAGTCATCGGTGGCGAAGGCGAGGCCCGTCTCCGCCGCAAAGGCGTCGGCGCTGGCCTGGGAGCGGGAACAGACGCCGCGCACTTCCACCAGTCCGGCCGGCAGCGAGGCGTAATTGGCAAGATGCATATGGGCGCCGTAGCGGGCGCCGGCCATGCCGATTCCGAGGGTCTTCATGGGATTGCGACCTTTCTTCGTAAGAATGTTTTATTGAGGCGCCTTGACTGAACCTTAGGGCTTCTCCAGAATGGACCAGAGGTTTAAAAATGCCAAAAAAGCCCGAGTCCAAATCCACGGCCATGCCGCTGGTGAGCGCCGCAACCCGGGCTTTGTCCGTGCTGGAACGGTTGTCCCGGCAGCGCAGCATCGGCCTGGAAGACCTGTCCCGGGACGTCAAACTGGCCAAACCGACGGTCTACCGGTTTCTGCTGACGCTTCAGGAACTGGGCTATGCCCGCCGGGCCGACGGCGACCAGTGGGCCATCACCCTTAGACTTTTCAATGTGGGCTCCCGCGCCCTGGACCACCTGGACCTGCATTCCGTCGCCAGGCCGATTGCCGAGGAATTGGCCGAGGACTTGGGCGAGACGGTGCATATGGGCGTCCTGGAAGGGGATTCCGCCGTCTATGTGCTGAAGATCGAGTCCCGCTACACCATCCGCATGTTCTCCCGGGTGGGTCGGCGCATTCCGCTCTATTGCACGGCCATCGGCAAGGTGTTGCTCGCCTACGCCAGGGATGAGGACCGGGAATCGGCCTTGAAGGGGGTCCGGTTCCAGGCTTTCACCAAAAAGACCCTCACCACCCGGCCCGCGCTCTACGCGGAGCTGGACCGGATCCGGGACCAGGGGTTCGCCCTGGACGCCGAGGAGCACGAGGAGGGGATCCATTGCATCGGGGCGCCCATCTTCGACCACACCTCGGCCATCGTTGCGGTCATTTCCGCCTCCTGGCCCGGGTTCCGCTATGAAAAGGGCGAGGAGAGCGAAAAGATCGATCAGGTCAAGGCGGCCGCCGGGCGGATCTCGGCCTTCCTGGGCTATCCCGACGGCCTGGACGGCTGAGGTCAGGCCTTGATCAGGTGCAGGGCGAAGCCGCCCAGTTCCAGATCGAGATAGATCGCCTTCAGCATTCCCTTGTCGCTTCTGGCGGTCTCGGGTCTGGCCGCGATTCCCATCCCGGCGAAGTAGGCTACGGCCCGCTCCACCTGGTTGCAGCGGAGGGCGAGGTGGCCCTTTTCGCCCCGGTTGGGCGTCTTGGTGATCTCGATCCGGTTGCCGGCGAAGATGGAGCCCTTGCCTTCCTTCGGGGAGAGGTTGAACAGCCGTTCGAAAGTCCCGGCCAGGGTGCGGCAGGCCGCCTCATCCTCGCCGTTGATGCCGAGGTGGGCGAAGGCGAAGTCGTGGAGGGCGAACACCGCGTCCCGGCAGAGCTGCTCCACCGCTGACCAGTTTCCCGCCTCGACCAGATCCTGCTTCACCATCCATGAGCCGCCAATGGCCAGCACGTTCGGACGGCGTGCGAAGTTCGAGAGGTTGGAAGCGTCGATGCCACCGGTGGGGACGAATTTCATCGACCCGAAAGGACCCGCCAGGGCGTCCAGCATGGTCGTGCCGCCCGCGGCGCCGGCCGGGAAGAACTTGAGCGCTTCGAGGCCCTTGGCCAGCCCCTTGGCGACCCCGTCGGGGTTGACGATGGCCGGCAGGACCGGAACGTTGCGTTCCAGGCAGTAATCCACCACCTCTTCCACGAAGGCCGGACTGACGATGAACTTGGCGCCGGCGGCGATGGCCTTGGCGGCCTGGGCAACGGTCAGGACCGTTCCGGCTCCCACCAGCAGTTCCGGAATCTCGGAACTCATGGCGCGGATGGACTCCTCTGCGGCGTCGGTGCGGAAAGTTACCTCGGCGACCGGGATTCCTCCGGCCACCAGGGATCGCCCAAGGCTTACGGCATTTCGAGGTGAATCAAGGCGGATAACCGGAACCAGACCGATCTCTCCCACGCGTTGTAGTACTGGGTCCATTAGGATCCTCCCAGGGCACTAGGATAGCGGGAAATTTTGGAAAATGGACTGTTGTTCCAAATATTTCAGAAACGGCCTGGCCATGGCTTGAGCCCCTGCCCGTACCGGGAGGGGCGAGCCCGGGCCTGGTGCGGAATGGAAAAAATAAATAATAAAAATATAAGCGTTTGACACGGGCCGGGCCGACCTGGGGCAGGGAACCATCATTGAAATTCATGCACGAGTGAGAACCCGGCGATAAGGCCAGGTTGAATTAGCTGATTAAAAATTTATTGAGTGAACCGGGGAGGGCTTGACCATGACCCAGGAAGAAAAGGCGTCACGCCAGGAATCCGCCCGAAAGGGCGGTGAAGCCGTCAGCCAGGACCGGGAACATATGGCCGAGATCGGCCGCAGGGGCGGCGAAGCCGTCAGCCAGAACCGGGAGCATATGGCCGACATCGGCCGCAAGGGTGGTGAAGCCGTCAGCCAGGACCGTGAGCACATGGCCGACATCGGCCGCAAGGGCGGTGAAGCCGTCAGCCAGGACCGTGAGCACATGGCCCAGATCGGCAAGAAGGGCGGCGACGCCATCAGCCAGGACCGGGAGCACATGGCCGATATCGGCAAGAAGGGGGGCGAGGCGGTCAGCCAGGACCGGGAGCACATGGCCGACATCGGCAAGAAGGGCGGAGACGCTCCCCATGAGACCCGGGGCCGCCAGGGCTCGGGACCGAACCCGTAGAGCCTCTTTCAAGTGGGAGAGGCTCTTGGCGGCTACCGGAGCATGCGATCGGACACCTGCGCGGCCAGTTCCTGGAAGCGCAGGTCGCGCTGGTCCTGGAGTTGCCGGGCCTGTTCCGGGGTGATCGACTGCCAGCGCAGCGGGTCACCGGGACGCAGATGGGCGGCCTTGGGCAGGTCCACCGAGGCCAGTTCGGCCAGGCCGGGATGGCGGGCCGTGCCGTTCCGGTCCGCCAGGAGCAGGATGGGGTGGCCATCCTCGGGCATTTGCAGGGTGCCGGCGGCGGCTGACATGGGCGGCTGGAGCGGGTGTTCCAGGGCCAGCTTGGGGCCGCGCAGGTGCAACCCCTGGCGGTCCGAGTCCGAGGCCACCCGGAAGGTTTCGCCCAGGAGGCTGGCCTTGGCCTCGGCCGTGAGCACCGGCCAATTGGGACCGGGAATCACCCGCAGGGTGGCCGGCCTGCGAAAATCCAGTTCCTGGTACCAGGGCACGGACCAGCCCAGGCCGACGATGGCCCGGTCTTCCCGCTGGAAGCACCGCTGCAGTTGCGGGTATCGGCCAGGGGGAGGCGGTTCCGTTCCCAGCCGGTCGCCGGCCCGCAGGGCGCGGTCCTGAAGACCCTCGAATTCCGCCGCCAAATCGGTATTGACGCTGGCCGAGGCCGGGCTACTGAAGCCTCCAGCCACGGCCAGATAGCAGAAGGAGCCTTCCAGCGGCTTGCCGAAGCGCATCTGGGCCCCGGCCCGCACCATGACCGGACGCCAGAGGGGAACCGGCAGCCCGTCGATTTCCGCCGACAGATCGGCGCCGCCCAGGGCGATCATGACCTCGGTTTCGAATTCCAGGACCGGCCCGGTCCGGGTGATCTCCATGGAAGGCGTTTCCGGGGGATTCCCCACCAGCAGGCTGACCAGACGGTGGGACACCTCGTCCATCACCCCGTCCGGCCCCGGCCCGGACTGGGACAAGCCGGGTCGCCTGAGCTGCTGGAGGGTGGTCTGGAGGCCCGGGGCTTCGACCCGGATGCTCACCTGGAGAACTACTTGCCGCGGTTGGAGGTGCGGGTGCGGCCAGGGACCGTGCCCTTTTCCGCGGAACGGGAGCTGACCCGGGCCGCCAAGGGCTGGGGCCGGCCGGTGTGGTCCTTCACTCCGGGCTGGGCGGCGGCCTTGGGGAGATCGGCTTTCTTGGCCGGGAGCTTGCTCAAGAGGTCCGCGGTGATGGAGGGATCGGGCTTGGACATGGCAGCACCTCTATGAAAAATAAAAGCTAATCCGTTGGAAAGAGCGAAAATCAGTTCCCTGATTCAAGTTCAAATGATAGCACTGGGGGGAAGGGCCGGTTTCCGGGCGGTATGCAGGGCGACGATGCCGCCGGTCAGGTTGTTCCAGCGAATGTCGCCGAAGCCCGCCTGTTCCAGTTCTCTGGCCAAGGCCGGCTGGTCGGGGAAGCTCCGGATGCTTTCGGGCAGGTAGCTGTAGGCCTTAGGGTCGCCGCTGATCCAGCCGCCGATCCGGGGCAGGATGCGTCGGCTGTAAGTGTCGTACAGCAGCCTCAGCCATGCGTACCTTGGCCGACTGAACTCCAGGATGGTGAGCCGCCCTTCAGGCTTGAGCACCCGCAGGAACTCCCGGTAGGCCCTCGGCCGGTCCTCCACGTTGCGGATGCCGTAGCAGATGGTGACGCCGTCAAAGCACGAGGGCTGGAATGGGAGGCGCTGGGCGTCAGCTCCCACTGAGGCCCAGACCAGATGGTCCTGGCCCTGGCGCCGGAACTTGCCGGGCCCGAGGCTCAGCATGGCCTGGGTGAAATCGGTGGAGACCACTTCGGCTCCGTGCCGGGCCAGGGCCAGGGATGAATCGCCGGTGCCCGCGGCCACATCCAGGAACCGAGTGCCCGGCCTGGCCCCCGAAGCCCGGGCCATGCGCCGCCACCAATAGAAATCCGTCCCGAGGGAAAGGATATGATTTAATAAGTCATATTTACCCGCAATGCCGGAAAACATGGCCTGGACTTGCTTCCCCTGGGGCATGACCTCACTCCTCTCTCCATCATCCCCGGATCGGGCCGCTTCCGTCAGCCCATAAGCGGCTCGACCCTGTAAACTGGTCCGGTCCCTTTTGTTTGGTTCATTCAATCGGGTGTCCACCCCACCCTGGAGGTTTCATGGAACTTTTCACCAGCGAAAAGATCTTCGGCGGCAGTTTCCTGCTGGCTCCCATCGGCTCCCAACCGCAGTTCACGCCTGAAGACCTTAGTGATGAGGCCAAGGCCATTGGCGAGGCGGCCCGGGACTTCATGCTGGGCGAAGTGATCCCCGCGGACGGGGCCATCGACAAGCTCGATATTGAACTGACCAAGGAACTGCTGCTCAAGGCCGGGGAACTGGGCCTGCTCAGCATCGAGATTCCCGAGGCCTTTGACGGCATGGATCTGGACAAGAAGACCACCCTGGTGCTGCTGGAGGAAGTGGGCAAACAGGCCTCCTTCTCGGTGACCTATGGAGCCCACACCGGCATCGGAACCCTGCCCATCGTCTATTTCGGCTCCCCCGAACAGAAGGCCAAGTACCTGCCCCTGCTGGGCAGCGGCCAGAAGCTGGCGGCCTACGCCCTCACCGAGGCCGGTTCCGGCAGCGACGCCATGGGCGCCAAGACCACCGCGGTGCTGGACGGCGACCAGTGGGTGCTCAACGGCAGCAAGATGTGGATCACCAACGCCGGGTTCGCCGACGTGTTCGTGGTGTTCGCGAAGGTGGACGGCCGCAAGTTCAGCGCCTTCATCGTGGAAAAGGAGGATCCCGGGTTCAGCACTGGACTCGAGGAGCACAAGCTCGGCATCAAGGGCTCCTCCACCCGCGCCCTGACCATGGACAACTGCCGCATCCCCAAGGACCGCCTCCTGGGCGAAGTGGGGCGCGGCCATCGCATCGCCTTCGGCATCCTCACCATCGGCCGGTTCAAGCTGGGCGCCGGCTGCACCGGCACCGCCAAGGTGGTGCTGGAATACACCATCAAGTACACCGGCGAGCGCATGCAGTTCGGCAAGCCCCTGAGCGCCTTCGGCCTGATCCGGGCCAAACTGGCGGACATGACCACCCGGGTGTTCGTGGCCGAGGCCATGAACTTCCGCACCATCGCCTACATCGACGACCGGCTGCAGGAAGTGAGCTGGGACCAGCCGGACGCCGCCAAACGCAAGATGGACATCATGGACGACTACGCCATGGAAGCCTCCATCGCCAAGGTCTGGGGCAGCGAGGCGCTGGGCACCACCGCCGACGACGCGGTGCAGTGCTTCGGCGGCTACGGCTTCTCCTCGGAGTACCCGCCCGAGAAGATCTACCGGGACAACCGCATCAACCGCATCTTCGAAGGCACCAACGAGATCAACCGGCTCATCATCGCCGGCACGCTGTTCAAGAAGGCCAGCAGCGGCAGCCTGGTGCTGCCCGTGACCAGCGCGGACGCGCCTCAACTGGCCAGCTTCAGCGGCCTGCTGGCACGCTCCCAGCATGCCGTGGAACTGGCCAAGCGGCTGTGCTGCTTCGCCGCCGGCACCGCCCTCCAGGTCTGCGGGCAGAAGCTGATCGAGAACCAGGAGGCTTCGGCCAGGGTCGCCGACATGCTCACCGAGATCTACGCCATGGAGTGCGCGGTGGTGCGGGCCGGCCTGATGACCGACGCTGGCCACCGCTGGGCCGGGCTGGCCCGGGACTGCGCCGACGCCTACGTCAACGAGAGCTGGCACAAGGTGCAGGCCAACAGCCGGATGCTCCTGGCCGAGGTGCTGGAAGGCGAGGCCCTGGAAACGGCCCTGGCCGGCCTGGGCGCCTTCTCGGCCTTCGTGCCCCAGGCCAGTTCCAAGCTGCGGGACCGGATTGCCGAGCAGGTCATCGACAAGGGCTGCTACCCGATCATCCAGTACTGATTGTCCGCCACCCCCAGCAAGGCCTCCGCGAGGAGGCCTTGCTGTTTCACTCCCTGGGGAAGGGCAGCAGCGCCGTGCCCTTGGGCCGGCCGGCGGCATCGTCCTTGCCCAGCTGGATGAACTGCGGCAGCAGGGCCAGCCAGTACAGCGACCAGGTGGGCCGCTGCTGCTCGCCCTGGACCGGAGCGTCCAGCACCTCCAGCCGGTCCGGATGGAAGGCCAGGCTCATATCCTGGCCGCCTGGCAACGAAAGGTAGACCACCTGGGAGGTGGCCGGATGGATCACGGTGAGCACGCTTTCGCCGTCGTCCAGGATCCAGAGCAGGCCTTCCAGGGCGGGCCGGAAATCCAGGGCCCCCACTGGCAGGCCGCCGATCCCAAGCTGCAGCGGGGAACGGGCGGCGAAGCGCAGGGGAACCCGCAGGTCCGGCACCTTTGTACCCCAGTCCCGCCAGGCCTTCAGGGGTCTTCCGGGCAGCCCCAGGCGCAACCTGATGACCCCCTTGTCGTCGGTGATCCGGATGGTTCCATCATCGGCCACCCGCACCGTCAGAGAGAAGAACGACTGGGTGGGCATGAGGGTCACGGGTGCCGTGCCCTGGACCGGGTCGTCGGTCTGCCAGGGCAGGGCTCCAGAGCTTTTCCAGGGCAGGCCGGTGGGGGGAGGGGTCTGAGCCGTGAGCGCCAGCGCGCCGGTCAGGAGGAGGGTGACCAGCCGCACAGGGCCTCCAGGTTGCGGGTGGTGATTTCGGCCAGCTGTTCCGGGGCCAAGTGTCTCAAGGCCGCCACCTGGGCCGCCACGTAGGTCACCAGGGCTGGTTCATTGGGCTTGCCCCGGAACGGGACCGGGGCCAGGTAGGGGGAATCGGTCTCAACCAGGATCCGGTCCTCGGGAGCCCAGGCGGCCACCTCGCGGATGGCCTCGGCGTTCTTGAAGGTGACGATGCCCGAGAAGCTGAGATGGAACCCCAGGTCCAGGGCCTTGGTGGCGAAGGCGCGGTCCTCGGAAAAACAGTGGATGACCCCGCCCACCTGGGAAGCGCCTTCCTCCTGGAGGATCCGGATGGTTTCCAGGGGCGCGGCCCGGGTATGCACCATGACCGGTTTGGCCAGACGCCGGGCCAGGATGATGTGGGCTCGGAACACCTCTTCCTGGGTCTCCCTGGGGCTCAGGTCGTAGTGCCAGTCCAGGCCGGTCTCGCCGATGAAGCGCACCGCGGGATCCCGGGCCAGGGTTTCCAGTGCGCCGGCCACATCGGGATTCCAGCCGGCGGCTTCGTGGGGATGGACCCCCAGGGAGGCCTGGACCGCCGGCCGCAGCCGGGCCAGGGCCAGGACCTGGCGGCAGTCGGCGAGATCGGTGCCCACCGCGATGAAGCCGGCCACACCGGCGCGGTGAGCCCGCTCCAGCACCGCCACCAGGGCGTCCTCTGACAAATGACTGCCGGTGAGGTGGCAGTGGGAATCCACGAGCATTTTCTTCTCCCCAGCAGATAGTATAAGGAAGCCTTGAAAGGATAGGCTCCATTCATGTCACCTCTGTTGACCATTCTCATCGTGGACGACGAGCCGGGGATCCGCCGGTCCCTAGGCGAGTCCCTGGCCGAAGAAGGCTACGGCGTGCTCAAGGCGGAGCGGGGCGAGCACGCCCTGGACCTGCTGTTGAACTCCGACGGCGAGGGGGTGGACCTGATGATCCTGGACGTCTGGCTGCCCGGAATCGACGGACTTGAGACCCTGAAGCAGGCCAAGGCCATCCGCCCCGAGCTTCCGGTGGTGATGATCTCCGGCCACGGCAACATCGACACCGCCATGCAGGCCACCAAGCTTGGCGCCTTCGATTTCCTGGAAAAGCCTGTGGATCTGGACCGGCTGCTGCTGGTGGTGACCAACGCGCTCAAGCAGCACCACCTGGAGGAGGAGAACCGGCGGCTGCACCAGGAGGTGAACCAGGACCGGTTCTTCATGGCGGACAGCCCGGCCATGAAACGGCTGCTTTCGGACCTGGACCTGGTCGCCCCCACTGAGGGGCGGGTCCTGCTGGTGGGCGAGAACGGCAGCGGCAAGGAGGAGGTGGCGCGACTGATCCACCTTCAGAGCCCGAGGGCCCGGGCGCCATTCGTGGAGGTGAACTGCGCGGCCATCCCCGAGGAACTGATCGAATCCGAGCTTTTCGGCCACGTGAAGGGTGCTTTCACCGGGGCGGTGCGGGACCAGAAGGGCAAGTTCAAGGAGGCCCACGAAGGCACCCTGTTCCTGGATGAAGTGGCGGACATGTCGCTCAAGACCCAGGCCAAGGTGCTCCGGGCCCTGCAGGAGGGCCGGATCGAGCCGGTGGGCGGCGGCGGCGCGGTGGCCGTGGACGTGCGGGTCATCACCGCCACCAACAAGGATCTGACCGAAGAGATCCGGGCCGGGCGGTTCCGGGAGGATCTCTATTTCCGGCTGGCGGTGGTGCCCTTGCGGATCCCGCCCCTGCGCGAGCGCCCCGAGGAACTGATCCAGATGGCCGAGGCCTTCATTCAGCGCATCTCCCGCAAGTACGGCCGGCCGCCCAGGCGTCTGGCCCCCGAGGCCCGGGACACCCTGCTGCGGCACGACTGGCCGGGCAACGTGCGCGAGCTGAAGAACCTCATGGAGCGGGCGGTGATCCTGTCCCGGGGGGCGGAGATCACCACCCGGGACCTGGGTGCCCTGGCGGTGCGCCATCTCAGCGAGCCGGATCCGTTCTCGTTCCCGGAGTTCTCCAGCCTGAAGGACGCGCGGGAGTGGTTCGAGGGCACTTACATCCAAAGGGAACTGCGGCACCAGAATGGCAATATGACGAGGGTGGCCGAGCGGCTGGGGCTGGACCGCTCCAACCTCTACAAGCGGCTGAAGGCCCTGGGCATCGAGGCGAGAGAGTCGTGATGGAGCGTCTCTGGCTGAAGATCGGTGAAGCCGCCCAGCGGATCGGGGTCAAGCCCAAGGAGTTGCGTTATTGGGAGAAGGTGATTCCCGAGATCTCGGCCCGGCGGAGCAAGGGCAACCTGCGCTACTACCACGTGGACGAGCTGAACCGGCTGGTGAAGATCCGCAACTGGCTGGAGGAAGGCCTCACCGTAGCCGACTGCCGGGAGCTGCTGCTCACCGGGCAGCTGGCCCGGGGCCTGAACCTTGGGTTGGGCGCCATGATCGCCCCGGTGCGCAAGCGCGCCGCCCGGAAGCCCAAGGCGGCCTCGCCCAGGCGGCCCGACGTGGCCCGGGTGACGGCGGCCCTGCGCAAGCTGCTGGGGCAGCTCAACGAGCCGGTGAAGCCCAAGGCCTGAAGCTCTGACGGCAGCGGGGCCCTATCCGGATCCGTCGGAAGCGGGCCCATCGAGGCTCACGCCCAGGTCACGGATCAAGCCGTCCCGGAGGTCGTAGATCCAACCGTGCAGGGTGATCGGCTGACCCCGGCGCCAGGCTTCGGTGATGACCGGAAGTCGGCTCAGGGTGACCACCTGGTCCATGACGTTCAGTTCACACAGCCGGTGACTGCGGGTCAGATCGTCCGGTAAGGGGTCCAGTTCCATGGCATGGGCGATCCGGACCGCACGGATGTGGTCAACCCATTCTCCAAGGGGGCCATGGGCGGGCGGCGCGAAGGCGGCTTGGACCCCGCCACAGCCATAATGCCCGGTCACCATGATGTGGGCGATCCGCAGTTGTTCAACGGCATATTGCAGGACCGCCATGCAGTTCCGATCATCGGCACGTACGACGTTGCCTACGTTCCGGTGCACGAACAATTCGCCCGGTGCGAGCCCGACGATTTCATTGGCCGGCACCCGGCTGTCCGAACAGCCGATCCAAAGGTGGGCAGGGTTCTGGATCGCGCATAACCGCGCGAAGAATTCGGGATCCCGGGCCAGGTGGCGGTTGGCCCAGGTGCGATTGTTTTCGAACAGCTCCGGAAGGAATCTCATCTCGGGTCATTCCCCTTGCTCGTTGAATCGTTGTTTCAGCTTGGGTTCGGCATGGAACCAGGAATACCGGTATTAAATATGCATTAATGTGGGAAAATAACTTGCCATGGTTGAGCTTATCCGATGATGGGGATGGGTGGGAAAAAACGGTTGGGATCAGGGGCCACACCGCCCGAAAGAACCCCTTCTTTAAAAAATCAAGGGTATGGCTGTTGATAAGCAACAGCTAAGGCTTTTTCGGATTCAGGGGGTGGCCACCCCTTGTCCTTTATGATAAAAAGTTTATAAATAATACCGCAGCTGCTCCGCATCAACCACCTCCATGTTTCATTTCCCTAGATTCTTCTTCGCGTCCGGGAGGGCGATATGCAAATGAAATTCATAACCTCGGTTTTGTTCGGGACAGCCTTGGCCTTGGGGCCCTGTCTCACCGCCCAGTCGACTGGTGAGGGGCCGAGTTTTTCGATCTCGGGATCAAACTTCGACAGCAACATTCCACCGTTTGCCATCAACGATGTGGACAGTCTCGTGCTCAAGCAGGTGGTCGCCCCGCCCCCCACTGGGGGTGTCCAGCCGGCTGCCTACATCATTCCGGCTCTCATTGCTCCTCAATCCGGTCCTCCCTGCCTCTTCACCCTCACTCTCACCAAATACGGGGATGACTCGGGATTGGTGAGCACGATCCAGGGGTGCAGCAATCCCGCGGGCACGGAAGTGGTCATCACATTCACAGGCCTCGCACCGACGTTGGATGGGAACGGGAATGGCACCAGGGCTAGCAGCTACAGCGTGACCCCGGACGGACTCCAGTCCATCTATGTGCTGAATCAACCCAACGACTGTGACGAGGATTTCGACAGCATCGACGATATCGGGATGGAGAAGATCAAGATGACCTTCAAAAGCATAACCATCACGCCCATCACGCCTAGTCAGGGCGGCACCACCAACTCCTAGTCCAATGCCTCCAGCCCTCTCTTCCACCTTTCTCACATGGAGCACCCCATGTTCCCTCGTTTGATGTCCCTCGCTTTCCTTGCCGCCCTGTCGGTCCCCGGACTATGCCAAAGTGCGCCCTATAATGTGAATTTCAATGAAATGCCCATCCCACCCGCCACAAAAGCAATCAGCGTCAATTTTGACGATGTGGTCAACGTTTTTGGCCTCGATGTGATGAAGCTACTGTCCCAGGGTGGCAACCTCAGTTTAGTCCATGGCAGGTCCGAATTCGCTTTCATGCGCAATTGGGACGGTGATTCCACTCTGAGCAGCAATGTCGGGTTGACTCCGAGCACCAAACTGCAAACTCCGTTCACCGGAGTCACCGTCAGTCTCAATTCCGGCAATCCGAGCTACATACTGCAACTTGGATCCCCTGTCCTAACGGAATGGGAACTCCTCGCGGACAACGGCGCCTTTGTCATCGAGGCTTCCCAGCTCAGCTACACCAAGAGGCAATTGATATCCATCAATCAGCGATGACAACGCTCGAATCTTTCCCCCGACAAAACTTGAGGGCAGACTGGGGTAGTCTGCCCTCTTTCTAACATTTGGTCGGCGCGAGAAGATTCGAACTTCGATTCGCTGCGCTCACCCCGCGGCATTGGCTGCGCACGCCCATCCGCCTGCGGCGGACCGCTGCGCACGCGCTGCGTGCTCCGCTTGGGCTACCTGCGCGCCACTGCCGATCGGAAGTTCGAATCTTTCCCCTGACAAAACTTGAGGGCAGACTGGGGTAGTCTGCCCTCTTTTGTTCATATTGGTCGGCGCGAGAAGATTCGAACTTCCGACCCCTACCACCCCAAGGT
>Ga0302319_10009774_pt1 | contig 18382 bp, 12 predicted proteins | sample Bog_T0_2_FD_203319 | JGI IMG/M metagenome (GOLD analysis project Ga0302319, IMG submission 203319) | Peat permafrost microbial communities from Stordalen Mire near Abisko, Sweden - Bog_T0_2 | ecosystem: Environmental > Terrestrial > Soil > Wetlands > Peat | place: Sweden: Abisko, Stordalen Mire...
AATCTTCTGGATAAAATCCGATGGGCCGTAATCGTCCTGGGGGCGGCGCCCCGCCTGCCCGGGATTATTATCGGAAGACTGGTAGTCCATTCCCTTCTGCCAGGTAAAGTTAGTCGTCAACTCAAAGCCATTGCCGAAACTCTTGCGAAGTTGCGTCTCGAATCCGTGGTAGTTCGCGCTGTTCCATTTACTAAACTGCGAAAGATCGCCAGCGTAGGACGTGTACGGACGACGGCTGTTGATATCCGCTGTCGTCGTATAACTGCCACTGGTAATCTCCGCCGCGCTAGGCAGTGACGCCAGATTGGGGTTGCTGATAAAGATGCCGTGATGGTTCTCGCTTCCCGAGTAATCCAACGTCAGTAGCCAATCCCTTCCGAAGACCCTCTGGACGGCCAGGTTCCACTGCTCGGCGTAGGAAGTCGGCATCTTCGGAGCGAAGGTCGTCCCGCCCGTAGGGAACGTTCCCGACGGCGCGGGCATATTCGCCCATACCGCCTCGGCGTCGCTCAGTAGAAATTGCTCCGCATATCCCCGCTGCGTAGGCGCCGAGGAAATATCCGGATTGCTGTTCGTACTTGCGCTGGTCGGCCAGATCACCGGCTGCGACTGGGTTTGCGTGCTGTTCAACTGGGTAATGTAGTTTTGGTCGTTCATGATGTAGTTTAGATCGACGTAGCCGAACTGATAGAAATAGGTACCGAAGCCGGCGTGGATTGACGTCTTATCGTTCAGTGCATAGGCCAAGCCGATACGCGGACTGAAGTTGTAATTGTTCGACGAATAAAGGCCGAGCGTGTATGTGCTGTTCACGATGTTATAGATGCCGGCGTGGTTGTTTTTTTCCTTGGGCGTCGTGTAGTTGTCGTAGCGCAGGCCAAGGTTAACTGTCAGCTTCTTGCTCAGGCGCCAATCGTCCTGAACGTAAGGCATGATGTTGTACTGACTAAACCATCCAATCTGGGTCCCAGCACTGGCATTCGTCGAAGTGAAGTATCCCAGCAAAAGGTCGGCAAATTGATTGGCCGCGTAGGCGGTACCCAATGAGCTCGAAAGCAGCCCGGTGCTTTGATTCCACGCAGCATTCGATCCGCTGTCATAGGTATATTCCCCGTTGGTTGTCAGGGAGCCATTGGGATTGCCGGTGACCCAGCGGCCCTTGTAGTAGCGCTTGTCGAGTTCCATGCCGATGAACAGAGAGTGTCTTCCCTTGATCCAGTTAACCTCATCGTTCAACTGGTAGGAATTCTCAATTGCGTCAATGGGGTTACCGCTGGATCCTCCATAACCGCCGGGGTTCGCTGCAGGCCATGACCAGGCGTCCGCAGCCGGAGTCAGGCCGGTCAATCCCAGCTGGGTGAAATAGTTTGTCCCGTTGCCTACGTTGCCAAACGATTGCCCGGTATTCGCGCGGCTATAGCCAAGGCGCGCCGTGTTGACCATCGCAGCACTGATTACGTGACTTTCTTCCACGTAGATATCGGTTCCCCAAAGACGATTGGGTTCGGCGCATAGACAATCGTCTACAAATTCAGGCCTTGTGATCTCAGGATTTCCCGTGTTATAGGCGCCATAGAGATGATCTTTCTCGCTGATGTCGTAGTCGCCCCGGAACAAATAGTCGTCGTGCGTGAAGGTCGTACGGCTATGTGTCGATCCGTAGTTCTTCCCGCTTGCGCTATAGCTATTGGGCAACTGCGGATAGGCCAGAGCCATGTACTTGGTGGCAAAGGAACTGATCCGGCCTCCTGGAATCATGTTATTCGCGAATGGCGTCAGGACCGCAGTTGCTCCGTATCCACGTTGCCCTGTTCCGTTATAGCCATTCGAAGCGTAAGTGAGCGGATCGTAAATTGTCGTCGCGGCTTCGCCTTTCCAAGAACCGTTGGCAGCTAAATCCGCGCTAAAATCTCCCCCGCGTTCTGCTTGCGTCGGCAAAAGCTGTTTCAGGAATTTATAAATAATGAATCGATATCCCTGGTAATCGGCAAAAAAGAAGACCTTCTTGTGCGTGTACGGAACAGTCCAGCCGCCGTTGGCGCCGAACGTGTTGTAGCGATCTTCGGAATTCGGGCCATTCTGGTAGGTTGTGGCGTTCAGGTCCTCGTTCTGCACGTACTCGTATGCGCGCCCATGGAACTTTTCAGATCCACTCTTGGATATGACGTTCACCACGTTGACGCCGTCGTAACGGGCGTTGGGGTTGTTACGGATTACCTCCACTTCCTGGGTCGCTTCAATCGGAGGTTGCACAGTAGCCGTCTGGTTGTAGTAGTTCATATCGACCACGCCGTCTTGCAAGTAGGTGGTCACATAAGAGCCCTGTCCGCCGATCAACAGCGCGTTGCTCCAGGTGTTGTACTTCGTTACGTTGCTGCCACTAATCTGCTCACCCGGCGGTTCAAGCAGTTGAACACCTACCATCAGGGTTTGTGAGGCAAACGTTTCGCCGCGGCTTCCGGAGTATTGCGGAAGTTCTTCCATCGACCTGGCTGACATCACCGTATTCAATTCATGGGAGGAGGTTTGCAGGCCTACCGATTCGGTTGCAACAACTTCAATTTTCTCGCTCGTCGATCCAACCTTCATTTGGAAGTTGATATTCAGAGTCTGGCCCACGGAAAGGGTCACTGTGGAAGTCGCGTCTTCAAAACCCTTGACAGTCGCGTCTACCGTGTAGGGACCGGGCGGCAAGGCCGGAATTGAGAAGAATCCGGTAGAGTTGGAAATCCCCGCTCGTGTCAGCCCAGTGTCCGTATTCTTAACCGTAACGGCGACATCGGGAACACTGGCCCCGCTGGGATCAGTGATGGTACCAGTCAGCGCTCCCGATACGGTCTGAGCGTGTAGTCGGGGCGCTATGAAGAGGAGAGTAATCAGAGCCAGGGCTAGGCTCAGTGCGGCCAGCATTCTCACCGTCAGCGGCGACGCGGTGTGGAGCGGGCTTCGTTTCACATTCGAACATACATTCTGCATTTGTAATGCCTCCGATCAGAGTTGCGATTGTCTTAAATTCCTTTTCAGGTCACTCCGGCGGCTCGGTTCTTGAAGCCGCAGTGGCAGACAAGAATAGAACGCGCCTTGAATCTGAGTTTCGCCCTCTCAAATACAAATGGGAGGACAACCGTGCGCTCGAGCAAATTCCCGTGAAACTGCTCTTCTTGCCCAAGCATTGAATGAACGGCTCCGGCAGAGCAATACAGCCCCTTTTAGACAAGGAAACCGCCCCGTTTCGTTCTCTGAGGGCCTCTGAACTGCCTTCCTCCACTACGTGGCATCGTTACCATCAACGAAGTGATAATTCCACCGCCAAATTCAGTTTGTCAATAGTTTTTTGGGAATTGTTAAGGGAAAATTGTCCTAGGAATCGTGAATGTCGCCAGTTTTATGCCTTTTTTTGATTATTTATCACTCCGGCGGCAAGAAATGTCACTTGCCATGCTTCTGGTCGTCGTGTACTATCCCCCATATTGTGGCATCGATACCACACGTCGGCCGATTTGAATTTGGTGTGTCTGCGCCTGCCAACGTTTGCTCCGCCCTCTTCAGGCTCAGGAGAGATTTCTTGTCCTTGATGGAGGGAGTATGAAATCTATCTTCAGACTGGGAAATGGCAAACCTTAATCAGGTGCCAATGGTTCAATCCAGCTGGCACATCCCACAAAGCTCCGGGGAGAGTGGCGGCGGTGGATCGTTGGCTCACTTTGTCAAGAGCTAATCCCGCACGAACACTCTGAGGTTGGCTCTGAGCATCATGATTCGAAGGCATCGTCACTCCGGAATTCGCTACCCGGCACTGTTGATGCGTCAAAACCCTCACGGGCCCACTAGAGCGTCGAATTAACAGCGAGGAGAAAGATTGTTACGAGTTGATTCGTCCGGTGTTCTGCAGAAGCTCAACATCTTATGGAGCGTATGAATGCAAAGCAACAATAACCTTCACCTACATTTTCAAATTGATACTGTTTTGGCGGAACGGGGCCTATACCCAACCAGAAGGCTTGTACCGGCAAGAACGTCGGCCAGTCCGAAGAGTCGCTTGACAGCTATCGTTTCAAGAGACATGGCATCGATCGCGTTCCATTCCGCATGCGCTGGAGAAGGAGTGGACTCGTGAAGCGCGATACCACGAAGACAATTGAGACCCGCGACTTGGATCGCTCACCATGGTCGGCGCATGACCGTACGAGGCTGACCAACGGCGCCATCGAACTTACCGTTCTCAGCCGTGGCGGCCATCTGGCCGAGTTCAGGTTCACTGGTCCAGACTCCCTTGCTAAACCAAATGTTTTGTGGACTGCGCCTTGGGTTCTCGAAAAGCCAAAGCAGAGATCGCCTCAACATCTAGCGGAGACTGCGGGAATTACTGGGCACGCCCTTTGCCTGGACCGTTTTGGAGAACCTTCGGATGCGGAAGCCGCTGCCGGCCTCACCTTGCACGGAGAAGCTGTTACCAGAGAGTGGAAGTTGGCACCAACTGCTGACCCCTCGCAACTTGATTGGCAGTGGAACGTGGAGCTTCCCCTCTCTCAACTTGACTTCCAGAGAAAGATTCGGTTGGGTGACAGCGAGGGTGTCGTATACATCGAGGAGACAGTGAAAAATAGAAGAGCTGTCGACCATGTGTGCGACTGGGTGCAACATGCGACGTTTGGACCTCCTTTTGCAAACGAACAAGACCTGACCTTTATTGCTTCAGCAGCTCGCGGCTTGACTTCGCGCACCGGATACGGGCCCGATTCCCTGGTTCTCAACGGTATCGAATTCTCTTGGCCCTATGCGCCTCTTCAACCTCCAATGCAGGGCAATGCGGATCTGCGGCGGCCCTTCACTACGAAAGGCAAAGGCATTACCGCCGCTGCGCTGCTCGATCCAGACCGTGCGGTGGAATACATACTAGCCGTAAACTGGCGCTTGGGCATCTGCGCCGGCTACTGCTTTCGGCGTCAAGACTTTCCGTGGATGATGGTTTGGGAGGAGAATTGCGTTCGGGACAATTCTCCCTGGAATGGCACAACTCAAGCACGCGGAATGGAATTCGGCAGCACACCTTTTCCCGCAGGACGTGAAGACGCACTCCGCCGGACGCGCCTATTCGACGCGCCAACTTGGTGCGTTATCCCAGGGAATGGAACCAGGACGGCACGATACCTGATGATTCTTTGCAGATTGCCTGACGGTGTCGATGATATAGAGGATGTGGAAGTAAGAGGAGACTCCATTGAGTTCCGCGGGCATGACTCCCAGTTCGACTTCTCGATCCCAGCTCGCGGCGCTGAAATCTTTCTTTCTGAGTGTGGCCGTGCGCAGTGATACTCATCGTCCGTCATGCCACGCTCGCGCCCGTCCACCAAAGCGGGAAGTATTGGACATAAACAATTGCAACCGAGGAAACACATGAGCGGAACTTCACATCGGATAAGCATCCTTCTACTACTCTTTTGTGTCTTGACTTGCGCCCCGGCTAACGCCAGCCCGCGTCACCCTGGCTTGGACTCCCTGAACAAGGACAGTCGCGAGCTATTTCTTACCTCCATGAAATGGGGCGATCTCTCATGGCAAGAACGAGCAGGACTATGCGACGTACCAGTCTCAGGAGCTGTCGATGTGCACATGGGCAATAAGTTCCTTGTGAGAGAGTCCACCTGGTATGCTCTAGGTCTCTTACTTCGGGATCAGCCCGGCGATCGCGCGCGAGCCGCGCGGATTCTAAATACCGCGCTCAATGAACAGTATCGAGACCCAGGCAAGCCCTGGGATGGCACATTCCGTCGAACTCCTTCAGAGCCGGAACCAGGCGCGGATGCCGTCATGTGGCGCGACTATGACCCGAACTGGCGCGAGTTTATTGGCACAACATTTGCCATCATCCTTAACGAGTATCCTGACCGAATTCCCCCAGATCTTTCGCCGCGCATGATTGAGGCCATCGATCATGCGGTTGCCGGCGAAATAAAGCAAGGGCGCCTCGTTCCTTCGTACACGAACATCGCCCTGATGTACGGCTTTCTGTGGAACTTTGCGGCAGTGGATGGTAATCGCCCGGATTGGCTTTCACCGTCAGTTCAGTGGCAAGAGAACGTCTATAACCTCTTCAAACAACATGATGCGTTTTCCGAGTATAACTCGCCCACTTATTCGGGAGCTGATATCTTTGGCCTTGCGCTTTGGCGCGATTATGGCTTTACCTCGCGCATGCGCAGCATCGGCGGCGAGATGGAGGCGTCCCTGTGGCGGACCACGGCCGATCTGTATAACGCTAATCTGCGCAATATCTCCGGGCCTTACGATCGCTCTTATGGAATGGACATGCAGAACTATGTGAGCGTAATGGGGCTCTGGCTGCGAACTGTTCTTAGCGCTGACCAAGCTCCGCTGCCGAAATTTGATCCTCCAGTAGATCATGTTGCCGATCTTTGGATCGTTCCTGCCCTGGTCGTCCTCGACACCCGTATTCCCGCCGACGCGATGAAGCGCTTTCGCAAGTTTCCAGGTGAACATCAGGTGCGCCGGCAGATCACCGACCAGCGAATCGCCACCGCATGGATCGGAGAAAACGTGATCTATGGCGGAGAGATTACGAATCATTCAGCATTTGTCGATGATGAAGGCCACTTTCATCCAGTTACGGTGCAGTGGCTAACGCCCAGCGGCAATATTGGATGGATACGAATCAGCCGATGCCCGCCGATCGATGCTTCCGCAGACAAGCAAGGAATTGTTATCTCGGCAAAAGGTGATCTGAGTTTTCGCATCAGCGTGCCGGGAGCGACTGCTGGCACTGCCAACGTCAATGAGTGGAATCTTCCTGGTCTGGTCATTCATGTCGACGTCGCTTACAAGACTTTCAAAGCTGAGCAACACGGTCAGTTTCTCGATGTGAGCTATACCGGGATTAGCAAGATGGCGTTATCGATCAAGTCACTGGGAGGATGATGCTCCAAATGATCCGGAGGCGCCGCGTTTCAACCTGTCACCTGGCGGACCCGGAACTCCTGCCACATGTTCTGGTTTCAAGACAAGAGAGTGACCGCTTCACAGCATGTGGGAGGGGATCCGGACAATGCAAACTGAATTCGTTCGCAATACAACCGCTAAGTAACCTTCTGAATGGAAGATGTCTGTTACCTTTCAGGCGCGTGAATCCTTGAACGCTCACGCGCTCCATACCACCGCCGAGTTCGAGGTTGTTGATACTATGACTTTTGATAATGGCCGGCTCCTTGGTACGCTTTCCATCCGCTTTAAGATCTCCGGCGAAGAACGGCAACTCCGGCGACCGGCGCGCCTTGCTGTGGCGATGGAGACACTGCTGCGGAGACGCATCTTGGCGAGAGGTTTCCAATGCCAACTGAGTTAAGAGGATCTTCGTGGCTGGATAACTCCCTTGCTTCGCTAGCTCAGGCTCAAATCGCCGTCTTCGGGGACTTTTGTCTGGATGCTTACTGGGATGTCGATACTGAGGGGTCCGAGCTCTCGGTTGAGACCGGCTTGCAGGTACAGCGCGTTCGAACCCAGCGCTATAGCCTTGGGGGTGCCGGGAATGTTGCGGCAAATCTAGTTGATCTCGGCGTGAAGAGCGTTCGCACGATTGGCGTCGTTGGTGCAGATTTGTTCGGGAGCGAGATGTTACGCCTTTTGCAAGCGCGAGGTGTCGATACCCAGGATGGCATGGTAGTCGATCCGGCGTGGCAGACCATGGTCTATGCAAAACCCTACGCAGGGAATAGAGAAGAAAGTCGCATCGATTTTGGCGCGTTCAATTCGCTTGCAGACGATTCCGCCAACGCCCTGATAGTGGCCATCGAGAATGCCGCATCCGTTTGCGACGCTGTGATCCTGAATCAGCAAGTTGCGTCTGGTGTGAGCAGTCCGGAGTTGATAAAGCGAATAAACGCCACCATTGCGAAGTTTCCCAACACCTTGTTTGTGGTCGATGCGCGCCACCGGCCGCACTCCTACTTTGGAGCAGTGCTGAAACTAAATGTACGCGAGGCGGCCCAATATCTTGGCAGGCCTGCTGAAGCAGCTTTTACAACAACTGAGATTCACGATCTCGCCCGAAGAATTACTCATATCACGGGCAAACCAGTGTTCGTAACAAGGGGCGAAGACGGCCTCTTAGTCGCTGAAGGAGAATCGGTGAATGCGGTACCAGGTATCCAGGTAATTGGCGACACTGACCCGGTGGGCGCGGGCGATACGGTGGTCGCAATGATCGCGGCTGCACTTGGCAGCGGCCATCCTCCGCAAATTGCGGCGCAGTTGGCAAACATCGCCGCGACCATCACAGTGCTAAAAGTGCGAACCACTGGGACTGCAACGCCTTCGGAAATCCTCGCGATTGGGCCGGATCCCGACTATATCTTTGAGCCTGAATTAGCAGAATCGCCGCACCGTGCTCGATACCTTCCCGGAACCGAGATCGAGCAGATTGCGGACATCGCAGAGAACTTGAACATCGAGCACTGCATCTTCGATCATGACGGCACCTTATCCACCCTGCGCGAGGGTTGGGAGAAGATCATGGAGCCCATGATGGTTCGCGCCATTCTGGGAGCCGAGTACAATCGCGCGCCCGCCGCATTGTTCGCTGAAATCTCACAAAGAGTTCGCCGTTTCATCGACAGCACGACCGGCGTCCAGACCCTCGTTCAAATGAAGGGACTCGCGGACTTTGTGCGTCGGTCCGGCTTCGTCACGGAAAGTGAGATCCTCGACGAACATGCCTATAAGCTGATCTTCAATCGGGAACTGATGAAAATGGTCAAGGAACGCATCGACAGGTTGATCTGCGGCGACCTCAGCCCAGCCGACTTCCAGGTCAAGAATGCGTCGCTTTTGCTGCATGAATTGTACAAACGCGGAGTTAAGCTCTATTTGGCAAGTGGAACAGACGAAGTCGATGTGATTGCAGAAGCAAAGGCCCTTGGATACGCCGACCTGTTTGAGGGGAGAATATTTGGTGCGGTCGGCGATATTAGGGTAGAGGCAAAGAGGGTGGTTATCGATCGCATCATTCGCGACTTCCATCTTGCCGGCCATCAATTCGCAACCTTCGGAGACGGCCCCGTAGAAATCAGGGAGACACGCAAGCGGGGAGGCCTGTGCATTGGTGTGGCAAGCGACGAGCTGCGCAGATTCGGATGGAATTTGTCTAAACGCTCGCGGCTCATCCGCGCCGGCGCCATGCTCGTTGTTCCCGACTTCAGCCGGCTTACTACGCTTCTGGAAGTGATGAACCTTTGAGGCTGGCTTCAACAAGCGCAATTCGAGAGATTGACCGGAGTGCCATGCAAGTTCCCAATCCAAAGATTCTAACGGTTCAAGAGGCCCGCGCCGAGCGTGACAAATTGGTCGCGGATGGAAAGAGACTGGCATTTACAAACGGCTGTTTCGACATCCTTCATCGTGGCCACGTTGCCTATCTAACCTTTGCTCGCAATCAGGGAGACGCCCTGCTTGTTGCTGTGAACACCGACGCCTCTGTCAGGCTAAACAAAGGCGAAGATCGCCCAATCAACTCCGAGGAGGATCGCGCGTACCTGATTGCCTCCCTGAGAGCGGTGGATTACGTTGTGCTTTTCGACGATCAAGAGCCAAAAGACATTATCGCGCAGATCCTGCCTCAGATCCTCATCAAAGGAAGAGACTGGGCACACTATGTGAGCGGCCGGGAAGTTGTGGAAACAAATGGCGGCGAGGTCGTTCTGGCCGATATGGTTGAAGGACGCTCCACGACAAATACTATTGAGAAGATCCTCACGGTGTACGGAAAGTAGAGCGTGTCAATGGCTGACCGAATCGTCGTAACCGGCGCGGCCGGTTTTATCGGACGCAATCTCGTAGCTGAGCTAAATCGCCGCGGCTACGATCACCTGCTTTTGGTGGATAACCTTGGCACAGACGGAAAGTGGCGCAATCTTGTCGGGCTAAGTTTTGCAGATATTATCGACCCCGACACTTTTCTGAACTCCCTGCATTCAGGTAAATTGCAAGACCTCGATGCCATAATCCATCTCGGAGCCTGCAGTGCAACTACTGAAAGCGACGCCGATTACCTTCTGCGAAACAATTATCGCTACACTCGGTCAGCGTGCGAGTGGTCCCTTCGCAATAATGCTCGCTTTATTTATGCCTCCAGCGCGGCAACTTATGGTGACGGCAACAATGGATACTCCGACGCTGCGCCGCTGTCGATGCTACGGCCCCTCAACATGTACGGGTACTCCAAGCATCTCGTAGACCTATGGGCCGAAGCGAACGGACACTTCGACAAAATAGTCGGGCTGAAGTACTTCAATGTCTTTGGGCCTTGTGAAGATCATAAGGGCGACATGCGATCAATGGTCAATAAGGCCTACGCCCAGATCAAGGACACAGGGAAGGTACAACTGTTCAAATCTTACCGGCCAGACTATGCCGATGGCGAGCAGATGCGTGACTTCATCTATGTAAGCGATGCAGTTGACGTGACGCTGCATTTTCTAGAGCATCGCAGCTTCGGAGGCTTATTCAACTGCGGAACAGGCAAGGCGAGGAGCTGGAAAGACCTTATGAATGCCGTATTCGAAGCGATGGGCGTTGAATCACAAATTGAATTTATCGACATGCCAGAAGCCATCCGAGGAAACTATCAATACTTTACCCAGGCAGATACATCAAAGCTACGGGGCGTAGGCTATGCGGCCCCGTTTACCTCTCTTGAAGACGGAGTCAGCGAATATGTCGCGCAATTGCGCCGGTCGGACGCTGCCTCATAGCAACCATCATCTGATCATTGCGTGAGTAAGCAAATGAATGAAGTACTGAATGAGAATCTTGTCGGCGCAGCATCCGTGCTAAGCGAGATCGCCGAGTTAGAGGTCCAGATAGTCGCCGCAGCTTCACTCATCGCGACGGCGCTCCTGGCCGGAAACAAGCTTCTGGCCTGCGGAAACGGCGGGAGCGCTGCGGATGCGTCTCACCTGACCACAGAGTTTGTGAGCAGGTTTATGCGGGATCGACGCCCCTATCCGGCCATTTCACTCGCGGCGCATGGCGGAGACCTGACAGCCATTGGCAACGACTACTCTTTTGACGATGTATTTAGTCGGCAAGTGTGCGCATTCGGGAAGCCCGGTGACGTACTTGCGGCATTCACGACCAGCGGCAGGAGTGAGAATGTTCGGAGAGCACTCACTACGGCAAAAGCGCAAGGCCTGAAGAGCATCGCATTTCTTGGTCAGGATGGAGGTCGGTGTGTCGGGCTTGCAGACGTTACGCTACTCGTCGCCAATCGCGCCACCGCCCGCATTCAGGAAGGCCATAAATTCATCTTGCACACGATTTGCGAGATGGTCGAGTTGCAATTGGTCTCAGGCAACTGCGGAAGCGCGGACGGCACCGCCTGAAGTTTTGCCAATGGTGACGCCAGTGAGGAGGGATCTGTAATGAGTAAGAACGATAACCAGAAGCCCAACAAGTTGCTCTGGATCTTGTGCGCATCCTATTTTGCGTTCGGGTGCATTCTCAATGTAGTGGGTGTCGTGATACCCATCGTAATTAACCAGTACCATCTCAGCCTTTTTGCGGGTGGCCTGCTCGCATTCGCCTTCTATATATCTTTTGGAGTATTCTCTGTTCCCGCGGGTATGGTCGCGGATCGATTGGGAGCTAAGCCGGTCGTGATTTCAGGGATGCTTTTTATGGGCATTGGTTGCGGTGCGATTCCATTTGCCGCTGGCTTCAAGGCCATCACTGTCTGCGCGTTCTTCATCGGTGCGGGAGTTGCCCAGTTACAAACGGCTGGCAATCCACTGATTGGGCTCCTCGATCGCCCGGAACACTATCACCGGAACCTGACACTGACAATTGGCTTTTGTGGCATTGGTGCTTTTTCGGGCCCTTTCTTTCTATCCGCGATCCAGGCGAATGGACAGCCTTGGCAGCACATTTACGGATGGTTTGCGCTGCTTTGCGCCATTCTCGCGGCGTTTCTTGCTTCTGCAAACTTTCCAGCGAAGGTAGATAAGGAAGCCGAAAAGGTTCGCTTCGCTGATATCGCGAAACTACTGAAACACCCCGTAGCCATCACCTATTGTCTTGCAATTTTCTTCTACGTTGGTGCAGAAGTGGGCACCGCATCCTGGATTGTAAAGTTCTTTCAGCAGGTTCACGGCTTGGGCATAACCAGGCTGGCCAATGTGGGCGAGAGTCTGCCTATGCACAACCTGCCTGGACTGCCGGTCCTCACCGTATCTTTATTCTGGGGGTTACAAGGATTAGGTCGCCTCACGAGCGCGCCGGGAATTCGCAAAATTGGCGCGCGCTCTATGCTGCGATTGTATGCACTAGGATCAACCTGCTGCCTCCTCCTGGCTGTCTTTGGCCAAACCTCCTTAACTGCTGTTGGATTCGCCGCCTGCGGCTTTTTTACTTCGGTCCTCTTTACCCTTTTATTTAGCGGGGCCGTCAATACATTCGTAGAGTTCCGGGGTACTCTCTCAGGATTGCTGGTGACCGCATCAATAGGTGGCGCTGTGATACCGCCTCTGGTAGGCCTGACTGCGGATCACCTGGGCATTCGAATCGCAATGATGGTGCCTCTGCTGTGCTTTCTTTACGTGCTGGCAGTTTCGGTGTTCGGGAGAGCGAAATATGAGTGAGCCGTCGGCTGGCCGGGAGCAGGAGAGCAAAGTCTGGATTGGCGTCGATATCGGTGGCACCAAAACCGCTGTCGTTCTTTCATCCCAGCCGCCGGTAATGCTAGCGCGCATTGAGTTTCCCACCTTGCCGAGCAATGGCCCGGAACGTGCGATCGAGCTGATCATACGGTCCATTCATCAGCTCATTGATAAGTTGAATATTGAGAAGTCAAGACTGGGACGGATTGGGGTCAGTTGCGGCGGCCCATTAGACCAGGCCGCCGGCATTATTCAGGCACCGCCGAACCTCTCGACATGGGTCGATGTGCCCCTCACTTCAATACTTCATCAGAACTTTTCGATCGAATGTCGAATTGAAAATGATGCGAACGCGGGTGCTGTGGCCGAGCATCGATTTGGCGCCGGGCAGGGTACACGCCACATGGTGTTCATCACCATGGGAACCGGCCTGGGCGCCGGTGTGATTAGCAATGGTCTTTTATTGACGGGAGCGTCTGGCCAGGCAGGTGAGATCGGTCATGTTCGGCTCACGCCCTCTGGGCCCGTGGGATATAACAAGGCGGGCTCGGTCGAAGGCTGGGCCAGCGGAGCAGGAGTGGCCCTGGTAGCAGCGCAAGAGGTCGAGGCCGCAATCAAGTCCGGCGAGTCAACACTGCTCGCCTCGAAGTTTAAGAGTAATGGAGTCTTGACCGCAAAGGACGTTGCTGATGCTCTCTTGCTTGGAGACACCTTAGCTGAGCGCATCATCAAGAACACCGGAAGTCGTCTCGGAGAGGCATTGGCGATCCTCGTTGACCTCTTCAACCCAGAACGCATCGTTATCGGAGGGCTTGCCATGAGACTAGGCCAGAGCCTGCTTGAACCGGCACGCCGCGCCATGGAGCGTGAAGCGCTACCAGCCTCCGCAAAGATCTGCCAAGTCGTCCCTGCAGCGCTAGGAGAAACCATTGGCGATGTGGCGGCGATCTGTGTAGCCATGGGCTTAACACGATTATCGTGACGCAGATCGCTCTCGCGAAATTGTGGGGCGCCTAACAGCCGAGTTATGAAGCGCGGCGCTACAGTTTGATGAAGATGCCGCGCTTGTAGAGCTCACGCAATGGCACATAGCACACGCCCACAAAAAGAAGGGAATAGCATAGGGAGACAAACGCAGGCGAACCCATCCACTGCGGCAACAGGGCGAAAAGCAACTGTTGCAGGTTTCTTCCGCTGCGCAAAACGATCGCGCCCAATGCGATAGCGAGCACTTCGGAAAACACATAGGCCGTCAATGCATTGGTGCCAAAGACAAGGCAGGGCGTGATGCCGCGACGCCATTGCCACGGGCCATCTACAATCCAATAAAACAAGGCAAGCAACATCGCGGTAATTCCAGCGGTAAAAAGCACGAACGAACTCGTCCAAAGGCGCTTATTGATGGGAAAGTCGTACGACCAAAGCAATCCGCCCACGATCAGGACAAATCCATTTGCGCCGAGAACTGCGGCTTTGCGCGCGGCAGCGCGATTTGTCTGCAACCACGCTGCGGCCAGCACTCCCAGCAGCGTCGTGGCCAGGGCGGGCAGTGTGCTCAACAAACCTTCCGGATCGTAGACGGTGTGATGATACAGATGCGCCTGCGGTATCAGAAGACGATCTAGCCAGGACGCCATGTTGCCAAAACGATCCAAGATGGGCACGTCCACGCCCGGCATCCCTATTCCCGGAACCCGCACATGCAGCATGATCCACCAGTAGCCGATCAATGCATATGCGCACGCCGCAATGCTTGCCCGCACACGGCCAAACAAAAAAACGATGGCCGCCAGCGCATAACAGAGAGCAATGCGCTGCATGACTCCGTAGTAGCGCAGGTCTGCAAGGTGAAAAAATGGCAGCGCATTCAGCAACAACCCAATAGCAAAAATCAACACAGAACGCTTGCCCATCTGCGGCAGATTGGATCGAGGAGAAACGCCCCGATCGAGACGCGCTCCAAACGCCAATGCGATCGATGCACCCATGATGAACAGAAAGGATGGAAAGACCACATCCGTCACCGTGCATCCATTCCATACCGAATGACGCAGTTGCGCGTAAGAAACCGCTCCGTCACCCGCATTGTTGACCAGGATCATAACGGCCACGGTCAGGCCGCGCAGCACGTCGAGCGACTGCAAGCGCCGTCCGCTCTGCGAGGGCGCTTGGCGCAGTGGTTGCTCAGGGGTTGATTTCATGAACACAATCGCTCCCTTTCGAAGCTTCTAACATCGTCAACTGCGAATGGAATTCAGAGCATTTCGAGCTATGAAAACAATATCAGTACCTGAACTCATTTGTGCGATATTTTGCTTGTTCGCTCGGACGCGTATCGCTGGTGAGAACCAGCGCGAAGAGAGCCCCAAACTCCGTTGGGAAAGCAGCGAGAGAAATCGCCTCGCCTCGCTTCGTCTGGGTTCAGCACTCGCGTCTCTGCTCGGGTGGGCTTCGGCTACTGCGTGGCTCACATAGCGGCTATCAGCACACCAAGAAGACTTCCTGCTGGGAGCAATTCATTTCAGGCCTTTGATCAACTGATCTACCGGGAGAGCCCGCGCGACATCAAAGCCTGTCTCGGAGCACTTAGCCTCAGGCTGTGTCAAGCGCCCCAGTCGCTGCGTTTTCCAAATGTCGCGCAGCGCTCCGGACGCTCTTGTGGAGCGAAACCTATCTTCGTATTTTAGAAGAATGACGGGCAGCACAAGCCACGCTTTACAAGGGCACAAAAAGCCAATGCCGTCCGCATAAGTTCACTGACGAATTTGCAAAATAGAGAGTCAAATCAGAGGACGTGAAATTCTCCGGCACTCTCTTTTTGGCAACCGTGAAAGCACTTCAATTGGGGTTGGCAACGTCTGCCCCAACTGTCGGGAATCTGACAAGGAGCCCGGAAAGGACGGCGCTCCCGATCAGAGACCCGCTTCATGGAAGCCTTTGGGCTCGAATTGGAACGTTATCTGGCCTGCAACATTCTGACATCCTCGAAGCATTCTGGTTTGCGGACGCGAAAATCGCACTATCTGTCTTGCCATGCGCCCCTTTTCGGGTTTGAGTTCCAGACGCAACGTCGCTGCGTATCACCAAAGTCAGCCCCACCATCAAGACAGCCGCGACGGGGATCACCAATAGGGCCTTCTTCAGCCGCCGCGGGTCGCCGCCGGCGATGGCGCCGATAATGCGCGAGCTGACGGCGAGACCAATCCATCCGCAAGTGATGACGAAGCCGATCGCAGTGCCGGTCATGCGCGGGAAGGCATCGCCGACGATGGCCAGCGTAGTGGGGAAGACGGGTGCCATCGAGAGTCCGGCGATGAAGACAAGCATGGCTGCGGCCGCCGGTCGAGTCGTTCGCAGCATCAAGAAAGTTGTAACGGCCATTGCGATCGAAGCCGCCAGAGTAACGGTGATTGGCTGCACGCGGATAAGAATGGGCGAGACGCCGACGCGGCCGACGAGCAAGCCGAGGGCGAATCCAAGCGAGAGGATATTGAGAGCACGCGACTCAGGAACACCTTGAGCGATTAGATGTCGGGGAAGCCAATTCCAAATTCCGACCTCGCAGGATACATAGAGAAAAAGGAACAGACCAAGCATAAAGAGGAGCGGCCGGCCGAGTACGGGAGCCGCGTCGGCAAGAACGAAGCGCCCGGCGCTGCTGGGCGACGGCATTTTGGTGGCAGCCTGAATCACCAGCGCGACAACGGTCAGGGACGCAACCGTGTAGCAGAGACGGACCCAGTTCCGCGCAAAGAGGTTGGCCGAGAGGAGGGGGGTTGCCAGCCCGCCGAGGCCGAAGAAGAGGTTGACGAGGTTAAGCGCGGTCCCGCGATGTACTTCACTCACGTCGCTGACCAGTGCATTGGCGCCGGTCACCACGATTCCTCCGCCGACGCCGAGCAGGAACAAGAGTACCAGGATGCTGCGGAAACCTTGCGCGCGCGGCAGGGCGTAAAGTGCAATGGCGATGAAGACCAGGCCGAGGATGAGTCCCATCTTCTTGCCTTCGCTATCCAGCAGCGGACCCACACCGACCGAAGCGATGATAAGCCCGAGCGCCTGCGTAAAGGCGATGGTGCCATTCTGGGTTGGGGTAAGATGAAAACGGTCGGACAGGTCGGGCAGAATGGTGCCCAGCATGGCGGCAATCATTCCATAGACGAAAATGGCGACGATCGCAGCGAAAATCAACATTATCGAGTTTCCTTTCAATTGCCGCCTTTAAGTCCAGGGGCATCGATCCAGCTGCAATGATATCCAATGCTTGGCTGACACACCCATTAAAACGGAGGCGCGCAGTACAATAATTCCACCGCAGAAATTATCTGAAGGCTGTTGACTTGTAAGGCTGGCTTTTGGCCATCCACCATGGCGGGAATCTTCGCAGCGATACCCTGCTGCCAGCGTGCCGAGCCATACTACTAGCACGCGAAACGGCCCACATCGCGTCAACACAGATTAGCAATCCGGAGAAGCCGCAAAGATGGAAGTCCTTTTGTTCCGCGTCTTGGAAAGCCTCCTTTCCTCGCTACACAAAGCCAAAGCAGACCCCGGAGCCGGCGTCTCGCGAGCCTCTATCGCTGGCGATTTGCTCAGCTTCCTTCCCCTTGCTTTATCCGCTGCCGACACCGCCGGATCACCGCTTGCCCGGCCGATTGAGCGAAGCGCGGACCGTAAGCTCCGCGCTCCCTACCGGACCTCCGTCGAGGGCCGCGTTGAGAACTGTATGCCCGCTCAACGGGAGTTCATTTCGGACTTCTGCGCCAAGGTTGTCGTGGTGTGATGGACTCCAGGAATGATGAACCAAGGTAAATGTTTGTCTTCTGCCAGAACCGTATCCAGCGAGCAGAGGACATGGCCAGGCAAGAAGCGTCCCATTTAGAGTGGCCCATGGGACATTTACTGTACGCCTTACCGTAAATTCACTTGTCAGCTCCGCTGGATGGCCGTGAGGATTCAATGCAAGCTAACTATACTGGTGAAAAGGATCGTAAAAATGACCAGCCATTCTGATTCCCAAGACACGCCTGGCCTTGGCGCGCTTAATCGCCGCAAATTCCTTAAGGTTGCAGGAGCAGCCGCAATTCTTCCTGCTGCTCTTCCCGCTCTCTCCGCGCAGAGCAAGGGAACTTCAGCCAACAGCTCCAGCAGTTCAGCCAACAACCGCATCAATCTGGGCGTCATCGGCATGGGAATGCAGGGCCCGGGCAACGCGAAGGCTTTTCTGGCTTCGGATGACTGCCAGTTGGTCGCGGCCTGCGACATCGACAACGATCATCTGCGGGCCGCGGTGAAGATGATCGACGACTTCTACGGAACCGAGGATTGCAAGGGTTATCACGACTATCGCGAGTTGCTGGCCCGCGAAGATATTGACGCCGTCATGCTCGCCGTGCCAGACCACTGGCATGAGATTGTGGCCACCGAAGCGGCGCGGCGCAAGAAGGACATCTACTCCGAGAAGCCGCTGGCGCACACCATCGCCGAACAGCAGTCGATTGTGCGCGCGGTGGAGGAGAACAAAGTCATCTGGCAGATGGGATCGTGGCAGCGCTCGGTTCCGACGTTTCATAAGGCTGCGGAGATCGTCCGAAACGGACTGATCGGCACAGTGACCCACGTCGAAGTGGGCCTGCCTTCCGGCCATGGGGACTTTGGTGGCGTGGGCTAGGAAGCGCTGGCCAAACTGGCTGCCAATGGCGTAACCGTTGCGAGCC
>Ga0302319_10009775_pt1 | contig 18381 bp, 12 predicted proteins | sample Bog_T0_2_FD_203319 | JGI IMG/M metagenome (GOLD analysis project Ga0302319, IMG submission 203319) | Peat permafrost microbial communities from Stordalen Mire near Abisko, Sweden - Bog_T0_2 | ecosystem: Environmental > Terrestrial > Soil > Wetlands > Peat | place: Sweden: Abisko, Stordalen Mire...
ATGTCGAGATTGTTTTATGGCGCGGCGATGCAGTCAACGACACCTTGCTTCTGATGCTTCTCGCAAGAGGCTTGCGGAGTATGAATGATGGCGTGGCAGTTTGCGTCAAAGATGCCTCCGTGGACAACGTGCGCGAAGTGTTGGAGGCATTCCGCACGGAGGGCGCTGTCGATCCCCTTGCTCTCGCGTCTACCGTGTTGAACAAGGTTCGCGAGAAGTGGGACTACCTGCTACCGGAAGAGTTGCTGAACGCCAGCTTTGCTTCGGCAAATCTCGACACCACCGGCGTCCAAGAAGCGCTCGAGAAACACCTTGAGATGGCTTGAACAGCTAAGCCACCGGCTCAGCCCATGTCCCAGTGACAAGCGTATCGAGCCTGTTCTGCCTGCCCCTGACCCATTTTGCATAATGGCGCTCTGTTGTCTTGATGGACTCATGCCCGAGTGCCTTGGAGACTTCCTCCAGGGGGACGCCCTTCTCAAGCAAGTCCACTGCGAATGTGTCCCTGAGCCGGTGGCTCCTCATGTGACCATCACATTCAATTTGCGCTGCCCGAAAAGCCGGGACGATAAACCGCTTCCCCCAATTGCCGGTGATGCTCTTTTTCGATCCATCGCCCGACCAGAAGAAGAAGGCATCGTTGTCGTTCTGAACCGAGAGTAGCTCCTGGGCTACATCAGGTGGGATTGGCACGGTGACATTGGTGCCAGTCTTGGTGCGCTGGGTAATGACCCGATAAATGCCTTTGGCTTCATCATGGATAAGTTCATCGCATCTGAGCGTGAGGGCATCCATGATCGCGAGACCAGACCAGCGCATAAGCTGGAACAGCGCACGGACGCGGGCTGCCCAAATGGCCGTATCCCGGCGGCGCACAACACTCGGAATGACCTCAAGAAGCCGCTTATACTCATCTGCCTTGAGGGGCATGGTCGGCGGTTCATCGATTTTGATCTTTGGCCAGGCTGGCACGCGTTCCAGCCATTGTGCCTCATAGCAGTACCGTAGAAAGCTCTTGTAGCGCTCGCGGAGTTTGGCGCGGGTGTACGTGCTTGGGTAGAGTTTGGGCCAGTCCTCGCAAAATCCAGTGACGAGCTCTCTGGTAATGCCCTTTACAACGAAGACTCCGCGGCCCTCGCAATACGTCCGCAGCCGCCCCAGCCAAAGCGTGTACTTTTTGATGAGGTCGGGGGTCAATCCTTGGACCTTCTTGTCGGCTATAAACAGCGAGACTGCCCCGGCAATGGTTTGGGCATTGTCCTCGGCGGAGGGAGAGGTAGTGCGTCCGGCCAGCTGGTCTTCAAGATCCCGCTTGGCCTGTTCGGCGTCGACCCAGGAACGAGTCCCTGCGGTCTTCCGGTACTGGACCCCGTTGTGGGTCCAGCGGAGGTGCTTTCGGCAGTTGCACCGACGGTAGAGCTCATCGTCGGCGTGTTTGCATTCCGTAGAGTGGCGTACAAAGATGGCGATTAGGGGCGTGCTCATTTGCCGTGAAGTCTAGCTCAAATCTAGCTCAAAAGTCAAGGCCTAGAATCTATGTATATGATAATAATAGACTTATAGTTGGTGGAGGCGGCGGGAGTCGAACCCGCGTCCGAAATCGCTGTCAGCCAGGAGTGTTCATGCTTTGCCCGGTTCCTTTTGGTTTCGCCCCCGGCGCTCAGAACGGACAAGATGCGCCGAAAACTAGTCCGATGATCTCGCGGTTACAACACGGACCGAGCCGCAGCCGCCAGCCTACTGTATGACGTCCGCTCACAGCCCATAGGCAAAGCCGTGGAAGACGGCAGCTTATTTAATTAAGCTGCAAGTGGCAGACTGTAGTCGGCAACTTTAGTTTTGCAGGCGATTACGGGTGCCCACACCCCGGCATGACTCCTTTGCCGCAATCAATCCCGTCGAAACCGTGACGCCCCCGACTTAGGGAAGTACCGGGCCAACTGGCTCGTGCTGCTACCTCTATTCTACGCCAATTCCAGTTTTGCCGCCCGCTTACTGCTTCTCCAGATCGATGCTCTCATACTCGTGCCGTGCGATGGCTGCGCGAATCTGCGTGGGAGTCTTGCCCAGCTTGGTCTGCTGGTAGGCGAAGAATCCTTCTTTGGCGCAGGTGTCGCACTCGGTCGAGTGCGCGGTCTCGTAGCAACTGCGCAAGCTGGTATGGCCCAGCGAGCGGTCGCAGCGACAGTTGCAGGGAAGCTGGTAAATCACGCTGCTGACCTTGATCGCCTGCTGATAGGCGTGTACCTGCCACGGATAGCGAAAGTGCTCGCCGGTCAGTTGAGCGCCGGAGAGAATCGGCGGCAGGGCGCTCACCTTGAGCGGCGCCGAGGGATGATAGGCGGGAATATCGTTGGCCGGATTTGACCACTGCGCAAAGCTGGCGGCTGTCAACGCGCATACTGCCAATGCGAGAACCCAAGGCCGCTGCCTCCACTTGTTCATCACAAGACCCTCCTGGAGCCTATTTTAGACCGAAGCGCGCACGAATCGAAAATCGAAGCCGCGGCAAAAAACATAATAGTATTTGTGCGCAGTTTTGCACAAAAAAAGACGGCACGAACGGTCTAGCTGTTCGTGCCGGGAGGCCAGTGACGCAAACTACTTCCAGTGCGAAGGATGCCTCCTCCATCACTGGAATATATACAGCATAGCATAGGTTCAGAAGATGTCAAATACAAAATTCGAAATTATTATATGGCGATCGGCAACCAATCCCTGAATCAGCTCAGTGTCCAATTACGAGACATTTTTTGGGGACTAACGGTGCAACCGGCAAATTCAAAAACAGCTAATAAAGATGTAACCTATTTAATATCTTATATATGCTTAACATTGTAACATTTTTCCCCGCAACTTTTCAGCGGGTTCAAGATGGGGATATTGCTGCCGCTTGGGCGCGATTCTGACATTTACAGCCCTCGAACGGCTCTGAAGTCAGCCAGATATGTTTACCAGAAGGATTCGATCCAAAATCCATATTTCAGGATTTTCAGACATTTTCCACAGGTTGAGAAGCCAGACGAGATGCCTTGGGCGCAGTCAGACCAGCCGATTCACGATTGCCGCAAGATCGAAATCCTTTGTAGTCAGGCCGCCGGCATCGTGCGTGACCAGCCCCAGCCGCACCTTGTTGTAGCGAATGTCGATATCCGGGTGGTGGCCGACCGCTTCAGCCCGCTCACCCACCCGATTGACGAAGGCCAGCGCGGCAAGAAAATCCTTAAAGGTAAAGGTACGCGTCAACTCTCCCTTTTCGATCTGCCACTCTGGCAGAGCGCCGAGATGAGAAGCAACTTCTTGTTCGGACAATTTGCGCATCGGATATGCTCCTTCCGGAGAATCATTTGACTTCCGCCGGCCCCAATAAATATTGGATGCACTACGAATGCTTTTGACGCAGTACGCGCCGGGCTGCGGCCCAGCCCTCTTTGACAACCTGGCGAGCACGGCTTACCGCCAGCGAGTCCGTGGGCACGTCTCTGGTGATGCAGGAGCCGGCGCCAACGTAAGCTCCATCGCCCACAGTTACCGGCGCCACTAGCGTGGAATCGCTGCCGATAAAGGCGTCCTTGCCGATGATCGTCTTGTGCTTGCTCGCCCCGTCGTAGTTGCAGGTGATGGTCCCCGCGCCGATGTTGGTTCTCTCGCCCACCTCCACATCGCCCAGGTAAGTGAGGTGTCCGGCCTTGGCGCCCTTGGCCAACTTGGCTTTTTTGGTCTCGACGAAATTGCCGATGTGAACATCTTCGCCGATCTCGCTGCCCGGACGCAGGTGCGCGAATGGGCCGATCTTGGCTCCATCCGCAAGGACGCTCTCGGTCAGCACGCAGCTCTGACGAACCAGCACATCGCGGCCCAGAGTGCAGTTTTCAATCACCGTAAACGACCGGATCCGGCAACCGGCGCCAATTTTGGTGCGCCCCAGCAACTGCACAAAAGGCTCGATCACTGCATCGGCCGCAATCTCCACCTCGGCGTCAATCACGCAGGTCTCAGGCCGCTGGATGATCGCGCCCGGACCTTTAGAATTCGATTCCACTTGGCACTCCCTTTTGAATGATCTGGATCAGTATCAAGTATCCCACCCTTGGCATAAAAAAAGAACGTGCCAAGAATGAGGTACTCAATTTCCAGCTTATTTTTTCTCCTCCGGCTGCTTTGGCATCGGAATGGTAATGTCCACCGTCTGCGCTGGCCCCAGCTTCAGTTCTTCCAAGGACGGCTTGATCTCAGGCCCGTTGCCCACCACCAGAATCGCCAGCTTGCCGGGGTGAATGTACTTGGTTGCCACCCGGTTCAAGTCGGCCACCGTTACTTTTTCCAGCGCGGCCCGGTAGCTTTCCAGGTAATCGGCCGGATATCCGTAGAACTCCAGGCGCACTCTCATGGCCAGCACCTTTTCTCGAGAGTCGTAGCGGAAGAGGAAGGAGTTGAGGATGTTGTCCTTGGCGCGCGCCAACTCTTCCTCGGTAAAGGGCCGCGCGGTGAGGCCGTCGATCTCCGCCAGTGCGAGCTTGGTGGCATCCACGGTCCTGGCGCTCTGGGTCAGCACCATGGCGCGGAAGATGCCCGGATGATCCCAGCCGTAGCCGTAGCTGCCGCCCACGGCATAGGCCAATCCCATCTCGGTGCGAATTTTCTGGAACATGCGGCTGGCAAAGCTGCCGCCCAGAATCTCGTTCATCACCGCCAGCGCGGGCACGTCAGGATTGCGCCGGTCCGTGCCCAGGCCCACAATCTCGACATTCGACTGGTTCACGTCCTCTTTGTCGATGAAGTAGACACCTGGCTTGGGCCCGGCAAAATCATCGTGCCGCGCCGGCGCAGCCTTCACCCGCGGCAATCCCGCGAAGGCCGCGCGCAGCTTGGCTTCCATCGCCGCCGGGTCAAAGTCGCCGCTGACGGAGACGATCAGCTTGCCGCCGACAGTGCGGTCGTGCCACGCCTTCAAATCGTCCACGGTGACCGCGCCGACGGTGGCCAGCTCCGGCTCCCGCGTGTAGGGACTGTTGGGGCCAAAGACTAATTTCGCCGACTCGCGTCCGGCAATCCCGGCTTCGTCGTCGTTGCGCCGGACGATGCCCGTGGCCTCTTGCTGCTGCGCCAGTTCGAGCTTCTCCGCGCTGAAGCTGGGGTGAAACAGCAAATCCAGCGCCAGAGAAAGAACCTGATCGGAGTCGCCCTTCAGCGAATCCCACGAGACGGCCGTGGAATCCACGTCGCCGCCGGTTTCAATGTGCGCGGCCTTGGCTTCGAGCAGATCGTCGAGCGCGTCGCCGTTGAGTTTTGCTGTGCCGCTGGTGCGCCACGCCTGCCCATAGAGCCCCACAAGACCGGCTTTGGCCGGGTCTTCATCACGCGCGCCGCCGGGAATCAGCACCGAGCCATAGATAAACGGCAGCTCGTGGTCCTCCTGCAGAAACAGAACAATGCCGTTCTTGAGTTCGATGCGCTGCGGCTGGTGGGGTTTGAACGCGTGCAGCGTCGGCGTGGGAATCTTCTCCCAAGGTTTGTTCTGCTGCGCGTCAAGCGAGTAGGGCGCAAACCCAAGCGCGCAGACCGCAAATAAAATGGTTCTTCCTATAATCATTTTCATTGCGCGCCTCCATCTTTCTTAGCTGCAGTCATCGGTTCTGTTTCAATCCACGCGCTGGTGCGATTGCTCGGCAGAAAAATCTGATTAGCCACGCGCCGAATGTCCGTCTTGCTTACCTTGTCCACCTTCTCGAGTTGCAAAAAGAGTTCTCGCCAGTCGCCGTAGCGCGTCTGGTACTCGGCCAGTGAGTTGGCCAGCCCCTGGTTATTAGCCAGTCCGCGCAGTAGGTCGGCGCGGGTCCGGGTCTTGTACATGGCCAGCTCTTCGTTGCTGACGTCGGCAGCCTTCAGCTTGTCGATCTCCTTATGAATGGCGTCGCGCATCTGCGCCGGCGTGTGCCCCGGCAGCGGAATGGCATAGAACGCGAAGAGGCTGGGATATTTTGCGCCGGGGAAGGGGCTGAAGCCGGCGGCCTCGGCGGCAATCTGCTGGTCGCGCACCAGGCTGCGATAGAGCCGCGAGACGCGCCCATTCGACAGGATGTCCTGGATGGCGTCGTAGACCGCATCATCCGGGTCGCGGTAGTCGGGCCGATGATAGCCTTCAACGTAAAACGGCTGCGTAGCCTCGCGAATCGCCACCGTCTTCTCGGCAAATTGCTTGGGCTCGACGGTGGTCATCTCCTCCGGCTTCGGTCCGGAGGGAATGCGGCTGAAGTATTTCTCCAGCACCGGCAGAGTTTCCGCGGCCTTCACGTCGCCCACCACGGCAATAACGATGTTCGCTCCCACGTAATATTTTTTGTGGAACGCCATGGCCTCGGTGGCGTTGATCTGCTGCAATTCGCTGGGCCAGCCGACGCCGCTGCGACCGTAGTTGTGCGCCACGTAAGCCGTGGCCAGCAACTGCTCCACAAGCCGGCCGATGGGATTCGAGTCGGTGCGCATCCGCCGCTCTTCGTTCACCACATCGCGTTCCTTGTAGAACTCGCGCGGCGCCGCGTCGGCCAGCCGTCCGCTCTCCAACCACGCCCAAAGCTCCAGCCGATTTTCCGGCATCGACCAGAAGAAGACCGTGTTGTCCAGTGCAGTTTCGGCGTTCAGACCCTCAGCTCCATTGCGCTCGGCCACGTCGGTGAATTGGTTGGGGATGACGTACTTGTGCGCCTCGTTCTGGGCGTCTATGAAATTTTGTTTCAGCGCGGCCAGCTTCTTCTCATCGCGGCCCACGGCCTTCAGGTACTCGGCCTCATAGGCGTTGTTGGCCGCTTCCACCTTGGCCAGCGCAATCTTCTCGGCAGCGTAATCCGTGGTGCCAATCTCGCTGGTCCCCTTGAAGGCCAGGTGCTCGAACATATGCGCCAGGCCGCTCTCGCCCGAGGGGTCGTTCACATCGCCCGCATCAATAAAGGTGGAGTAGCTGAAGACCGGCGCATCCGGCCGCTCGCAAATAATCAGTGTCAGGCCGTTGGGCAGAACTTTGGTTGTAATTCGTTGCTCAAAACTTTTCAGGTCCTGCGCCTGTGCGACGGCCATCGCCATCATCATCAGCGCACAAACGCCCTTGCAAATCCAGGGGAAACTTCTGCTCTGCATCCGGTCTCCTTCGTCCAGGAGCGTGAATCCGTGATTCGGGGTCCCCAGCGCACGAAATTTGTGCGCTGGGGTGATGTTCCACGCTCCCTTTCAAAGTAGTGCCCTTGACCGGGTAGGGTCAAACTGGAATCAAGGCTTTCGTTCCACCTTGAATTTGTAGGTCAGCCCGAAATAAGCCAGCGTCAACGGAGATCCATACTCTTTCCCTATGGTCGTCGAAGCGGCTTTGTGCATCAGCGTTCCCGGCGAAAAGTGGCCCACGCCGGCGTTCAGTGTCATATTGTTGTGCAGGAAGGCATACTGGCCAGATGCATCAAACTCCTTGCCGATGTCTGCGCTCGTGAATCCATTCGTCGGCGGCTTTACCTTCGCCGACCCCGACCCGCTGTAAACGCTGTCGTGAATCGTGGCGACCTGCAGCCACTCCTGCTGGAACAGCACCGTCAATTTCTTGGCCGGCGCCATATCCAGATTGATTCTCTCTTGCTTGATGTTCTGAAAGCCGAACAGATCGGTCAGCCCGAAGGCGTTGTGGTTGCTCGGATACAGCTGATCGAAGGTACCGATGCGGGTCGAACTCGATGTCATGTTCGGATTCCCGGAGGCGTAGTCGTACTCGCCCCCCAGGCGCGGCTTCCACGGAATCTTCTCCGCGTAGTAGCCGGCCTTCACAACGCCGGCTGCGGTGTTGATTGTATCGTTCGCAAAACTGCCGCGTTGCAGCCCGCCCAGCATGTCAAAGTAAAGCCCAACAGGGTACTTCCCCGATACCTCAGCGCCCGGCGTCACTTCTGTCTCGGCGCCGTAAGTGCTCTGCAGGCTGGCTACCCGTGGCAAGGCCTTGAAGTACACAAACGGCTGAATCACTGTATGCGGTACCCAGGTGGTAATTGTCCCCACAGCACCGTGGAAGTTCAGTCCAGCGCCGTGCTTATCCAGCGACGACGTATGAATCGCCACTACCGACGTGCTGAACAGGTCCAGACGGTTCTTGTCTCCAATGCGCCCCACAAATCCATCCCACGTGCGGCTGGTATCGGTCCAGTTGCTGATTCCCACCAGCCGCTCGTCGCCGTACCTTAGCTCTTGCCGGCCAGCGAAAACCTGCACGCCCTTGGCGTGGAACTCCACAAACGCCTGCCGCCCATCGAAGACATCCCGTTGGTTGGCCGCAACGTAATACAGCGGCAATCCCAGCGCATGGGCGTCTACAAACTGGATATAAGCCGTCAGAAACTTGGTCGGCCGCACTTCCAGCCCGCCCCACACGCGTGTCAGCGCGTACACCGCATCGTTGCCCGAAGTATAGGTGTCGGAACTCTGGTTTTCTTCGCGCGCGCGCAACTGCATGTCCAGAGTTGCCCACTTGGGAAAGCTCTTCAATTGCAGCGGCTGCACCCTACTCGAAGGCTGCGGGTAGTCCGAGTAAACCAGCGCTTTGCTGTTTACTGCCGATTGTTGAGCCAACGCGCCGGAGGCCAGAAACAAACAGCCCGCCAACCCTGCAAAACCTATCAACCACGGCTTTGCGTGCTTTGCCGCCGACTCTGTCTGTTGTCTGAAATCTCCGTTTGTCATCGTGTCCATTCCTTTCGAGTGGTTTGTTACTTAGGAAGCGTGTCGCGGCGCGGAAACCAGTGCGCCGCCGTGCTGCGCGCCTCGCAGCTTGCCGCCTTGTTGCGTTTCATCTGCAAAGCTGAACTGGCGGATGATTCCGTCCAGTTCGTTGGCTAACTCTGAGAGGTTTTTGCACGCCAGGGCAGATTCTTCCGCAGCTGCGGAGTTGTCCGTGGCAAGTTGCGAAATCTGGCTGGCGTTCTCGGCGATCTCCGCCGATGCTGCTGTCTGCTCAATGGAGGCCGAGGCAATGAGTTGAATCTGCTTTTCAACCTCCTGCGACGAGCCGATGATGGATTCCAGGCTGGCGCGCGCTTTGCCCGTCTCGCTAAGCCCCATTTCCACTTTGCCGCGGCTGAGCGACATCAATTCGAGGGTTACGCGCGTCTCTTGCTGGATGTTGCCGATGGTGCCGGCAATCTCCTGGGTAGCGCCGTTGGTGCGCTCGGCCAGACGCCGCACCTCGCCCGCCACCACTGCAAATCCGCGTCCGTGCTCGCCGGCGCGGGCTGCCTCGATGGCCGCGTTCAGCGCCAGCAGGTTGGTCTGTTCGCTGATCTCCTGAATGGCGCTCACCACTTTGCCGATCTCTTCAGACCGCTTGGCCAGAGAGGCCATCTTCTCTTCCACCGAACCGCTGGCCGCGGCTATCGCTTCCATGGTGGCGGCTGCCGACTTCATCACCTCTCCGCCCAGGTTGGCGGCTTCAGCAGATTCGCGGCTGACTCCGGCCGCGGTTTCCGTGTTGTGGCTGATCTCGCCAATCGTCGCCGTCATCTCCTGCGCCGCCGCCGCAATCTGATTGATCTTGGCGGACTGCGCCTGGGTGTTGCCGCTGGTTTGCGACGAGCGAACGCTCAACTCCTCGGCCGCTGCCGAAAGCGTCTCCGCTCCTTGCGCCACAGACTGCAGGACGTCGCGCATAGTGGCTACGCTGGTGTTCAATGCCGTGGAAAGCCGTCCGATCTCATCCTCGCTGCGAACCTCGACAACCGCCCAAAGATTCTTTTTCGCAACCTGCTCCAGGGCCTCCGTAGCCGATTTCAGAGGAAGTACGATCATGCGTGTCAGAGCGATGCCGATAACCGCGCACAGCAAGACCGTAATCGCCATTACCCCGCAGATTACGAAGATCGCCGTTCGGATCAACTGAGCGGAGTGCACACCTTCTTCAACGCTATTCTTGTCGTTCAGCACCCTGTCCGCTTCGACAGCGTCCGCCGCGTTGTTATAGACCTTTACCGCATCCCCAGTGAGTAATATGCGCGAAGCCTCTTGAGCATTGCCTCCATCGGCAACCTGCCTGCTACGTTCGCTGAACTCAATGTATGCCGCCGCGTTCTGGCGGATGGTCTTGTAGAGTTCTCGCTCTCCCGGATGCGTCGCCATGGGCTCATATTCCGCGATCGATGTGTTGTAGGAGGCAATGTAATTCTTGCGCTTGGTTGCCAGGCGCGCGGTGCAGGCGGGTGTATCGCACAGCAGCAGCAGCGCATCCGTGCGGCGAATGGTGGCCACCGAATAGCGGATATCTTCCAGTAGCTTCGCGGAAGGTATGGAGATATCCACAATGTCCTTGACAGCGGAGCGGACATTGAAAAAACCAACCAACGAGGCCGTTCCCAGCAGAGCGCATAACAGGCACACACCGCCAAAGGAATAACTGAACTTGCGCGAAATGCGAAGATTACGGAATATCGCCACTCAGCTAGGCTCCTATTCGTCGATAAAGTTCTCCTGAATTGGGGAGGGGCAAACACGCACAGAATTTATATCGGCAGAATTGCGAATGGGAATCAATGATTATTTCGGCTGCGGCAAGGCGCTGAAACGAAACCGCTCTGTCCAGTGGTGGCAAGGCGCGGCGCTCCGCCATGGGCTATTTCTTAAAGAAATTCAATCTATGCGTTGAGCGGATTGAGTTCTGATCCTCCTAAATTGCTTTGCGTCGCATGGCAGAATCGACTTACGAATACAAGTTTGTTAGCGTTTCCCCATCTCCTCGTCCTTGACCGCCTACTACACCGTTCCGTATCCTGCGATGGTTTCCGCTAGTTGAATCACACGAATATCCAACCACGCAGGGTGAACCTCCTTAATGAAGCCAGAACGCCAACTTCGCCTCTTTCAAATCATCTGCACCCTATTCCTGGTAGTGTGTTTTTTTGTAAGCGGCCTGGAACGCCGTGAAACCCAGGGCGCGATGACACTCACTCAGTGGCTCATCGTGCTGGCCGCAATCTATTCTGCGGTTTCGGGATTTACGCTGCAACGGAGGATCCTTCGCGTCCGGAATCAGTCTATGCGATCCACTCGAAGATCTACGCCGTTCAGCCGATGGAAGCTCGGTAACATTCTCAGGCTTGCGTGCCCGATTTCGGCCGGTTTATGGGCGCTTGTATTGCAGCTACAAGGCGGCCCTAATTGGCTCGTCAATGTCCTATTCGGAATTGGAATGGTTCTATTGCTGATATGGAGGCCGGGAGCCGCTCCGGGCCAGACGGAATCGTGAATCTTCGCGGGTTGCTTTGAATCAAGAGAATGGCCATTGCCCGCTAGTCTTCCTTCTGGACCGCCTGCCGGGTCGTTTCGTATTCTTCGATGGTTTCCGCGTGGTGGATCGCTCCCAAATCCATTCCACGCAGGAGAACTTGCATGAGCACGACTTCCCCGTCAACCCTTCCGTTTCTCGTCCGCCGCGCCGCCGTGCTGGGTGCAGGAACCATGGGTTCTCGCATCGCTGCTCACTTGGCCAACGCCGGAATCCCCACGCTCCTTCTCGACCTCGCTCCCGATGGCGAAGGCGACCGCAGCCGCCTTGCGAAATCCGCGATCGGCGCCTTGGTCAAGGCCAAACCAGCCGCCCTCTATGAGCAAACGCTGGCCGCGCTCATCACTCCCGGTAACTTCGAGGACGACCTGTCCAAGCTGGCCAACTGCGATTGGATCATCGAGGCGGTTGCCGAAAACCTGGCCATCAAAACCGCCTTGCTCAATCGCGTTGTTCCCCACCTCGCCCCTCACGCCCTGCTCACCACCAACACCTCCGGCCTGCCCGTCAAGCTGATTGCCGCTGGACTCGCCCCCACAGAGACTTGGAAGGGCGACCGCTTCTTCGCAACGCATTTTTTCAATCCGCCGCGTTCCATGCGCCTGCTCGAAATCATTCCCGCCTCCGAAACCGATCCGTCCGTCGTAGTCTCCTTTGCCGCCTTCGCTGATCGCAACCTGGGCAAGCTCGTGGTCATTGCCAACGACACCCCCAACTTCATCGCCAACCGCATCGGCCTCTCGGTGATGTTCACGGCGGCCGCGCTGATGCTGGAGCAGGGGCTGACCATCGAAGAAGTCGACGCGCTCACCGGTCAGGCGCTCGGCTGGCCGCGCACCGGAACCTTCCGCCTGGCCGACATGGTGGGCATCGACATTCCCGCTCATGTAGCCGCCAACTTTCCTCAGGGCGTAACGCAGAGCGCCTTTTCTCGCATTCTCGAGGAGATGGTCAAGCGCGGCTGGCTGGGAGACAAATCCGGGGTCCCCGGCGACGGGTCTTCGTCGCAGGGGTGGAAATCCGGCCAGGGCTTCTACAAAAAAATCAAGGATGAAGACGGAAAAGAACTTCGCATGGTCCTCGATCTCGCCACTTTCGAGTACCGCCCCGTAGCCAAGCCCGCTCTGCCCGCTCTGGAAATGGCCAAAAACGCCGCCACTCTGCCCGAGCGACTGCGGCTGCTGCTGGCCAACGATCCCGCCAAGGACAAAGCCGCCGCCTTCCTCTGGCCGTTCCTCGCCGCGCTGTGGAACTTTGCCGCAGACCGCATCGGCGAAGTTGCCGGCGACGCGCCCTCCATCGATCGCGCCCTGCGCGCAGGCTTTAACTGGGAGCTGGGCCCCTTCGAAATGTGGGATGCGGCCGGTGTTGCCTCCACCGTCACACGCATGAAGAGCCTCGGACTACCGGTAAGCTCGCGCGTCGAATCGCTGCTGGCCGCCGGGCACTCATCCTGGTACTCGAGCGACAGCCGCCAGTGTTTTCAGCCGGAGCGGAACCAACTCGAACCGGTCGCCAACTTCCCCGGCCACGCCCGCATCGCCGATTTCCGCCGCTTCAGCAACATTGTCCGCTCCAACTCCGGAGCCTCGCTCGTCGATCTGGGCGACGGCATCGGCTGCATCGAGCTGCACTCGCTCAAAAACGCCATTGGCGGCGACGTGCTGGCGATGGTCTCTGCTGTCCTCGCTCCCACATCCGACGCGGTGCGCGACTTTGCCGCCTTTGTCATTGCCAGCGACCGTGAAAATTTTTCTGTCGGCGCCAACCTCATGCAATTGCTCATGGCCGCGCAAGAGGGCGATTGGGATGAGTTGGCCGCTGTCATTCACGGCTTCCAGCAGATGACGGCGGCCATCAAGTATTGTCCGCGACCGGTAATCGTTGCGCCCTTCGGCATGACCTTGGGCGGCGGCGCGGAGATCTGCCTGCACGCCGCGCGCCGACAGGCTCACGCGGAAACCTACATCGGCCTGGTCGAGGCCGGCGTCGGCCTCATCCCCGGCGGCGGCGGAACCAAGGAAATGCTGCTGCGCGCCATTGACGCAGCCATTGCTCTCGCGCCCGCCGACCCCTCCGGGGTCCCCAGCGACAGGTCTTCGTCGCTGGGGTGGCAAGACCCGCCTTCGCGCTTTGCTCAATCGGCGGAGATGGCCACGGCGCTCCGCCGCTCCTTTGAAACCATTGCCCTGGCCAAGGTCTCCACCTCGGCCGCTGAGGCGCGCACCCTTGGCCTGCTCGCGCCCTCTGACCGCATCACCCTCAATCGCGAGCGGCTGCTCCTCGACGCCAAGGCCCAGGCCGCAATGCTCGCCGCAGCTGGCTACACCGCTCCGCAGCCGCGCATGCAAATTCCCGCTCCCGGCACGGCAGCCTTGGCCACGCTCCAAACCGGCGTTTTTCTCTTGGGCGACGCCGGGTACGCCTCCGAGCACGACCAAAAGGTCGCTCGCTGGGTGGCGTACATTCTTTCCGGAGGCCGCATCACGCCGGGAACCCTGGTCAGCGAGCAGTACATTCTGGACCTGGAGCGTGAAGCCTTCCTCTCCCTCTGCGGCGAGCCAAAAACGCAGGAACGCATCGCCTTCACGCTGAAAACCGGCAAGCCGCTGCGAAATTGATTTTGCAGCCGAAGCTATTTGAGACGATGATGGAAGTGGCTTTGCGTGAAGGGTACGGGCTTCAGCCCGTACATTGAAGCAGAATCAACCAGTTAATCGCCGGTGTAGCCACGGATGAAGGGTACGGGCTTCAGCCCGTACATTAGAGGCAGAAGAAATCGCGGGCTTTAGCCCCTGAGGGAATGCAATTTCCATGATCGCCGCTGGTCTGAGAAAGTTCGCTTGTCTACTGGGCATTCTGTTCTACGCCTGCTCTCTGCTTCCGGCCCAGAAGCCAGAGCAACCTCCCGCGCCCCTCAACGTCTCCGGCCAAATCGTCGTCGCCGGCCACTCCATCCCATTCCTCATCCGCCATCTGCCCATCAGCTCATTCCCCGGCCTTCCCGATGAACTTGCGGCCCAACTCAACCGCCGCGGCTGCCTCATTCCGCAGACCTACGAAGCGCATCGCCCGGAAAACGTCATCCACGCCAGCCTGGAGCGCCCCGGCTCCTCCGATTGGGCAGTGCTCTGCTCGGCACAGGGGACCGTCTCGCTGCTGGTCTTCTTTTCCAGCGCCCCTACCAGCCTGTACGTGCTCTCCGCCGCGCCGGAAACCGAGCGCCTGCAACCTCACGACCCATCCGGCGTTCTCGGCTTCAACTGGGGCATCGACCCCGCCTCGCCCGAGCAGATTCGCCAGGCTCAGGCCGGCTTGCTGCATCGTCCAGCGCCCGTGGACCACGACGCCCTGGTCGATTCGCTCGTCGATCAACACACCGTCTACCACTTCTATTTGAAAAGCGCCTGGATTGTCCTCGAAATGCCGGAATAAGTATTTGCTCGCGCCAAGCCCATAGAATCGTTAAGGAGTTTTTCCACATGCCGGAAGCCGTCATCGTCAGCGCAGTTCGCACCCCGGTAGGCCGCGCCCCCAAAGGCGCGCTCTCCACCACTCGTCCCGACGAGCTAGCCGCAACGGCGCTGAGCGGAGCTTTGCAGCGGGTTCCCGGCCTTGAACGCGCCGAAATAGACGACGTGATCCTCGGCTGCGCCCAGCCCGAAGGCGAACAGGGCTGGAACATCGCCCGCTGGGCAGCACTGCGCACCGGTTTGCCGGTCGAGGTTCCCGGCGTCACCGTCAATCGCCTCTGCGCCTCCGGCCTCGAGGCCATCGTCCAGGCCGATCTGCGCATCCGCGCCGGCGGCAACTGCGTCATCGTGGCTGGCGGCGTCGAGTCCATGAGCCTGCTGCCCTTGGGCGGCCTCAAGCCCAGTCCCAATCCATGGCTCGCCGAACACTACCCCGCCGCGCTGCTCACCATGGGCCTCACCGCTGAGCACGTCGCCCGCCACTACAAAATCTCTCGCGAAGATCAGGATGCCTTCGCCCACTTGAGCCACGAAAAGGCTCTGGCCGCGCAGGCCGCAGGCCGCTTTGCCGATGAACTCATTCCGGTGAAGGTCACCACTTCAGTCCCCGGAGCGAAGACCGGGGTCCCCGGCGACAGGTCTTCGTCGCTGGGGTGGGATGCCGGGGTCCCCGGCGACAGGTCTTCGTCGCTGGGGTGGGATGCCAGTCAGCCGGCCTCCACCGAAACAATCTTCTCCGCCGACGAAGGCCCGCGCGCCGATACCTCGCTCGAAGCCCTTGCCAAACTCAAACCCGCCTTCCACGCCCAGGGAACCGTCACCGCAGGCAACTCCTCGCAAATCTCCGACGGCGCAGCCGCCGTTGTTCTTATGGCAGCCAACCACGCCCTCAATCTGGGCCTTCGACCCCTCGGCCGTCTCGTGGCCTATGCCGTCACCGGCTGCCTGCCTGAGGAGATGGGCATCGGCCCCGTCACCGCCATCCCCAAAGCCCTCAGCCGCGCTGGCCTCACCCTCGACGACATCGGCCTCATCGAACTCAACGAAGCCTTTGCCGCGCAGGCCCTCGCCGTCATCCGCGAACTCGGCCTCGACCCCGCGCGCATCAACGTCAACGGAGGCGCCATCGCCCTCGGCCACCCGCTCGGCTGCACCGGCGCCAAGCTCACCGCCACGCTCCTCAACGAGATGCGCCGCCGCCAACTCCGTTACGGCATGGTCACCATGTGCGTGGGCGGTGGCATGGGCGCTGCCGCCATCTTCGAGCAATTGGAATAACAAAGTATCCGCGGGATACCCTTTTCTGACCAGTAATCTCAGAGTCTACGATGCGGCTTACTCCAGCAGACTCTCCTCAGCTATTGATTTTGTCCGCGCCGCTGAAGCTCCGCGCCCCATTCTTGTCATCCTGATCAGCCTGACTTGCCGCATCAAGTTACATCTGGAGTGAACTGCCGCTAACTTGCTAACTTGCTCGTCACCGCGAAGCGGTGGCTAACTTGCTGAGTTTGTTTACAAACCGCTTCCAGTCATTTTGTTTATTAGGATCGGAGCGCAGCGCAGTCGAAGGACCAGCTTCTTGCAGTTTTGCGGAAAGGGTGGGAAACCACAAACGCCTGCCCGCTTTCACCCCCGCCGCCCGCGCTGTTATCCTCAAAGCGTGATTCAACCCTCAAGACTCAAGGGATTTTCCGCTCTGGCCCTGCTTCTCGCCGTGGCTACTCTATTGCTCTCGTTTATGGCCGCCTGCCACAAGGAAGAGCAAGCCGTCGTCGGCGTCGCCCAGAACGCGGTCAACGCCGAGCAGCAGGCCCAGGCCGCCGCCCAATCAGCCGCCACCCTTCGCGAACAGCAGCGCGCCGCCCTGGCCCTCATCCCCCTGCCCGCCAAAAGCGTCTATGTGGATGTGCAAGAGCCCGCCGCCTGGGCCAATCCATTTCTCACCGTAGACACCGACACCCTCAACCTGCGCATCACCCTGGCCGACGCCAACCGCAGCCCCATCGGCAAGGGAACCATGCTCCGCCCCCAGGCCGCCCGCCGCCAGCAGATGCAGTTGCGCCCCGGCGACCTCGCCCAGGCCCTCATCGCCCTGCCCCCCGCCGCATGGCGCTATGGCCGCGTCATCGCCGTCGCTGAGCCCCCCCAGGCCAGCCCCAGGGACCGCCCAAAAATCCGCCGCAACGTCGAAGCCATCATCCAGCAACTCAACGACCTCGGCATCGTCGTCGATGAGTGGCCCACACGCTAGAGTATTTCTATACTGCGCTTACACTGTGTCGATGAGTGACCCACACGCTAGAGTATTTCTATACTGCGCTTACACTGTGTCGATGAGTGACCCACGCGCTAGAGTATTTCTATACTGCGCTTGCACTGTGTCGATGAGTGACCCACGCGCTAGAGTATTTATATACTGCGCTTGCACTGTGTCAGAGCATGGCTTTACAGCTTGCGGAAATATGCCAACGGAGTAGCAAGAAGCGTCAGGGCACGACGTCAGTCGTGCCGCAAATGCTTGATAAGAAACGACGGGCTTTAGCCCCTGAGGGAAGTTTTTCCGGAGAGAACAGGGGGCTTCAACCCATAAATAAGGGTCGGAGGGAGCAGGGGGTTTCAACCCCCTGAAAGAGAGCGAACCCGCAGGCGGCCTTCAGGCCCGGCCCTTTGCCGCTCTTCCATAACTTGAAAAAATATAACTGGATTACCAGGATGGGTAGCTTTTCTCTGATTGACCGGCAACTCGCATAATTAGGATGATTCTGGATTGCCGGCCACTCAGGTGTTGAATGGCAACATGGGCGTTTATCCTATCTTGGGGGGATTGACCATTCTCGATTAGCGATGCAGCGACGACGCAGTCCCGTTTAGAGGTCGTGGAGCCAGCCAGAGAAAGTACACCTGCATGACGTTCTCGAATTAGAGGTCGCATGGGTAGTAAAGCTTCCAGGTCGGATCGAACTGCGGAGTGTTCATGGCGTAATCCAGATAGAACCTGAACCGAATCTTTCGTTCTTTTAACGGACTCAATATTTCCTCTGTTACACCAGCCCTCTGAAGAACAAATCCAAGAGCTTGATGATATGGATAGACGTATCGCATTTTTGCGAGGAGAGAGGTCATTTGGTCGATGGAAAGCCGGTCTTTGGCCTTCTCGAAGCACTTTAGCACATTGCGAATACCACCGGCATACTGTGGTCGAACGAGTGCGTCTATTAAGGTACGTTCAAGGCTTGTCACTTGAAGAGGCTCGTTCTCTGGGCCTCGCATATCGATGACTCCTGCTCGTTCGGTGTTTTTACCATTTAGAAATGTTATGGTCCGTGTTCCGTAGCGAAAGATGTAGCTGGATTGGCGCTGCTGGCTTTTGAAAGCCCGATCCAATCCCGATTGTGAGAGTCGCGATGTCGAGTGTTTCGGAGATTGCTCGTGGTTCACTAAGACTTGGTCGAAGGAAGCGAGTCCGTGAAGCTGGAGAGCGGTTCCATGGGAGAGGTAAGAGCCTTTGTAAAAGGAAGATGCCAGTTGCAGGAATGAGACCTTTCCGAGCGCGTAGCGAGTTTTTCGGCCGTAAACAGCAGACGTAATCTCGGCAATTCTGAGCAA
>Ga0302319_10009776_pt1 | contig 18379 bp, 14 predicted proteins | sample Bog_T0_2_FD_203319 | JGI IMG/M metagenome (GOLD analysis project Ga0302319, IMG submission 203319) | Peat permafrost microbial communities from Stordalen Mire near Abisko, Sweden - Bog_T0_2 | ecosystem: Environmental > Terrestrial > Soil > Wetlands > Peat | place: Sweden: Abisko, Stordalen Mire...
TCGGCGCAACACTTCGCGATGGGCGCCAGATATTTCGCACTGGGTGATCCTTCGTCAATCGTTTCTTGTTGCGCCACCGGCACGTTGCCCAGATCTTGAACGTGATAGCCCATGGCTTGCAAGCGCGCGTTGAGTCCGGCGAGGCGAAGGGCGGACGGTCCCATATCCACTCCGCGACGGCCAGCGCCAAAATCTAACGGCGCCCCGAGGATGGCGATTTCAGAAGAACGCGTCAGCATGAATTACACTTTCGCCGCTGTTTATGGGCGCGTGCGGTATAACATGCGCGGGTAGGGTATGGTTTCACGCAGATGCTCCACGCCGCACATCCAGGCCACAAAACGCTCGACACCCATGCCGAAGCCACCGTGCGGGACCGAGCCAAAACGCCGCACATCCAGATACCATTCGAAGGCTTCGCGCGGCAGTTTATGTTCTTCCAGACGTTTTTCGAGCAGCGCCAAATCGTGAATGCGCTGGCCGCCGCCAATGATCTCGCCATAGCCTTCCGGCGCGATCACATCGACGCCGAGCGCCAGCTCAGGCCGATGCTCATCCGGCTGAAAATAGAATGCTTTGATTTCGGTAGGATAGCGATCCACCATGATGGGCAGGTCGCTGCCTTCGGTGAGAAGCGTCTCGTCGGTATTGCCGAAATCGCCGCCCCACTTGATTTCGCTTCCTTTGGCGGCCAGGATCTTAACCGCGTCGTCGTAGCTCATGCGCGGGAATGGCTTCTTGATTGCCTCAAGCTTGCTGAGATCGCGCTCGAGCACCTTCAGCTCTTCTTTTCGATTCTCGAGTACGCGCCCCACGAGCGATACGACCAGATCTTCCGCCACGCGCTTCACATCTTCCAGATCGGCGTAAGCCATTTCCGGCTCAACCATCCAGAACTCGGTCAAGTGACGGCGGGTCTTTGATTTCTCAGCGCGAAACGTCGGTCCAAAGCAGTAAACACTGCCAAACGCCATGGCATTCGCTTCGTTATACAACTGGCCCGATTGGGTCAGATAGACTTTTTCGTCTTCGAAGTAATCTACTTCAAACAGCGTGCTGGTGCCTTCGCAGGCGGCGGGCGTAAAAATGGGCGTGTCTACCAGCGTGAAGCCGTGCGAATCAAAATAATCGCGAATGCCCTTCACCACTTCGTGCCTGACGCGAATGGCCGCATGCTGCCTTTTGCTGCGCAGCCACAGATGCCGGTGATCCATCAAAAAATCGACGCCGTGATCTTTGGGCGTAATTGGATAAGGGTGTTCTTCCGGTACGCGCTGGACTATGTGGGCGTCTTCCACGTCGAGTTCGAAGCCGCCTTGAGCGCGGGCTTCGGCGCGGACTGTTCCGGTAACGCTCAATGAACTTTCCTGCGTGAGCGCTTTGAGAGCCTCGAACACAGGTTCCGGGACATTGGCCTTCACCGCGACGCACTGCATCATGCCACTGCCGTCACGGACCACTGGAAACACAATCTTGCCCGACTTGCGCAGATTATAAAGCCAGCCCTGAATGGTAACCCGCTCGCCAGCGTGGGCGTGAGCGTCAGCTATCTTAATCGTCTTCAGCGTCGTAGCCTCAATCGTGCTCATAATCCTCAAGCCTATCTAGATCGTCGGCGGCTCGCTTCGCGTCTTCCGCCGGATGCTCAATCGCGGCAACCCCCTTCAGCTCCAGCAGCATGGGATATTGATCCGGCCGCGAACGCAGCATCCCCATGGCGCGTTTCCAATCGATGTTGCCTTGGCCCGGAAATAGATGCGAATCGGTCTTCCCATCGTTGTCATGAATATGGGTAGACCGAATCCGCTCCTTCATTAGCTCGAACTCGGCGGTCACTCCGTTCATCAGGTTCGCGTGGCCAATATCGAAGCAGTAATTCAGGTTCAAATGCGTGGCCGTCAAAAATTCGTTTAGCCTTTCGCCGGACGACATCGCGTTCGGAATATTTTCGAGCAGTACTTCCACGCCGCGTTGTCCCGCGAAGACGCGCAATTCATCGAGCGACGAAAACGCCGAATCAATGCGGCGCGGATCGAACTCTTGATCAGGTACACCCAAATGCTGAATCAGGTAGCGAAAGGGAACCGTTTCGGCAATCTCAATGGCGCGCTTGACTTGGTCGACAATGGCAATGCGTTTCGCTTTCAGCGTCTCAGTGATATCCAGAACGGATTGCGGTCCGCTTCTTCCGCCCACATCGTCGTTGTGCATCGGCGAATGAACGGAGTGCAGTTTCAGCGGTGAATCGCGAAACCAGTGGCCGAGTTCCGCAATCTGCGCGTTATCTTGATAATCAACATGCTGCCGGGCGCAGAATATTTCAATGCCATCGAAACCGGCATTTCGAATGCGTTCCAGTCCCGCCGTTGTCAGACGCTGGCCGGCGAAAAGATGAGTGGAAAGTAACTTCTGCATCGTTAGTTCATTGCGGTCGGCTTGGCCGGCCTTTTCTGTTTAGTAACCAGCAACCTTTCCATTCAGGCGCGATTCCGTGCCTCCTTCGAGAGTGCCGTTGTTCACAACAATCGCTTCCACTATCGCCACGCCGCCGATAGGTTTGATTTCGTAGCCCATAGCGCGCAATGCCTCTGCCGCTTGCGGAGGGAAACCGTTCTGTAAGTACAGCACATCAGGCTTCCATTGCTCGTGGAACCTCGGCAGATCCACTGCATCCTGGGGATTCATATGAAAGTCGAGAACGTCGAGAATTACTTCCATAACTCCGGTGGTGATGCGCGAACCTCCGGGCGCACCAGTCACCATAAAGAGTTTACCGCCCTTGGTAATAATGGTAGGCGTCATGGAAGAAAGCGGGCGCTTGCCCGGTTCAATGGCGTTGGCATCGCCGCCAATCACACCGAACATATTGGGTACACCCGGCTTGGCGGCAAAATCGTCCATTTCGTCATTCAGAAGAAAGCCCAGCTTCGGAACGGTGATGGCGTTGCCATACAGATTATTCAAAGTGTAAGTCACGGCCACGGCGTTGCCTTTTTCGTCCACGACGTTGAAGTGCGTGGTTTCGCTGCTTTCAAATTGGGAAACGCCAGCCACCTGCACTTTCGGAAGCCCGGGGCTAATCATTTCGCTGGGCGTCGCGTGATCGGGGTCAATCGTCTTTCTGCGCCACTCCACGTAGGCCTTGTCAAGCAGGGCTTTCACCGGCACGTTATAGAAAGCCGGATCTCCTAGATATTCGCTCCGGTCGGCATAAAAACGCCGCATTGCCTCGGCTTCATAATGAGTCGCTTTTGCGGAATCAGGGCCGTCGCTGTCGTAGCCCGTACCTTCAAGCATGCCCATCATCTGCAGCAAGCCGACACCGCCCGCACTCGGAGGAGGCGCCGTAATCACGTGGAAGTCTTTGTAGTTGCCTTCCAGCGGCACGCGCTCCATTACTTTATACGCTTTGAGATCGGCTTCGGTAATCAGGCCGCCATGCGTTTGCATTTGCGCGGCCAGTTCTTTAGCCGTGGCCCCTTCATAAAAACCTTTGGCGCCATATTGCGCGATCCGCCGCAATGTCTCCGCCAATTCAGGCTGCTTGAAGGTTTCGCCGGCTTTGTACGGATTGCCATCACGCAAGAAAATTCGCTTCGATTCCGGATCGGTGGCCAGCGCTTTGTTGTCACTCACCAAGGAGTGCGCCAGTTGGGGGCTCACCACAAAGCCTTGCTCGGCTAACTTAACCGCTGGGTCTACCAGTTGCCGCCACTTCTGCGTACCGAACTTCTTATGCGCTGCGGCGAAGCCCGCCACCGCACCCGGAATACCGGAGGATCGCCAGCCAAAGATACTGTCTTTCGTGGGATTCCCTTTGTCGTCGAGGTACATGTCGCGGCTGGCTTTTCCGGGCGCGGCTTCACGGAAATCGAGAAATGTTGTTTTGCCGTTCGCCATGCGAATCAGCATGAAGCCGCCGCCTCCGATATTGCCGGCCTTCGGATGCGTCACAGCGAGCGCGAAACCAACGGCTACGGCGGCATCCACCGCGTTACCGCCGTTCTTGAGGACTTCGAGGCCCACGTCGGCTGCGAATGGCTCTTGCGCCACCACCATGCCGTGTTGCGCGCGCACGGGTTCCTTGGCGGAAGAAACTGTTATCAAGGATAGCGAACACACGAGTGACGTGACAAGCCGAAGACGACGCATGAATGCCAGTCTATCAGCCTGAAAAGATGTCGTTTGCCGGACGAAAGGAGTTTTTGAGAACCACGCGGACCGCTCCCGCGCCCTCTGCGCTATTTGGCCGTGCTGATGGAGCGCAAGCGCAGCGTTAAGCGGCTCTTGTAGCGGGCTGCCGTATTTTTCTTGATGATGCCCCATTTGGCCGCACGGTCTACTAGCGAGAATGTAGCGGGAATCACTTTGGCTGCGCCATCGGCATCTTTCTTATCCAACAGACGGCGCATGGCGCGAATCTGATGCCGGAGCCGGGTCTTGCGGAGACGGTTGATAGCGGTGCGGCGTTCTGCGATTCGGACACGCTTCAACGAAGAGACTGTATTTGCCATTTACCTGATGTATACCTGAACTGTGTAAATTTACTATTTCAGGATACCTGATGGGGGGTCGCGGGAGCAAATGGATATCGTGGCCGAATCGAAGTTGTGCCGCTAAGTGATAGCAATCATTGAGCCTACTTGCCGTTATCTAGCGTTTCTTGCCCCCCACATATCCATTCAAGTACTTGGCCACTACCCGCAAGAGCCAGAAAGTTTGCTGAGCGCTTCATTGATAGACTCTTTCACGGCGGCTACCGGCTCGCCTAACATTACCGATATTTCGCCGATGGACATGCCGTCGAAACAAGCCATCTCCAAAATGCGAGCCTCTTTCTCTGTCAACGTAGAAAACGCCGTTTGCAGGCGGTGGCGTTCCTCATTGTTTCTGGGCCGCGGAAAATCTTGCAGGACGCTTGGCTTCGTGAGTGTGGCCTGGCGAGGCAAAGCTTTGGGTAGTGTTTCGTTGTGAGAGCGCAAATATTCGACGGCATGATTGCGCGCCAGCAGCAGCAGCCACAAGCGCAAATCCTCCAGGCGGCCATCTTTCCATCTGGCGATTTGATTCCACACAGTCACGAACGTTTCCGCCAGCAGATCTTCCGCCACGTCTTCATCGGGAACAATCCGCAAAATGATGGAATACGCGAGCTTGCCGCAGCGATCATATAGTTCGCCCAGCGCCTCCGGTTCGCGGCGCTTTATGCGCGACAGCAAATCGATATCGCTCGATTCCAGTCCCTGGGGCCAGGCTGGAATTTGAAATTTCGTGCGTATAGCCATCAGCGGCCTAGCGCGCTTTCCCTGAGTGGAACGGGCGAAGCTTTCGGCTTCGGATTGGAGAACTGCAAAGCCCCGTCGTTCAAAGGCGCCCAGCCCAGGCCCACGATATCGCGGAAGTAATTTTGAAAAGCGCGCCACGGCGGCTTGCCGCCTTGTTTCGGCCAAGAGTGTAAAGATCGTTGGACATACCCGGAGTTGAAATTCTGAACGAATGGTGCGGTCTCGGTTTCGCCTTGATTCTGCGGCGTCACTTGACGCATGCCTTTTTGATCCATGTAATTCAATAGGCGGCACACAAAGCGGCAGATCAAATCAGCTTTCAGGGTCCAGGATGCATTGATATAGCCGAACACCGATGCCAGATTCGGCACTCCCGAGTTCATGACTCCTTTATAAGTGAAGGTTTGGGAGAAATCGACCGTGCGTTCATCGACTGAAACCTCTATGCCACCCATATATTGCAGGGCGAGGCCAGTTGCCGTAATGATGATATCGGCGTCCAGGGTTTCGCCTGATTCGAGCGCTATGCCCTTTTCGGTACAGCTTTGGATCTGGCCAGTGACTACGCTCGCGCGACCAGATTTGATGGCGCGAAACATGTCTCCATCTGGGATTAGACAAAGCCGCTGCTGCCAAGGGTTGTAACGCGGAGTAAAATGTGTGGCCGCATCGCAATGAGGGCCCACCGCCGCTTTCACATTCTTGATAATGCCCGCCTTTACAAAATTCGGAGAAAGCTGAGCAAACTGATAGAAATAGAAGGCCAGCAACACACTTTTCCAGCGGCTGATGAGATAAGCCCACTTCGCAGGAAGTTTGCCGCGCAGCCAGTTGGCCAGACGATCTTGCTCCGGAAGTGAAACAACATACGTGGGAGAGCGTTGCAGCATGGTGACGTGCGCAGCGGTCTTAGCGATGGAGGGCAACAGAGTCACCGCCGTCGCGCCACTGCCGATAATGACAACGCGCTTTCCGGTATAGTCCAAACCCTCCGGCCAAGCCTGCGGATGAATGACCGGGCCTTTAAACCGGTCAATATCTGGGAATTCCGGGAGATAGCCGTTGGAATAGCGATAATAACCTGCGCAAGAAAACAGAAAAGTACAGCTTAGTGTGACTCGCTCGCTTCCGCCCTCTCCTAGGTCGTGCGTGGCAGTGACCTCCCATTGTGCGTCTTGGGAGGACCAAGCGGCGCGCTCAATCTTGTGGCGAAAGCGGATGTGAGCATCGATGCCGAAGTCGGTTGCGGCGGCGCTGATGTACTCGCGAATGTCTTCGCCAGGTGAAATGGCCTTTGCGTTGGTCCAAGGGCGGAATCCGTAGCCCATGGTGAGCATGTCTGAATCGGAGCGGATACCGGGGTAGCGAAAGAGATCCCACGTGCCGCCAATTCGCTCGCGCTGCTCCAGGATGACGTAACTCTTGCTTGGACAGAATTTCTGGAGATGATATGCCGCATCGATGCCGGAAAGCCCGGCGCCTATGATGAGTACGTCAAAATGTTCCAGCGCCATCACCCCCTCCCCCCCAACTGGCTTAGTTTGCTTCGTAGCCTGAGAACTGTTCTTGAATTACGTTGCCCTTATACTCAATATCTTTGTGAATGCCAATATCCGTCGTGTAATAGCCGAAGATGGTAGCGCCTTTGAGTTGCTTGAAAAACTTTTCGCCCTCGGTTTGCGGATCGTCTTCTGCTTTGGCCAACTTCTTAAGCAGGCCGATCTGCTCACTTTTGCCGGCTTTCACGAAAGGGCGTTTGTGATTTTCCATGGAGAGCCGGTTGATTTCAGCAAGGCCTGTGTTCCACGATTGCTTGTCTTCCGGAAGGAACGCTTCCGCCACCATTCGATCGATGTATGCGGCCACTTCGGCATCATGCGCGCCGGGAGAATGCTTATCGCGCGGGATGATGTGCTCGGTCAATACATCCAGCAACTCGAATTCGTCCGCGGTGAAGTACAGTTTGGCAGTGCCGGCAGCGGTCAATTGCAAGGGCATGGCCGCGAACGCCGATGCCGTCATTAGTTTCAGAAGGTCGCGCCGATCGAGTGGGGTGCTCATCAAACCTCTCCTTTCCTTAGTTGGTCGGCCAAGTGATCACACGAACGCCAGCAGAGAGCCATGATAGTCCACGTTGGGTTCTGGCAGGAGGCATTCACGTGCGTGCTGCCATCTACCACCAGGAGATTCTTCACGTCGTGGCATTGCTGGAACTGATTGACCACCGACGTTTTAGGATCTGTGCCCATGCGCGCAGTGCCAAGTTCGTGAATAGACCAGCCCTCAGGCAGCATTTCGTTCGATGAGGATAGAATTTCAAACTTCGCCGCTTCGAACATTTCGCGCCCGGCAACAGCCATATCCTTTGCCATTTTTTGTTCGTTTTCGCCGAATTTATAACTGAAACGCAAGACGGGGATGCCCCAGGCGTCTTTCACGTTGGGATCGATTTCAACATAATTTTCGTAACGCGGCAACACTTCACCGAACGCACCCATATCAATGACCGCGCCCGCATATTCGCGAACATGCTTTTTGAATTCTTCGCCAAAGCCCGGCGTGGCGTAGGCGGTGCTGGGCAACATCGTGGTTCCGCTGCTGCCTTCAAAACCGTAGCCGCGCAGGAACTCAGACTTCTTGCCCTCCAGGTTACGGAAGCGCGGAACGTAGAAACCACCGGGACGTCCGTCGTCATTGGTCTTGGGCTTGCCCACTAACTCCTTCATCAAGCCAGAAACGGAGGGGCCCATCATGTGTTCGCAGAAATTGTGACCCACGTGGCCGCTGGAATTGCCAATGCCGTTCGGATACAACGAGGATTTAGAGAGCAACAGAAGGCGCGCACTCTCGAGCGTGGATGCGGCCATAATGACGCTCTTCGCCTTCGCTTGATAGCTCTTCTTTGTTTCGCTGTCCAGGAATGATACGCCCGTTGCTTTGCCGGAATCTTTATCTACTGTTACTTCATAGACAGTGGCATTGGTGCGCATTGTGAGGTTGCCGGTATCCCAGGCCGGGCGGATGAGCCCTGTGGGAGAGTCAAACGCCGCGTGAATGTCGCAACCTCCCACATGTCTGTCGCAGGCGCCGCGTCCAAAACAGCGGCTGCGGTATTTGTTGTGTTTGAGCCCGTCGGTAGTGACTCCGGCGCGATAGGGCGTCAACACTCGATCCATGCCCTTCAGCGTTTCGCGTAGATGCATCTCCGAAGCGTTCAGCCTAACAGGGCGCTGAAACTTACTATCGGGTAGGTAGGGAAGGTTTTCCGGGTGGCCTGAGATGCCGAGGTACAAATCGACCTTGTCATAATACGGCTCGATGTCGGCGTAAGAAATGGGCCAGTTCTCACCATAGCCATCGCGATCTTTGGCTTTGAAATCGTAGTCTGAGAGACGCAAGGCCAGCCGGCCCCAGATGTTCGTTTTTCCTCCTACCGCGCGTGCGCGTACCCAGGCATAGCGCGTGCCTGTATAAGGATTCTGCTTTTCATCGACAACTAACGTCTTACTATAGTCAGTGCCCGACCAGCCTTGCACATACGATTGCACCTTATTGTAAGGAGTATTTTGCGCGTACGGGAGTTCGCGCACGTTGTACTCATTGAGTGTGATCGCGTGGTGGTCGGAGGGCATGCGGCCGCGGCGCGGATGATCGTAGGGCCACTCCATCGAGTGCAAAATTTTGCCGGTGTCCTGATACTTGCCGGCCTCGAGCAGCAAAACTTTGAAACCGTGAGCCGTTAAAACATAAGCAGCCATGCCGCCTGCCGCCCCGGAGCCGACCACAACGGCGTCATAGGTGGGCGTGAGGTCAACCTCGTTAGGAGCCGGTCCGGGAAATTGCAGCAGCATAGGGATCTGTCTCAAATTGTAGGACTAAATTTTCTAAGCCTAGAGCGTGGAAAATCGAAAGACCGTGATTTGGTGGTATTTTTCGCCGGGCTTCAAAACGGCGGTTGGGAACGACGGTTGATTCGGCGTGTCGGGAAAATGTTGGGTTTCAAAACAGTAGGCGCCGCGAGCGTGATATATGGCGCCCTCTTTACCCTTAATTTCGCCGGTAATGTGATTGGCCGTATAAAACTGCACGCCCGGCTGCGTGGTGAGAACGTCCATCACGCGGCCCGATTGCGGTTCCGTGATGCGCGCGGCCAGAGAGGGCGCCTCACCCGCGCGATTCAGCACAAAATTGTGGTCGTAGCCGGCGCCATATTGTATTTGTTGATCGGGTGAATCGATGCGCGCGCCAACCGCTGTAGGCTGACGGAAATCGAATGGCGTGTTTTCCACGCTCTTGAGTTCGCCGGTCGGGATTAAATTCGCATTCACAGGCGTGAACTTGTCGGCGGTGATCATTAATTGGTGATCGAGAATCTTCCCGTTGCCGTGCCCGGCCAGATTGAAGTAGGAGTGGTTGGTGAGGTTGAGCACTGTGTCGGCGTCAGTGGTGGCAGCGTAATCAAGTGTGAGCGAGTTGTCGCTGCCTAGCGTGTAGGTGACAACGGAGGTGAGAGTGCCGGGATATCCCTCTTCACCGTCTTTGCTCACATAGGTGAGTTGCAAAGATTTGCCGCCGTTGGTGATCTCCGGGTGCCACGCTTTTTTGTCGAACCCTTGCAGGCCGCCGTGCAATGAGTTCGGGCCGTTGTTTACTGCCAACGTATATTTCTTGCCGTTCAATGTGAATCCGCCATTGGCAATACGGTTGGCATAGCGGCCCACTAAGGTGCCGAAAAACGGATTCTTTTGCGTGTAAGGCGCAAGCGTGTCGTAGCCCAGAACAACGTCGGCAAATTTGCCATCGCGGTCGGGAACTTTGAGGGTGACAATACGGCCAGCATAGCTGCTGATCGTGGTTTCAACGCCTTTCTCGTTGCGCAGTGTGAAGAGACTGATGGTTTCGCCGGAGGGCAAAGCGCCCCAAGCTTGTTCTGTGATTCCGTTCATGGTTTTGTTATTCTTATCGCTCGTGCAAGATAGGAGTGTCAGTGTGGGCGCCAATGCCAGCGCTTGGCGTCTAGTGAGTTGCATATGCGCTCCGAAAGGTACTGAACAATAATATGTTAAGCGTCCGCCGAGTGCTGGCCGCCAGCGCGATTTCCGCCGGAGCGTTCTTGCTTTTCATGGTGGAACCGCTGTTTGCGAAACGCATTCTTCCGTGGTTCGGCGGATCGGCGGCGGTGTGGTCTACCTGCCTCGTTTTCTATCAGACTGCGTTGTTGTTCGGTTATTTGTATGCTCGCGTTTTGGCGCGCTATGCGAATGCGTTAACGCAGAGCGTTGTGCATATAGCGTTGTTGCTCGCGGCGCTGTTTTTACTGCCCATTGGCCCATCAGACCGCTGGCAACCTTCACCGGGCGCGCAACCCACCTGGGCGATTCTCGTCATGTTAACGGTCACGCTCGGGTTGCCCTTCGTGGTTCTTTCGGCCACCAGTCCGCTGGTTCAATATTGGCTGGCGCGCACGGGAGAGCCGGCGCCGTACCGGCTGTTTGCGCTATCGAATTTTGCCTCGCTGGCGGCTTTGCTGGGCTATCCGATTTTGATTGAGTCCACACTCGATATTGCGGCGCAACGGTTTTGGTGGTCGGTGGCGTTTTCCGGGTTTGTGGTGGTGTGTGGCGCCGTCGCTTTGTTGAGCCGCCGTGATTCTGTGGCCGCCATTGCCGAAGCTAAACCTGAACCACTGCCCATCTTCCGGCGCTTTTATTGGTTCTCTTTGGCAGCGGTTGGGTCAATGCTGCTCTTATCCGTAACGAATCACATTTCGCAGAACGTTGCCGCCGTGCCATTGCTTTGGGTTTTGCCGCTGGCGATTTATTTGCTGAGTTTTGTATTTGGTTTCGGCGCTGGCCGGTTCTATAACCGTTCCATATGGCTGCGTTTATTGGCCATCGCACTGGGGCTGCTGGCTTATTCCATTTACAACATTGAAGAGATTGATGCCATCAAGACAAGCTTGCCCATTTTCTTAGGCGGACTTTTCGTGTGCCTCATGTTTTGTCAGAGCGAACTGTATCTTAATCGTCCGGAACCCTCCGGACTCACTGATTTTTATCTGATCATTGCCGCTGGCGGGGCTGCGGGCGCGATCTTCGTTGGCATTGTGGCGCCGAATCTATTCGAAGGTGTTTACGAACTACCCTTCACTCTTTGCGCGATCGCGGTATTGGCGCTGGTTTCCACTTGGGCGTATGGATGGCCGTTGCGCGTTCTGTGGGTGGGCGTTGCCGCGTGCATGGGGGTGGTTTTTGTCACCAACGTGAACGCCTATCACGAGAATTCACTCTTGTTGGTGCGCAATTTTTATGGTTCGCTGCGTGTGGTGCAATCGCCTCATGCCGGACCTGAACAGACGCGCACGCTGTATCACGGAACCATTCAGCATGGTGCGCAATTTCTTTGGGCCGATAAACAAAGGCGGCCACTCACCTACTATGGGCGCGATTCCGGTGTTGGTATTGTGCTGCGCGAGTGCTTACCCAATGCGCCGCGACGTGTGGGAGTGGTGGGGCTTGGTACAGGGACACTCGCCGCTTTCGGCCGACCGGGAGACACGTTTGTTTTCTACGAACTCAATCCCCAGGTAATTACGATTGCCAATTCGCTCTTCTGGTTTATCCGGCAATCCCCCGCCAAGGTGCAGATTGTGGCAGGCGACGCGCGTCTCTCTTTGCAGCGCGAACATGAGCCCTTCGATCTGCTGGTGCTGGATGCGTTTTCTGGTGATGCCATACCAGTGCATTTGCTTACGCGCGAGTCTTTAGCGCTCTACTTGCGCTTGTTGAAACCCAATGGCGTGATTGCGTTTCATGTGTCGAACCATTATTTGGCGCTGGCTCCAGTGGTGCAGCAGCTAGCCCAGCAAGCGGGCTATCCAGCGGTACTGGTGTCGAACCATGCAGACACCGACGATAACATTTCGGCCGCAGATTGGGTATTGGTGACGAAGAATCCCGCAGTGTTGGATAACGCGGCTATTCGATTACATTCATCACCCATTGAGAACCGTCCGGGATTGCGGCCTTGGACGGATAGCTTCAACAACCTAATCGAGATTGTGAGATGGTCGGAGGGTCCGCAGCAAGCGAACTGGTAGCAGCCTAGCTTTTCGGGAGCAAATGCTTTTGTACTTTGCCCATGGCGTTGCGCGGAAGCTGATCTACTTTTATGAACTTGCGCGGCACTTTGAACGACGCTAGTTTCTCTTTGCACCTGGTTTCTAGAATGTCTACTGCGATCTGTTCTTTCAACACTACGTAGGCCACTGGCACTTCGCCACGCACCGGGTCGGGGCAGCCAATGACGGCGGCTTCAGCCACTTCGGGCTGTTCTTGCAGGAATTCCTCCATCTCCCGTGGATAAATGTTAAATCCCGCCGAGATAATGAGATCGCCACTGCGGCCACAAAGTGTGTAATATCCGTCTTTCGAACGAGTGGCCAGATCTCCTGTTTTGAAATAACCGTCAACGAAACTTGAGCGAGTGGCCTCTTCGCGCTGCCAATAGCCAGCGAAAATGTTCGGGCCACGCAAGTAAACTTCGCCGGCTTCCCCTTCGGCGACGGGTTGGAGCGCGCGATCGAGAAGCCGGACGGAGACTCCTGGTAGCGGCAAGCCAACTGTGCCGGCGCGGCGCTCTCCCATATAAGGATTACTGATGTTCATGAGGGTTTCACTCATGCCGTATCGTTCCAGAATCGTGTGACCGTAGAGCTTCTTAAATTCTTCGAGAACGTGAGCCGCGAGCGGCGCGGAGCCGGAGACGAACAGCCGCATGAAGCCTCCAATCTCCGTGGCCGATTTGCGATTCATATCGAGAAGGCGCACGTACATGGTGGGTACGCCGAAGAACAGGGTAGGACGAAAATCAAGCAGAGTCTCCTCCGCTTTCTGATGTTCAAATCGTTTGAGCAGGCGCAAGCGGCAGCCGCTCATGAGCCAGCAGTGCAAACCGTTTCCCAGACCGTGTACGTGAAAAAGCGGCAGGCCTAAAAGAAAGCGATCGGCTGCGGTGATCTGCCAACAGGTGAGGAGATTTAGGGCGTTCACAGCAAAATTATTGTGGGTGAGTACGGCGCCTTTGGAGGTTCCTGTTGTGCCTGACGTGTAGATGATGCCGGCAGGAGAATCGCCGTCCACAAGAGTGATCGGGCGGGAGGTCTCTTGTGAGGGTGCTTTGGCTCGGAGAATTTCCAGAGTCCACACAGGAATGCCATTGGTAGCGATCATCTCCTCCACAACAACGGCCTTCGGTTTGGCATCGTTCAAAATGTGGCCGATCTCACGATCGCGGTAAAGAATGTTGATCGGCACGAAAATAACGCCAGTTTTCAAGCAGGCGAGATAGAGGTCGATCATTTCAACACAATTCGTAAGGTAGACTCCAAGGCGATCGCCCGCGCGGAAATCTGAATTCAGCAGGAAATGCGCGAGCCGGTTGCTGCGCTCATCCAATTCTTCAAATGTGAATGTTCGACCCTCAAACTCAAGAGCCACGGAGCCGGCACGCTGACCGCTCAGAGAGAGATCGAATAGATCTATAAGGTTCATATCTTAATCGGGAAGCGCCTGACCCTTCGTTTCCTGGCCCAAAGGCAACAAAATCAGGCCGAACACGAAGGCAATCGCCGTCAGCGCCACGGGCTTCCCGAGAGTGCCGAAATAGGAGACTCCCGCACCGACCAGAAACGTGACTCCCGCGGCGATAAATCTCCCAAAGGCCGTCGCAAAGGCAAAGGCGCTGGCGCGGCACTCAGTTGGATATTGTTCCGGCAGCCAAATTGTGTAAACGCAGAAACTGGCTCCTCCCACACCCAGCAAAAACAGACAAGTCATGAACCACGGCAGAGCGTCGTGGGCGCGATAAAACGAATAGCCAAAGCCGAGCGCAATGAAAATGGCCATGAGCGCGAAAAAGAAGCCCAGAGCGCCTCGCCTTCCCATATTGTCCAGCAAGAACGGCGTGAGCAAGCAGCCCAAAATCGTTCCTACGCTGAGTAAAACAGTCGCGTTCGACGCCAAGTACGCTGCGTCCGCGGCACGTCCCGCGTTCGCGGCTAGTTGTTTGACGGCACTTGGCACGTAGACCGATCCAGCCCACAAACCGATCATCGAAGTGAGTACAAACAGGCCATTCAAAATGGTGCGGCGGCGGAACGGTTCAGAAAAAAGAATGAGAAAGGCGCGCGGCGCGCTGAGTTTTCGTCCCATTTGCCAGCGCTCCGGTTCCGTCACACCCCAACGAATGAAAGCGACGAGCAGCGCGGGCGTGCCACCCACTAAAAACATCGCTCGCCAGCCCCAGTGCGCGCCAACGACGTAATTGAGAAGCCCGGCCAAAAGCGTGCCGACGTAATAACCACTGTGCATCCAAGCGCCGCCTTGAATGCGTTTGCTCTCGGGCCATTGTTCCGCCAAGAGTGTGCCGCCGAGAGTCCATTCGCCGCCGATGCCGATGCCCGCAAGCAGTCGAAACACCGCCAACTGCCAAATGTTTGCAGCCACGCCACCCAGAAAAGTAAAGAGCGAGTAACAGAGGATAGTCAGCATCAGTGTGCGGACACGGCCAAAGCGGTCGGCGATGGGTCCCCAGATGAAAGAGAGGCCCCAGCCCACTAGAAAGAGCGCGAACATGATGCTGCCGTAATAGCCGGTGTTGGCCGCGGTTGGTGCGATGCCTGATTTTGGCAAGAGTTCGCTCATCGCGGGAGTCAAAACTAGCGCGTAAATGAATGAATCCATGCCGTCGAGAGTCCAGCCGCCCCACGCTGCCCAAAAGCCGCGAATCTGACTCGCGCTGAGCTTGGAGGTTTCTTGGGTGACCATCGCTCAGGGTAGCTTATCAACTGAAATTAATTGGCTTAGAATAGGTGAAACAGTTGTAAGGAATTCGGGTGAAAGTATGTCATCGCAGTTAACTTTTTCGAACGACGCTGATTCCGTCATGCGAGAGCAGGGCGCTGTTCCGCCGCTTTTCGCGGGCCCGCTGCGCGACGACATCAGTATACGTATTTCGGCCGCAATTTCGGCCGGCGACCATGAGAAAGCGGCCGTTTTGCTCCACGACGCGGATGACGTATTTCCCGGCGATGCGGTTTTTTCGTCACTCCGGGTGCGCTGTATGCGGCTCGCGCGGCGCAAAGCGCAGTTTGAAGCTGCGTTGCAGGATGCGCTGAATGAGTTGAGTGATGATCGTTTTGCCGCGTCATTGGGTAAATTCCGCGAGGCCGTGTCGTTGAGCCGCGGCTACGATTTATTTTGCGGAAAAATTTATGGCGTGGGCATTGAGGCTGCCGAAAAGCATGTTCAACGTCATTGGCGTTTTGCCGAAGCCCTGGTTCAGGAAGTAAGTGGCTTGGTTGAAGATCCGAATGGCGTGAATGCGATAGAGAAAGCGATCGAAACGCAAAAACGCGAAGAAGATATTTCCCGGGTGCTGGATGAATCGGCGCGCGCCGAACACGCGGCTCACCTTCCGCATTTGCGGGAACGTCTGGAACAACTGGCGGCAACGTCCCCAGAGCCTGAGCAATTGTCTTCGTGTCTGCAGACGGTTGAGTCGCTTATGAGGCAGCGGTTTGCGGAGGAGCGAGATAAGAATCTGCGGCGGATTACGCTATTCCGCGATCGTTTGGATCTAACCGCCAAGCCTGAAACTCTGCGCGGGTTTGCTGAGTTGGTGGCGCCATTTGCCGCCCCTTATCCCTCTGACGCGGCGTTTTTAGCGATTCTCGAAGAGGTTCGCGACCTGCGCTCAAAGTACGATTGTGCGCTGCAATTGCTCGAGGAGAATCGCCTGCAAGAGTCGCTGCTCATTTCCGATCAAGTGCTGAAGGGGCGGCCGGCCAATATCCTTTTCTGCGCCATTGAGGAAAAAGCAAAAGCCCGCGAGTGGGTGCTGCGTCGCGTCTCTTCCACCGTTCAGCGTGCGCGAGCGTTTGAAGAGAAGGCTCAGTATGCGGAGGCTTTGGAGGAATGGGAGTCACTGCGGGAGATTGATCCCCGTCATCCAGGTCTGGAGTCGGAGATCCTTCACTGTGCGGCTCTGATGCAACGGGCGGAAGGGTCGCGGGTAGTTCAGCCACCTCCGATGGATGAAACGGCGCTTACTCCCGAAATAGTGGATATAACGCCGGAATTGGAACCAGATGTCGAGTTGGTACCGTACCAGCCTCGCGGGTCCACTCTTTTCGCTCCGCCTCCGTCCAAGCCCATGTCTTCTGCCGGAATCAGGATTGCGATCACGCAGCAGGCGTGGGACTACTTTAAAACCGGGCTGGCAGCCGCTTTCGCTGTTTTATTGGTACTGCTGGTCTTCGCGACAACCGGCCGCTACTAGCCTCTTTAGAGCCACCATTACTGTGTATGCGCCGCAGGTTCGGCAAGATTTTCCAGGGCATGGATATCTGCCGGACGGCAAACCCAACACTCCCAATCCCCTTGCCTCGAACCCTCCCAAGGCTTGAAACTCTTAGGGCGCTTTTCATGAATGAAGCCGCCTATCACGATTAGGCCGTCCGCCTTAGCGATGCGTTGCAGGTCGTTTGCCACCACGTCAAGAACTTTGACGCTTAAGTTCGCAAGGACCAGGTCTGCCACATCACTGCGAATACCGTCGGCCGAGCCGACAAAAACCGGCGTCTCAATTAGTGTTTGTGCGCTCTGGACGGAGTTGTGGTGAATGTCGCAACTAATCACTGTTCCCGCACCCAGAGCGGTTGCGGCTGCGGATAGAATGCCCGATCCACAACCGATATCGGCTACCGAGTCGCCCGCTTTCAAATGCTTCTCCAATACCTCCATGCAAAGCTGAGTACTTTCGTGACGGCCACTGCCAAAAGCGCTTGAGGTGTCGATGGTGAGTCGAATACGGCCCGGCGGCGTCGGCTCCCTGACCCACGAAGGAGCTACAAAAAAACGTTGACCAATCAAAATGGGGTCGCATTCAACGGGTACGGTTTGGCTGGTATCGAATGGCGTTTCATCACGCGTGTCCGCTTGCGAAGACGCCAGTTTGGAGTAAACCGATTGGCGTTCAACCGTATCTTCAAAAAACGCACGTAAACCGCTGGGCTCTTCCACGATGCCGGCGGTTCCCATCTCCCAGAGTTCCACGCTAAGAGACTCCATGGTGGCGTGGCTGGCCGGGATGAAGATGGACCACATCCATCAATGTTAGTACTGGAGTGTGGACATCATTTTTAAACACGCTCTTCTTTTCTTCGCTCTTTCTGTGTCTGCCACTGTTGCGCAGACGAGCGAGCCTATCAAGCTGGATTTGGATTTGACGGATGCGCCGCGCAAGATTTTGCATGCGCATCTTACGATTCCCGTTCACCCTGGACCCGTGACCTTGGAATATGCGCAGTGGATTCCTGGCGAGCATTCGCCTTCGGGACCGATTGATAACTTTGCGGGTATTGTGTTTACGGCGAACGGGAAAACGATTCCGTGGCAGCGCGACGACGTGAATATGTTCGCGTTTCGCCTTAATGTTCCGGAGGGTGTCACCGAAATTGAAGCGAGTGTCGATTTCCTGGCTACCGCCGCGGCATCCGGCTTTTCAGCAGGCGCATCAACGAGTCCGAATCTGGCGGTGGTGGCGTGGAATGAGGTTGCGTTGTACCCGGCCGGCACGCCAGCGGGTGAGATCAAGTTTGCACCTTCTATCAAACTGCCGGAAGGCTGGCAATACGGCACGGCGCTGGTAAAGAATGGCGGAACGGGCACTTCGGTGCAATTTGAAGATGTCTCGCTCGAAACGCTGGTTGATTCGCCGGTGCTGGCGGGACGGTACTTCAAAGAGATTGCACTGGCGCCGGAGGTTGCTCCGAAACACTTTCTCGATATGGTGGGCGATGGTCCGGAAGATCTCAATCTCTCGAACGAAGAGATCAAACAATTCAGCAATCTGGTGAAAGAGACTGGTGCGCTTTATAAATCCCGTCACTACGACAGTTATCATTTTCTGTTTACGTTGAGTGACAGCGTGGCGCACTTTGGCTTGGAGCATCACCAATCCAGTGACGACCGGGTAGATGCGCGCAATTTCCTGGATGACGATCTGAAGCTGATCAATGGCAGTCTTCTGCC
>Ga0302319_10009778_pt1 | contig 18377 bp, 13 predicted proteins | sample Bog_T0_2_FD_203319 | JGI IMG/M metagenome (GOLD analysis project Ga0302319, IMG submission 203319) | Peat permafrost microbial communities from Stordalen Mire near Abisko, Sweden - Bog_T0_2 | ecosystem: Environmental > Terrestrial > Soil > Wetlands > Peat | place: Sweden: Abisko, Stordalen Mire...
GCAGGCTCCGTCCGCGCACCTTCAGGGACGAGGAGAGCCGGGCCGCGAATTCCGCGAGCCGGTGATCCATGAAGGGGCTGCGCGCCTCGAGACCGTGCGCCATGCTCATGCGGTCGGAGATCATCACCGGATGATCCGGCAGCCGGACCTTGCTGTCCGCGTAGAGCATGCGATCGACATGATCGCCCGCGAGCGCGTCGAAGGGCTGCTTCAACACGAGCTCCGGATCGAACCCCGCGAGCTGCGCGCGCGCGGCGGGTGAGAAGAGCTGCGCTCGCATCGGCCGGTCGAAATAGAAATAGGAGAGGCTCGCCGCGTAGCGTTCGCCGCCGCCGAGGAACGAGAGTCGGTGCAGCCAGCGCAGCTGATGACCCGCGCTCTTGTACCAGCCCGCGGAAGGCACCAGCGACAGCGCCGGCCCGAGCACGCGGCGGCGGATGCCCGCCGGAATCCGGCCGTAGTGGCCGGCATAAACGTTACCGTAGTAGCGGTCGTAGCCGCCGAACAGCTCATCGCCGCCATCGCCGCCGATGACCACCTTCACGGTCTCGCGCGCGAAGCGCGAAACCTGATAGGCGCACAGCGACAGCGGGTCCGAGGGCTCGTCGAGATGCCAGATGAGGCTCGGCAGCAGCGCCGCCAGGTTCGGCGTGAGGATCTCTTCGTGATGTTCGGTGCCGTAGAGACGCGCCACGGCGCGGGCGTGGGGGGCCTCGTCGAAGCGCTGGTACGGCAGGCCGATCGTGAAGGTCGGCAGATCCTTCACACCAATGCGTTTGGCGAGCAGCGCCACCAGCAGGCTCGAGTCGAGACCGCCGGAGAGGAATGCGCCGACGCGCACGTCGCTCACCATGTGCAGGCGCAGCGATTCGCAGATCCGCTCCTCCAGCTCATCGATCAGATCTTCCTCGGAGCCCGTGATCTTCGGTTCGAACGCCAGATCCCAGTACGGGCGGATCTGCGGCCGGCCGCCGCGCTCGACGGTGAGCAGGTGCCCCGGCGGCAGCTTGTGCACGTCCTTGAACATGGTGAGCGGCGGCCCGATCAAGCGCAGGGCGAGATACTGCTCGAGCGCCTGCAGGTTGAGCGTGCGCAGGCCCGGATCGAGTGCGAGCAGGGTCTTGATCTCCGAGCCGAAGGCGAACCGGTGGGGCTGGTCGACGTAAAAGAGGGGTTTCTGTCCGAGATGATCGCGCGCGGCGAGCAGCCGCTGCTTGCGCGCATCCCACAGCGCGAAGGCGAACATGCCGCGCAGGTGTTCGAGCAGCGCGTCGCCGTGGCGTTCGTAGAGGCCGATGATCACCTCGCAGTCGCTGTGCGTGACGAAGCGGTGCCCGTCGGCCTCGAGCCTCGCCCGCAGCTCCACATAGTTGTAGATCTCGCCGTTGCAGACGAGCCAGATCGTCTTCTCGACGTTGTGCAGCGGCTGGCGGCCGCCCGCCAGATCGATGATCGCGAGACGCCGGTGACCCAGCGTCGCCTGGCCGTCGCTGAACACACCCTCGCCGTCCGGGCCACGGTGGACCAGGGCGCCGAGCATGGTGCGGATGTTCTCGCCCGCAGGATCAAACGCCCCGACAATGCCGGCGATGCCGCACATCACTTGCCTCCGGCTCGTTGCATGATTGCGTCGCGAAACACCGCCTCGTAGCGTTCGGCGCAGCGGTCGATGTAGAAGCCTTCGACCGCCTGCCGATTGTACCGGCCGATGGCCAGACGCCGTTGTGAATTGGCGTGCAGATCGACGATCGCCTGCGTGAATGCGCCGATATCGTTCAATGGCAGCACATGGCCGGTGGTCCCGGTGGCGAGGAAATCCGTCTGTCCGCCGTGGTCGTAGCAGATTACGGGCAGACCGAAGGCCATCGCCTCGAGAAACACCAGGCCGAAACCCTCATGCTGGCTGGTCGAGGCGAAGGCGTCGGCACAGGCGAGCGCGCGATACTTGGTCTCGTCCGTCACCTGGCCGAGCAGATGCACCCGGCCGCCCAGGCCAAGTTCGTCCGCCGCGCGGCGGATCTCGGCCCGATCCGGACCATCACCGACCACCAGCAGATGCGCGCGCGCCGCTTGCGCGGCGCCGAGCGCGCGCACCAGCTGCGCGGTGGCTTTGCGCGCCACCAAGCGCCCGACGGTGACGAGCACGAAGGCGTCCTCCGGCAGCCCGAACTCCGCGCGCGCCACCCCCCCCACCGTGGGGGGCCGTTCGATGCCGAGCGGAATCAGCGTGACGGGACGTTTTACGCGGTAGATCGAGTCCACGTGCCCCACGGTGTTGCGGGATTGCCCGACCACGGCGTCGGCCGCAACGAGCAGCCGGCGCACCGCCGCGCGCAGCCACGCATGCCGGTGCGGGGAGAGCTTTTTCGAGGGATCGTAAAGATCACCGCCGTGGATCGACAGCACGTTCGGGACGCCGTAAAAGGCGGCGAGTGCCGCGCCGACGGGGCCCGTGGGCACCGCGAAATGCGTGTTGATCACGTCGAAGGCGCCGCGGCCAAACTTCAGGCCGCGCAGCACGGCCATCGGCACATAGGCGAGCATCGAAGGAAAATTGGCCACCGCCATCTGGGTTCGGAAGAATACCGGCACGCGGATCACACGCACGCCCCTATCGGTCTCGAGCGGCGCGAGGTCCCCGGCCCGCGAGGTGAGGACGGTCACCTCGTGCCGGCGGGCGAGTTCACGGGCGAGTGCGGCCATGACGACGCCGCCCCCGCCGCCGAGCGGCGGATACTCGTAATTGCAGAACAGGATCCTCAAGCCGGTCGCGCCTCCGCGGTGGCGTGGCCAGCTTTTTCGTGCTGGTTCACAGTATTGCGATGCGCCGGACAATATGCCTGGCGGCAAAGCGGTCGTACTCTATACTGGCGCCGCAGCGTCAGGAGTGTGCCATGTCGACAAATCCGCAGGCTTCGGTCGTCCTCGATCGTCCGGTTGGCCGGCCGACCGCGAAGCTCGCCGCGCGACTCGAACCGTTCGACTCGTACTGGCAGGCGCCGGCCGACGTCGACAGCGGCTACAAGTCCTTCAGCGCCTACTACCGGGCGAACTACCTCCCCCATCTGCCGGCCGACCGCGATGCGCGGATTCTGGTGATCAGCTGCGGGCCGGGTTATCTCGTCGACCTGCTCGCCGCCACAGGCTATCGCAACGTGCTCGGCATCGACTCCGACCCCGCGAAGGTCGGGCATGCCACGCGTCGCGGGCTCAACTGTCAAGTGGCCGAGGTCTTTCCGTTCCTCGCGCAGCATCAGGCCGGGGACTACGACTGCATCGTTCCGGAACAGGAACTGAATCATCTCACCATCGAGGAGACCATCGCCTTCCTCGATGCCTGCCGCCGCGCGCTGCGCCCCGGCGGCACGATCATCGTCTACGCCATGAATGGCGCGAATCCGCTGGTCGGCTCCGAGAATCTGGCGCACAACATCGACCATTTCTACAATGTCACCGAATACAGCCTCGGCCAGCTGCTGCAGCTCGGCGGCTTTCGCGACGTGCGCCCGTTCGCCCTGAAACTGTACGTCTTCTGGAAGAACCCGGCCAATTACGTGGGGCTCGCGGTCACCGGCCTCATGGAGGCCGCCATGCGTGTGATCTTCACGCTGTATGGCAAGAAGGTGCGGATCCTGTCGAAGAAGATCGCGGCCATCGCCTCGCGTCCCTGACTTCACGTCCCCCGCCTCGAGCCCCCTGCCTCACGTTCCGAGATAGCCTTTGGCCCGGTACCAGCCGGCAGTCTCGGCTGCCCCCGTCGCGAACGGCACCGTCGGAGTGAAATTGAGCAGCCGGCCCGCCTTGGTGCTCGAAAAGATGAACGACTTGCGAAAGAAATCCAGTCGTCGCCGGTGCAGGGGCGGCTGCACGCCGAGCGGAGTCAGCGTTCGCTCAAAAAGTACCGCCGCGATCAGAAACGGCCACAACGGCGCACGCCAGCGCGGCGGCCTGCGCCCGAGCGCCCCGGCCACCTGGCGCACCATGTCGCGCGTGGTCATCGTTTCGCCGCCGGCCATCACGAAGGTCTCGCCGACTGCCGCCGCGCTTGTCGCAGCCAACAACAGTCCGCGCACCAGGTCGGCCACATGAATCGCCTGGCGGCGGTTCAACCCGTCGCCGATGATGACGAACCGGCCCCGGTCGAGGGCGCGGAACAGTTTCAGCAGCCGAAAATCCCCGGGCCCGTAGGTCTCCGAGATGCGCACGATGCAGGTCTCGAGATCGCCGGCGAAGCTCTGCACCACCGCCTCCGCCTGCAGCTTGCTGCGCCCGTAGGCGTTCATCGGGCGCGGCGGCGAATCTTCATCGAGCGCCTGCCCGGCGGACTCACCGTAAACACCGATGGTGCTGCCGTAGACGAAACGCTTGACGCCCGCGCCGCGCGCCGCCTCGAGCAGCGTGCGCGTTCCCGTGACGTTGACGTCGAAGAAATACTCTTCCGGAACATTGGCTTCGTGTTGCGCCGCAGCTAGGTGAATCACCACGCGGCAGCCGGCGGCGGCGCGCGCGGCGAACTCCGGGTCCTGAAGGGAGCCTTGCTCGATGCGGATGCCCGCCTGCTCCAGTTCCGCGGCCCGTGCCCGCTCGGCGGGCGTATTCAGCTGACCGGCGATGACGAGATCCCAGCCCAGGGCGCGCGCCTCGAGCGCCAATCGCGAGCCGATGAAGCCGGTCCCGCCGGTCACGAGCATCTTCATGGTCGAACTCCATCCATCGTCAGGCATGGCGGATCAGGCGGCATCTTGCGAAGATGTGGCGGCCCGAGAAGGCGTGGCGGCCCGATGAGCCCCCAGCGCTCCCAAGGTGCTCGCAATCTCGGCCTCGCAGTGCGCGTCGCTCCAGCCGAGCAGGCGCTGCATCTCGCGTGCGGCGGCCGAGATCGCGGCGAGTCCGGGATGGGAACCGGAGCCGAGATCGGTCCGCCGCAAGATCACATCGGTGAGCCGCAGCGCCATCTCCCGCGACACGGCGTGCGTGACTTCCGCCACGACGGCGTCGGTTTCGCCCAAGCGCTGCGCCTGCGCGGGCGTACGCGCCAGCAGCGCGAGCTCCTCGTAGCCGGTGCCATGATTGCGCAGCCACGCCTGCAAGGTCCGGGTGGACACGGAGGCGGGAACCGCGCTGCGGGCGCGCGCCTGCAATGCTGCGAAATCGGCAATGTCGCCGCCCGCGAGCGGTGTCTCCGCCGTCGGAGCCGGCCCGGGAGCCCCGGGGAGCTGCTCGAGCAGCAGGTCGAGGGCCTTCGCCGCGTCGCCGCGCGCAGTGGTGTAGCGGATGCCGATGAGCGTGACCAGACCCGCGAGGCCCTGCGCGCGGTGATCGATCAAGCGCGACTCCTTGCCGAAGCTGAGCGCACCGCCCGCTGCGTCTTCGTCGCCGAAGGGCACGAGACCACAATTGGCGTAGATGACATCCTCGCGCGTCAGCCGCAGGGCCGGATAGGCATCGTTCATTTCCGCGATCCACGCAGCCAGTTCCGCCTCCTCGACCTGTGCGGTGTCGGGACGGCCGGGAAACAAGCGGTGCCAGACACCGATCAGCGTGCAGTCCCGCCATGGCACGGCGAACAGGTGACGGGCCGAGCGGCTCACCACGGCATCGCTGTCCTTGCTCCAGCCGGGGACTGCGAGCGCGTATTTGGACCGCGGCCTGCGGTTGACCAGAAAGCAGGCGTCGCGCGAGAAATGGCCGCGCCGATGACCGGGGAAGGACTTTGGATCCTCGAGAAGGTAATCGGCCCAGGGCCCCGCCGCATTCAGGACGAGCTTGGCGCGGATGTCGAACTCTGCGCCGCCGACATGATCGCGGGCGCGCACCCCGCAAACGCGGTTATCTTCACGGAGGAATTGCAGAGCCTCGGTGTAGTTCGCAACCACCGCGCCCTGGTCGGCCGCCGATTTCACGAATGCGAGCACCAGCCTCGCTGGATTGTACATCTGCCCGTCCTCGAACACGGCGGCGCCGGTCAGACGGCGCGCTTCGAGTTCAGGGAAGAGATCGAGCACGCGGCTGCGGGACATGAGTTCGGTTGCGGCGATGCGGCGCGACGGGTCCTCGATTCCGGCGTTCCTACCGATCGTGAGCAGATCGTAGGCGAACATGCCGGCGGCGAGGAACGCCTTGCCTTGCCGCCCCCGGCCATACGTCGGCACCACGATGGGCAGCGGATTGACGAGGTGCGGGGCGATGCGCAGCATCGCCGAGCGCTGCGCGCAGGAGAAACGCAAACGAACGATGTCGGCGTGCTGCAGGTAGCGGATCCCGCCGTGCACCATCTTGAAACATTCGGCGGAGGCACCTCCGCCGAAATCGCCCTGCTCGATCAGCGCCACGCGCAGCCCACGTAGCGTCGCATCCCAGGCTGCGGCGGCCCCAAACGCACCACCACCCACGATCAGGACGTCGAAACGCTCCATCGCCAGCGTCGTGAGGTTGCGCTCCATTGCCGTACTCTTTCGCGACCCGTCGAACTGTCAGGTGTTCTCGAAGACTTTCAGCGGGTAGTGTTTCTCGGACGTATCGCGGCCCTTCACGAGATGCACCTTCTCGCGGTGGATTAGATAGGATTTGCGCGGCACGTGCGGCGAAGGCTTCACGTCGCGATAATCGATGTAGCGGTCGAAATCGATCTGCATGCCGAATGTGACCTTCAGCTTGTTCTTGAGCACCCACAGCAGCGGGCCGGCTTTCGGCGCCTGGGGGATGAGGTTCGAGCGCATCGCCGTGCGCGCCGTCGTGACCATCCAGCAGTTCTGCTCGCAGGCGCGGACCTTCGCGATGGAGGATTGCGCCGTGTCGCTGCCGATGATGCTCTCCCAGCTCTGTTTGGCGAGATTCCCCATGGGCAAATCGCTGCGTACATTACACGCCCACACGTCGGACCAGGGGTCGATGAAGGCGAAGCCCGTGCCGGCGACGCAGGGGATGAGGCGCTGATGCCCGAGGATCTTCTCGATCAATCCGAGATTCAGGTAGCCTCGAAACCAGTTCTTCACCTTGCCGCTGCGCAGCAGCTCCGTCACCAGGCCCTCCACCTTGCGCGCAACTTTCACCCGGTCGTAGAAATAATTGTCGTTCTTGTAGAACTGCCAGGCGTTGTGCAGGGTCGAAGTGGCGAGTTCAAACCCTTGGGAGCGCGCGAATTCATAGGTCTTCACCAGCTGGTCGACATTCTCGTCCTGAATGACGAACGCAAATCCGAGATCGCGGCCGCCGGCTTCCTGCAGGAGGCGCAGTCCCCGGGTCTTGATCGCATAGCCGTCGTCTTCGCCGCGAATCTGATTGCTGGTCGCCTCATCGCCTTCGAGACTGAAGCGCACCTTGATGTCCGGATATTTCCGGATGATCGGGACGAGTTTTTCGGGGTTCAGGCCGTTCGAGCTGATTTCCATGATCCGGGCCTTCGGATACAGCACGTCGACCAGATCGGCGAGATCCCGCCGCAGGGTTGGCTCGCCGCCCGAAAGATTCAGATTGTCGAATCCATCCGGCAGCTTCGAGAGTGTTTCGGCAGTCACTTCGAGCTTGGGCTCGGTTGGATTCTTCCAGATGTAGCACATCTGGCAACGCGAATTGCAGCGGAAGGTCGGGATGACGGTCAGATCCATCGAAGATCCTCGTGAACGATGTAACCCGCTCAATATGCCACAATCGATCCATCGCCCACGCTGGAGCGCCCCACAAAATCTGAGCAGATATGTTAACCGATTCGCCGGCCCAAGCACGCCATGCAAATCGGCTGCGCGCGCCGCCGCACGCGCTTCGCGGAGCGCTTCTCGACCACGTCTCAGAAAACTGTGACGCATGCACGGCGTCATTCACGGCGTTGTGGTACTTCAGGGGGATTGGGAATGAAGGGACCCTCGTCGAACCATAAGTCAAAGATGCCGCAGCTGCTGTCCATCAATAATTACTATTACCGGCGTGGGGGTTCGGAGGCCGTGTATTTTGAACACAATCGCCTGTTCGGAGAGGCCGGCTGGGAAGTGGTGCCATTCTCGACGCATCATCGGGAGAATTTGCCGTCCCCATGGGCGGACCACTTCGTCGACGATACGGAAAATGCGGCGCGCTCCGCTTTCGGAAAATTGCGCCGCGCTGCTGACGCGATCTATTCCGTCGAGGCGGCCCGCCGGATCCGCGGCCTGCTGCGAATTTCACGCCCCGATGTGGCGCATGCCCATAACATCTATCACCACCTCTCGCCGTCGGTGTTGGTGGAACTCAAGCGGGCAGGCATTCCGGTGGTGCTGACGGTGCACGATTTGAAGCTGGCCTGTCCCGCCTACAAGATGTACGTCCGCGGGCAGGTGTGCGAGCGCTGCGCCGGCGGTGCGCTGCGCAATGTGGTGAAGAATCGCTGCATCAAGGACTCGGCGCTCATGAGCGCGCTGGTTTGGGTCGAATCGACCGCCCACAGACTTCTCGGCCTGTACGGCGCCACCGTGACCCAATTCGTCGTGCCCAGCCGGTTCTTCATGACCAAGCTCGCCGCGTGGGGGATCGACACGAGCCGTTTCATCCATGTGCCGAATTCCGTCGACGTCGAGACCCATATCCCGCGGGGCGAGCCCGGCGATGCCTTCGTCTACCTCGGCAGGCTCGCCGCCGAGAAGGGCGTGGAAACGCTGGTGCGGGCGGCCGCACAGGCGCGGGTCCGGCTGCGCATCGTCGGCACGGGACCGGAAGAGACGCATTTGCGGCAAGTCGCCGCGAGCTTGGGTGGCGATGTGGAATTTGCCGGCTATCTTTCCGGCGATGCGCTGCATGCCGCCATCGCCTCCGCACGCGCGGTCGTCGTACCCTCCGAGTGGTACGAGAACGCGCCGTTGAGCGTGCTCGAAACGAGTGCTCTCGCCCGGCCCGTGATTGGCGCCGACATCGGCGGCATTCCGGAGCTGATTCGCGCCGGGGAAACCGGCTTCGTGTTTCCGAGCGGCGACGTCGAGGCGCTTGCCGGGTTGCTCGCGCGCGTGCGCGGCATGCCCGCGGCAAGGCTCGCCGAGATGGGGCGCGCCGGGCGGGAATGGATGCGTTCGGAGTTCAGTCCGGCGGTCTATCGGGAACGCATGCTCGCGATTTACCGGCGGCTCGGCATTGCCTGGTCGGTCGGTATGGCGAATGTCGGGGAAGTGTTGATTTAAGACCAACGATTTTCGGGGGTAGGGGAAATGGGAAGCATGGATCAGGACGAGTCGGGTCCGCACGTTGTGGCACTCGGGTTTCGCGGCTTGCCGAACGTCGCCGGGGGCGTCGAGACGCATGCGGCGGAACTTTATCCGCGTCTGCAGGCGTTGGGGGCGCGAGTCACGGTTCTCGGCCGCAGCCCATTTCGGTCCGCCGACGCGCCGACGTCGTGGAAAGGCGTGGCCGTGCGGTGGCTTTGGTCACCGCGCACGGCGGGAGTCGAGGCACTGGTGCACTCGCTCTTCGGCGTGCTCTACGCGGCAGTGCGCCGCCCCGACGTGGTGCACATCCACGCCGTCGGGCCTTGGCTGCTGGTCCCCCTCGCCAAACTGTTCGGCCTGCGGGTCGTCGTCACCCACCATGGCCAGGACTATCTGCGCGAAAAATGGCGTGGACCCGCCCGCGCCATCCTGCGGCTGGGGGAACGCCTCGGCATGGCCTTCGCCGACGAGTGCATCGTGATCTCGCAGGGCCTTCAGGATCTCGCCCGCAATAGCTACCGTTGCGACGCGTCGCTGATTCCGAACGGCGTGGGCGACATCACACCGGCGGGCAACCTCGGCCAGCTTGCCGAGCACGGCTTGACGCCGCATCGCTACATCATCCAGGTGAGCCGCCTCGTTCCGGAGAAGCGCCAACTCGACCTGATCGCCGCCTTCAACGCCGCCCGGCTTCCCGGCTGGAAACTGCTCCTCGTGGGGGGCGCTCACGGCTCGCAGCATTACGCGGATCAGGTCGGCGCCCGGTGCGCGAACAATGACGCCATCGTTCGCACCGGTTTTCTGCCGCCCGCGAAAGTGCATGAACTGCTCGCCTCGGCCGGGATCTTCGTATTGCCCTCGTCCCACGAGGGGCTGCCGATTTCGCTGCTGGAGGCGATGAAACTCGGCACACCCGTATTGGCAAGCGCGATTCCGGCCAATCTCGAGATGGGGCTGGACGAGGCGAGTTATTTCCGCGTTGGCGATGTGACGACGCTGGCGGCCAGCCTCGTCGAGCTCGCCGCACTCACCGCCGAGTCGCGCGCCATGATCGGACAGCGGCTACGCAACGCCTGCGCACGCTATGACTGGGATCTCATCGCCGAATCCACGCTGAAGGTGCTGAAGCGGGCGGCGGGCGAGAGCCGTGCGGCGTCGCGCCTGCCGTTTCCGGATCGCCGAGTGGCACCGCGTATGGGAGCATCCTACCGGCGCTGAGTTCGGGCCCCGGCTCGCGTAAACTCGGGAGGGTCGCGTAAACTCGGGAGGGGTTGGATGCCCCTGCCCGTGATTGGCCCAGGATTCTCCGCCCGCCGTGGCAAACGCAATCGGATTTAACATAACCCCACGCGGTGCGTTCCTTTACGCTGCGGGCCTTTGCTTCCTGGCGCTCGCCAAGGCAAAGAACGTCCTGCGAGGCTACACGACGCCCCGCACCTTTCCCATCTCGCAGACGCAGCGCGCGGTCGCCTACGACATGAAGGTGGTCGATGAGTGGCTGGCGCACTTCGAGCGCCTGAGCGGCGGGCAGCACGCGGTTCGCAACCAGCACGTGCTCGAACTCGGCCCCGGCTCGGATCTCGGCGTGGGTCTCTACCTGCTCGCCAAGGGCGCCGCGTCCTATTGCGCCTGCGACGTGCACGATTTGATCGCCAACACGCCGGACTCGTTCTATGCGGCATTGCTCGAGCGGATTCGCGCGGGCGATCCCGCGGTGAATGTGCAGCAGCTCGCGGACGAATTGCGCGCGGCGCGCGCCGGCGCCGCGTCGCGTCTGCGCCTCGTCGTGCGCGAAGATTTCGATCTCGTCGCAGCCTTTGGACCGGCCTCGATCGATCGGGTGTTCAGCCAGGCGGCATTCGAGCACTTCGACGACGTGGCCGCCACCGTGGCGCAGTTGAGTGCCGTGTGCAGGTCCGGTGCCACCATCGTCGCGGTCATCGACCTCAAGACCCATTCGCGCTGGATTCGCAACGTCGATCCCAACAACATCTATCGCTATTCTGATGCCGTGTACCGGCGCTTCTGGTTTCGCGGTGCGCCGAACCGGGTGCGCCCGTATCGATATCGAGAACTATTCACACAGAACGGCTGGGCCGATGTGTCGGTCACCCCGCTGGGGCAGATCCGGGATCAGAAGCACGAGGAGCCGCCCATGGATCGCCAGTTCCGTGACGCGCGCAACCAACTGAACTATCTGTCGGTGCTCCTGTACGCGAGAAAGTTGTAGGCGCCTGTCTGGGATTCGACGTGAGGCGAGTTCGCTAACGCAATTCGCGCAATCTGTCCAGGTCACAGGCGGCACTTCCGCCGAAATGAGTTGCTTCACGCCAGTCGATTCGCGACACTAGTCCTAGAAGCGATTGCGCCCGTACCGGGCGACTCCGGGTACAAAATGCCGCTAGGGAACATAATCAAGAAGCTGTTCAAGGGACAGGCCGAACCGGCCGTTCAGCGCCTGGACAATGGTTCGACGCGCCACTGGATTTCGAATCCCTGGCACGCGGTTTCGGTGGTTCCGTGCCGGGGCGCATGCGGCGCCGCGCGACAGTCGAACGGCGTGAGATACCTGTCGAAGAGCGCCCCCGCGCTGCCGTTGACCGGGTGTACCGCGACCGCTTGCACCTGCCGTTACCGCCACCACGAGGACCGGCGCCGCGCGTTGCGGCGGGCCTCGGACGTCATGGTCACCGCGCAGTGGGCGGGCCGCGAGCGACGTGAAGCTCGCGGCAGACGCCTGACCGACCAGGCCTGAGGGCTGCGTCTAAGCGCCGCCGGCTACCCGACCGGGCTAAGCGCCGCGGGCTGAATGCTCCGGGTAATGCGCCGCGGGCTGGGCGCGCCCTCAACCATAATAGCTGCGAAACCAGTCGACGAAGCGGCGTACACCGGCGTGCTCGGCGAATATCCGATGTCGTCCTGGAGCTCGCGAACGTCGGCGAACGTGTCCGCCACATCGCCCGGCTGTTGCGGCAATAGAATCTTCTCCGCGGTGCGGCCGAGACACTGTTCGATCAGTTCGATGTAGCGCAGCAGATCGATGGGGCGGTTGCTGCCAATATTGTAAAGCCGGAATGGGGCGCGACTCGTCGCCGGATCGGGGTTCGCACCATCCCAGGCTGGATCGGGCTCAGCCGTTCGGTCGAGCACCCGGACCACCCCCTCGACGATGTCGTCGATGTAGGTGAAGTCGCGCTTGTGATGACCGTGATTGAACACTTCGATGGGGCGCCCGTCGCGGATGGCGCGCGCGAATAGAAACAAGGCCATGTCGGGGCGGCCCCACGGACCATACACCGTGAAGAACCTTAAGCCCGTGGTGGGCAGGCCGAACACGCTCGAGTAGCTGTGGGCCATCAGTTCGTTCGACCGCTTGCTCGCCGCGTACAGTGACAGGGGGTGCGAAGCTGGCTCGTGTACCGAGTACGGCAGGCGCTCACTGGCGCCGTAGACCGAGCTCGAGGAGGCATAGACGAGATGCGCCACCGCGTGGTGGCGGCAGCCCTCGAGCACGTTCAGCGTGCCGAGCACATTGCTGTGCACGTAGCTGTGCGGATCCTTCAGGGAGTGGCGCACGCCCGCCTGGGCGCCGAGATGCACCACGCGCTCGAAGCGTTCGGCGGCGAACAACTCCGCCATGGCCGCTGCATCGCCCAAGTCCTGGCGGACGAAACGGAACGACGCGTGCGCCCGCAGCAGCGCGAGGCGCGACTCCTTCAGCGAGACGTCGTAATAGGCGTTCAGATTGTCGAGGCCGACCACGTCGTCGCCGCGATCGAGAAGCCGGCGTGCGGTGGCAGATCCAATGAAGCCGGCGGCACCCGTGACGAGCACTTTCATCTGGCCCGCAGTATAGCGCAACATTTTCAGCGAACGATCCGGCCGCCGCCGGCGCACGTGGAACTGGGAACCACGTCCCACATCGGGCCGCGCTTCTCGGGTTTAATTATTCGCAGCATATGCCTGTGATAACTTATTCCGTGCCCGACGCGACTGTGGCGCGGCACCAACGTGGCCGAGTGGATAATCCCGTGCAGCCCTTTCCCAAGCTTTCGGTGATCGTGCCGTTTTATAACGAAGAGGACAGCATCGATCCCATGCATGCCGCCATCGTCCGTGCCGTCGATCCGCTCGGAGTCGCCTACGAAATGGTGTTCGTCGATGATGGCAGCCGCGATGCCACCGCGGTGCGCGCCGAGCACATCGCGCGCGGGGATCCGCGGGTGCGCGTCGTCAAGTTCCGGCGCAATTACGGACAGACCGCGGCGATGGCCGCCGGAATCGAATATGCCCGCGGCGAGATCCTGGTGACGATGGATGGCGACCTGCAGAACGACCCGGCCGACATCGCACAATTCCTCGACAAGATCTCCGAGGGCTTCGACCTCGTGGTGGGCTGGCGGCACAAGCGCCAGGACAAGTTGCTGTCCCGCAAGATCCCGTCGGTGATCGCCAACCGTCTCATCGGCCGGGTGACCGGGGTACCCATCACGGACAACGGTTGTTCACTCAAGGCTTTTCGCGCCTCGCTGATCAAGAACATCCCGCTCTACTCCGAAATGCACCGCTTCATCCCCGCGATGGCTTCGATCGCCGGGCCGCGGATCGCCGAGATCAAGGTTCGCCATCACGCACGGCAATTCGGTAGTTCGAAATATGGACTCTCGCGCGTCTACAAGGTGCTGCTCGACCTCATGGTAATCAAAACGGTCTCCTCGTTCACCTCGCGCCCACTGCTCTGGTTCAGCCTGCTGTGCCTGCCGCTGACGCTGGTCGGCATGATCACGCTCACCGGCGGCCTTCTCGCCGCCCTCGGCCCGGATGGCCGACTGTCGCTGCCGCTCACGGGCAGCGGCGTGATTTTTCTGGCGGCGGCGGTGATCCTCATGGCGAGCGGCACCCTCGGGGAACTCGTCTACAAGCTCGGTGATGTGCGGCCCGAGGATTTCGCCCGCTTGAGCAGGCGCCTGGTCGCCGTCCACGGGAGTCATGAATGACCATCAGCGGCAAGGGCATCCAGGTATCGGCCATCATACCGGTCGGCGATCGGCGCACCGGGCTCGATATCCTCTACCCCGAATACAAGGCGGGCTTGGACGCGCTCGGTGTTCCCTATGAGTTGATCTTCGTCCTGGACGGACCGCGGCCCGAGTACGAACGCGGCCTCACCGCGCTCGCGGCCCAGGGAGAACCCATCACCATCGTGGCAATGACCCGCTATTTTGGCGAGGCGACCGCGCTGATGATCGGCTTCGAACAGGCCTCGGGCGGCGTCATCCTCACCCTGCCGGCGTACCTTCAAGTCGACGGGTCCGAGATCAAATCGCTGTATGCGGCTCTCGCCACGGCCGATCTTGCGGTGGGTTATCGCGAGCCGCGCGCAACCCGCTGGTTCCAGACGATGCGCCGCGGCGCTTTCCACGGCCTGCTGCGCCTCGTCACGCGCCTGGATTTTCACGACCTCGGCTGCAATTCACGGGCCATGCGGCGCAAGGTGCTCGAGGAGATCCACCTGTACGGGGAGCAGCAGCGCTTTCTGCCCGTACTGGCCGAGCGCCAGGGCTTTCACGTGCGGGAGCTTGCGCTGCGCCAGTCCGCCGCGGACCGGCACGATCAGGCCTATGCACCGCGCAACTACACGCGGGGCTTTCTCGACATCTTCACGATTTTCTTCCTGGTGCGCTTCACCAAGAAGCCGCTGCGCTTCTTCGGCATGATCGGCATCGGCACCTTCGGCATCGGTGTTCTGGAACTGTGCTACCTGGTGTTCGAGCGGATCTTCCTCGGCATCCCGCTCGCCGACCGGCCGGCGCTGCTGCTCGCATCGCTGCTGATCGTGCTCGGTGTGCAGATCTTCGCGCTGGGTCTCCTCGGCGAATTGATCATTTTCACCCATGCCGGGGGCAGCAAGGATTATCAGATCGATCGGGTCATTCACTATCCGGCGTCGAGCGCGGCATTGCCGAGATCCGCGGCCGCAGCGGCGCCGCTGGAGGAAGTCGGATAGACGAAGTCGGCCGGAGGAAGCCGGCTGGATGAAGTCGGCTAGATGAAGTCGGCTAGATGAAGTCGGCTAGGGATAGTTCGGCGGGTAACCCGTGTTGGTCAACGGATTCGCGGCGCATGTTGCCGCGAGATTCGACCATTTGGCTGCGGCGGGAACCGTGGCTCCATAGAGCGTTTCCGTGCCGAACAAGTGCGTCCAGAACACGTGCGAAGCCTTGTAGGTTTGATTCGCCGCGTTGATGATGTCGAGCGGCGCCCACGGACCGCCTTTGGATCCGAAATAAGTTCCCATGATGTCGGGCATCTGCACCTCGATCATCGCACGCATTTTCGGCCGCAGATCCACCGTGCCGCCATAGGGATCGACGCCGAGATACGTCTGGATCCCGTCGGAGAGGTGCCCCGTCGTGTACGTCGTCAACGACGACTGCCCCCAGGAATCGGGGGTGCCGGGCGCGACGCGGTTCGTCGCCATCCACTGTTCGAGGGCCACCGTCGGCGCCGGCTTGACGAACCAGGTGTTGTCCATGATGACGCTCGTATGCGGGAACGCTGTCGTCGCGGCCGTCAGCAGGCGCTCGAGCTGCTGCAGAAAATTCCCGTCGGAATAATTGGGATCGACCGAACCGAGCTGTGCGGCGGCCTGGGCGACGGTGGCATTCTCCTGGATCTCCAGCCCTTCGAAATACGGCTCGCCGTCGTAATGCTGCGCCAGAGCCTGAACCATGGCGATCAGCCGATCCATTACAGGCTGATAGTAGATTGCCGGAGCATACATTCCGGTCGATGCGCCGCCGGAGTTCTTGCCCCACCAGCCGTAGCTGCCGGCAACGGGACTGGCTCCATACGCCGGGCTCTGGGTTATATATCGTGGAATCACCGACGTATCGCCGGGACTGAACGAGTGTTGACCGTACAACCAGAGCGCGACGACCAGCCGTTTGGGTTTGTTGTATTGCGTCTTCAAGCGGGCCAGGATCGCGTCGAGCGCCGAAAAATCGTACTGGCCCGGCGTCGGCTCCAGGGCACCCCAGGTGATGAACACGCGATATCCCTGGATGGCGTCTTGATTGTTGATGTCGTCCATCTCGCTCTGGAACTTCGCAAGCGTGGCTCCCGTGTACATGACCGTGTTCGATGCCATGTAATGCCCGGGATTCCATTTGATCGAGCCGGTCGCGGGCCCCGAACTCGTAACCGCCGCAACGGTGTTCGCGCAGTTGGCTCCAACGCAGATTTGCCCAGGCGGATTCGGCTGAGTTGCGGCTGGTATTGCGGCTGCAGTTGCGGCCACGCACCAGCCGCAAAATAGCGCAATCCCGGCGGCCGCGGCCCTTGCACCGACGGAAGTGGGTCGACCGATGGATTTGATTTGCTTGCCACTCATCGAGAATTCCCCCAAGGTCGCCCGACTCGAAACATTTCGCTATGCGGGTTGATCGATGCTGGACGCTATCGCCCCGACCACCCTCACCGCAACTGTCGACGCGCGGCGACAGCCGCCGATGATAGCCCCATGAGCGCGGCCCGGCACGTTTTACTCCCGCCGCTCGTGCCAACCGAGAATGTACGCGCCCTGCTGATGCGTCTGCGGCACTTCGCGCCACGTCTTCGATCGCGCGCTTTGCCGCCACAGTTGGTTGAGCCGCTTGAGCGCCGCGGCACCGTCGAGACCCTCACCGACGAGCCAGCAACCGACGACGAGTCCGGTCCGGCCGATGCCCGCCCGGCAGTGAATGTAAATCCGCCGTCCGCCCGCCAGTTCCCGCCGCACATACCGCAGCAGATCGTGCATCTGTGCCGGATCGGCCGGCACGGCGCAATCGACGATGGGACAGCGCAGGTAAGCGCAATGGCCGGGCAATGAGCTGCGGTAATCCGGTGCCTCGAATTCCTCGGTCAAATCGACGAACGAGTCGATCCCATCCGCGCACAGGCGCGCAATTCGATCGCGGGCTTCCGCTTCGGTGCGGGCGCCCGGATGTTCGCCGGCGAGAAGGGTTCCGGCGATCACCCAATAGCTGTTGGGCAGCGGACGCTCCGGAAGCGCAGCCGGTGGCTCCCGTGTCAATCGCAGCAGCTGCGCGATGCGCGCCGCCATGCCGCCGATCTTCATGCCGCTCGCACCATGGCGTTACGGGTTGATATTTCGCGCGCGGCGAAGCGCCAGTTCCTCGATCGCGACCGTGGGCTCCGCACGCTTCGCCGCAGGCTGATCGGCCGCCGGCCGGCTTTGCAGGGCCACGGCTCTCGCGCAAATGACTCCGGAGAAATAGGCGTACAGGTAGGTCACCGAAGCAAACTGGTAAAAGCAGTTGTACATCACGGCCGTGGCAAACAGCGCGACGACGCCGGACCAACCGGCCGCCAAGGCGCCGACCAGAGTTTCGTCCTTGCGCGCAACCTGCAGACTGTCCTGGAACACGAGCCAGAACAAGAAGCCGATGATGATCATGCCGAAGGCACCGACCTCGAGGATGAAGTAAGTGAATGACGTGATGATGAACCGCTTGAACAGATCGAAATACTCGCCCTCGAAATTCTTGCCGAAATTCGACGGAGACACGCTGCCGAGGCCGAGTCCGAACGCCAGTGTCACCGGATCCTTGGAAACGTACTGCAATGGGACGACGATCGCGTCGCCTCGTCTCACCACCATTTTCGTTCCCACGCCGGTCACGTTGCCGCTCATGTAGCGGCTCAGCGCCTTTTGATCCGTGAAGTAATTCGTCAAATCGCGTTGCTTTTTGACTGGATTGAACTCCTCCATCTTGTTGTAGACGGGCACGAAGATGGCTCCGAACATCATGAGACCGAGCAGGCCAACCACCCCGAAACGCAGCCGCTGCCGCGGGTCGGACCCGAGGACCAGTGTGACCAGCAGGCCTATCGGCAGGAACACAACGGTCGCCTTCGTCTCGTTGATGGCGGTCGGGATGAGCAGAACGAAGAACAGAATGGCGTACGTCACCTTGCCGATGCGGCCTTTCAACATCATTCCCGTCACCAACAGGACCGCACAAATCTGGAACATCGACAGAATCCCGGAATCGAGCATCGTCCCGCGGACGTCATCGCCGGAGTACCGGCCGGCGTCGAGGATGGTCCAGCGCTGAAAAGCCGCGATCGGCAGCTGCAGCACCGCCACGCCGAGCAGCAGCTTCATCTGCCGGAGCAATTGCGAATCGGTCTGGGGCAGCACCG
>Ga0302319_10009779_pt1 | contig 18376 bp, 13 predicted proteins | sample Bog_T0_2_FD_203319 | JGI IMG/M metagenome (GOLD analysis project Ga0302319, IMG submission 203319) | Peat permafrost microbial communities from Stordalen Mire near Abisko, Sweden - Bog_T0_2 | ecosystem: Environmental > Terrestrial > Soil > Wetlands > Peat | place: Sweden: Abisko, Stordalen Mire...
CTCCGTTCGATGCGGCGGGGATTGGAAACCAGTTCACGGCTCGGCTAGTGAGGCACTCCCAGAGGAAACGGGGAGCAACAGATAGGCCTGACCTACGGAGCGTGGCGCCAGTCCTCGACCCTACCCAGCGGGTTGCTGCAGGGATACCGCGCGGTAACCGTGCGGGAACGCTTGCGGAATCAAGAAGCTACGGGCGGGTGGCGCACCCAAAGTTTTTCAAAGCTTAACCAACCCACAAAGCTGGGTGCCCCATCCTTTCCACAGTTCCATCGTGGAAAGGGTGGGAACCACGCCATCGGGCCGGGTGTAGAATTCTTTCGTCATGGCGAAACTTGTCCGTTACCAGCAATGCGGAAGTTTTCATTTCCTGACATTCAGTTGTTATCGCAGGCAGGCACTGTTGACGCGGGCGGGAGTGTGCGGCATCTTCGAGCGGGAGCTGGAGGCGGTGCGTGCGCGCTATGGCTTTGTGGTGGCCGGGTATGTTTTGATGCCGGAGCACGTGCATCTGCTGGTTGGAGAGCCGTGCCGGTCGTCGCTCTCCGTTGCGCTCCATGCCATCTGTGCGCTATCGTTCCCCAAACAAAGCGAAGTCCCCACTCATCCAGGAGCCATCGCCATGCCTCTCACAACCACTTCCCTCGTCCGCCGCGGTTTCCTTCCCCTGGCCCTCGGCGCTCTTCTCCTCGCCGCTTCCGCCGCTCACGCGCAGTCGCTCGATTCCAGCCATCCCGCGCCCTTGCAGCCCGGCCCCAACTCCGGCACCGTCGACAATTTCGTCGGCAATAACTATTTCGCATTCTCCGGCGGCCCCGGCCAGGTCACGGTCGTCGTGTCCTATAACTCCATGAGCTTGCTCGGCAACGCCCAGCGCTCCACGCTCACCGTCCAATTGTCCGATGAAAAAAGATCCTGGGTTGAGACCAGAACCATCTCCTCGCTCAAGCAATCCAGCTCCACCACCATGGTCGGCAATCTCAAGGCGCCCACCCGGATGATCCTCTCCATCCTCCCACCCAACGGCGGTCTGGTTCGTGCTGGCGGCGATTACACTGTCGTTGCGACCGGCGCAGTGAAATTCGACCCGCCCCTCAGCCCCATTGAGCAGATCGTTGGCACCTATACCCCCATGTCCGTCCACGACAACGAAGACACCGCCGCGAAGTTCGAGCCCAATGGCCGGCTGGAGTTTGCCAGTGGCACCACGGGTCAGTGGAAGCTCTTCGATGCTGAATCCCGCCTCTATACAGTGACCTTCGCCCAGACCCGCCTCAGCCTCAAGCTGATTCCAGGCCGCGGCCTGGTTGACCCTCGCGACCAGTCAATCATCGTCTTTCAAAGAACCCATTGACGCCGCGGCAGGGGATTCCTCACCATCCGGCATGAAGGTTTGGTCCCATGCCGCGCCGTCCGTTACACTCATCTATTGCGGTTCCGATGCAGGTTCCGCAAGGGCCCCACCGATTTCCGCAACCAACCCCCATGTCGACCATCCAACCTATAGCAGGGGAACTCGAACCGCATCCCGACGTAGCCCTGATCTCACGGGTACGCGAGGGTGATGTCTCGGCCTACGATACGCTCGTCCGCAAATACGAGCGCCAGATCTTCCGGATTGCGCAGCACATTACGCAAAACCGCGAAGACGCAGAAGACGTGATGCAGGACGCGTTTCTCAAGGCGTATGAGAAGCTCGACCAGTTTCAGGGGAATTCGAAGTTTTACACATGGTTGGTTCGCATTGCAGTCAACGAAAGCCTGATGCGCCTGCGCAAGCGCCGCACCGGCAAAATGGTCTCGATCGACGAGGATATCGAGACCGAGGAGGGCAGCGTCCCGCGCGACCTGGCCGATTGGGCGCCCGATCCGGAGCAGAACTACAACCAGGCCGAACTGGCCGAGATTCTGCGCAAAACCATCCAGGGGCTGCCCCAGGGATTTCGCATCGTCTTTGTCCTGCGCGATGTGGAAGGGCTCTCAACCGAAGAAACGGCGGAGACGCTCGGCCTGAGCATCCCCGCCGTCAAGTCGCGCCTGTTGCGCGCGCGGCTGCAACTGCGCGAGCGCCTCAGCCGCTACTTCCACAGGAAAAAGGGATCCGGAGAGACGAGGCTAAGGGAAACGAGGGATGAAAAGTGACCTGCACTGAGTTTCTCGCATTGCTCGACGACCTGATCGACGACTCGGTAACTCCCGAGATGCGCGCAGAACTGCAAACCCATCTGCGCAAGTGCGGACACTGCGAGGTCATCCTCAACACCACCCGCAAAACCATCGAAATCTACCGCTCCCACGAGATTTACGACCTGCCCGCCGGCCTCCGCGACCGCCTCCACGCCGCCATCATGGCCCGCTGCAAAAAGGGCTGCTGAAGTTACGCACAAATGCCGTCACCCTGACGCAGGTGGCCCGTATGTCTCCCAGTGAGACCGATTGGCTGGATTTTGAGGGATTTTGCCGCTTTCAACTTAGTGGAATGATTGATTTTAATAGGTTTAACTTGACTTCTGGTGCCGAAGAAGGGACTCGAACCCCCACACCCTTGCGAGTACGTGGACCTGAACCACGCGCGTCTGCCAATTCCGCCACTTCGGCACAAGACACAAGTTCAGCGATTTCTGCTGAACCGGCAGCATCTCTGAGTCTCGCAAATGCGGGTTCCTGTGTCAAATATATTCGCCGGCGAAAAGCTTGCGGGCTGAGCCGGAACGTAATGCCGCGGCTACGGCGATTGAATCCCGCTATTACTAACATGCCGTGCTCAATCCCCAAGAGCATATGCGGGATGAGTTGCCGGGTGCCCCAGGTCTCGATTTGAGACCTGGAATTCCGCACCGCTTCAGCTTGCCACCCGCGTCTCTTCGCGCAAAATGCGGCGCAGTGTCTCTTCCAGTTTCGGCGCTTTGCCTTCCACGTGCTGGCGCAGAGCTTCGTTGATGAGCGTCTGGTAACCCACTGCTCCGCCGGAGGCGTCGGACTCTTTCAGGAAGTGATCCACCAGATCTTCATCCAGGCGAATCGTGATGCGCGTCTTGCCGGACGGCTCCGGCTCCGGCGGGACAATCCGGCCTCGTTTGCCTTTGCTGAAATCGTAACTCTGCTTCATCTGTGCTCCTCGTATTGCCTGCGCTCATGCGCCTCTGCCGGGCGTGCGGAGATGATGCGAATGTTGCTGCCGCGATAGCAGTAAACCACCACCAAGACCCTCCCGTTCACGCCTGTTCCAATCGACACAAACCGCTGCTCATGGGGATCCGATTCATCGTCCGCGATCGTATCGGCATAGTCGTCCGCGAAGACCGGCTCCGCCTCGGAGAAGCGAACCCCATGTTTTCTGAAATTTGCCTCAGCCTTGCGGGGATCCCATTCGCAACTCATACCGCCCTTTGCGTATGTACGTATTGTACACCTAAAACTTTTTTAGAGAAGTGCGCTATAGGTACCGGCGAGTGCCCCTGGCCTCGATTTCGAGGAGACCTGGGGCTCCAGTTCATTTTCCCACTTCCTCCAGAAATCGAATCAGCGACTCGATGCCCAGCTCGAAGTTCTTCAGATTGAATTTTTCGTTGGGCGCGTGCAGACCGTCGTCGGGCAGGCCGAAACCCATCATGACGCTGGGCAGGCCGAGATGGCGGGCAAAATCGCCGACGATGGGGATGGAGCCGCCGGAACGGATAAAGACCGTCTCTTTGCCCCACACCTCCTTCAGGGCGCGCGTAGCCGCCTGGATGTAGGGATTGTTGACGGGAATCAGGCAGGGATCGCCGGAGTGAATCAGCCGCACCTCGACATCTACGCCGGGAGGGGCAATCCGCTCGACATAGTCTTTGTACAGAGCGAAGGCCTTGGCCGGCGTCATGCCTGGTACAAGGCGCATGGAGACCTTGGCCACGGCCTTGGCTGGGATCACTGTCTTGGCGCCCGCTCCGGTAAAGCCGCCGGGAATGCCATGCACGTCCACTGTGGGCCGCGCCCAGGTGCGCTCCAGCACGCTATAGCCGGCCTCGCCCACCAGTTGCCGCGACCCGACCTCGGTGATGCGGTACTGCTCTTCGTCGAAGGGAAGGCTGCGCCACGCGGCCAGCTCCTCGGGGCTGGGCGGAATGATGTCGCCATAAAATCCTGGAATCAGGATATGGCCGTCCTCGTCCTTGAGGCGGGCCAGGATCTGCGCCAGGGCGATGAAGGGATTGGGCGCGGCACCGCCGTACATACCGGAGTGCAAGTCTGAGCGCGCGCCGCGCACCTCAAGCTCGGTATAGATCATGCCTCGCAGGCCTACGCACAGGGTAGGCAGGTCAGGCGCAAACATCTCGGTGTCGGAGACCAGGGCAAAATCCGCCTTCAGCTCGGGCGGCTTTGAAGCTACGAAGCGCGCAATTCCCTCCCCTCCAACCTCTTCTTCACCCTCGAAGAGAACGCGCACATTCAATGGCAGCGAGCCGGCGGCGAGCAGCGACTCAAGCGCCTTGATCTGGGCCCACACCTGGCCCTTGTCGTCCACTGCGCCGCGGGCATAGAGGTTGCCGTTGCGCTCGGTGGGCTCGAAAGGCGGAGAAATCCACTCGTCCAGCGGATCGGGCGGTTGAACATCGTAATGCCCGTAAATCATCGCTGTCGGTTTGGCCGCTGCATGCAGCCAGTCGGCATAAACCAGCGGGTGGCCGTCGGTCTCGATGAGCCGGAGATTCTCCATGCCGATACGCTGGAGTTCCGCGGCGACGAACTCGGCGGCGCGACGGCAATCGCCCTTGTGTTCGGGCAGCGTAGAGATCGACGGGATGCGCAGCAGGGCCTTCAATTCATCGAGAAAGCGAGGCTGGTTTTGGCGTGCAAAGGCGACGGCGGATGAAGGCATGGGCGTACTCCCCGAAAAAGAAACTTCGACAATGGGGAGTATAGCCGGTCGCCATGGGAAGCGGCTCGCGGCATAGGAGGCAGCGCACCCTCTTCCAAAACTGAACGTCGGGTTCCGTAGAAATAAAGGATCAGCCCTGAATTGGTTTTCTTGGCGCCTATCCTTTCCACGAAAAGGATGGGCGCCAAAAATTTCAAGGTTAAGTTGCTTTACGCGACGCTACCCACAGCAAGCTCCGCTTCTGCCACCGGGAGCGTTTCTTGATGTGTATCTGAACGGGCCTTCAAGAGCGGCAGGGCTACGGCGAGCACGTCCTCAATGCGGCTGGCGTAATGGATCGCGACCCCCTCGGTCAGTTCTGGGGTGAGATCCTGCTCGACGTCCTGGCGGTTTTCGGCGGGCAGGATGATGGTTTGCACCCCGGCCCGGCGCGCGGCCAGGAACTTCTCTTTGATGCCGCCCACCGGCAGCACATTGCCGCTGAGCGTAATCTCGCCGGTCATGGCCGTCAGCGGACGCACCGGCGTGTCAGTCAGCAGGGAGGCAAGCACCGTGGCCATGGTCACGCCCGCCGAGGGACCGTCCTTGGGGATGGCTCCGGCCGGCACATGAATGTGCAGGTCGATATCCTTGGTAAAGTCCTCGGCAAGGCCCAGGCTTGCCGCGTTGGACCTGACCCAGGTGAGCGCAGCCTGCATGGACTCCTGCATGACCTCGCCGATCTGGCCGGTCATGGTAAATCCGCCCTTGCCCTTCATCTTGTTGGCCTCGATGAAAAGAATGTCGCCGCCTGCCGGCGTCCAGGCCAGGCCCACGGTCACACCGGGCCGCTTCACCCGCTCGGCCACTTCGGTCTCAACGCGCACCTGAATTCCGCCCAGGAACTCCTTGAGAATCTCGCGGGTGACGATCAGCTTTTCCGTGCTGCCCTCGACCACGCGCCGCGCCTGCTTGCGGCAGACCGTTCCGAGCACCTGTTCGAGCTTGCGCACGCCGGCCTCGCGCGTGTAGTGGCGCACCACCCAGCGCACCGCATCCTCGGGAAACTCGATCTGCTCCGGTGTGATTCCGTTCTCCTTGATCTGGCGCGGAATCAGGTACCGGTTGGCAATATGCAACTTCTCCTCCTCGCTGTAGCCTTGCAGGAAGATCAGCTCCATCCTGTCGAGCAGCGGAGGCGGTACGGTGTCCAGCATATTGGCGGTGCAGATGAAGAGCACCTTGGACAGATCGAACGGAACGTCCAGATAGTTGTCGCGGAACGTGTTGTTCTGCTCCGGGTCAAGCGTTTCAAGCAAGGCCGAGGCCGGATCGCCACGGAAGTCGCGGCCCAGCTTGTCGATTTCGTCCAGCATGATGACTGGGTCATTGCAGTCGGCCCTGCGGAGGCTCTGGATAATCTGGCCGGGAAGCGCACCGATATAGGTGCGGCGATGGCCGCGAATCTCCGCTTCGTCATGCATTCCACCCAGGGAGACGCGCTGGAACTTGCGGCCCAGAGCGCGTGCGATCGACCGGCCGAGGCTGGTTTTGCCCACTCCTGGAGGGCCGACAAAGCACAAAATTGGCCCCTTCATATCCGGCTTGAGCTCAAGCACGCTGAGGTAGTCGAGAACGCGGTCTTTCACTTTTTTCAGCTCGTAGTGGTCCTCGTCCAGAATCTCTTTGGCCTTGCCGATGTCTATTTTGGAGCCGGAGCTTTTGGCCCATGGCAAAATCGCCAGCCACTCGATGTAGTTTCGGGTGAGCGAGTAGTCGGCGGCCATGGGAGACATGCGCGAGAGACGCGCAAGCTCCTTGACTGCTTCCTTTTTGACGTCTTCCGGCATTCCGGCGGCGTCGATCTTCTGGCGCAATTCATCGGTCTCGCGCTGGCCCTCGTCCACGTCGCCGAGTTCCTTCTGGATGGCCTTCATCTGCTCGCGCAGATAGTAGTCGCGCTGCGACTGCTGCACCTGGTCCTGCACCTCGGTCTGGATCTTGGCGCGCAACTGCTGCACCTCGATCTCCTTGGCCAGGTGCTTGTTGACCAGTTCGAGACGGTCCACGATGCTCGGAGTCTCGAGCAATTGCTGCTTGTCGTCGGTGGTCAAAAAGGGCAGCGAAGAGGCCACAAAGTCCACCAGCCGGCTCGGTTCCTCGATGTTTGCGGCGATCGTTCTGAGCTCGTCGGAGAGCGTCTGCGACTCGGAAACAATCTGCTGAAACTGCCCGATCACATTCCGTACGAGCGCTTGGACGCCGGCTGTGGAGTCCGGCTCCACATCCTGCAGCGTCTCGACTTCCGCGACCATGAATGGTCCTGTCTGTGTATAGCGCAGCAGCCGCACCCGCTCGACACCTTCCGTAAAGACAAACCGGCTCTGGTTGGGCATGCGCACCACTTTATGGACGGTGGCAAGGGTTCCAACCGCGTGCAGATCGGCAGGCTTGGGAGAATCCAGCCGGGGGTCGATTTGGGCTGTTACGACAATCGACCGCTCCTCGCCCAGCGACTCGATCAACTGGATGGAGCTCTCACGCCCAACCGTGAGTGGGAGAACAGCATGGGGGAACAAGACTGTGTCCCGCACGGGTAGCACGGGTATCAGGCGCACACCGGAGGTGCTTTTTCCGGAAGCATTCTTAGTGAGCGGTGAAATTGAAGGCTGGTCAGGCATTGAGTGTCCTCGTATCAACTTTCCTTCATTGGACGGCGCAGGGTTTGAAAAGTTTCAGAAATCTGCTCGCGGCAGCCTTCCCCTTGTTTGCTCATCGCCGGGATGGCATTCCAAGATACACCCGGAAATACGCTGCGAGACAAAACGAGGTTCCTCCTGCCTATGCATAACCACCTGATGCGACCTCCGCATACACCAAAGGTAGGGGGCGCTGCGAGGCGCGGCTCCCTGCCAGTTGGATGCAGAGTTGCTCGAATGGTTTATCGGCCAAAGCCGCGGGAAGGTGAGCAAGCGGGGGCGAAGAGACTTTATTCGCGGTTCAAGCCTTCCTGCTCAAGCTTGATTGCCGATTCGATCTGTTTCCACAACTCGTCTGGCGGTTCCACAATCGGGAACAATTGGCGTGCCGCCTCGGCGATGGTCTCAAGATCGGCAAGCAGGGCTCTGCATTGCGCGCAACTCTGGATGTGAGGGTGTGATGCGATTTTTTCGCCCGAGCCGATGAATTCCGGCAACTGAGCCTGGAATTGCGCGCAACTCAAGATGTTGGCGTCTTCAGTCATCGCTGCCCCTCCTGGCGGGGATAGATGCGCAAGGCATCGCGCAGTTTAAGCCGCGCTTTGTGCAACTGCGACTTGCTGTTGCCGATGGAGCAGTCGAGCAGGGATGCAATTTCGTTATGCTCGTAACCCTCGATGTCGTGAAGCACGAAGATCAGCCGATAGCCAGCCGGCAGATTGTCGATGGCGCGCTCCAGGGCCATGCGGTCGATGGAGCCGGCCAGGTTAAGATCGGGAGCACCGAAGCTGCGACCGGCGCGTTCTTCCTGTGCGGGCTCCATCGCTTCATCCAAAGAAATCACCGCCAAGCCTTTTTTGCGCAACTGCATCAGCACAACATTGATTGCCAGCCTGTGCAGCCAGGTGGAAAAGGCCGAGTCGCCGCGAAAGGTAGCGATCTTGCGGTACAACTGTAGAAAAGCCTCCTGGGTCAGGTCTTCAGCTTCCGCGGTATTGCCCACCATGCGCAGGCATAAAGAATAGATGCGTCTTTTATGCAAAGAGTAGAGTTGGGCAAAAGCCGAATGGTCGCCAGCTTGAGCACGGGCCAGCGCATCGGACTCGATTGTCTTGAGCAATGGGCCGTGGGCGACGGAGGCCGGCTGAAGATCGTCGGGCCGGACGGGGGATTCACCCGTCTGTGAGCGAGTATCCGTTTCCGGCGCTTGCGGAGCCGGATCGGGCAACTGCGCCGGGAACCTCGAATGGGGCATGGGCTTCCTCAATGGGCTCTGTCAACCATGTGCCGCGGCACTCGCCTGCTTTCCTCGTTAGTATAAGGGAAGGGATTCGGGAATCGCGGCCAGTGAACAATTCGCGTTTAGCACTGAGAAGCGGCCGCGCACAACTGAAATCGATTCCCTGTTTTTTCGGAGTGCGATGATCTTCAAGGCAGGACCGGCGGCGATTTGTTTTGGGATACCGCTTGCATGCGTTCTTGTCTTTGGGGCGGGCGGAGGAATGGAAAGCTGGAGCCAGGCGGCCGCTCTGGCAGGCAGCGGGTCCGCCATCGTTTCCGATCCCGCACCATTTTTGAGTAATCCGCTCCTTTCCGGCGCCGCAGACCCGGGCGCGACGGAGGCCTCTAAGGGCTTGAATGCCGATGCCCTGGCTCAGTGGGCAGGCTTGCCGGTGCGCCAGATTCTTTTTGAGGGGGTAGCCACAGACCGGCTTGCGCCGCTACCAGGGCATCTTGCACAGGCTGAGGGAGCGCCGCTGAGCCCGGAGGCCCTGAAGACGAGCCTGCGCCAACTGTTTGCGACCGGGCTGTTTGAAACGATCCAGATTGAGGGGACGCGCCAGCAGGATGGAGTTGTTCTCGTGTTCAAAGGCCAGCCGCGCACATTTATCGGAACGGTGACCGTGAACGGGGCCAAAGGCGACAGCATGAATACGCAGGTTGAGCGGGCAAGCCAGCTCGAGCCCGGCACCCGCTTTACGCAGGCCAAACTGGACCGGGCACTTGAGCAGATGCGGAACGCGCTGGCCGTCAACGGCTTCAACGAGCCGGAGATTGCACAAACGCTGACGCCTCACCTTGAAGAGCAACTGATAGACATTGCGTTTCAAGTGACCTCCGGCCCGCAGACGCGCGTTGGCACGGTGGAGTTGACGGGCGACTCGGGGATGACCAGCGAGGAATTTCGCAGGCACGCCCATTTGAGGACGGGCGCGCACGTGGACCACGACACAGCCAACCGCGCCCTGACGGGGGTTCTGAAGCACTATCAGAGCCAGGAGCGGCTGGAGGCCGAGATCAAGCTGGAATCCGAGCAGTACCAGACGGATACCAAGAGGACCAACTTTCACTTTTCCGCCAGCATGGGCCCCAAGGTGAAGGTGAAGGTAGAGGGCGTCAGCATGGGCCCGGAGCGCATCAAGCACGTGATTCCAATCTTTGAGGAAGGCACGGTGGACGACGACTTGCTGAACGAAGGCAATCGCCGGCTGCGGAACTACTATCAGCGGCTGGGCTTCTTCGACGTGAAGGTGGATCACGCAATTGCATCGTCGAGCGCCGAGAATGTGGAGATTCTCTACAAGGTTCTGCTGGGGCCGCGGCGGCGTATCGAGCGTGTTTCGGTGACGGGTAACCGCTACTTCAACTCCGCCACGCTGCTCGATCTTCTCAGCGTCCGATCCGCCAACGCTCTGGACCGCCATGGCGCTTATAGCCAGGCTCTGGTTTCAGCCGATATCGGTGCGGTGCAAGGGGTCTATCAGAATAACGGCTTCTCGAAAGTGAAGGTGACTGCCGAGACAAGCACGCCAGAAACCAGTGCCGCGGACATGAGCGCGACAGCAAGCCATGTGCCGGAAACGAGCACTGCGGCCCGAACCGCGCCATTGGCCGTTGTCTACCGCATCGAGGAAGGCGAACAACTTCGGGTAGGCACGGTGAAGCTCGAAGGGAACGAACAGATAGACGCAAAAGAGCTAACCTCGTTGCTGAACACGGCAGGGGGACAACTGCTTTCTCCGCAGAACCTGGCCGGAGACCGCGATGCGCTGCTTACCAGCTATCTGAGCCGCGGCTTCCGCAAGGTGCAGGTGGATGTGGCGCAGGAGGCTGAATCCGCGGATCCGAGCAAGGTCGATGTGGTCTTTCATATCACGGAGGGACAACAGACGTTTATCCGCGATGTGTTGCTCACCGGGCTGCATTTCACGCGTCCAGCAACGGTGGCGCGGGCCATCACCCTGCACGCCGGCGACCCGCTGAACGAGACGGCGCTGATGGACACGCAACGCAACCTCTACGAATTCGCGCTCTTCAATGAGGTGGATACGGCGGTCGAGAATCCGACCGGCGGCGCGGCATACAAGACCGTTCTGCTACAGGCCGTGGAGGCCAGGCGCTGGGCACTCACGTACGGCGGCGGCTTTGAGGCGCAGACCGGCACGCCGCACTATAACTGCGGACTGGTCATTCTGAGCGGCGCAAAGTGTACTACGCAGGGCAAGACGGGAGTCAGCCCCCGTGTGCTATTCGACATTACCCGCAATAACTTGTTTGGCCGGGAACAGTCGGCCTCGTTGCAGGCCACTTATGGATTGCTGGAACAGAAAGTGGACCTGCTATTCCAGATTCCTCACTTTGAAGGCAATCGAAACTTCAGCCTGGCTCTCTCAGGCGGCTATGCCAACAGCCTGGATGTGACGACCTACGTGGCTTCAAAGCTGGAAGGGGGCGTGCGCTGGACCGAGCATTTCAACACGCCGGGTTCATTCCTCTCAAAAGCCAACACACTGATCTACGAGCTGGATTTTCGGCGCGTGAAGGTGCAGGCAGACAGCCTGCAGGTGGCGCCTGGAGAGATCGCGGAGTTGTCCACGGCGGCGCGCGTGGCGGGTCCGGCGCTGACCTGGATTCGCGACACCCGCGACTCGCCGCTGGATGCGCATCGAGGCACGTACACGAGCTTTCAGGAATTTCTCTCGGGCAAGGCCTTTGGCGCCCAGGCCGAGTTCAACCGGCTGGATGTTTCCAACTCCAGCTACTACAGCTTTGACAAAGGCCGGTACGTTCTGGCCCGCAACACGCGTTATGGCCAAGAACGGGCCTTTGGCACTCCGCAGGAAGAGCTGATCCCGCTTCCTGAGCGGCTTTATGCCGGGGGAGCCACCTCGCTGCGCGGCTTCTCGATCAATGCCGCCGGGCCGCGCGATCCTGAGACCGGCTTCCCCATCGGGGGCGCAGGCGCGCTGATGAACAGCACTGAGCTACGACTTCCGCCACCCACGCTTCCCTGGCTGGGCAATACGCTCAGTTTCGTACTCTTCCATGACATGGGGAACGTCTTTGGCAAAGCGTCGGATGCCTGGCCCAGTGCTTTGCGGGTTCACCAACCTGATCGCGATACCTGCAAGATCACAGCCTCACCCTCTGACCCCACAAGCTACCTTCCAAGCGGGCCCATAACCTCAACCGGTCAACAGGGGGCGTGCAGCTTCAAATACTTCTCCCATGCACCTGGGCTAGGTTTGCGCTACCACACCCCGGTAGGGCCTATCCGGCTGGACTTCAGCTATAACCTGAATCCGCCTATCTTTCCGGTGAATTACGACTATTCCAATTCTTCAGCCCCGCCGCACGTAGGCGACGCCGTCCACTTCAATTTCTTCTTTAGCCTGGGGCAGACCTTCTAATGAGCTACCGGCCCTCAATACGCTTGCGGATGACGACCGGCTTGGCCTGGCTGCTCGTTATCTATTCCCTGGCTGGCTCAACGCCAGCCAAGGCACAAACGGCGCAACCGGCGGGCGCCGTGGTTCTCGACCGTGTGGTTGCGGTGGTGAACAACCATGCCATCCTGGACAGCGACCTGGACGATGAGATTCGTCTTTCTGCACTTGACCCCGGCCGAGGCGGACTCGCCGTTCTTACCCGCAAAACAGCTCTCGAGCAGTTGATTGGCCGCGCGCTGATTCAGGATCAGATTCGCCAGGAAGACGCGCAGGCCGCAGATCCTTCCCAGGCCGAGGTCGATGGCCGCCTGGCGCAGATACGCAAAGAATTGCCCGCTTGCGTTCACGAGAACTGCGCCTCGGAGGCGGGATGGGCGGCATTCCTGGCCGCGCATGGCCTGACGGCCGAGCGCGTCCAGAGTTATATGCGCTACCGCGTGGAGATTCTGCGCTTCATCGAACAGCGCTTCCGCCAAGGCATTCGCATCTCTCAGCAGGAGATTGAGACGTATTATCGCGAGACGCTGGTGCCTCAGTACGCAAAAGGCGAAGCGATTCCAGCGCTGGACCAAGTCTCGCCGCGCATTGAGGAAATCCTGCTGCAACAGAAGGTGAATGTTCTCTTTGACGGCTGGCTCACGAACCTGCGCAAACAGGGCGAGGTGGAAGTTCTCGATCCGGCCCTGGAAACGCCTGAAGCCCAGACCGGGGTGCAGGGCGATGGAGCGGCTCCGAGGGGGAGTTCAGCGCCTGCAGCGTTGCCGGGGCCGAAGAGCGATGCACCGGCCGGCCAGGGAAAGGGAAGCCGATGAGCGAGCGCGCATCCAAGCCAACCACTCCCGCTGAGCCGGCGACTGTGAGAAAGCGGAGCCGCTTGCGGCGTTTCTTTCTTCGTCATCTACCTCTCAGCATGGTGTGCGGGGCGGTTCTGCTGGCCCTTGCCGCCGTGTGCCTCTACTTTTGGGCAAGTTCAGCAGAGTTTGAAGGGCTGGTGCGCAAGCGGCTGGTGGCTTATCTCGAACAGTCAACCGGCGGCCGCGTTGAGATCGCCTCCTTCCACTGGCATCTGCTCGATCTTGAGGCCGAGGCGGGCGGATTGGTTATCCACGGGCGCGAAGCTCAAGGCGAAGCTCCCTACGCCCAGGCCGAAGGTCTGCGGGCGCGCGTCAGCGTGCTGGGCTTGTGGAGCCCGCGGGTTCTGCTGAACGATCTGGAAGTTTCTCGCCCTGCATTTCACTTGATCGTCTATCCCGACGGCTCGACCAACCAGCCCCAGCCCCGCAGGCCCAGCAAGCCGGGCAAATTCGCGCTCGATGCGTTTTTTGACTTGCAGGCAGGCCATGTTTCAGTGCAGCAAGGCATTCTCCACTACGACAACCGCGTTGCCGCCTTCGACTTCCAGAACCGATTCATCCCGCTCGACTTCGAAGCCAACGATGTTTCGCTTCTGCTGATCTACATGCCTGGTGACGGCCTCAATCCCGAGAGTTACCGGGTCGAAGCCGGAGCTGCCGATCTGAACCTGGCGCGAGGCAGAGCGCAGCCTGTGCAAGGGCGCTTTCAGGCCACGCTTGACCTGACGCGTCATTCGGCCCATCTACGCTCGCTGCGCATTACCTCGACGGCCCATTCGGAGAAAGATCATGCTTTGGAGGTTACTGGCGCGCTGGACGATTTTGCCCACCCGCACTGGCAAGCCAAGGCCACGGGCGTTCTTGATATGAGGCTCCTGAACCCGGTCTTCGGCTATCCTTTTGCCCCGGAAGGCCGCTCGCATCTGGACCTGACCGGCGAAGGCGGGTCAGGGGAGTTTCGCACGGATGGCGGCATTCATATTGACAGCGGCTCCTACATCGGAACCGGCGTGGTGGCGACCGGTCTGCGGGTTGACTTGCATATCCATGCCGACCCCAAGCAGTTGCTGATTACCTCGATCGTTGCGCATCTTCGTCAGGGCGGGGAAATGGAAGGCGAGATTGCGCTTTCGCCATGGCTGCCTCCTCTGCCAGGAGCAGCTACCTTGGAGCTGGCGAGCACAAGCCCTGGCAAGGCGCGAGGTGCGAGAAAGCAAGCGGCGGTCCCACCCGCTCCGGCGAAGAACCTTCCAGTCGTGATTCCTATGAACGGCAAGGTGACGGCCCGGTGCAAAAACGTTGCTCTCGACGCTATTCTCGATATGGTGAGCCAGCGGCCCTTCCAGCGCCTTGGACTCGACACCCGCATCAACGGACCGATCACCGCCGTATGGTCGAACGGCGACGTCAATACGCTTACGGTCGGCGGCTCGTTTCGCTTGGACGCTCCGGCACAGGCCGTGCAGGGAGAAACAGCCGCCAGCGGCTCATTGGATGCAACCTATGCGCAGCGCGACGGCAGCGTGAATCTGCGCAGATTCGAACTACAGACGCCCGCCAGCGAATTGGAAGTCCACGGCCATCTCGGTGCTTACCCGCTGACAAGTACCTCAGGGTTCGCTATTTCCTTCCAATCCAGCAACCTTGCGGAATTCGATACCGTACTTCGCGACCTGGGATTGAATCGCTACGGGAAGCGCGGCGTAGCGGCGCTGCCGGTGAATCTGAAGGGACAGGGCGACTTTCACGGAACGTGGACGGGCTCTCTGGTGCATCCGCACATAGCCGGGAGCGTGCAAGCAACGCAACTCTCCATCGAAATGGTCCCGGCCGCGCCGATCCAAAACAGTAAAACCGCGCAATTGCAAGCCGCCCAGCCCGGATTCATCGCATGGGATACGGTGGAAGCGACGGGAAGCTATGCGGCTGAGCGAATCGAAATCTCCCATGGCCTGCTGCGCCGGGGAAAGTCAGAAATTGCTCTCGACGGAACGCTTGACGCCGCCCCGGCTCGCGTGCCGTCCTTCGATGCCAACTCTGTGCTTCACTTGCACCTGCGCGCCGCACAGGTTGGCGTTGATGAGCTGACGCCGTTCACCGGATCGAAGCTGCCTGTGACCGGCACGGTGGATGCTCAGGTGCAGGCCGATGGGCCCATCCACGCGCTGGGAGGCTCCGGATGGGTTGACTTGAACGGCGGAAGTATCTACGGCGAGCCGCTCACACGTGTTCACGCGCAGGGGACAATGACCCGCGATCTGATCAAGCTGTCGTCTTTGACGGTCAGCGCGCCGGCCGGCAATGGGTCAGCCGAGGGCAGCTATGACCTGAAATCCGGCAGCTTCACGGTGGATGGCAAAGGCGCTGGCATTGACGTAGCGAAAATCGAGGCTCTGCGCCGCCAGGGAATCGATCTCACCGGAAAGCTGGGCTTCACGGTCGCTGGCTCAGGCACGCTGGACGACCCTCGCCTTGAGGCCCACGCCACGCTGAGCCCGCTGGCGCTGGCTGGAGAGCCCCTTGGCGGCCTGGAGTTTGTGGCGCACACCGCAAACCACTCCGTGACCTACAACGCTACGTCGAGGCTGGAGGGCGCGGAGGTGAACCTGCACGGCCAGACCGCTCTCAACGATGACAATGCAACCGAGGCGGAGATGGTTTTCTCGCGCTTCAACATTGGCGCATTACTGAAAATGGCTCATGTAACGGGTCTCAACGGCGAGTCATCCCTGGCCGGCACAGTGACCATCGAGGGCCCGTTGGCGCACCCCGAGCAGCTTCGCGGCGAAGCCCGCCTGGATGAGTTGGCGGTCACGGTCGCAGGCGTCCATCTGGTGAGCCAGGGAGGCGTTCATGCCACGCTGGCCAATGCACGGATCAGTCTCGATCCCGTTCACGTAACTGGCGAGGAGACCGACCTGAACGCGCAGGGAAGCCTGGAACTGAAGGGCAAGCAGCAACTGGACTTTGCCGCCCACGGCTCCATCAACCTTAAGCTCGCCGAGACGCTCGATCCCGACCTGACGGCGAGCGGAACCACGACCTTCCGGGTGGAAGCTCACGGCCCTTTGAAGAATCCAGGGCTACAGGGACAGATCGACTTCCAGAACGGGTCTCTCTCGCTGGAAGATATTCCAAACGGGCTTAGCCAGTTGCATGGGACTCTCGAATTCAACCGGAACCGGCTGGAGGTGAAGTCGCTGACGGCGATGAGCGGAGGCGGCCTGCTGAGCGTAGCCGGGTTCTTGGCCTACGAAAACGGCCTCTACGCTGACTTATCGGTTACCGGCAAGGGCATTCGGATTCGCTATCCGCCGGGCGTGAGCTCGCTGGCCGACGCCACTTTGCGCCTGCAAGGCTCACAGAACAACCTGCTGCTTGGCGGCGATGTGCTGATCACCCGATTCTCGGTCAGCCCGGACCTGGATGTTGCGGCTTTGACCGCGCAGGCCAATGCGGTGCAGACGATTGCGCCGCCCGATGCGCCTTCCAACCACATCCGGCTCGATGTGCATGTGGCGTCGTCTCCGCAGCTGAATTTTCAAAATGCCTATGCCAAGCTGGCCGGCAATGTAGACCTGCGCCTGCGCGGCACTGTGGCCTCGCCCTCGCTGCTGGGAAGGGTTTCCATCACGGAGGGCAGCGCTACCCTTGCCGGAACACGGTACGAACTGCAACGAGGGGACATCTTCTTTACCAACCCGGTGCGCATTGAGCCCTCCATCGACCTCAACGCCACAGCCCGTGTTGAAGACTACGACATCACCCTCGGCCTGCACGGCACCTTGCAAAACCCGGCTGTCACCTGGCGCAGCGATCCACCGCTGCCCGAGGCCGACGTGGTGGCGTTGCTGGCTCTGGGGCGCACAGGAAGCCAACAGAGGCTCTATACGCAACAGCAGGAGCAGTCTTTGGCCAATCCCACCACGGATGCCTTGCTCGGCGGCGCCCTGAATGCCACGGTCAGCAGCCGTGTGCAAAAACTCTTCGGCGCCGGCTCGGTAAAAGTTGACCCGAACTACCTTGGCGCTCTGGGCAACTCCACATCGCGGATCATCGTCGAGGAGCAGTTGGGGCGCAACCTCACGCTCACCTACGCCACGAACGTCAACACCACCGGCCAGCAGTTGATCCAGGCGGAACTGGCGATCAACCGCCATGTCTCGCTGCTGGTGGCGCGCGATGAGTCAGGCGTCTTCTCGATGGTGCTGAAAGCCACACGGCGCTACCGCTAGTGTTTGTGCAGGCTTGGAGAATGAAGTAGGCTTCTCGACTGCATATACTGGCAAGTGGGTGCCCCATCCTTCGTTTCTTTCCAAAGAGGGTGGGTTCCCACCGATCTCGACCATCGGATCGGGAGTACAATCCTCTCGTCATGCCGAAGCTTGTCCGTGATCAACAGTGCGGATGTTTTCACTTTCAGACCTTCAGTTGTTATCTCAGGCAAGCGCTGTTGACGCTGGAGGGAGCCTACGGCGTCTTCGAGCGGGAGCTTGAGAAGGTGCGTATGCGGTATGACTTCGTGGTGGCCGGATATGTGTTAATGCCGGAACACGTTCATCTGCTTGTCGGGGAGCCGGGCCGGTCGTCGTGGTCGGTTGTGCTCCAGGTGCTGAAGCAGCAGACATCGCGCCAGCTGAAAGGGGGGCGGCGAGGTACAGTTCTGGCAGTGGCGGTATTGCGATTTCAACGTGCATAACGAAGAGAAGCGTGTGGAGAAACTTCGCTACATGCATCGAAACCCCGTCAAACGCGGATTGGTTGAGAGGCCGGAGCAGTGGCCGTGGTCCAGCTTCCGGCACTACGCGATAGGTGAACTTGGCGCAGTGGAGATCGAATCGGAGTGGACAGGGCGACGGCGGGAGGCGGAGGCGGGCCGACGGTTGTGCACCCTACCCTTCGCCAGAGGAGAGGCGAAGGATGGGGCACCCACTTTTGAAGAGGGTTAATAATCAAAGAGACTTAGGCCGTATCGACATATAGTTGCAGGTGAAGCCATGTGCAAGCGAGTGCGACGAGGGCGTTGAAGCATTTTTTTGATTTTTCGTATCGCATGGCGAATCTGCGGAAGCACTTGAGTTTACTGAAGCAACGTTCGATGCGATTGCGTTGTTTGTAGAGATGTTTGTCGTACTCGCGTTGTACCTTGCGGTTTCGTTTGGGCGGGATTACGGCTTTGGCTCCGCTGGCTTCAACGTACTCAACGATGGCGTCGGCATCGTAGCCCTTGTCGGCCAGCACGGCCTCAGCCTTGTG
>Ga0302319_10009780_pt1 | contig 18374 bp, 13 predicted proteins | sample Bog_T0_2_FD_203319 | JGI IMG/M metagenome (GOLD analysis project Ga0302319, IMG submission 203319) | Peat permafrost microbial communities from Stordalen Mire near Abisko, Sweden - Bog_T0_2 | ecosystem: Environmental > Terrestrial > Soil > Wetlands > Peat | place: Sweden: Abisko, Stordalen Mire...
TGTCGCCCCTCGCCGCGATGGCTCAGATCCGCAGAAAGGAGGCCAAACGTCTCCGGGCGTTGTTCGTTCTGCCATGGGGCCGGGCACGATTGAGTATTCGCCGCAAGGCGGACCCCTCAGCGTGCGAACGCAGCTTCGGCCCTGGCTTGCCGGCTTCACTATGGTCAGAGCGAGAACGGGGACCACCGGCGACTCAAAATGGACAGTAAGCTTGAAGCGTTCGGAGAGTAGGGACTGCATCATGAGGCGCATCTGATCCCTGGTAGGATTGCCCTCCGCGCGCGCTTCAATCTCGAAAAAGTCGGTATCGAACCATTTGGGCAGTCGCGTGAGCAGAGCACGTTTCTGCTGCATGCTTGCCGTGAGTTTATCGGCGAAGGAGATATATGTCCACAAGGTAAAAGATACGGACAAGCGGCCCCCGCAGGTTTTCCGTTGGCATTGTCGCGGCGAACAATCCAGGAAGGTCCGTGCCACTCTCGTCAGGATCATCCCATTCCATAGGGGCTCCCGGCGCCGCTGAGAACTTCGGGCGTCCACCTCAAGCGAATGTCAAAGTGGCTCTTGAGGTTTGTATGGTCGAGCGTCGGGTGTCATCCGATCGGCCGACGGCGTCATTTTCGATCTTCCCCTGGTGGTCATCAACAGATAGACAGAGGATTCCCGCGTCTCGCGGTGCAGCTTTTAAAAAAACCGATCTTCCAGAAGCGACTGCATCATACGGCACAGCTGAATGTAGCTATGTTCTTTCCGACCAGAATTCGGGATCATTTGATCAACGCCCCGCAAACAGAAAATGTCCAAACTCCAGAGGCGGATTGGTAAACCGGGCCCGCAAACCCATGCCCGAAGGTTCTAGAATCGGTTGAGGTCCATTGATGCTTTCGCGCACAGCCCTACTTGCTTTCGTTCTCTCTTCGGCATTAACCGCTCAGCCAACCGAAAAACTTCTGAAAGGCCTCCAATACCGCCTCGTCGGGCCGTTTCGCGGAGGCCGCGTACTGGCCGTCACCGGCGTTCCCGGAGAGCCGAACACATGGTATTTCGGAGGCGCGTCGAGTGGCGTCTGGAAAACCATCGACGGCGGCGCCACCTGGAAACCCCTCTTCGACAAACAGGATACGGCTTCCATCGGCGCCATCGCCGTTGCCCCCTCCGACACCAACACCATCTACGTCGGCAGCGGCGAGGCTTGTCTGCGCGGCAATATCTCCTACGGCAACGGCGTCTACAAATCCACCGATGCCGGCAAGACCTGGAAGAACATCGGCCTGCCCGATTCGCAGCATATCGGACGCGTCATAGTCCATCCCCGCGATGCCAACACAGTGCTGGTCGCGGCCATGGGCCATGCGTTCGGCCCCAATGCCGAGCGCGGCGTCTTCCGCACCAGCGACGGCGGAAAGGCCTGGTCGAAGGTCCTTTACCTCGACGAAAAGACCGGCGCCATCGATGTCGAGTTCGATCCCAATAATCCCAACATCGTGTTTGCCTCGCTCTATCAGGCGCTCCGCCAGCCCTGGGCCTTCGACAGCGGCGGCCCGGGCAGCGGCTTATACCGGTCCAACGACGGCGGCGTCACATGGACAAAGGTCCAGGGCAACGGCCTGCCCGAAGGTCTGCTGGGCCGCATCACCATCTCGGTTTCTCCAGCCGATTCCAGCCGCGTCTATGCCATGATCGAGGCCGAAAAAGGCGGCCTCTACCGCTCCGACGATGGCGGCGAAAAGTGGGCGCTGATCAACGACGATCAGAAGTATCGCCAGCGCGCCTGGTATTTCAGCCACATCTTCGCCGATCCCAAAAACGCCGATGCCGTTTACGTCCTCAACACCGGCATGTTCAAATCGACCGATGCAGGCAAGAGCTTCACCCTGCTGCCCGCGCCGCACGGCGATCATCATGGCCTGTGGATCGATCCCGCGGACCCCCGCCGCATGATCAACGGCGACGATGGCGGCGCCACCATCAGCATCGATGGCGGCCAGACCTGGAGCACCCAATACAATCAGCCCACCGCGCAGTTCTATCACGTCGCCACAGACAATCGCTTCCCTTATTACATCTACGGCGCCCAGCAGGACAATTCTTCGGCCGCCATCGCGAGCTGGAGCGATATGGGCGCCATCTCCCTGCGCAACTGGTATGAAGTGGCAGGTGGCGAGAGTGCCTACCTGGCACCCGATCCGCGCAATAACGACATTCTCTATGCAGCCGGCCAGGGCGTAACCCGCTTCGATAAACACAGCGAACAGGCTTTCGATATTTCTCCCATGCCGGTTGACACATCGGGGCACGGCGTCGGCGATTTCCCTCATCGCTTCCAGTGGACCGAGCCGATTCTGTTTTCTCCGCACGACCCGGGCGTGATTTATACCGCCGGCGAAGTGGTCTTCAAATCCACCGATCAGGGGAAAAGCTGGACCGTAATCAGTCCCGACCTCACCCGCAATGACAAGACCAAACAACAGGCGTCAGGCGGACCTATCACGAAGGACAACACCAGTGTCGAGTATTACGATACCGTGTTTACCCTCGCGGAATCGCCTGTGGAGAAGGGCTTGTTGTGGGCGGGCAGCGACGATGGGCTGATCCACATCACGCGTAATGGCAGCACGAGCTGGCAAAATGTAACCCCGGCTGGTCTGCCCGAGTGGAGCATGATCAGTCTCATCGAGGCTTCGCCCCACGATGCAGGCACGGCTTATGCTGCGGTCGATCGGCACAAGCTCGACGATTTCAAGCCCTATATTTACAAGACCACCGACTTCGGCAAAAGCTGGACTGTGACCACCGAAGGAATTCCCACGGGCGCCTATATGCATGCCGTTCGAGAAGACACGGTGCGCAAAGGTTTACTCTACGCGGGCACCGAGGCCGGTATATTTGTTTCCTTCGACGCGGGCGCGCACTGGCAGACCTTGCAGCTGAATCTGCCGGTGGTTCCGGTACACGATCTGACGATCAAAAACGACGACCTGGTGGTGGCTACACATGGACGTTCCTTCTGGGTGCTGGACGACGTAGGCCCGCTCCGCCAGTGGACCGCGCAGATCAGCGACTCTGACCCGGTTCTCTTCCGCCCGCGGCCCGCGTATCGAACGCGCTTTCCCGATTCCGTGGACAAGCGCCAGCCGGTAGGCGAAAATCCCCCGGCGGGAGCGATCCTCTATTACTCCCTCAAAGCCGCAACAAAGGACGAAATCAAGCTTGAGATTCTGGACGCCGGCGACAACGTTGTAAAGGTTTTCTCCAGCGTGAAGAAGGCTGAGGTCGAAGGGCCGTCCGAGTGGCCCGACGTGCAAAGGACGAATGAAATTCTGCCCGCGGAAGCCGGCCTGAACCGTTTCGCATGGAACCTGCATTACACGGACCCGGTGACGATTCCGGGGTCGTTCTACCAGACCGACATCGCGCCGAAGGGACCGTTCGCGCTGCCGGGTACGTACAAGGTGAGACTGACCGTAGCAGGCAAGACTCAAACGGTTCCGCTCGAGCTCAAGGTGGACCCGCGCAGCACAGTGTCTCGTGACGACCTGCAGAAGCAGTTCGATCTCTCGCAGAAGATCGGCAGCCGGCTGACATCGGAGCATAAGGCGGTGAACCAGCTGCGTTCCCTGCGGACGCAGTTGCAGGCGATGAACAAAAAGTACGCGGGCATTGCCGAATGGGATCCGGTACGGCCCGCGGCCGAAGAGCTGATAAAAAAGCTGACCTCGATTGAGGAGCAAATCGTCCAGACGAAAGTAAAAAGCACCGAAGGCCTGCTGAACTTCCCCACCATGCCGGACGAACAGTTGATCACCCTGAGCTGGATAGTAGATGGCGACGCGGCGCCCACCCGCGCGCAGGCGGAAACCTTCGAGATGCTCAGCAAGAAGATCGAAGTACAGCTCTCGAAGTGGGATGGAGTGCTGAGCCAGGATCTGCCCAATCTCAACCGCCTGGCCGAGAAACAGAAAATCCCATTGCTGGATACCAGGGGCCAGTAAGTAAAAGACGACAGGCGGAACCGCCTGTCCTACCTTTCTATTTCTGCTCGGCCGGCGTAGCAGTCGCCGGGCCCATCCCGACGATATAGATGACGCACTCCTGATCCTTCGCCCCGTCATAGTGAATCTGCTTGCCGAAGTGATGCACATACGTGCCGGTGGGCACGGGATAGGTGCTGGCGGGATCGTAGTGCGGCCCCCAGCCCAGCCACCAGGTGCCCGAAACGACATAGATATACCGGTCGTTCGGATGAAAGTGCGGGCGGCTCATCCGGTGCGGTCCCCATTTGGTGAGCACGCCGTACATGCCCGGTTTATTGGGATCGCCGAACAGGACGATATTCTCCGCGCCCTCCCCGTTCGCTCCCTTGAACTGAAGATCCTTGGGGAGCCGAAACTCCATAACCTTCGGATCGGGATCGTCCGCGTTTACCGGCCTGAGTTGAAGGCACAATCCGAGCGCGGCGATGAGAGGAAGATGTCGAAGCAGTCCTTGAGCCATATCGGCCCACATGTTATCAAAGCGCGGGCGGGTTCGTCAGGCCGGTGACGGACGCGATCCGGCCGTCGGGGTTCATGAGAAAGACGTTGGTTCCGGATATGGGGCCGGCAGTCCAATCGGCCAGCACGGTTCCCTGGCAGTGGCGGATGTCTCCCTTGCGCGTCAGCACAACTCCGGGCATGAAGCGCTGGGCGGCGGCAATGTGGGCGGAGACGTCTTCAGGGCTGTCGAGAAGGCTGTAGCGATCTCGGAATTCGATGTTCGGCACGGCGATTTGGGCAAGGACGGCGTCGCGTTCTTTGGCGTCGCTGATTTGCCAGACGGCAAACCACGCGTCTATTGCAGCTTGCGCGCCGGCGCAGGCTTCGTTGGCGGTGACGTTGCCAAACAGGGAAAGCTGGAAGCGCCAGCCCTGGATGTGAAGGTCGCGCTGAGTGGAATCGGCGAATTCGTGTTGCAGACGGAGACGCGTACCCGCTGAATCGGGCTGCAGCGTGATGGTGACCTTCGAGGCTTCTCCGTAGGTGAAGACAACCCGGCTAAGAGGGTCCACAGCGATCATTTCTCCGTGGACTTCCACTCCGTTGGGATGGCGGATGTAGACTTTGCCTCCAGGCGTGGCGTCAATGGTGGAGCCGGGGCCCCACCAGGTGGCCCAGCGGGCGCTGTCGGTGAAAAAGTGGTAGACGATTTCGGGCGTGGCTCGGATTATGACAGTGCGTTCGAGGGCGTAAGGCAATTCAGGCATGTTCGTCCTTATGGCGGTTGGGTTTGGGGCCGCGGCGGGATTGTTCGAGTTCGGCGGCGAGTTTTAATTTCCCCAGCGCATCGTCCCACATCGATTCGAGGAGTTGCGCGGCGGGTCCGAGCGATTCGCGATTGGCCCGGTAGAAGCGGTTGCGGTTTTGCGCGCGGGTTTCGAGGAGCCCGGCGTTCAGAAGAAACCGGAGCTGCTGAGAAACGGCGCCGAACGTGACGTCCGGCATGGCGCGGTGGATGTCGCCGGCGGAGAGCTCTTCGCGCCAGACCAGGCGAAGAATTTCGCGACGCCGGGGCGAGTTGATGGCGTCGAGAATGCCGGGGTGGTCCACATATTTTAGTTTAAACTAAAATATATGAAAACTCAATGGGGCAGGCTGGTCGCAGCCTTTTTATTGGCCTGCTTGCCCTGAATCGTGAATCCGAAACTCACCTGCTGGTCCACCAGGCTGAACAGAGGCGGCAAAGATCCGTATTGATACTTAGCATTCAGAGACAGGTATTTGAAGCTCCAGGGAGAGGCGTTTATATCGACTTCGATCCAGTTACGGGCTCTGGTGGTCAGGTCTACAAGGGTAGTTCCATGAACGGTCCTGACCCTGGGTTCGTCGGCCGCCGGCAGGCGCATCCGGTAGGAACCGGTGATCGAAAAAACGTTCGCGTCCTTGTCCTTTGTGTTGACTACTGAAAATACCGCATCGGAGCCAAGAAGTCCGCGAAAGATCCCCGAATAATGGGAAAGATCTGCGGCGGTTCCCATGATGGACGCGGGTTTGTCGAGATTCCGGCCGCCTTCCAGTCCTGCCAGCGGATACAGTACAAAGTAGGCCGAATCGCTCAGACGCTTGCGTTGCAGAACAAAGGTCGTGTTGAAGCCGCCGATGATGTTGGCCGAGGGATCGCTGCGTGAGAATTCGCCGCCCAAAGGATTGATTTGCGTGATGAGTCCATACAGAAGTCCTCCGCCTGAGACTGGATCGAGGCGCCAGAAACTAACAGCTGCGGAGATCGAATTGGGATCCAGACGGGTTCTGTTGTTGGGTGGCGCGGCGGCCTGGTTGATGGCGACGGCTGACGTGAATCCGGGCAGGCCCAGCACGCCCCATTGTTTGGTCGCATAAAAGCTGGCTTGTTCGACCAGCGTGTAGATCGGTTTGGTATTGCCGCCGGCGAGAAATGTGCCGCTCAAAGAGTAATCGGGCGTATCGCCGCTGCCTATAGGCGCAAAGTACCCGGTTTTGGCCGGCGCCGCGGACTTTCCCGGCGCCGGGTTCGATGAGACGGACTTGATGGGAGTAGTGAACGACGCCAATACCGGCAGAGCGGCCATTCCTGCCGGCGGCTGGAACAGAACGGTCCAGAGATGGTCTCGCCCATCGCCTTCAGGCAGCCCCGTTCCCGTCAGATGCAGGAGCAGGTGCTGTGTGCCGGAAAGCTCGATGTTCGAGAGGCATGGCTTACGAACCACCCCTGTCGGCTGTCGGTCGTCGCACAGCGATACCGGCGGGTCGGTTGGCTTTGTCTGCATCAGGATTCGCCAGTTGGCCGGATCCTGGTAAGCCGCAAGGTCGGATGCCGAAGGCTCAGGTCCGGTGGTCGAGAGATCGAGGACGATGGGAATCACACCGGGCGATGGGTGCAGCGTTGTGCCGAGCTGGAAAGCATCGGCGGCGAGCGCGGCCCGATTCAGGGCGAACAGCAGAGATACTGCTGCGAACAACCGGGCCCCGAGTGTCTTACTGGACATTTTCAGCCAGTGAATCCGCGGCCTTCTGCACTGTGGTGGCAGGGGAAGAGGCGATATCGGAATCCGCAATCTGCCAGGGATTGAGTTTTTGTTTGACCGCGACGACGAAAAGCGCAGATTCCCGGCTGCCCACCACTCCGAGATCGAAGAGCGTGACTGCGGCCGGGTCGCTCGAGGCGGTGAACCGGCGTGGATCGGGCGTAGATTTTACGACAATATCCTGCAGAACCTGGGGGGTCAGAGGTTGTTTCACCTGCTTTGCGAGCGCCATATTTGAACTCCTTCGATTTGAGCGTTTTCGAGCTTTCATCTACTATAGCGGCGCGCAGGGGCAAATCGGGACACAGGAGATTTCAGCATTTGAAGTCCTGGAAAGTCGAATGGCGGTCGGAACCATGTTCGAGGGCGATGTCTCGGCGTTCGTAATCGATGTGGAGCGCGGAGACTATCGTGATGGCGTTCGAAACCATCATGCGAACAGTGAACGGCTTCGTCGGTTCCGATTGTGCTCCGGGGAAGAGTTCTGAGAGAAGCAGGTGGCGGCAGGCGAGCGGGGGAAAGTCTTCAAGACGTTTTTCTCCGGCGAGGCCGGCCGGTCCGAAGAGCTGGATCGTTGGCGTGCCGGTGTTGTCCTCTTCGAACTCGATGTTCATGATGGCGAGGAGGCAGTCGCGCTTGCCTTTGATGAGATGGGCTCCGGAGACGATGTAGTCGCTGGCGAGGGCGCCTCTTGTCTCGGCCTGACGGTAGGATTTCGCTACGGCCCCTCCGGGACGGAAGTGGGTGAAGGCGACGCGTCCCCAGTTGACGGCCCGGACTTCGATTTTGTTGAGAGAGTGCGACGTCTTCGGGATGCAGGCGGCTCCGAAGCCTCCGGCGAAACCGTCGGGCAGCGGAAGTGTCGCCGTATCGATCCTGCAGCTTTGAAATTCGGAAAGGCGCACCGCTCCGTCCACGGCCAGGGCTGAGGGGGCGATGCGGTCGGCGGCTTTGTCGTCGCGATTGGAGACCCAGGCGATTTGTCCCTGGTCGGTGGTGACGAAGGGGAGCATCCAGAGCGCTTCTTCGGACCAGCGGCTGGCGCTCAGGTACATCCGGGATTCGAGCCGGAGTTCCCCGACCTGGAGGCCCTTGAACAGCATCGGCGTATAGACCATGGCCTGCGCTGGGAAGGATCGATTGGGACCGTAGGGCGTTGTACGGGCCGGTTTGACCGGCGTATCCGCCTGGAAGTGGAGCGGGTGTTCGGCAGTGAAAGAGTTGCCGGTGCGGCCTTTCATCATGACGTACGCGAAGGGGACGCGTGGGCTGTCGTTGCGAATCACCAGCGTGCCGCCGTCGCGCAGCGCGGGTGTCGCGAGAGGCGTGAGCGCGAGCGCTTCGGCAGGATTGGCGACGGGTTTGAGATCGGCCAGGTTGAAGAGCAGAGTCTGGTGCGGGTTGAGCTCGTAATTACGTTGAGCGATCGTCTTGCCCAAGCGGTCAACCACGCGGAGGGTTCCGTTAGAAAGATCGTCACCAGGGTTGAAGAGCGAGAACGCGGCGTGGTATTCCGCAAGCGCGGGGAACGGCATCGAATAATTGAAGCGCCCGATCGCCTGCTGGGGCGCGGCGGGATGCGCGTGGATATTGTCGAAGTTGGTGGATAGGTCCCAGCGTACGAAGCCGGCGCTGAACAGGTCTCCCGCGCGAGGCATTTGATTGGGCGAAGGGGTGACGTGAATGGACGCGCCGCCGAAGAAGTTATCGCGTCCGCTGAGTTGGCCCATATCGAGCAGGGTGGGGCGCATGGCGGAGATTTCGATTTTGCCATGATGGTCGAGGGGGATTTCTTTGCCCGTGTTGTCGTAGAGCAGGATCTGATAGTCGGTGGCATTGCTGGACTGGCGGAAGCCATCGGCGCCTGGGAAGCAGGTCGCGGTGAAGAGAAGAGAGGTGGAAAGGGTTTGATCTTTAACGATGAGCGGAGCTGCGATGTCGAGCGTGCAGGGTTGAGCGGGGGCGGTGGTCGCGGCTTCAACGGACCGGGCCGCTGTGGTGAGCAGCGGCCCGGCGATGGAAGCAATGAAGGTACGTCGGTGAAGCATTACGTCAAATTAGAAGTTTACTCGCATCAGGAATTCGATGATGCGGCCGCCGGGATCGATGGTACCGGAGATATCGCGATAGGCCGAGGTGATCTGCCCGAAGCCGGTCGAATTATTCGACGCGGTGGGAAGGAAGTTGGTGATGTTGAGCGCGTCGAGGAAGTGCGCGCCGATCTGGAGATCGACATGTTCGCCGATCTTCGTATTCTTCTGAATGCTCAGATCGAGGTGCTTCTGCCAGGGAAGGTAGAAGTAACCATGCCAGCCGAGTTGCCCGGCGGGGGCGGCGCTGATGTAGGGAGCGTTGGGATCCACCTGAGCGGGTGTGAAACCGCCGAGATTGAACGCGGCCAGAGTATTGGTGATGATGTTGGTGTTGTTTGTGCTGTTGACGCCGGCGCTCGAGAGCGAGGTCGGCGGCGGCAGGTAGAACACAATAGGACCACTGGAACCCAGCAGGTTGGATTTGTAGACGCCCACTTCGCTTTGGAACTGCTGAGCGGTGATGTTATGCAGAATCACGCCGGTGTTGCTGGTGGTTGAGTCGAAAGTGCCGAGCCCCTGGAACGCCAGCGGGGTTCCCGACTGGATGCGCGATACACCGGAAATCTGCCAGCCTTCCATCAGCTTCTTGCCGATAAGGTTGTGAACGTTCCCGCCGAACTGGCGCCCAGGGCCGAACGGCAGTTCGTAGATGGCATTGAACTTGAAAGCGTTGCGGATGTCGAAGGGCTCGACCACCCTGTCGAGGGCGAAATTGCGGAGTGTGGTGGGTTGGCCGGAATCGGACGAACTGCTGGTGCCTCCGAGGGCCTCTGCCTTGGCGAACGAATAGCTGGCCTGGAAGGTGACGCCATGCGCCATGCGGCGCCGGACTTCAATCTGCAGCGCGTTGAAGTAAGACGAGCCGGAGTTGTCGAGGACATAGGAGCCGCCGCCGGCTACGGTGGGATTCACCTGGAAGAGGTTCGCCGGGTTGCCGGCGTTAACCAGGTTGGTCAGCATGGTCTGGTTCGTGGCGATGGCGTTGGCGGATGTACCTGCCTGGCCGAGCATCAGGTAAGTAGCGACTGTCGAGTTGGTGCTGTTGCCATAGGCCGTAGTGAGAAGCGGAACGGGAACGGTACCCGCGACGCTTGCCTGATAGCCCCAGTTGGTGACCCCGGTGTTCTGAGTGATGTTACCGCCACGGGCCAGCGTGAGGTTGTTCTGGGCTTCCTGGAACTGAGTCAGGAAACCGTTCGAGAAGATGTTGACTTCGTTCAGATTGTATTGGCGCCAAAGATCTGTGCCATGGTTGCCGGTGTAGCGGAAATCGACGACGGTGTTGCGGTCGAGCTCGCGCTGGTAACTGATGTTCCAGCTCTGAACGTAACCGGTTTTTAGGTTCGGGTTGAAGCCGTTCAGGCTGCAGGTGAAGCAGGCGGCGAGTGGATAAGCGGGAGACGTCGGTAGAGTCGAAGTACGCGAGGGAAGGTTACCGGCGAAATTCACACTTCCCGCCGGACCGAATATAGCCGGGTAGGTCGAAGCGGAAACCGAATCGTCGATGCTGATGCCCTGGTTGCTGCCAAAAAGACTCTGATAAACGCCTGAGCCTTCGCGAACGCTGGCAATGGAATACCCGGCGCGCAGCACGGCCGCACCCTGATGGCTTCCGGTAAAGATCTTCGCCAGCCCCTGCTTTACCGGAACCTGATATGCAAGGCCGATCGACGGAGCCAGGAGCGCCGGAGGGTTGTAGGGCGTGCCGTTGATTGCTGTGTAAGTCGGGGCAGAGCCACCGATGACGCCGGGCTTAAACTCATTTCCAACTCCGGATATACCCCAGAGACCGGCGTAGCTCACCTCGCTGTAGAGGTTATCGAGGTTGACAAAGGAAAGCTGCTTTTCGACACGCAGGCCGATGTTGGCAGTCAGACCAGGAGTCACGCGCCACTGATCGGTCGCAAACAAGCCGAATTCGCGCATCCTGTCCCGGTCGATAGCCGCCCCTGGCCCGTACATGTGGTTCGCTTCATTCAGAACCAGAGACTGACTGATGGTGTTCACGCGACCCGTAACATCGGCGAAGAGGTTCGCCGCCTGGGATAGCTGAGTGCTGGAGGCGCCGGGGAAGTTTGCGGTTGTGAAAATGCTGGTGGCGCTGGGCGTTATGGGGTCGGTCGAAGCAATGCCAAAGGAGATGCCAGGGATCAGGCCGGTACTGATGCTCTGCTGCCAGAGATTGATTTGATCCCAGTTGCCGCCAAAGCTGAACTGGTGAGTTCCCTTGACCCACGTCATGGTGTCGCCGATATTCTTGACCGGGGAGTTGCGACGCGAAGGAGATGCGTAGGTGCTGACTCCGGAAAGACCGGTTCCGGGGCTGGCAAAACTGGGATTGAATCCGCGCCAGGGTGTAAAGTCGCCCGGTGACACCGCGCCTCCGAAGAGCACCGTGCCGCCGTTCAGGCCGGAGCGGAACTCGTTAGTAATGGTCGGCCGGATCACCGAACGCAGGGTGAGCGTTCCGTCGAAACGATCGCTGGTCTGGCCGGCGATAGACTTGGAGAAAAGCGTGGTCCCGGTTCCCGGATAAATCGGCACGTCACTGTTGAGAAAGTCGGGGATGGAGGAATAGCCGTCGTAGTTCCAGACGAAGGAAAGCTGGTGCTTGCTGGTGACGTTGTAATCGAGGCGCGCGGTGTAGTAATTGTTCGACGCTTCTCCGGTGGGCTGGTAGGCGGAAGTGAGGGTGTTGTAGTCGCTGCTGGACGTATTGGTCTTAACGATGCCCGCGGCGCCGAGGGAATTTGCCGCCGCGTAGGTCTTGGCCAAAAGCGGGTCGGCGGTCGAATAATATCCGGCCTGAGATCCAAGGGCCAGGAGGTTGATGTTGTGCATGGCGCCGGTAGTATCCACATAGGTGTAGACGCCGCTCGCCGCGCTCGGAGTGAGATAAGTACGGCTGAAGCTCTGGCTACCGGGAAGACGATAAGCCTCGGCGTTGACGAAGAAGAAGAGCTTGTTCTTTAGAATCGGTCCGCCCACGTGGCCGCCGAAAAGATTCTGCTTAATAATGTCGCGTGGCAGGCCGTTATTGTTGTTGAAGTAATAATTCGCGTCGAAAGCGGTGTTGCGGTCCTGCCAAAAGACGCCGCCGTGGAACTGGTTGGTGCCGGATTTCGTTACGAACTTAATCTGAGCTCCACCTTGGGACGTGCTGTCCACACCTGCTGCCGATGTTTCCAGGGTGACTTCTTCGAGAGCATCCACCGACGGGAAGATGTAACTGAAATATCCGTCACTCGATTTCAGGTAATTGTCCTGAGTATTCATACCGTCAATGGTGACGTTTAGGGCACCTTTAGGCAGCCCGTTGATAGTGGAACTACGCGGAGTGGTAGGTGTTTGTGTGCCGGGCGCATCAACGAGAAGCTCGATGGCGTTGCGGGTGGCGAAGGGAAGATCGGTGAGCTGGCGGCCGGTCAGGTTAGTGCTGACGTCGGCTGTTTCGGCCTGGACGAGTGTGGCGCCCGCTGTCACCTGAACAGTCTCGGTGGTGGCGCCGACCTGCAGATCGATACTGAGCGAGCCCGGCACGCCCACGAGCAGTGTGATCGTCACATTTTCGGCCTTAAATCCTTGCTTGGTGACGTTAACACGGTATGCGCCAGGGGGGATCGCCGGTATGGCGTATTCGCCTTTGTCGCTGGTTGTGACGGAGTACTTGCTATTGGTCGTGGCCGAGATGACATCTATGCTCGCTCCGGGAACCGCAGCTCCGCTGGGATCCTTGACAATACCCGAGATCGACGACACGTCAACCTGTCCAAAAGCCAAGGGCGCGACGGCTAAGAGAGCCGCCAGTAAAAGACGCTTCATGTTGTTTTGTTCCCCCTGAAAGGATTGCGAGAATCGACTGGGACGCGAGGAGAGGTTCGCCGTGGAACCAAAAATATCAGATTTGTGTCGAGTTTAGCGAACCAGGTCGGGATATTGCAAGCTGATTTTGGCCGAGGGCGAGCGGCGTGCCCTCTGGGGCCGCCTGCCTCACACTTCTTCGAGGAACGTTTTCAGGCGGAAACTGCGGCTGGGGTGCCTTAGTTTTCGGAGGGCTTTGGCTTCGATCTGCCGGATGCGCTCGCGGGTTACGGAGAAATTCTGCCCCACTTCCTCAAGCGTGTGCTCGCTGCCGTCTTCGAGACCGAAACGGAGACGGATTATTTTTTCTTCACGTTCGGAAAGGCTCTTGAGCACTTCCGAGGTCTGCTCGTGCAGATTGACGTTGATCATCTGCTCGGAGGGTGAGACATGCGCGGCGTCGACGATGAAATCGCCAAGGTGCGATTCGTCTTCCTCGCCGACAGGGGTTTCGAGCGAAACCGGTTCCTGGGCGATGCGCATGACTTTTCGAATTTTGTTCACCGGCAAATCGAGGCGGGCCGCCAGTTCCTCATTACTCGGCTCGCGCCCCAGTTCCTGAACCATCATGCGCGAGGTGCGGACCAGCTTGTTGATGGTCTCGATCATGTGCACCGGAATGCGGATGGTGCGAGCCTGATCGGCTATGGCTCGCGTGATGGCCTGGCGGACCCACCATGTGGCATAGGTGGAGAACTTGTAACCCCGCCGGTATTCGAATTTTTCGACAGCCTTCATCAGGCCGATGTTGCCTTCCTGAATGAGATCGAGAAACTGCAGGCCGCGATTGTTATACCGCTTGGCGATGCTGACCACCAGACGGAGATTGGCTTCGATAAGCTCCTGGCGGGCGCTTTCGGCCATGCGGTCGGCGCGGTTGACCACGTCGAGGCCGCGCCGCAGATCGGCGGCCGGGGAACCGAATCTGTCCTCCAGGTTCTGCATAGCTTGAGCCAAATGTCGCTGATCGCGGCGCAGTTCGCGCAGGATTTCCTGGGGACCGGCACAGGCGCTTTCGATAGCACGCTGATTGCGGGCGATCTGAAGTTCGATGGGCTTGATTTCATCGACAGCCTGCCTCAGTTTGCAGATCAGCTCGCGAACGGTGGAGTTCTGAAAGCGGATGCCGCACGCGAGGCGGGAAATCTGCACCGCGAGACGGCCCAGTTCCCAGCGCAGACGGCGGTTCTGCCTGGGCTTGCTTTGCCGCGGCACGGCGACCAGCTTCTGGCGCTGCTGGAGGAATCTTTTGCGCAGCCGGGCCATTTCCTCGCAGGTTTCGATGAGCTCGGCGGCCCCCGCGTCGGACGGTTCCTCCTCTGTGGCGACGGGGTCGCTGAAGAGAAGCACATCGCGCGCCAGCACTGCGCCGGCCCGCACGTCTTCGGAGATTTCGATCATGGCCTGAACGATCATCGGGCAGCGCGAAAGCGTGCGGCGGGTTTTGTTCTGGCCGCGCTCGATGCGGCGGGCGATTTCAATTTCGCCTTCGCGATTGAGCAGCGGCACCGAGCCCATTTCGCGCAGGTAGAGACGGACAGGATCGTGCGTCTTATCGAAGGTGTCGGCTTCGAAGAGCTCGTCTTCGCTAGGGTCGAAGCGGGGCTTGTCGTCTTTATCGTCGAGGGCCTTGTCGTCGAGAATGCGCGCGTCGAGCGAAAGATCCTCGATATCGGCGGGAATCAGGTCCGCGGGGTCGGTTTCGAAAAGCGCAAAGGCGTGCTCTCTGCCCACGATGGCAAGGGCGTCTACGGCTTCAAATTTGTCCTCGCGGTCTTCCCTATCTTCCGCCACAGCAACTCCCGCAAATCTCTTTTCGGCCGCCCGTACAGGCTGGGGTGTGGGCGTAAATCTGCCTCATTGTACACCTCGTGACGGGAAGGGCCTGAGCGTTTCATGTTCGTCGCAGACTTTGAGATCCACCTATGCGAACAACTACAATGAGCGTGTTTGTTCCAAAAAATCCTGATCGCCAATCGGGGCGAAATCGCGGTGCGCATCTGCCGCACTCTGCGCGAGATGGGAATTCGATCGGTCGCGATTTATTCCGACGTCGATCGCGGCTCTCTCCATGTCCGCCGGGCCGACGAAGCGGCGCATGTGGGGCCTGCGCCTTCTTCGGAAAGCTATCTCAACTTCGAGCGTGTTCTCGATGCCGCGCGCCGCCACGCCGTGGACGCCATTCATCCCGGCTATGGCTTTCTCAGCGAGAACGCGCGCTTCGCTCAGGCCTGCGAAGACGCGGGCTTCGTCTTCATCGGACCCGCTGCGAAATCGATTGAGCTGATGGGCTCGAAGACCGAAGCGCGGCGGGTGGCGAATGAGGGTGGCGCGCCCATCGTACCGGGCGCCGAAGCCGGCGGATTTCCCGTGATGCTGAAAGCCGTCGCGGGTGGCGGCGGCAAGGGCATGCGCCGGGTCGATCGCGAAGAGGATCTCGCGGCCGCGCACGACGCCGCATCGAGCGAAGCCCTGCGCGCTTTCGGCGATGGCCGTATTTACACGGAGAAGCTGATTGAAAACGCGCGTCATATCGAGATTCAGATTCTGGGCGACCGGCACGGCAACATGGTCCACCTGGGCGAGCGGGAATGTTCCGTGCAGCGGCGGCATCAGAAAGTGATCGAGGAATCGCCTTCGCCTCTCATGGGGCGCATCCCGGGCCTGCGGGAACGAATGGGTGAAGCGGCCATCCGCGCCGCGCGGGCTGCCGGTTATTTCAACGCGGGCACGGTGGAGTTCCTGGCCGATAACGCGGGCAACTTCTATTTCCTCGAAATGAATACCAGGCTTCAGGTGGAGCATCCGGTGACGGAACTAGTGACCGGGCTCGACCTGGTGCGGCTGCAGATTGAAATCGCGGCGGGCGCGAAGCTGCCGTTCACGCAGGACGAAGTGCAACTGCGCGGTGCGGCGATCGAATGCCGCGTTTATGCCGAAGATCCCGCGAATAACTTCTTCCCTTCCCCGGGAAAAATCGACCGCCTTGCCGAGCCTTCAGGCCCCGGCGTACGCCTGGATTCCGGCGTTTACGAAGGTTTCCATGTCCCGCTCGATTACGACCCGATGCTGGCCAAGCTCATCGTATGGCACGATACCCGCGAACATGCCATTGAGCGGATGTTGAGGGCGCTGGGCGAGTATTACATTGCCGGAATAGAATCGAATTTGCAACTGTTCCGCACGATTCTTAATGAGCGGAGATTTCGCGCGGGCGATCTGCATACTGGTTATCTGGATACCTTATTGCGCGAGAGCCCCATGGCTGAAGCGCCGCCGAAGGAACTCGCGCCGATAGCGGAGCAGGCGATTCGGCTGGCTCAGCGATCTCAGCGCGATCCAAAGACAGCTGCCGCGCCATCGCGCTGGCTCACGGAAGGGCGAGCGGATCAGCTCAGATGATGAACTATAGGCTCCTGGCTCCGCTCTTAAGCGGGGCGCTGCTTGCCGTGGCCGCGTTCGCGCAACCGGTGGCGCCGGACCTCCGTGGCGAGACTTTGGACGGGTCGAAAATTGCCCTTTCCACCGGCAAATCTACCATCCTGATACTGGGGTTCAGCAAGAAGGCCGGGGACCTGAGCGCTTCATGGCGCGACCATATCGCGATCGATTTCGGCGCCGACCCGCAAACCGCCTGGTTCGTCGTGGCGTTTCTCGAAAGCGTTCCGGGGCTGGTGCGCGGCATGATCAAATCCGGGATGCGCAGCGGAACGCCCGCGCCTGCGCGAAGCCATACCATCGTAGCGGTTTCGGGCGAAGCGGTCTGGAAGAAGTTCGCCGGTGTAAAGGACGACAAACTGCCCTGCATACTTCTTGTGGATAGCGCGGGCCGCGCGGTTTGGAGCGCCTGCGCCGAGTTCGATCAAGCCCGCTACATCGCTTTAAAAGACGCCGCTGCCTCGATCCTTAAGCAGTAGCAACCGCAGCAATGATGCTGTGCAACTGGCGTACGCCATCGGTAAGCGCGGCCGGACCGGGCTGCAGGATGTACGTCGATTTGATCTCGAAGATGCGGCCATTGCGAACCGCCGGTATGCCGCCCCAGCCGGGTCGCGCGCGAATCGCCTCCGGACTCACCTTCATGCCGCACCACGAAGCAACGATCACGTCCGGGGCGCGCGGGATTACGTCCGCCGGATCGACAATCCGCCCTTTCGCGGCCTTTTCGTTGCGCAGTTCAGGGAAAATCGGATCGCCGCCGGCAATCTCGATCAGCTCTTCCACCCAGCGAATCCCGGAGATGAGCGGATCTTTCCATTCCTCGAAGAACACCCGCGGACGCCGGGGAAACAGCGACGCAGCCTCCGCGATAGACGCAAGCTCAGCGCGGTATCCGGCCACCAAAGCCTCGCCTCTTGCCGCCGCGCCCACGATGCGCGCCAGCGTCAGAATTGTCTCGAGAATCTCTTCCACGCTGCGCTGATTGAACCCGAAGACGGTGACGCCGCGGACAAGCAATTCGCGCACGATATCGGCCTGGAGATCGGAAAACGCCAGCACCAGATCGGGTTTCACGCCCATGATCTTCTCGTACCGCGCGGTGGTGAATGCCGAGATCTTCGGTTTGAGCCGCGCTTCGGGCGGCCGCACCGTGTAACCGGAAACACCCACGATGCGGTCCTGCTCGCCCAGCAGGTAGAGGATTTCAGTGGTCTCTTCGGTGAGACAGGCGATGCGTCTGGGGTATGAACCTGACATCCCTTCAGACGCCGGATCGCGCCACGCCCGCTATCAGCAGCATGGCGAGCGCGGCTTCGGCGAGGGATTCCCGCGTAAAAAAATGCGGCACGGCCGGAGGCGCCGGGATAGCATTCGATTCCTCCACATTAAGGGCGCGATATCGCCGCAGTTCGAGCTCAAGGCTGGCAAACCCCTGCTCCATCGCCCAACGATGATTGGCTTCGAATGCGGGCCTCAGCAGAAAAGTCAGGCGGCGGATGATTGGTTTGAGCGCGCTGACTTTCCAGTCGAAGCTGATGTCGGTGAATTCGCCATCGGGAACGATGGACCAGATGCCCCGGCCGGTAAGATCGCCTGTGGCCTCGATGGTGAGAAAATTCGGGGACTCGCTGACTGTGGTCCGCGCAGTCCATCGCAGAGTATAGGGAAGACGGCCGCGCGTGTGCAACTGAAAGGAGCCGGTATTACTCGCGGGGGTCGCTTCCAGATAAACCGAGGGCCACCAGCGCGGATATTCCAGAGGCTGGCTGAGGATATCGAAAACATCCTCGGCCGAGGCTTTGACCCGCCAGCGGGTGATGAAATGGTATTGATCGGACACGGCAGCTAAAGCACTATCCTGCCACAGCGGCGAGGGTTGTTTCAGCTACGCGATCGATGGCGGCGGCGAATCGCACCGATCGCCGGAATGGCGGAGATCG
>Ga0302319_10009782_pt1 | contig 18373 bp, 18 predicted proteins | sample Bog_T0_2_FD_203319 | JGI IMG/M metagenome (GOLD analysis project Ga0302319, IMG submission 203319) | Peat permafrost microbial communities from Stordalen Mire near Abisko, Sweden - Bog_T0_2 | ecosystem: Environmental > Terrestrial > Soil > Wetlands > Peat | place: Sweden: Abisko, Stordalen Mire...
TGCAAATATCCCGGGGTGCGCGAGGGGCAGCGCCCCTCGCAATGCCTGTCGAGCACTAGGTGCTTCCCGATCAACCGCCTGAGCTGGCCGCGGCTGTTGCCGCCTGTTTAGCCGCGCCCGAACTGGGAGGGTACGGGTTCACGCGCTGGGCGGATCTTTTTACCCCCCGACAGTTGCTTTCAATGGCCGCATTCACCCGCGCTGTGCGGCGACTGGACGCCGTCGCTTCGGCGGCAGGATATCCTCCGCTCTGGCGTGAGGCGCTTTGGGCGTACCTCGCCTTGGCAAACGACCGACTGGCCGACTACGGCAGTGCCGTTTGCAGCTGGCACAACAAGGCTGAGAAGCTTCGGAACACCTTCGGGCGCTTCGCCTTGCCCATCGTCTGGGACTTCACGGAGACCGGGCCACTATCTGGACTGACCGGAGACTATGGCGGCGCTGTGGAGTGGGTCGGGAAGGTCGCCTCGCGGACAACCGAGAGCCTCACGTCACGAGGTGCTGTTGAGGTTGTTCATGGGAGCGCGATGCAGATCACGGGCCAATTCGACGCCATCGTCACCGATCCCCCCTACTACGACGCAATCCCCTACTCCGACTTAATGGATTTTTTCTACGTCTGGTTGCGCCGCAGTCTGCATGGGATGTCGCCGGAAACCGATGCGGCGTTCGCTTCTCCGCTCGGTCCGAAGTGGAGCCATGAGGCGGGTGATGGCGAACTGATAGACGACAGCAGCCGCTTCGGCGGCGACAAGGCGGCCTCGAAACAGAATTTTGAGGACGGCATGGCGGCGGTATTCAAGCGCTGTGCCGAGGTGCTGACTGCGGACGGCATCCTGGTGATCGTGTTTGCCAACAAGAATCCGGACGCGTGGGAAACACTCGTCGGGGCCCTTATTCGTGCGGGCTTCGTTGTCGACGGCAGCCTGCCGATCCAGACCGAGATGGGAAGCAGGGTCCGCGCACAATCCTCAGCAGCGCTGTCGTCGTCAGTCTGGCTCGTGTGCCGCAAACGTCCTATCGGCACGAAGCCCGGCTTTAGCGGGCGCGTGCTGGAGCAGATGCGGGTGAACATCCGGATCCAAATGCATCGCTTCTGGGACGCCGGAATCCGCGGCCCTGACTTCGTCTGGGCAGCCACTGGCCCGGCGCTTGAGGCTTACAGCCGCCATCCCGTCGTGTTCCGCGAGTCCTCGACCTCCGGCGAAAAGGAGCGCATGCCGGTAGACGAGTTCCTGCGCGAGGTTCGGCGGATCGTCGTTGAGTTCGCCGTAGGCCGAGTCCTCAATACCCCTGAGACCCGTGAGGCCGAGGAAGCCGCCGTCCTCGACGACGTCACCACCTACTACATTCTGCACCGCGACACCTTCGGCATGGAGGATGCGCCAATTGGCGCATGCATCCTTTACGCGCTCTCCTGCGGCGTCTCGGACGCCGAACTCGCCGACCGCTACGATATCCTGGCAAAGACTGGCGGCAAGGCTGCCGAGCCGGAGGAGGACGAAAGCGAAGACGAAGGCGAAGGCGACGAGGGTGCCGAAGCCGAGACCTCATCCGGCACCGGCAGCGCCGTGCGACTGCGGCGCTGGGACCTGCGCAAGCGCAAGAACCTCGGCATTGAAGGCTATGATGGCCGGTCGGCGCCGATGATCGACCGCGTTCATCGGGTGACGCAGCTCTGGAAGGATGGCGACGTGACGAAGGTCAACGCCTTCCTCGACCAGGCAGGGATCGCTCGCGATCCGCTCTTCGGACACCTCATCCAGGCGCTCATTGAACTCGCCCGTCGGGACGGAAAGCCAGACGAGGCGGCGCTTCTGGAATCCATCAGCAACCACATGCAGTCGCGGTCGGGCATATCCGCGATGGCGCAATCCGCCCTCGCGATCTAGGGGCAAGGAGAAGAACCATGTCTGGAACGGCCGTGAGACCTTGGAACAAGGTGGTTCGCTTGCGGGAAGAGGTCCGGACGGGCCAGCTCTCCCTGCAGGAATTCGCCGCCGACCTGTTCGACGTGATCAACCGAACCGGCAAGCGGCCACTCTACGAGAATCCGTCAACCTTCTTCTCGCTGACTTATGCCACCAGCAGCCTCCGCGACATCTCCGCGGCCACCGCGGAGCGCCTGCGTGGCAAGAGCGCCAAGGCCATCCGGCAGCTGGAGCTGACCTATGGTGGCGGCAAGACCCACACCATGGTCACGCTGACCCACTTGTTCCGCGATCCGGCGGATCTGCCCAACGTGCCATCGGTCAAAGAATTCGAGAGCGCGATGGGCGGCAAGGGGCCGAGAGCCCGTGTCGCGGCCGTCTGCTTCGACAAGCTGGACCTAGAGAAGGGCATCCCCGTGGTGGCGCCGGATGGCACCACCCGCGTGGTCAGGCATCCCTGGAGCGTCATCGCGTTCCAGCTCGCCGGTGACGAGGGCCTGAAGATCCTGCATCGCGAGGGCAAGGCCGCGGAACGCGGTAGTCCGCCCCGCGACGTCCCACTGGAGGAGTTGCTCGCCCTGCCCACCAAGGACGGGATTGCCACGCTCATCCTGTTCGACGAGGTGCTGATGTACGTCGCCGAGAAGGCAAAGCACCCGACGACCGGCGCGCTGTTCCGCACGGAGTTCGAGAACTTCCTTCAGTCGCTGACCCAGGCGGTTGCGAAGGTGGACACAGCCTCCCTTGTGGTCTCCCTTCTGGCATCCGACCCGAAGAATAACGACGATTTCGGCAGGCAGCTGCTCTCCGACATGTCGAACATTCTCGGTCGCAAGGAGGATGAGAGCTTCCAGCCAGTGGGCAGGGACGACGTTGCGGAGATCCTGCGCCGCCGCCTGCTCGACCCGGAGACGACGAAGGACTTGGATGCGTTCCGCCCGAACGTCCTCTCGGTGGTGAAGGCGCTGGCAACGAAGGACAATCCGGACTTCGCGAAGACGGCCGCACAGCGCGACCAGCGGGAGAAGCAGTACCTCGCCAGCTTCCCCTTCGACCCGGCGCTGATGGACGTGTTCTACACGAAGTGGACCAGCGGCCTGCCGCTGTTCCAGCGGACGCGCGGCATCCTGCGAACGTTCGCGGTGGCGCTGCGCGACGCGGAGTCCTGGGACAGCTCGCCGATCGCAGGTGTCTCCATCCTCCTGTCGAGGCCAGGCGAGACGAAGCTCTCCTCTGCACTGGGCGACTTGGCCGGCGTTGCCGGGGTGGCGCAGGTGGACGGGGCAACCCAAAACTGGACGGCAATCCTGGAGGCCGAACTGCGGTTCGCGCGCGATGCGCAGGACCAGGTCAGCACCCTGGCAAACCGTGAGGTGGAGCAGGCTGTCGTCGCCACCTTCGTCCACTCGCAGCCCCCGGGCAGCCATCACGCGAAGGTGACTGACCTGCTGGCGATGGCTGGTGCGGCGAAGCCGGACAGCATAGCGCTGGAGAAGGGCCTGCGCGGTTGGGCCGACCACTCCTGGTATCTGGACGAGGCGCACCTCGACAGTGCCGAGAAGCGCGCGGACGGGTCGCGCGGCCTGCCGAAGACCTGGCGGCTCGGCAACCAGCCGAACTTGAAGCAGATGCACGACGACGCCCGGGTGAACCGGGTGGCGAAGTCGACCGTGGATGACATGCTGGCCGACGAAATCAAGAAGGCGAGCTACCTGGCGTCGGGCGCCGATGCGCTCGGCGCGAAGGTCCACAAGCTGCCGATCGACCCCAAGGAAGTACCGGGCGACGGGGAGTTCCGCTACGTCATCCTCGGCCCGAACGGCCAGTCCGAGTCCGGCAAGCCTTCTGCGCTCGCCACCAGGTTCTGCGAGGAGGTGAATGGACCGGACAACCCGCGCGCGGCGAAGAACGCCATCCTGATCGCTGCGCCCGACCGGGTAGGTCTTGGGATCGCCCGGGAGCGCATCCGCGACTACCTCGCCTGGATGGACGTGAAGGCCCAGCTGTCCGGCCAGAATGTTGACCCGGTCAGGGCATCCAAGCTCGACACCGAGATCACCGCGTCGAAGCACGACCTCGCGAGCGCGATCCGGCAGGCCTACTGCATTGTCGTGACGCGGGACGCCGACGACGTGGTTCGCGCCTTCAAGGTGACGGTCGATCCGACCAAGCCGCTTTTCACAACCATCAAGGACGACAAGAAGTCCCGCATCGAGGACGTAACGCTGGCGCCCGACCTGCTGCTGCCAGGCGGGGACTACGACCTCTGGCGCGAGGACGAAAAGCGGCTAAGGGTAAAGACAATCGTCGGTGCTTTCGCCGCGCGGCCGAAGCTGCCGAAGATGCTGCGCCGCCGCGACCTGCTGGAGACGGTGGCAAATGGCTGCGAACAGGGGCTGTTCGTTCTGTCGCTGAAGCGGCCGGACGGCAGCTTCAGAACGTGGTGGCGGACCCGCATCGACGACGCGGCCCTCAACGACGACGGCCTGGAGGCCGTCCAGAACACCGCCGCGACGCTTGAAGGCGTTGACGTATCGCTTCTTGCGCCGGGAAAACTCGATGGGCTGTCCTGGGACGACGGGCTGAAGGTGAGCGAACTGGCCTCGTACTTCGATGGCAAGGTGTTGACCATCGAGCACCAGGACGAGGGGTGGTCCGAGCAGAAGGCTATCCCGCGCTGCCCAGAGGCCAAGGTGCTCGATGCGGTCGGCGCAGCCGCGAAGTCCGGCAATCTGTGGCTTCTCAGCGGACCTGCGTCGGTCTGCGGCGAGGAACCGCCGGCCGGTGTGTTGACCAAGGCCGCAATCGCGCGGCCGCCGCCTGCGGCCATCGATGTGTCGTCCCTGACGCAGGAGGCGCTTCCGGATGCGTGGACTGGCGACACGGCCACTGTCCTCGGTGTGGCTCAGGCGCTGGCGGCGCTTCGTGGCGTGGCGGCCCTGCCATGGAAGTTGGTCGAAACCGCGGTCAGCGGTGCGATCAGCTACGGTTTCCTGCGATCACTGCCGGGACCCGTGACATGGCCGTGCCAGCAACACGAGGCTGGCGCCATGCAGCTTGGGCTGCCCCTCACTGGCGCTGTGAACGGCGGGAAAGACCCCGGGGCCGGCCAGCTTCCGCAGCAGACCTCCGGCATCTGGTCCGCGACGCTGGATTCCTCGCAGCTTGCCAACATCGTCGAGGCCATGGGCGAGATACTTGCCGCCGCGGGGGGCCACGAACTGCGGTTCAGGCTCTCGGTGGAGGGAGCCGACGGCACTGATCCGAAGCCTGATATCCGGAAGCAGTTGCTCGATGCCCTGCGGACGGCGGTGCCGGAAAGCTGATGCCGACGGCCGCAGCTCGCAGCAGCAGAGCCGATAGGGGCGCCACGGACATCCTCCCCGTTCCGCCGCCCCCGTCGCCTCCCGGCCGACTTTTGCCCAGGCTACCAAGCCTTGGCCTGGGTGAGCGCGGCCGCCCGGCGAGCGGCTCTGAGAGCCAACCCGAAGGATACTTGATGCGGTTGATACCTGCTCATCACGCCGGCCAAATGTCCCAAGACGGCCTCCTGGGCCGAAGAAGAAGGTGTCTCGATGGCTGACTATTTCGAAATTGACTTCCTGGAGGTCCATACCAAGAAAAGCGGCGATGCCATAGGCATTCGCTACGGGCTGAACGGCCTGGTTTACATCCATGTCGTCGACGGCGGTTATGCGGCCACGGGAGACGGTCTCGTCCAGCACATCAACGAGTACTACGGGAACCCGTCATTCCTTGATCATGTGGTGGTCACGCACCCTGACCAGGATCATGCGGAAGGCATGCAGGCCGTCCTCGAACATTTCGATGTTGGCGCGCTGTGGATGCTGCTGCCCTGGGACTACGTGGATGAGCTGATCGACCGGTTCGCCCGCTACACCAATCCGGACAACCTGAAGCGAAAGCTCCGCGAGGCGTACCCCTATCTCGTCGAACTGGAGAAGATAGCGAACAGGAAAGGCATTCCGATTTACGGACCGCTGCAAGGCGCTCGGATCGGCGCCTTCACTGTCCTAGCGCCCTCCCGGTCGCGCTATCTAGATATGGTTGTCACGTCGGCGAAGACACCCGAGCCGGCAGCGGAAGACACCTTGCTTGCCAAGGTCGGAAGAATGGTCGCGGATGCCGCGCGGCTTGCCAAGACATTCGTCCGTGCCTCATGGGGCGAGGAGAATTTCCCACCAGATGGGACCAGCAACGAAAACGAGATGAGCGTCGTCCAGTTCGCTACGCTCTGCGGAAAGCGAATCGTGCTGACGGCGGACACTGGGCGCGACGGGATGGCAGAAGCTGCCGATTATGCGCCGTATGTCGGCTTGCCTCTCCCCGGAGGGGCTGATCGGTTCCAGGTACCCCATCATGGCGGACGCCATAACTTGTCGACCGAAATCCTCGACCGATGGTTCGGTGAACGCTTGGCAAGCCCTCCTGACGAAGGTGAGGAGCGCTTCAACGCCGTCATCAGCGCGGCCCGCGACGACGAAGATCACCCGCGCAAGGTCGTCGTGAGGGCCTTCAGGCATCGGGGGGCGAAGGTCATCTCGACCGAGGATGGAACCAAGCGAACAAGTTGCAATGCCCCGGCCAGAGACAACTGGGGGGCCGCCGAACCGCTCGCCTATCCCGAAGACATGGAAGAATAAGGGGCGGGCGTCGCATGAACTGGGACCAGATTCTTAGGGCGAGCGGGCTCGATCGCTATGATCGAAATGCCCGCTTGTACCCCGCATTCCTGAGCCTGCTGCCGATTTTCGTCGTCGTCGCGCTCTGGATGCCGGATGTCTGGACGCTGCTCGGCGGGCTCGTTTCCATCGCCGTCGGATGCGGACTGATTTTCCTTTTGGCCCAGATCGTTCGCTATCTCGGGCGGCGGATGGAAGCACGGCTCGGCGACCGGGTAGGCAGGGCGCGCTCGGCAGCCATGCTCAGCCACAGCGACACGCACGTCGCGATCGATACGAAGCTGCGCTATCACAGATACCTGAGCAATCACGGCATCAGGCTTCCCGACCGGGAGATGGAAGCGAATGACCCGGCTGCGGCAAAGCAGGCTTTCCGCTCAGCCGTCGACTGGCTGCTGGAACATACCCGGCCAAATGCCAAGGCATTGATGCTGCACAACGAAAATATCGCGTATGGCTTCCGCCGGAATCTTCTCGGCATGAAGCCGATGGCGATCACCCTGGTTGTGATTGCGCTGGCCGGCAACGCGTTCCTGATTTTTACCAAAGCGGATCACAGCCTGAGGATAGCTGGGGGCATTGTTGAATTGTTCCTGCTGCTGACCCTGATCGCCTGGCTGCTGGTGGTCAGAGCCGCCTTTGTTGAAGACGCGTCTCTGGCCTACGCGCAACGATTTCTGGCACAATGCGAGGACACGAAGCCTGGCAGAAAGCTGAGGAAGGCAAAAGCCGAGTCATAGAACGCTGTTGCGGTTTTGGCGGTCACGCCGGGGCGGACATGCCGACATGCCTCAGGTTACCTGATACGCAGTTTGGTAGGGCGGCGCATGCCGCGTTTCTTTCCTGCGGAATCTTTGAGCTTGCCTCCCTGCCTGGTCAGGTTGCCCTGGACAGCGGCGTTCCTGAGGCCGACGCTACTGCTTGTGGGCCTCATTCTGAGCAACATCATGTTCGCGGTGATGGCCGGTTACGTGAACGAAACCTTCAGCTACGCCATGGCGAGTTCGCAGGGCGATTCGGTCATCGGTGTCCTCGGCTGCTTCACGATGCTCGGGATCCTGATGTACCTGCATTACCAGCTGGCCATCAGGAGCTTCGCCCTAATCCACGAAGTGCCGAAAATGGTCAGCCAAATCCTCGGCGTGCAGGATGGCGAGCGCGGTGAGGCGAGTCACGGCACCCAAGTGTTCACCGCGGTTGGCAACTTCTCCAACAGCGCCGGCAACAAAATGGCGGCGGCTGCGATGTCACGGAAGGGGACGGGCGGCCCGAAGCCCGGTGGGAACCCGCCGCCGGCCGAGGGAAAAGAAACAGGGGACGATGTCAGTAAATTGGAAAAAGGTGGAGATTCAGCCGCAAAGTCCGGCACGGGTGTCGCCAAGACCGAGGACAAGGGCGCCGACAAGGGGAATGGCGACGAGGGCCAAGCGCCGGATGGCAAAAGACCGAAATAAAAAATGGGCCCGGATGGTCCCATTTTTTCGCCGTCAGCGGCCAACATCAGTCGTCACGACGGCTCACAGGGTCTGCTATGCCTTGTTGACGCAGGGCACGGTCGAAAGCCTCCTCGAATATGATGGCTATGGGGAGCTTCACCTCGCCGTCCTTATACCGCCTTCCGATGTCAGTGCGCAGGGGGCTAACTGGATGTTGCTCACGGTAGGCCTTCGTCTGCGCCTCCAACCCGGCGATACGACCCTGCTTCATCGCCAACAAATCTTTAAGTCGTTCGACCTCAGCGGTGAGTTCTTTGACCTTTGCCCGCTCTTCAAGGGCGATGGCCGTGTTGTGGCGGGCAATGTCGGCCAGTTCGTCACGGCGGGCGGCGACCTGGGCGGTTTCCGACCGCGCCTGGTCGGCATCCTGGGCGCTCCTGTAGGCCTGGTTAGCCCAAATGTTGGCCGCATTGTTAGTGAACTCAAACACCGCATGACCCTCCGCCGAGCACCATCCAAAATCGACGCTCATTCGATCGTCAAACGGCAAAATACATCAAAGGCGAATGTTGTCAAGAGCAGCCTTTCGAGCATGGCAACCGGAAATTCAATGTATTCGTGGATACCTGCCAGGGAGAAAGGGCAGCGTAGCGAAATGGGGTCATGTGACACCATTTCGGCCCGAGCATCAACGGCCGTCCATTAGATTAGTCGGCACGACGGCTAACGGGGTCTGCTGCAAGACATGGTCGAACGTCGGCCAGCCGACCCCCAGGGCCGTTCGCGGGAAGCGCCGGGCCGACGCCTATTGGGCGGGAACAGCTTCCTCCTCTGGAGCGTTTTCATAACGCATCCTGGCTGGCGTCACGGCCTCGGTCATCAACGTATGCGTTTCGCGCACCCAAGCCGCCCATATCTGGCGTGGGGTCATGTCGGTGCCGTAGTCTATTGCCTTACGCTGGCGCATTTGGCCGCTCGCTTTCCGTTGCTGACCCGACCGCGCCGGGCGGGCCAACTTTCCCGTCAACCAGTTTTAGCTATACGGGCGGGGCATGCAAGCAAGAAGCAACCGTTTGATTCGTCTCAATTCCTTGTTGGCCCGGCAAGACTCCTTTGGTATGATTGGCGCGGCCCAGTTGGCCGAAGGCGCCCCATGCCGTTCCGTTTCCACGCCGTCACCGCGATTTTTGCCCTGGCTACGCTGGCCGCAACGGGGTCGGCTCGCGCGGAAAGCGGGTTCCAGGAAGTCGACGCGACCCTGTCGGCTGCGCAGGAAAGTGTCCAGGCCTGCTCCGCGGAAGCAGCCGCGCTGGCATCGACCCGCGCGCGCCTCCGAAATGTGACGCTCCCTGTTGTCGGCAAACTGATCGTCGTCAACGTGGCTGGCCAGGTGTTGACCGGCTACCGGGACGGCATGCCGGAAATCGAAATGCGCGTCATTGTAGGTCGGACCGATCGGCAGACAGCGGAACTCCAAACGGAAGTCAGCTTCGTGCGGGTGAATCCGTCCGCGCGCTTAGGATGCGTTCCCGCTCAGGGCCTCGGCGATCAGCGCCCGCTCGGTCCATTCACGCCCTGCTGGGACGCTGCCTCGCCCCAGCCAAAACTCTATATTTTGGTCGTCGGTGCGCAGCTCGTGAAGATCATACTCCTCTACCCGTCCATATCATGCGGTATCGGACGCCGTCTGCCAGCACCCGCCCGCCGATATCCTCAATGCTCACGCGTCTCATAGTGCCCTCCCAACATTTCCATCCGCCAAATATGAGCCGATTTGAGCCGTTGTCAAGGACGACACGCCGGTAGTCCTTGACGGCCGCCAAGGACACATCGGCGGCCCTAGTGCCTGCCGTATGCCCGATGGAATGCCCGACCGTTGTCGATGCAGGTTCAGAAGCCGCAGGCCCCAGACGCCACCCTCTGGGTAAAACCTGATGGGACACTGTTTGATACCACCGCCTGCTACAGGAACGTTTTCGAGAATGGGTTGGCGATACGGCGCCGATGACGCTCCTCGTTGCGTCGGCGGGCACGCATGTAGTCGTCGATGATCTGGCGGCGCCGGGCGGGATCGGCCTCGTCGGCCGCCAGGCTCTCGGCGAAGGCGAGACCCTGGTCGCGTCGGCCAGTGCAGGTGGGCGGCGGTGCCGATTGGCGGGACACGACCGCCGCGCCATTGTCGTGGATGTCGGTGATGCTGGTCGGTAGGGTCGGGGGATGCGGAGGCGCCGCGGCCGCATCGATCTTGTCGAGGGCGGCGCGGATCGCCTTTGACCGACGCTTCACCGTCGCGACCGAGGCTTTGGATGCGGCGACGATCTCGGATGCGGACGGACGCTTGCCGAGTTCGCTGAACAGGCGGCACGCTGCATCCAGGACGGCGGCGGTATGCTTCGACGCGTTCTGCCGGGCGCTGAATCGGCCGCCCATGGCCTGCTTCTCGGGAAGGCTGACGTGGGTTTCGCCGAGCCGCATGACGCTGCGCCGCTTGCTGCCGCCACGACCGCGCCACTTCGTGGCCATCCACTTAGTAACGCTGCGCGCGACGGTCTGGACTTCTCTGCGGCCCAAGGGGAGCGGCAAGGCCGCATTGATGGCGATGGCCTTGCCGAGGATCGCAGCGCCATCGCGCTCGTCATGGGCACGGGACCAATTGCCGAGCGCGGCGAAGACGTCACAGTTCCGGCTACTGCCAGTGGTCTTGGTCTTGCCATCAGGCGCGGCGGCATGGCGCCGATCGCGGTTCGGCCAGCGTGCATGCTGGCGGTACTCTTCGGCCATGGCGCCAACGATCGCGGCAAGCTGCACGCCTTCGGCCGACCCTGGAATCGTGTGCCAGCGCAGCCATGTGCCAGATGCGTCATGCGCGAGCCATAGAGTGGGCGCGTCGAACGGCGCCATCGCGAACCGCATGCTTACGTATGCGTTGCCGAGAATGCCCCAAGGATTCTTGGTAAGCCTGTTGACACAGTTCTGGTCGCCGCGGAGGGCTCCATTCAAGAGCGCGATCGCGTAGCGCAGCAGGCGCTTAGGACCCGCCGGCGCGCCCGGCCGCATGTCGGCCGGCCGGGCTAACCACCAAACCGCGTGGAAGCGGCCGCTCTCCGGCGAGACTGAAACCCAGGTAGGGGCCGGGCAGCCGATCCAGACCAGTTCCTCCAGCACATCCAGGTCGTCGTGATCGGCATCAATAATGATCACGTTGACCCACTCGGCTGTGTTTGGGGAGAACCAGGGGGCCGTCAGCGCGTAGGGGAGGGCCGTCTCGGCACTGCTGGCGCTGTCGGTCTTGAGGGACCAGGACGCCAGCGGCCGCCATGGGAGATTGGGGACCACCAGATCAGCGAGGGCACGGAGGTGCGGCGCCCGGGTGATGGCCAGGCGCAGGGCCTCTGCGACGCTCCCTCGGAGCAAGCCATCCTGCCTGCGATTCCAAGGGGCGCGGGCTGGACGACCGAGTTCAGACGCGTCCACCTTCTGGGCCAGTCACGCGGAGACGTCCGCGAGCGTGGCCAGGCTCAGATTTTTGGTGGGTGTGCGACTCCAGCCTCTCGACGCGGGCGTCGAGGTTCCCTAATATAGAGAATGAGGGGTGACGGCTTGGGCGCACAGAGAGTCCACCTAAAATCATTCCGTTCAGGTTCCGGCTAGCCCTGGCAGGCGATCCGGCCCCCTCAGCCTCCCCCATTCAAGAAGAAGCTGTCCGACCCGCACGAGCGCGGGTCGACAAGTTCCATGTTTGCCTGGAATAAATCGAGGCGTCAAGGATTCGCTATCGGCGGTCCTTTGTCTAAAGGATATAACCCCGGCGGACGGCGCAGCCAACCGCCCTTCTCGAAGTCCCTCCTGGCGAGTTGCGGTAGCCTGCCGACAGCGCAGCGGCATGGGAGTGCGTGCGCGACTACCGCTCCCACCAGCGCCGCGCCATGGGCTTCACCGCACGCTGGTCCGTGGCCGCCCGCGCGGTCGGTTTCCCTCCGCTGCCCGCCGGGTGGGCCGCGGCGGGGCCCGAATTGGCCCGTCTGGGCGCAAAGATGGACCCCATGTCCTCCTCCACGCCATGGCGGAACAGTGCCTCAGGGTGATCCCGTCGCTGCTCCCGTACGGTGTCGATGCGTACCGGGTGGTCCACCAATAACAATCCCCCGGCAAAGCCGGGGGTTTTCAGGAGAGGGGCCGCTCAAAGCGGCCGTGCGGGTCGCTTACGCGACCCTGAAGGCTGTGAGCCGCTAAAGCGGCTGGGGTCGCTAACGCGGCCCGCGCGCTGGCGGAGGTGTGGCGCGGTGTCCTTGAAGATGCGGGGCGCATCGATGCGCTGCGGGCTCGCCGGACGAGGCTCGACGCCATTGCCGCGGCGGTGCACACCTCCGGCGCGTCGGTCTGGGCCGACTCCCTGGCCAACGACCGGACAGAGGGCACGGATCGGTGGACGCCGGAGAGCTGGAGGGCCTCCTGGAACTGGGCGCGCGCCGCCGGCCACATCCGCCGCCTGTCCGATCGTGCCGCGTTCGAGGAGGTCTCCGCCAGGCGCGCGGCGCTCGAGGCCGAGCAGCGGACTCTGCTTGATGAGCTCGTCAGGGTCAGGACCTTCATCGGGCTGAAGCAGGGCATCACCGAGCGGGCCGAGTCGGCGCTGACGAAGTACGCCATGAAGGTGCGCCAGCGCGGCGCCGGCACCGGTGTCGCCGCCGATCGCCACAGGCGCGGCATCCGGGATGCGACGCTTGAGGCCGCGGAAGCCGTGCCATGCTGGATACTTCCTTGTCGCCGAGCAGCTGCCGAGCGAGCTGGCATCATTCCACCTGGTCATCATCGACGAGGCCAGCCAGTCTGACATCACCTCGCTGCCGGCCGTCCTGCGCGGAGAGAAGCTGCTGATCGTCGGCGACGACAAGCAGGTGTCCCCGAGCGCCATCGGCATGGCGAATCAGACCGTCATCCAGCTCCGCGAGACTTACCTGCGGGGGATGCCCGCCGCCAGTGCGGCAACGCGAGCGCTTTCCAAGGCCAGGAGCGCGACGTCATCTTCCTGTCCATGGTGGCGTGCCCGACGACGGCGCGCGCGCAGACCGCCCGCACGATGGAACAGCGGTTCAATGTCGCCATGTCGCGCGCCCGCGACCGCCTCTACCTCGTCCGCTCAGTGACGGCGTCGCGGCTATCCAGGACCGATCTCAAGCTGGCCGTGATTGAGCACTTCAGGAACCCCATGGAAACGGCGTCCGCTGCGCAGCCCGAGGGGGGTGCTTGAGCTCTGCGACGACTCCCCCTTCGAGCGGGAAGTCGGCGCGAGGCTGCTCGAACTCGGCTTCCGGGCGCGTCCACAGGTCGAGGTCGGGGGATTCAGGATCGACTTCGTCGTCGAGGGCGACGGCGGCCGGCGCATCGCGGTCGAGCTGGACGGCGACCGCTACCACGGCCCCGACAGGCAGGCCGCCGACCTGCACCGCCAGCGGGCGCTTGAACGGATGGGCTGGATCTTCTGGCGGTGCTGGGGATCGCACTGGCTCGCCGACCCCGAAGGCTGCCTGAAGGATCTGCTTGCCACGCTCGCGGGCCTCGGCATAGAGCCCGTCGGCGGGTCGCATTCGCACCAAGAGTGGACGGAACACCGCGTGGCCGGAGGTGCCATCGCACCTGGAGATGCCTCCCAGCAGGCCGCGGCGGCATCCGGCTCGCCCGTTCTCGTGCTGGATGCTCCTGCCGCCGAAGAACGGGCGAAGCGGGATGATCTGTCGCGTCATGCCCAGACCGACAGGGACACCCTGGTCGAAGAGGGCGACACCGTGATCGTCCGGTTCTCGGACGACAACCGGGTCCGGCGGTTCCGGCTCCCATCGAGGCGGGCCACGTGGCGCTGGACGCGAGATCCAGGAGACGGCCGCCGCGCTGGTTGCCGCTGAGGCGAAGGCCGGCCGGAAGGCGCAACGGTGGACGCCGGACGAATGCGCCAAACTGCTAGAGCTTCGGGTCGCGCGGATCTCCGAGGCGCTGGGGATCGGCCGGACGGCCGCTGCGGTGGGCAGCAAGTGGCGGGCGTTGGCGGCGAAGGTGCCGACACCGGTTGCCAAGCCCGACAGGAAGACCGGGAAGGGGAGGGCAGCGTAATGTCAGAGAACGCCCGTCGTGGCCAGCGGCGGAAACTCCACGGCCAAGCTATTACTCGGATGGATGAGATCAAGGAGATTGTTGACCAGCTAAAGGAGCTCGGCGAGGACGAGACCGACGGCTGGAATGCGCTCCTGAACATTGAGGAGCGGGCAACAGCACTTGCGCAGCGTGCACGGATATCTCGCTGAACTGATTGCCACCACCACGCCGTCCGGCTCACACCGGGCGGCGTATCTGCGTCCACCAACCGAAGGGAACGACCATGCGCTACACCACCCGTGAGGGCCTGCCGCTTGAAGGCGGCACCCCTGTCGAGATCATCGAATCGCTGCGCAGCTACAGCCGGACGCCGTCGCGCGACCGCACCGAATACCTCGGCCAGTTGGCCAGCGCCGCCACCCTGCAGACAGGGAAGCGCGTCCGCTCAACCGACTGCGCCACGACCCTGGCAGACCTGTCGCCACGGGGTTGGTTGTCAGCGCGCACTGAGCCGGGCGCGGCCGGCCGATCCGGGTAGGTGTAGCGGGCGGGCAATCGAAATGTGGCCGGTTTTCGGAATTGCCCGCCTGGAGCTCCCCCCTGGTCCGCCGCCGTTGCTGTTGTCGTTCCAAGTCCTCCGTGCGGATCGTTAATGCGTACAGCAAAACGCCGCCCAGAGTGACCTGGACGGCGTGGTGGTGTTCCGGCGACCTTACACTGCTTGGTGTTGGCCTTCTGTTTCCGAACCCCGTCGGGGGGCAAGCCTTGGGCGGCGTCATCCAGCCCTTACGTGACAGTGGGCTTGCCGATCGTCGTCTTCGAACCCCACAGTGAGCGAGGCGTGGCAGAAACGCCGCCCGGTGGTGTGCCAGACGGCGTGGTGTTCAGCGGGGTCAGAGGTCGGGGACGTTGTAACCCATGCTTGAGTAAACGAGCTTGCGAGCGAAGGCTGTCCGCTTGTCTCCGATCAGCTCGCCGCGCCCGGCTAGGTTAACGCCCGTGGCGAGGATTTCAGGCTGAAAATCGGTCGCGGCCCGGAACGCGACTATGCCGTCGCCGCCAGTGCACTGTATGGCAGCCACGGACCCCTTTACGCAGGTGTATGCACCGTCCGTATGGAACACCACCACAACGGCGACTCTGTTCAGCCAGTCGCAGACTTGGCGAGCCTGATCCATGTCGATGTCGGTCAGGCTGCTTATCGGAACGCCTTGCCGATTCAGCCGCTCTTCTAACGAGCGCCCGGCTTCCACCTCGGCGGCTTTGGTTGTCTTGGTCATGTGGTCTCCATGGCGCCTTGTCCTGGTGCGCGCTGGCTTTCTTGTTTTCGGACCCCCGACAGCAGGGGCAGATGCTATCCGTAGATGCGGGCGTAATCGTCCACGACTTCCCGGATAGTGGTCATCCCGTCGGGATTGTCCGCGTAAATCTCCCGCAGATGATCGGCGAGGTCGTCAGCCGACATGCCATCCTTGTGGCACCCGTGCAAAAATACGTGGTAGGCGAGATACGATTTGGCGTCGTTGCGGGTATCGTCATCGTCACTGGCGACCAGCACGAGGCCGCCGGCTTTCATGACGGTCAACGCCCTTTCGATCTCGGCCTCTGCCGCATCCCGGCCTTCATCGTGATCCAGTTCCGCCGCGCGGATGATGACCGCGGTATCCGCCAGGCGAATACCGCCATCGGCCGTTTTATGGCTGCCGCAAAGCGTTGCGTAGGGAAAACGCGCCGGGTCGATGCCGAGCTTTGTCATGGACAGCGCCCCTGCGGTATGCAGGCTGCTGCCATCCGTAGTGAGTATGGCGTGACTGGTGCATTCCTCATCGTCGCCGTAATCGGTATGGCGTGACTGGTGCATTCCTCATCGTCGCCGTAATCGGCGACGTTCGCGACACGGGCGGACTGAAGCCCGGTTTTCGCCGCCAGTTTCTTCAGCCATGCCGCCATCAGATCGTTGCTCATCATGGTCTCCATGGCGCCGCCCTGTTCACCAGGACGGCGCTTGTTGATGTCGTGGCAGGATCAGGCCGCGCGCCGCTTCCGGCTCTTGCTGGGCGCCTTCGAGACCTTCAGCGCGGGCTTGGCAACCAAGCCCAGCTTGCGCGCCTGGCTGCCCACAGATGCGGCCGTGAACGTCCTGCCGAACGTGTCCGCCATGTTCGCGGCGATGGCGGCGTAGGGCTTGTGCTTGGCGCCCGTGAAGAACGTGGCCAGGTGTGCCTTCTCGGCGTCGGACCAGCGCTGGGCCTTCCGGCTGGCCTTCGCCTCCGCAGCGGCCGCCCGGTTCACGGCGTCATTCCGCTGGCGGGTCAGCAGGTCGATCTGACCCTGAAGCTGGCCGCGCGTCGTCTCGATCTCGGCGATGGCGAGGTTGGCGCCGCGGACGGCGGTTGCGCCGGCAGCCACGACGGTTGCCGCCGAAGCCTTGAAGATGCCCTTCCAGGTGATCCGCGCCAGCTCGCCGGCACCGACAACGCGGCCCTGATAGTTCCAGCCCAGGATGGCCGGCGGCGGCAGCGGCTGGTCGATAGTCGCCAGCGACGTGCTGGCAAGTAGCCCGGCGGGCGCGCCGGACTGGTCGATAGTCACAAGATTGGTGGGCATGTCGTCTGCTGAGCCGCCGCGATGAGTGCGCCGGCGCACTCCCCCAGGCCGTCCGTTCGGGGGGCCAGATCGGGGGCCCAGGCTGCCCCAGCCAGCCCCACGCCGCGATTCCCTTAGCCAGCCCCCAGAAAACCAGCATCCGCCGCGCGCCGGCGCATGGCCGGCCATCCAAAACTATCTCGGCGTATGCGTTTCGCACAAGTCAGCCATGACGTTTATGCGCTGACATTAGTTGGTTGCTTTGTTTATTGTTTTGTTGCTTGGTGACTGAGTTAATTGATTGCGCCACAGGAGGGCGAGATGGCCAGACCAGCCGAGGTCACGCGAGAGGAAATTGTCGCTGCCGGGGAATCGTTGTTGGCGGCGGGGAAGACCATCAACGGTTTCTCGTTGCGCAAGGTGCTTGGCCGCGGAGGCCCGGATTACCTTGCCCGCGTGTGGGCCGAATCCAGGGCGGAACAGGCTGAGCAGGAGCCCCCCGACGACGCGCGCCCGGCCTCGCCGCTGCCGCCCAGGCTGGCGGACCACCGGGAATCGGTCGCCGCCAGGATGTTGGCGGACCTCGAAGGGATCGTAATTTCGACTTGGCAGACGGCGGATGACATTGCGCAGCGCAGGACGGCGGATGAACGGGATGCGGCACGCAAAGCCATCTCTGCCAGCGAACAGGAGATCGCCGATGCGAAGGTTGCAATCGATGACGCTGACCGTCGTGCCGCCAACGCCGAAGATGCACGCGAGCAGGCCGACGCCGAAGCGCAGGCCCGGATCGAGTATCTGAAGTCAAAACTTGCCGATGCCAACAAGGAGTCCGCTGTGCTGGCCGACCGGCTGCGGCAGGCCGCGGCCGATGCCGCGGACGCAGAATCGTCGATGGCCGACCTGACGAAACAGGCTGCGGACCTCGGCAAAGTGGCCCAGGAAATGCGCGAGAAGGCCGCGGCTGCTGAAGCGCGGGCGGCTGCGGCGGAGGGCGAGAAAGACCTGGCACGGGCGCAGGCGTCCCAGGCTGCCGAGCGTGCAGGCATTGCCGAGCAGCGTGCCGCGTCGGCAGATGCGCGGAGCGACGCAGCGGAGCGCGAGACGCAGCGCATGCACGAACAGGTTGTCGAGGCACAGGCGCGGGCGTCCGCGGCCGAAAAGTCCGCACAGGAATCCAGCGAGAAATGTGCGGTTGCCATCTCCCGGGCGGACTCGTCGGAGCGCGATGTGGAACGCCTCCGCGTGCAAGTCGCCGATGTGCTCGCGCAAGTGTCGCAGGCCGCCGAACGCGCGGGTGCTGCAGACCAGCGTGCTGCGTTGGCAGAGGCGCGGGCCGCCGGAGCCGAGCAGGCACTGGCGCGGGTTGCGCGGGTTGATACAACGGAGGCAGACCATGGTCCGGAGACGCATTGACCTGAACCTGATCGCAGTGGCGGCATCCCTCGGCATCCCGCCGCCGGAACGTCGCCATGTGGCTGGTATGCCGCCGACAACGCTGGCGGAGCCCGAAGTCCAGACCACCCTTCCCGAAACGCCGGTCGATCCGGTTGGCATTGAGTGGCCCGCGACGCCCATCGAAGTACCGATGGTGCCAGTCGCCAGCAAGAAGCCGTTGGTCCGCAAG
>Ga0302319_10009783_pt1 | contig 18373 bp, 15 predicted proteins | sample Bog_T0_2_FD_203319 | JGI IMG/M metagenome (GOLD analysis project Ga0302319, IMG submission 203319) | Peat permafrost microbial communities from Stordalen Mire near Abisko, Sweden - Bog_T0_2 | ecosystem: Environmental > Terrestrial > Soil > Wetlands > Peat | place: Sweden: Abisko, Stordalen Mire...
ACGTGATGGTCGCCGAGTCGGTACCGAAAAATCGACTGGGATCCGCCTACGGCCTGATCCAATCGCTGGACTCCGCCGGAGCGATCGTCGGACCTCTCGCTGCGCTGGCGCTGCTTTCCCGCTTCCTTGTTCGCACCGTCATTTTTGCGGCGGCGGTTCCGGGAGCACTGTGTACTCTGGTGGCGTGGTTGGGAATTCGTGAGCCCCAACAGCGCGGCTCGGAGCCCGAAACCGCGAACAAGCCCTCCCCATCCGACATCCTCAAGCGCGGTGCAAAACTCCATCTTCCCGCCGGCTTTTATTTTGTTCTCGTCGCGGTGACAATTTTCTCCCTCGGCAATTCGAGCGATATGTTTCTGGTTCTGCGCGCGCAGAACGCAGGAATTAGAGTAGCGCTCGCTCCGCTACTCGGATTGGTCTTCAACATCACGTATACGCTGGCGTCGTGGCCGGCGGGATGGCTCAGCGATCGAATTTCGCGCAGGGGCGTGGCATCCGCAGGCTATGTGATCTTCGCCGCTGTCTATTTTGTGTTCGGACGAGCGCCCTCCAAGCCGGCAATCTGGGCGGCGATGGCGCTGTATGGTTTTTACTATGCGCTGACTCAGCCTGTACTGAAAGCGTTGGTGGTGAATAGCGTGGGTGAGGATGCGCGCGGGCGCGTGTTGGGAATTTATTTTTTCGTGACCAGCATAGCGACTCTTGCGGCAAGTTTGATTACAGGACAGTTATGGAAGTTTTACGGAGCCGAAGTTCCCTTTTATGTTTCTGCGGCCGCGGCGCTGATCGCGGCGGGATTATTGCTGGGCACGACGCGCAGCCGCGAGAGTTTCCTCAGAGGCTAAGCCTACGACATTTCCTAGGATCGAACGGCACGGCTGTGGGCCGCGCCCTTCCCGAGCCTTCTGCACCATAGAAAAATCAGGATCTGAGCTGCAATCCCTGCAGTCGTATCCAGCACGACATCCTGCCAGCGGCCGGTGCGCGAGGGGATGAAACTCTGGTGCCATTCATCGAGGCTCGCGACGAATGCGGTCCCGAGAATCGCGATGCTCGCCCAGCGCATGGTCCACTTCACATCCAACATGGAAGGCAGAGTCGCGCGCCACGCGCGGAAAAGAAGAACGCTCAAGATTCCATAGCCAACAACGTGGCCGCCCTTGCGAATGTAAAAATGCCAGTATTCGAAACGCACCCAATCCATGCCGAAGAGATAATGCAAGAGCGGAAAGAGAATCCGGCTGGTGTTGTGCGAAGAGAGAAGAGCGGTCGATTCGATGGCGATGACGATCAGCCACAGAATCGCGGCGATCCACGCTTTGATAAGATTGTCGCGGTCGGAGTTCAAGCGGGAGAGCCAGTGCCCGGACGTGCCGGGTTCGACAAACCTGCGTGGTGGTTCGGACATGCGCTATTCAATCGCATAGTTCGGAGCCTCACGGGTGATCATGACGTCGTGGACGTGACTCTCGCGCAGGCCAGCGCCGCTGATGCGCACGAAGCGCGTCTTCTGCAGGAGTTCGGCGATGGTCGAGCAGCCGCAGTAGCCCATGCCTGACTTCAGTCCTCCCACCATCTGATGAACGATCATGGCAACCGAACCGCGATAGGGCACGCGTCCCTCAATGCCTTCGGGGACAAGTTTGGCAAGGCGATTGGAATCGCCATCATTGGAAGAGACTGCGGCGGATGAATCGCCTTCCGTGCTTTGAAAGTAGCGTTCGCTGGAGCCCTGCGCCATCGCGCCGATGGATCCCATGCCGCGATACGATTTAAACGAGCGCCCTTGATAAAGAATCAACTCGCCGGGGCTCTCATCGGTTCCGGCGAAGAGCGAGCCGATCATCACCGCGCTCGCGCCCGCCGCTAACGCCTTGGTCACGTCGCCGGAATATTTGATGCCACCATCTGCAATGATGGGGACGCCTGCATCTTTGGTCGCGCGGTATGCTTCCGCGATGGCCGTGATCTGCGGCACACCCGCGCCCGTGACGACGCGAGTGGTGCAGATGGAACCGGGGCCAATGCCCACTTTGATGCCGTCGGCTCCGGCGCGCGCCAGTTCGCAAGCGCCGTCGAAGGTAGCGACATTGCCCGCGAGCAAATCCATTTCCGGCAATTTCGACTTGATTAACTTAACGGCATCGAGCACCTTGGTGGAATGGCCGTGAGCGCTGTCAATGGCGAGTACGTCGACCTTCGCTCTGGCTAATTCCTGGGCGCGTTCCAGAAAATCTCCAGTGGCGCCGATGGCTGCGCCTACACGCAAGCGTCCCTGAGAATCTTTCGCGGCGTTCGGATACTTCAATTTCTTCTGAATATCTTTTACGGTAATAAGTCCCTTCAGGTTGTACTTGTCATCGACGACAAGAAGTTTTTCCACCCGATGCTCGTGCAGAATTTCTTCGGCATCTTCGAGCGTGGTGCCCACGGGTACGGTGATGAGATTTTTCTTGGTCATCACTCGATCGATGGGAATATCGAAACGAGTCTCGAAGCGCAGATCGCGGTTGGTGAGAATGCCCACCAGGCGGCCATTCTCAGTGATGGGCACTCCGGAAATTTTATACTTGCGCATCACTTCGAGCGCGTCACTCACTCGATCGGTCGGCGACATCGTGACCGGATCGACGATCATGCCGCTTTCCGAGCGCTTCACTTTGTCCACTTCATTGGCTTGCTGCTCGATCGAGAGATTGCGGTGAATAATGCCGAGCCCGCCCTGCTGGGCCAGCGCGATGGCCATGTGGGACTCGGTCACCGTGTCCATGGCCGCGCTGACGATGGGAATGTTCAAGCTGATGGTGCGAGTGAGCTGGGTCTGGGTGCTGGCGGTCGCCGGAATCACGTCGGAGCGCGCGGGTAAAAGGAGAACGTCGTCGAAGGTGAGGGCTTCGGGTACGGGAAAATGAATCATAAGGTTTGGAGATGCTCCCTGGGGGGCTGAATCTTCATTCTAGAGAGAGCGCGGTCTTGAGGCAAATGGAGAGAATCTGGAGGGCTGATATCATCGCTAGTCTCGGAGGAGAAATCATGCGAAGGCTCATCGTCTGTTTCTGTTTGCTGGCATTGTCGACGACGCTCGTAACCGCACAGCAATACGATCTTGTGCTCGAAGGCGGGCGGGTTGTTGATCCCGAAACTGGCCTTGATGGCGTGCGAAATGTCGGAATTCGAGATGGAAAGATTGTCCGCGTGTCGGCTGAGGTGCTGAGTGGGCGGCGTGTGGTTCATGCTGGCGGGCTGGTAGTCGCCCCTGGATTCATTGACCTGCACCAGCATGGACAGGACATGGCGAGCCAGCGGGTTAAGGCGCTGGACGGGGTGACGACGGCGCTGGAACTGGAGATTGGTGCGCCCGATGTGGCACAGTTCCTGAAATCTAAAGCAGGCCATTCGCTGATTCATTACGGCACCTCGGCCAGCCATGCGGCAGCGCGGGCTGCGGTGTTCGGGGCTCCGCTGCCGGCGGAAGTCATCGGAAGCCAGGATGGAACTCCTCAGATTTTGCCCAAGAGTGGACCGGCGACCAATCTGCCGGCAACTCCGGAACAGATTGAAGCGATGAGACTGCGCCTTCGTGCGGAGTTGGACGCTGGCGGACTGGCGGTTGGGATGGGTATTCAGTACACGCCAGGAGCGACGCGGCTGGAAGTGATTGACATGTTTCGTCTGGCTGCGGAGCGCGGGCTGCCGGTTTATACCCACATGCGTAGCGCGGGTAGGGTCGAGCCGGGATCCTCGATTGAGGCGGTCAGCGAGGTGATTGGAGCGGCGGCAATTAGCGGAGCTGCGTTGCACATTGTGCACATCAACAGCACTTGCCTGCGCGATTCGCTGGAGTGTCTTTCGATGATAGAAGGCGCACGCGCCCGCGGGTTGGATGTGACCACCGAGGCGTATCCCTACATCGCGGGCATGACGGAGGTGAACTCGGCGTTGTTTAATCCGGGCTGGCGGGAGAAACTTGGAATCGACTATGGAGATCTGGTGCTACCGGATACTGGCGAGCACCTTAACAAGGAGCGTTTTGAGGAGCTGCATAAATCCGACACCGTGCAGGACGTGCTGGTTTTCGGCAATACGCAGGAGATTGTGGATGACGTGATTCCGCATCCGCTGGTGATGATTGCCAGCGACGGCGACAAAGGGCATCCGCGCAATGCCGGGACTTACTCGCGGGTGCTGGCTCAGTATGTGCGCGAGAAGAGAACGGTCACGCTGATGGATGCGATTCGAAAGATGAGTTTCATGCCGGCGGAGATGCTGGAGCGTTCGACGCCTGCGGCGCGGCACAAAGGCAGATTGCAGGAGGGTTGCGACGCGGACATTGTGGTGTTCGACGCCGCCACGATCAGCGATCGGTCTACTTTTGAGAAGCCTATGGAGCCGAGTGTGGGAGTGCATTATTTGGTGGTGGGAGGAACGGTGATAGTTGATGAAGGCAAGATTGTCGAAAACGTGTTTCCTGGACGAGCGATTCTGGGGCCGGGGAAGGGTGGTTTCGGCAAATAAACTTTAAACGCCGAACCGACGCACGATGAAACGACAGAAACTTTCCTTCATCTCCGCCAGAAAATGTTGGTAATGCTCGGTGATTGGGATTATGTTCGCCATCGGGTGTAGGTCTCCTTTTCGGAAAGGCTTTAGCTCGTCAGGCCAAAGCCAACTTACACCCTCTCGCTTTTTACACAAGCGGCTTGACATCACCCCCTGTTTCCGCGGTTTGTCTTTTAGCCCCTGCGGGCGTATATTAGAAAACTGAGAGCTGTTGTGTAGAACGGGCTTTTGGCGAAGCACACCAGTGGGCGCAAGCCCACTTTTTCGTTGCGGGGAACATCGCCTGGCTGGCTAAAGCCGCAAGTTATTGGATGCATGGCACTTGAGCTGGATCGGGTACGGGAAATCGCGGAGCGGGTAGCCGCTTCCAGCGGACTGGAAGTGGTGGAAGTTGAGTTTCGCGGCAGTGGGAACGCGCGGATGCTGCGGGTTTTTCTGGATAAGCCTGGGGCCGCTGCAGGCGATCCATTGGCAGGAGTGACGCATGGTGACTGCGTAAACTTCAGCCGCGAATTTGGCACGATCCTAGATGTAGAGGATGCGGTGCCGGGTAGCTATACGCTGGAAGTTTCGTCGCCGGGGTTGGACCGGAAGCTGACGAAAGCAGCCGAGTTTGAGCGCTTCGTTGGCAGCCGAGTCAAACTGACGACCCGGCAGCCACTCAACAACAATCGCCACTTTGAAGGGCGGTTGGAAAGTTTTCAGAACGGACGACTGACTCTGGATTTGAGCGTGGCCAGCAAGAAGTCGCGAAAGAAGATGGGCTCCGCGCTGGAGCAGGGACAAAAGATGGAGATCGAATTCGCCAACATCGAGAAAGCGAATTTGGTCCCGGAAATCTAACAAAGATTGAGCGATTGAGTAAGTTTGTAATTGAGTAATTTGAAATCAAAGGCTGATTCTGAGCTTTCAATTACGAAATTACTAAATTACTCAATTACTAAATTGGTTTATTTATGGCAAGCGAGCTTTATAACACGATCGACGCGTTAAGCCGGGAGAAAGGCATTGATCCGCGAATTGTGGTTACAGCGGTGGAGGATGCCATTGTCATGGCCACGCGCAAGTACTACAAGACGCAGGAAAACTTGCGCGCAGAACTGGACAAAGATACCGGCAAGATCAACGCCTACGCGGTGAAGACCGTCGTCGAGACTCCGGAGCAAGTCGAAGATCCGCAATTGCAGATCACGCTGGAAGATGCGCGCAAGGCCGATCCCAACCTCGAAGTGGGTGGTGAGTTGCGGATTCCGAAAGTGACAGAAGGGATCCTGGGACGCATCGCCGCGCAACTGGCGAAGCAGGTAATTTTTCAGAAGGTGCGCGAGGCCGAGCGGGATACGGTTTACAACGAATATATCGGACGCGTGGGCGAAGTGGTCAACGCGACGGTGAAGCGCGTAGAAGGTCCGGATGTAATCTTCGACATCGGCAAAGCCGAAGCTCGGATGCCGCGTAAGGAGCAATCGCGTCTGGAATCCTTTGCGATCGGCGAGCGGGTGCGCGTGGTGATCGCGCGTGTGGAGAAAGCGGCGAAGGGCCCGGGAGTCGTGGTATCGCGCGCCGTGCCCGATCTGGTGCAGCACTTGTTCCAGACGGAAGTGCCGGAAATTTACGACGGCACAGTGGTGATCCGCGCGATTGCGCGCGAAGCTGGCGAGCGCACCAAGATTGCCGTAATGTCAAAAGACAAAGACGTGGACGCGGTCGGCGCCTGCGTCGGGATGAAGGGCATGCGGGTGCAGTCGATCATTCGAGAACTGCACGGCGAAAAGATCGATATCATCGAGTATCACGAAGATGCGGTGACCTTTGCCGAGAAAGCTCTGCAGCCGGCAAAAGTCAGCAAAGTCACTGTTGTCGATTCCGGCGGCAAGCACTTGGAAGTTGTTGTCGATGACAGCCAACTCTCGCTCGCGATTGGCAAGAAGGGACAGAACGTCCGGCTTGCGGCGAAGTTGCTGGGCTGGAAAATCGACATCAAGAGTGAAGAAGAAAAACGCCAGGAAGTCGAGCAGCAAATGTCCGCCATGGTGCCGCAATCGGTCACGCCTCTCGAAAGCGTGCCCGGTCTGGGCGATGGATTGGTGGAAAAATTGAACGCCGCAGGTGTGAGTTCCGTGGAAGCTCTTGCCGACATGACGCCGGAGCAGCTCGAGGCTATTGAAGGCATTGGGCCGAAGACGGTGGAAAAAATCAGTCTGGCGGTGAATAATTACTTTGCCAGCCTGGAAAGTGGCACGATTGAAGGCGCCGTTGAAGGCGAAGTGGCGGCTGAGGGCGAGAGCGTAGCGGCGGCGACCGGCGATGCTGGCGGAGACGATATCACTGCCGAGGTTCCAGCCGTTGCGGACGAGCCAGCCAATGGTGAGGATGTTGTTGTATCTGAGGAAGGTACGGATGAAGCGGACCTGTTAGCCTCGGAGGAACATGAAAAGCTGGAAAAGTCCGATGAGCCGACTTCTTTAGACGCAGAATCCGCTTCCGAGCATAGAGAATAATGACACGCTGCACTATGTTCGATAGCGTTGTTGCAAAGAAACAGACTCCGTGAGGTCGTAATGATGACCTAACTTACAACGCGGAGAAACGAAAGGCCGGATGAGTAAGGTTCGAATTAACGATCTTGCCAGGGAACTGGAAGTCAAGAGCAAAGCCATTCTGGATACGCTACCGCTCGTCGGGGTGACCGAGAAGAAAACGCATTCCAGTTCCTTGGAAGAGCATGAGGCGGAGAAGGTGCGGGTGTACATCCGCAGCGCGGATGGCTCGTCCTCCGCTGGCAAGTCGAGTTCCCGCGCCCCGCGCGGCGAAGAAGAAATCAGAACCAAAATTGATTTGTCCCACATCTCGCGCCCAGGAGATGTGTTAAAGGCGATTACGCAGCGGAAGGAAACCGTGGCTCCGCCGGTTGCCCCGCGTCCCGTTCCGCCGCCCTTGACTGCTGCTCCGAGCGCGCCCGTTGCCAGCGCTCCTGCCCCAGTCGAGAAACCGCCGGCAGCGATGCCTCCAGCCGCATTCAGTAGTCCTTCAGCGGCTCCGTCTCCCATGGCGAAGCCGGCTTCGGAATTTCACGCGCCAACGGTGCCTTCGACTCCTGCTCCAGTTGTAACTGCGCGACCAAGCCCGCAGCCAGTTGCGCCCGCGCCCGCGGCAGCTTCGCCGGTATCAACCCCGCGCTCAGCCGCGACGATCGCCCCTCCGGCTTCTGCCCCGTCACCGTCTGGAAGTTCTCCTTTCACGCCGGCGCCGCCTACTGTTTCCGCCGCAGCGCCGCCCGCTGCTCCCACGAGGCCAGTTGCTCCACCTCCGCCGGCACCACGCATGATCGTGCCTCAAACCGGCCCACGTCCTGTGTACAAGGCTCCGGTTCGGCCAACGCCGCCTCCGCCGGTGCAGCCCGGAGTTCCCATTGGTGGCGCCATGCGCGCCGCTCCCGGACGCCCGGTACCCGGGCAGCCAATTTTTCAGCGTCGTCCCCCGGCGCAAGGCGCTGCTCCCGGAGGTCCGCCGCGCCCCGCGCTTCGTCCCGGCGAACGTCGTCCCATGCATCCCACGCGGCAAGCTCCCGCTGGAGCGCGGCCGCTGGGTGTAGGTCCTGCTCTACCGCCTCCGGGAACCACGCGTCCCGGCAGCCGTCCGGGTGGACCGGCTCGGCGTCCCGGTCAGCGTTACGTTCCGCGCGGCGTAAAAGAAGGCCCAATGAAGGGCTATACGCCACCCGCTCGCATGGTGGTGTCGAACGAGCCCCAGCCGATCACCCGCAGTATAACGATCACCGAGGGCATCAGCGTAAAAGATCTGGCGGAGAAATTGGATATCCGCGCCAAGGATTTAATTTCGCGTTTGTTGTCGAAGGGCGTCTTCGCGACCATCAACCAGACGCTCGACGCGGAACTGGCCAGCGAGATGGCGCGCTTCTTCGGCGCCGATACGAATGTAATCACCTTCGAAGAACAGACGGCGAAAGAAGTCGACGCCGCCGCTGCGGGCGAAGAGTCCGCGCCCGAAACTGGCATCCGTCCTCCCGTGGTGACCATCATGGGCCACGTCGATCACGGGAAGACCACGCTACTCGATTCCATTCGCATCACCAATGTCGCCGGCGGCGAAGCCGGCGGAATCACCCAGCATATCGGCGCCTACAAGGTGCGGATCAGCGACAAAGAGTCTCCTGCGTATGGCCGCGAAATCGTTTTCCTCGATACTCCCGGTCACGAAGCTTTCACCCGCATGCGCTCCCGCGGCGCCAAAGCCACTGACATCGTGGTATTGGTTGTGGCCGCCGACGATGGCGTGATGCCGCAGACGCTCGAAGCCATCGATCACGCGCACGCCGCCGAAGTTCCCATCATCGTGGCAGTAAATAAGATCGACAAGCCCGACGCCCTGCCCGATCGCGTGAAGAAACAACTTGCCGACCGCGGCCTGATGCCGGAAGAGTGGGGCGGCAAAACTGTTTTTGTGGACGTTTCGGCGAAGAAAAAAACCAATCTGAATCTGCTGATGGAAATGATTTGCCTGGTCGCCGACCTGGGCGAGCTGAAAGCTACGCCGGAGCGCGCCGCCACTGGCGTGGTGCTCGAAGCCAAACTCGATCGCGGCCGCGGACCCGTCGCCACCGTGCTCGTGCAAAATGGAACTTTAAACGCCGGTGATAATTTCGTGGTGGGCAATGTCTACGGTAAAGTGCGTGCCATGTTCGACGATCGGGGCGCGCAGTTGAAAACCGCTCCACCTTCCACGCCGGTGGAAATTATCGGCATGGAGTCGTTGCCCCAGGCGGGCGATCAATTCGTGGTCGTAGCCGATCGCGATAAAGCGCGCGGCATTTCTGAATACCGTGAGCAGAAGTCTCGCGAAGCCGCGCTGGCCAAGAGTTCCCGCGTGTCACTGGAAGGGCTCGCGGAGCAGATCAAAGCGGCTGGAACCAAAGAACTGAATGTAATTCTGAAAGGCGACGTGCAAGGTTCGGTGGAAGTGATCACCGACTTGCTGACCAAGTTATCGAACGACAAAGTGCGTTTGAAACTCTTACGCTCCGGCGTGGGCGCAATCACCGAGACCGACGTTCTGCTGGCTTCGGCTTCGAACGCGATTATCATCGGCTTCAACGTCCGCCCCGAGCGCAAGGCGCAGGAAATTGCCGAGCAGGAAAAAGTGGATATCCGCCTGCACTCCATCATTTACGAGCTGCAGGATGAGATCAAGCGCGCCATGACCGGCCTGCTTGAGCCCACCATCAAGGAAACCTATCAGGGCCGCGCCGAAGTCCTGAATGTTTTCCGCATTCCAAAAGTTGGCACGGTTGCCGGTTGCAGGGTCAGCGACGGCTTGATTAAACGCGACTCCGAAGTTCGCCTGCTGCGCGACAACGTGCAGGTGTTCAAAGGCAAAGTCGGATCCCTGCGCCGCTTCAAGGACGATGCCAAAGAAGTCACCAACGGGATGGAGTGTGGCATATCGATCGCCAACTACGGCGACATTAAAGTCGGAGACGTGATCGAAGCTTTTGCCACGGAACGCATCGCTGCCGAAGCAATCGCGTAAACCCAAGCTCTTAGCAATTAGCCTTTAGCAGTTAGCTCTTTGGTTTAGCTAATGGCTAACTGCTAAAGGCTAAGAGCTGGAGTTAATGATCGCCTTTCTCACCCTCGAACTTCACATCGAAGGCGCGCACTCTCTCAAAGACAAACGTCAGGTGCTGCGCAGTTTGAAAGACCGGCTGCGCGCCAGCTTTAACGTCTCCGTTGCAGAACTCGATGCCAGCGGAATTTGGAATCGCGCCACCATCGGCGTGGTGAGCATCTCCGATTCGCGCGACTATCTCGATGGCTTGATGGAGAACGTGGAGCGCGCAGCGACACGCATCGCTAATAACCACGGAGCGGAAATTGCCGATTCGTTCGTCGAATTTCTTTAAGACGTTCCGCGACTAAGAGCCTCCATCCTATTCAGCTTTCCATCGAAAAACGCTATCGCGTTGTTACCTCTGTACTTATCCTAGGGCCACGAAGATGCGCGACAATAGCACTGCAGGGCCAACACACGCAGCCGATTTTCTGATATTCTCATCCGTTTTCCTTCGAGGTGGATGGTGGAAAAGCGCGCGCTGAAATATCATCGCGGACGGTTAGGCGAAGCTTTGCGCGAGGAGATCGAAACTTTGGTCGAAGGAGAGCTGGCCGATCCGCGTATCGGACTGGTGCGCGTTACCGCCGTCCTCCTGGCCGACGATGGCCGCTCCGCGCAGGTTCTGGTGGATGCGGACGGCGACGACGCGGAAGCTGAAACCAGTCTCGAAGGCCTGCTCGCCGCAAAGGAATATATAAGGCACGAATTGGTGGAGCGTCTTCGCTTGCGGCGCGCCCCGGAATTATATTTTCGGCTGGACCGCTCGGAGCGGGAAAAAGCTCGCGTCGAAGAACTCTTGGCGCGAGCGAAGAAGCGAATGAAAGCTGGAAAGAAATCCAGCGCGAAAAAGGCATAGCATGTTGCGGGAAGTTCTCCAGCAAATCGAGCGCCGTGATCGCTTCGTACTCACGTCGCACGCGCGGCCGGATGGCGATGCCATCGGGTCGGCGCTGGCGTGCTGCCAAATTTTGCGTACCATGGGCAAGCAAGCCGACATCGTTCTGCACGATGGTGTCCCGCGTATTTATCGTTCGCTGCCGTTTGCCGACCAGGTGCTGCAAGCCGATCGCGTCATGGGAAATTACGACGCCGCCATTATTCTCGAATGCGACAGCGTCCACCGAACGCGCCTTGAGGGCTTGGAGAATCGCTTCCTCATCAGTATCGATCACCATGTCAGCGGCCGTCCGTTCGCGCACGTCAACTGGATCGATCCCGATGCCGTAGCCACGGGCGAAATGGTGTTTCGCCTGGCTCGCGAAGCGGGAGCGCCATTCTCTCCTGAAATGTCCACCTGCCTTTACACCGCGCTGATGACCGACACCGGTTCGTTTATGTTTCAGGGGACGAACGAGCATACGTTCGCGCTGGCTCGCGAGTTGGTGCTTGCCGGCGCCGACCCTTCGCATTGTGCGCGCAATATTTATTTCGCCCACTCCGTGGCCAAGATGAGATTGTTGGGCGAAGCCTTACGCAATCTCAATACCGAGGGCCACATCGGCTGGACGTGGGTGACGTGTGAACAAATGCAGCGTCACGGCGCCAAGGAGGAAGACTGCGAAGGCCTGGTGAACTATGTGCTTTCGATCGGAGAGGTGGAAGTGGCTGCATTTTTTCGCGAGCTTCCTGGCGGACGTTTTCGCGTGAGCCTGCGCAGCAAAGGAAAACTTAACGTCGCGCAGGTGGCTGAAGTTTTTGGTGGCGGCGGTCACGAATGTGCGAGCGGCTGCTCAATCGATGGTCCGCTGGCTCAGGCGGTTTTCAATATACTCGAAAATCTGCGCCGCGGTCCTTCCATACAATAGGCGCGTTTGCTAAAGTGCGATTGCTGATTTGTTGATCGCTGATTGCTGATTGAAAGATGCAGGCACGATGCTTTTTCAATCGGCAATCTTAAATCAGCAATCAACAATGTAGCGATGCCGCCCGCCGCATCCAGAGCCTGACTCAATGACGAATCGCACCCGCACCGACGCGCTCTTGCTGGCGGGCTTCTGCGCATTCCTGTTTTTTTATGGTCTGGGACAGTTCGGGCTCATTGGAGCTGACGAGCCGCGCTATGCCCAGGTGGCGCGCGAAATGCTCGCGCGTCACGACTGGATCACCCCCGTCCTCGGCGGAAGCCCCTGGCTCGAGAAGCCTCCTCTTTATTACTGGCAAGCCATGCTGGCCGATTCGCTGTTTGGTGTAAGCGATTCAGCTGCAAGATTACCGTCGGCGTTCGACGCAACTCTTCTCGTGTTGGCGGTCTATTTCTTCCTGCGACGCTTCCGGCGCGGATTCGAACTTGACGGCGCATTGATTGCCGCTTCCTCCGCGGGCATCATCGGCTACGCTCATGCCGCCTCAATGGACATGGCGCTGGCTGCGGCCGTTTCTATCGCTTTGCTTGGCTGGTGGGCGTGGCGTGAGACCGGTAAGAAAACTTACCTTGCCGTCTTCTATGTTTTTCTTGCATTCGGAGCGTTGGCCAAGGGGCCGGTAGCGCCGTTCCTCGCGGTCGCAATTATTTTCCTCTACGCGGCTGCGACAAGGTCTTCGAGTGTCGTTTTAGAGACGCTATGGGCGCCGGGAATTATTCTATTTTGTGTCATCGCCCTGCCTTGGTATTTCGCGGTGCAGGCGCGCAATCCGGAATTCTTCCGCGAATTCATCCTGGAGCATAACCTCGGGCGCTTTTCCAGGAATCTCTATCACCATACCGAGCCCATCTGGTATTACCTGCCGGTCACCGCCCTGGCGTTGCTGCCCTGGACCGTGTTCGCGGGCGCAGGATTGATTCAACCGATAAAAACAAAATGGGCTGAAAGAAAATCGATCGGATCCGTGGGCTCCAGTCGCGACGAAGATGACCTTGGCCTCTTCGCTTGCTGCTGGCTGGTGGTGCCCGTAATTTTCTTTTCCCTCTCGCGCTCGAAACTTCCTGGCTACATCCTTCCGGCGATTCCAGCGGGTGCACTCTCGTTGGCCAATTATCTGAGCCAGCATCTGGAGAAAACGGAATCCGAAACGGTTCCAACATGGTTGGCGATTCTACACGCACTCTTTGCCGCGGCTCCGATCGTTCCGGCTTTGTTGATCGCATATTTAGTCACGCAGCACAGGCTTCCCAGCGGCCAGCCCAGGCTTGTCGCCCTCGGGATCGCGTTCCTATTGTGCTCAGGAATCTCCCTCACGCTGATTCGCAAGAGCGGCCTGCGCATGCTGCGCTTCGTCACGCTGATTCCGGTTGTACTCACCGTGGGGGCGGTGTTGAAACTGGGATCTGTGGCGATCGATCAAACCCTTTCAGCGCGACCGCTGGCCCACGATATCGCCAGCCTCGAGACACACACGCTGCCGCTTGCGGTTTACCACATTCCTCGCGAACTGGAGTATGGCCTGACTTTTTATCGCAACCATTTAACTTTCAACTACGACTGGGGCAGGGTTCCGCAGGAAGAGCACCTGCTGGTGGCTCCGGAAAATTCGCAGGAAGAGATCGCAAAGCTTTTATCGGGTCGCCGCGTTTCCTACCTCAGCCATTATGATCCCCGGCATGTGGACTACTATTGGATTGCTGGCGCTCCCAAAAATCCTGCAGGCTCCTCGCACTAAAAGGCTGCAGTGATCACTGTTGCTGAGCCGAGTTCGGCCCGTTTGCCTCCAGCCTCCGAACCCACTAAACTCGGAGTTCTGCCGCAGCGAGCCAGTCCGGAAGCGAAGGCCGGATTCTGTGCTGGCTCCGCAGGAGTCCCGTGGAGATTCTCGACCTCAGACATTTTTCCTCCGTAGACCTGCGCCCCCTCCTCGACGACGAGGCGCGGGTATGGGCGAGCTTGCTCACGTGGGATTACAGCGGCTCGGCGGAGATGATTCTGCGCTACGTGGACGCGAAAATTCTTCCCGGATATGCTGCCATCGAACGCGGGCGCATTTTCGGTTATACATTCTTCGTTTATGAAGGCAGCAAAGGCGTGGTCGGAGATTTGTTCGTGTCCAACGGCAGCCGCCTCCCCGACGCTCACGAGGTAGAACTTAAGCTGCTGACTCACGTGATCGAAACGCTGCAGCAATCTCCGGGCATTCATCGCGTGGAAGCACAGTTACTCGCGCACGAATCGGGAAGCGTGGCGAGGCCGTTTTTGGATCAGGGATTTCAGCGTCATCCCCGTCTATTTATGGTTTTACAGTTGGGTGGCGTTGCGCCAGTCATTCCTCCCACCCATCCAGATGTCGAAATTCGCCGCTGGACGGAGGCCGATTATCAGCCTGCCGCTGCCATTATCACTGCGGCATATCGCGGCCACGTCGACGCTCAGATCAACGACCAGTACCACACGCTGGCGGGATCGCTCCGTTTTCTGAATAACATCGTGCGTTTTCCGGGATGCGGCTTGTTCGATGCGGAATCGTCATTCGCTGCGGTGGATCGCAAGGCCAAGACCCTGGTCGGATTAATCCTCTGCTCGCGCGTGCGGGGCGACGTTGGACATGTGACGCAAGTATGCGTGCTGCCCGAATATCGTTCGCGGGGCATTGGCGAATCGCTTCTTGCCGCGACTGCAGGGAGTTTGCGCAAGCGCGGGTTTTCTATGCTGTCGCTCACCGTGACCGAAGCGAACGCTCGCGCGGTCGCGCTTTACCGACGCCTGAATTTTGAGTCGAAGCGAGTGTTCGATGCTTTCGTCTGGCAAGGATAGTAGTTAACTGCGGCCGTAGTGATCTCGAACAAAGCTATCTTCGCACCAACCACATCGCCCAACCTGCAGCTAGAACTCCGCCGAGGAACATTACGAAACAGTAGAGGCCGTAGCGCACCATATCGAGCGCGGTCTCCCGGTGAGTAATGCCGAAGACGATCGACGCAAAAAGCGCGAACACAAACGCGGCGCTGAAGTGGGAAAGTTGAACGGTCATAAATAACACGCAGCCTTTAGCAGTAAGCCATTAGCTGGATCAAAGAGCCGACTGCTAATTGCTAATTGCCTAGTTTTGCCAATCATTGCTTCTTACCGATCGCGATGTGATACGCGTCCGCGATGGCAATAAAATTTAATAGTCCGGCGACAATCATGAACTTGGTGCCGTAATCCGCAATGGCAAATGCAATCGCACCTTGTCCGCCGTTCAGTGCGAGGGTTCCAATGTACATTCCGCCAGCGCCCAGGTCGCCGATAAATCCAAGTATGTCGAGAATGTCACCGCCATTGGCCTTGTAAATGTGCCCCTGCATCAGCAGCCCGAGGATAAATAAACTTCCAATCGAAATAAGCAGGAGCGCTCCTCGAACCCAGCGCCGCTGAATCAAGTGGCCGGCCCCGGGGATGAGCCATCCCACGGCCGGGGCGATGACCGGCATCATGCTGGCGGGTTGCGCCGGCGCTTTAGTTTTTGCAGTGGTGGAGTTTGCCATTAGATGATCACGATCTCGCGTTGAATATTGCCGGTGACTTCCGCGGACTTTGGCCGGATCAACATATTGACTTCGCTGCGCACGCCGAACTCGGGCAGGTAAACTCCAGGCTCAATCGAGAAGCAGGAGTTGGGAAGAAGCCTCCGCTCGTCGTGAATTTCCAGATCGTCCATGTTGGCCCCATTGGAATGGACGTCAGTGCCGATCGAATGTCCCGTGCGGTGAATGAAATATTCGCCGTAACCTTTCTGCTTGATGTGGTTGCGCGTGGCGCGATCCACTTCCCATCCTGCGATCGCGCGTCCAGCGCCGATTGCATCGGTCACGGTTTTCACGCCCACATCCCGCGCGTCCCGCACAATCTCGAAAACTTCACGCATGCGGCCGGAAGGGGACGATCCGACGAATCCCATCCATGTAATATCGTAGTAAACCGCATCCGGAATATTTTTTTTTCCCCACACGTCGAGCAAAATCAAATCACCCTGACGGATGGGCACCGGATGATCGGCGCGCGGCTCGTAGTGCGGGTTTCCAGCGTTGGCATTCACGGCTACAACCGGAGGATCGTCGGTGAGCAAATTCTCGCGGCGGAATGCTTCCAAGAACCACTGCTGAATTTCATGTTCCGTGGTGCCGCCGTGGCGAGCCCGGCGTCCAATCTCAAGGAACGCCGAGGCCACGATCGCATCTACGCTATCGCGCGCCGCAAAATGCGTCTTGATCTGCTCTTCCGTCCACGTCGATTCGAACTGCGCCACCAGGTCCGCCGAACTCACCACGTTCTTGCCCAAGCCGCGCAGGAGTTCGACCGTACCTGCATCAACCAACGAGATTGTGAAGATGATATTGTTCGGTGAATACTGCATGGCAAGATCGCGATATTCGGCGAGCATCGACTTCAGGTTGTCGAACAATTCCTGCCATCCCGAATACTGGCGCTTGCTGCCGGGCAGGGAATCGAGATGTCCCGCCTCAATCTTGTGCACCAGTTTTACCGGTTCGCCCTGCGCCGGAATCAGGTAAAACCAGCGCCGCGTCACCATAAGATCCGCGCGCAAGCCGAGCACGCGGTAGGCAATGGAATCGCGATGATGATGGTCGTAAAACAACCACGCATCGATGTTGCGTTCGCGGAGCGCAGATTGAATCGCAGCCAGGTCCATGAGCAAAAGTCTATTGTAAACAATGCGGTGGAATTGAGCGAATTCTGCCGTTGCCGGGTCGTGCCAGAGCTTGAATTTCTCAGCGAACTTTGCGGCCTCTTCTTAGCGAACTTTGCGGTTAATGTCGTTTGATTCTCCTTACCGCAGAGACTCTTAGCATTCAGAAGTTTGTTACACTACGCAAAATCGTGGTTACGATGCGCCATCCCGCGGTCGCCGATGTAGAGCTTCTTCCTGCGACCCGCGTGCGTCTCGAATCCATTGACCTGCTTCGCGGCGTCATCATGATCGTCATGGCGCTCGATCATGTGCGGGACTTCCTGGGCAACTCCGGACTGAATCCCACCGACCCCGCCACCACGACGATCCCGCTTTTTTTCACGCGCTGGATCACGCATTTCTGCGCCCCCGTTTTCTTTCTGCTCACCGGCACCGGCGCGTACCTATCGCTGCGCAAGAAAACCACGTCCCAACTGTCCGGCTTCCTGTTCACGCGTGGGCTGTGGCTGATTGTTTTGGAAGTAGTGGTCGTTCGCTGTTTGGGATGGCAATTCAACTTTGACTACCACCTCACCATACTCATGGTTCTCTGGGCGCTGGGATGGGCCATGATCGTACTTTCTGGCCTGGTCTATTTGCCAACCTGGGCCGTGACTACGTTCGGTCTGGCGATGATGGCAGGCCACAATCTTTTCGATTCAGTTCAAAGTTCGAACTGGCTGTGGAGCATTTTGCACGAGCAGAATATTCTGATCGGCCATCCGGGCCACGTTGTTTTCGTGGGCTACCCGCTTATTCCTTGGATAGGCGTGACCGCTGCGGGCTACGGCTTGGGACAGATTTACAACTGGCCTTCGCCGCGCCGCAAGGCATTTCTATTGCCCTTGGGTCTTGGCGCTACCGCGGGCTTTGTTGTCTTGCGAGCCATCAACGTGTACGGTGATCCGTTGCCGTGGACCACGCAAGGATCCGCGGCCTTCACCGCGCTCTCATTCCTGAACACCCGCAAGTATCCCCCATCCCTGCTTTACCTGCTGATGACGCTCGGCCCGGCTCTGCTTTTGTTGTGGGCCGTCGACAGCCGGACTCCGCGATTCCTTCGTCCCGCGCTCACCATCGGCAAAGTCCCGATGTTTTATTATCTGTTGCACATCCCGCTGATCCACCTGATCGCAGTTGCGGCATGTTACGCGCGCTACGGACAAATTCACTGGATGTTTGAATCCCCAGACCTGGCGAATTTCCCGATCACAAAACCGCCCGGCTGGGGATATTCCTTGCCGATCATTTACTTGGTCTGGATCCTGGTTGTATTAGTGTTGTATCCGTTGTGCCGGTGGTACGCGGGACTAAGGCAGCGGCGCCACGATGCGTGGCTCAGTTATTTCTGAAGCGGCGAGACATCCAGAACATTCAAGCCAGGATTTTTTCTTTGACTCTTTTCGGAAGAGTCTCGCACGCAGTTCGCAACACCAGCCGTGGAGCCCGTGCGCGAATTTTCATCAGATACGGAATCGTTCTTGCGGCATCAAACTTTGCCGTTTCCCGCAGCAGCCAGCCCAGTCCCTTCTGCACCATGTCATCTTCATCGGAGAGAAGCTCATCAGAAAGCTTGGTG
>Ga0302319_10009784_pt1 | contig 18370 bp, 13 predicted proteins | sample Bog_T0_2_FD_203319 | JGI IMG/M metagenome (GOLD analysis project Ga0302319, IMG submission 203319) | Peat permafrost microbial communities from Stordalen Mire near Abisko, Sweden - Bog_T0_2 | ecosystem: Environmental > Terrestrial > Soil > Wetlands > Peat | place: Sweden: Abisko, Stordalen Mire...
CGCAAATCTGAAAGCACGAAGGTGCGGGCCGATTCAAACGAATCGCTTATGTCAGCTGGCGGTTAATTTCTTGCCTGGGCGTTTAGCGTTGCCTCGTTGGACGGCATTGTAGTCATGACGCGCATCTCATAATCTTCCAGAGATGGCATGACCATTTGTGCTTTCTTTGCATATGCCCGATGGACGGCTTTGCTGCTGTGCCCCAACGCCTGCATTGCGAAGCGTTCCGGATAACCGGCTTCCTTGGCCCGTTCGGCCCAGGCGTAACGATAGGAATGCAGCGAAATCCCGCTGACCCCGACTGTTTTCAGCCGTTTGATAAACATCTTGGCGCGGTGGCGATGGTCGATCCTTGCGAGCGCGGGGAATAATGGGCCGGAACCGGGCAAACTTTTCAAAATCGCCGCCACCCTTTCGCCAAAGGAAATCAGGGAAACTACGCCCGTTTTGTGTCGCCGGTAGGAAATGGTCCGGTCCTTCCAGTCAATATCCTCGGCCGTGAGCGATGCGATGTCCGACTGCGAGCCGCCCAAATACCACAGCATTTCATAATAGGCACGCGTGGCGGAATTGCGCTCCCGGTTGATGATTTTGCGGTGCTCTTCCACAGTGACGGCCCGCTTCTCCTTGTAGTAAACCTTCGGCCAGTTCGGTTTCGGCAGCACGGGCCACGGCAGCCAGTGCATGTTCACGGCGAAATTGTGAACGCGGCGCAGGTAGACATTGGTCGCAACCGATCCGGCTCTGAGCACGGCTAGAAAATGTTCTGCCGTCGTTTCAATCAGCTTGCGATGGCGGAGCATGTCAAATGCTCTGTCGCGAATGGCGCAATCCCAACGGATGGCAGTGGTGCCGCTTTTGGTGGCGGCGATCTGCTCCATGACCTGCTGCCAGGTGCGAGCAGCCAGCGCCGGATCGCTGTGTTGCAAATAGACCTGGGCGATTTGCAGATTCATGGCGGGTTGGTGTGTCGCCTCGTTCTTGACGTGAATCAGGCGGATGGCATCAGCCTTGTCTTTCGTGCGCAGGCTGACCTGCTTGCCGGTGGTCGTATCCTCGGAGTAATAAACGCCGCAGCGTTGAAACAATAGGAACCGATTTTTCATGTGTGCCTTTTGGTTCTGAATCATGAACCAATCAGCATCACCGTGTTAGCGGGCAGCAGGCGGGTAGTGTTGAAGTTCTGTCGAATTGTGGTGGATTGTCCTTCACCAGCCACGTTTACTGACAGTTTCACTGACACTTGCCCCCTGCTCTACCGCAAACTGCTGGAAGTCTGTCACTTGCAAGTGGAGCCAGCGGTCGGGATTGAACCGACGACCTTTGCTTTACGAAAGCATTGCTCTACCACTGAGCTACGCTGGCTGCAAATCATTAAAAAATTTGCCAGCACAGAACAATGCCGTCAAGGTTTAACGGGTTTTTTGCCGCAGCCAGCTATAAAATTTTTGCCGCAAACGCTTCCTCTTCGAGCCATATCCTTCACCTGTCCCAGTTCGTCGCCATCCGCATAGAAGATGGCAGTTGGAGAAAAATCATGCGCCAACCGGCGGCCTTTGCCTCGTCAAAACAGGCCTGTTTGAATGCTCTCCATGGCTCGTCTGACTGCAAGGTTTTGAGGAAAATGCCGGGTTCATCGTCGGCTGGCGCGGAATAAGGGTTGGCACGCGGCCCAATATTTTCCAAAAACTTCGGGCTTGGGAGTCACAGCTTCATGTTCCATTCGTCCGCCGCATATTTTTGCGTGGCTAATCTTTTGATTTGCTTCTCCGGGAAATCGCCCAATTCATCCGCTGCGTCCCAGGCTTTTATCAAGGTGGTCTTCACTTTTTCCGCCACAAGATTCAGGTTCATCAAGAACTCATCGTGACCGCGGCTGGCACGATAGCCGGGCTGCTGGGAAGGCATCCGCAATAATTCACCCACAAGCACAAGATTGAAGTTGAGGAGAAATGTGCCGTGGAAAAGCAGGAAGTTTTTTTTGCGGCGCTGCGAGTTGCCGGAGAATTTCCGGCCGCCAACGGCAAGGTCGGTATGGCCGCTGATTGAAATTTGCGGCCGGCGGCCGGCGGCCGGCGATTTGAAAAGCGCTTCAATCGCCGCACGGTTTTTCTCCATGATGAACTGGTTGGCTGACGTGATGGTGCGGCATGGGCCGCCTTCGGTAATTCGCAGGACGAGCGCGTAGTTCAGACAGCCGGCACCTTGCAGAACCGTGCCGCCGCCGGAGCAGCGGCGGAAAATCGGAATTCCCGTGGCGGCACACGCCGCAACATTCACCTCCGTCGCCACCTTGTTTGCATAACCTACAACAACAAACGTTTCACGCGACTCCCAGAAGCGAAGGACCTCTGCACCGCCATTTTCGTCGCCCGCATCAAGCAGCGCCTCGTCGCAGGCCAGATTTTCGGCGGGCGACGGCAGTGTGAGATCGAGCAGCTTCATTGAAATGCGATTTCCCTATTGTTGCGGCGGCGAATTCGGTTTATGCTGGACGCGTTGATTGGCGTTGGTACAAAGAGATTATCCCAGTGAAAGCATTAGAAAAAGAAATTTACGGCTCGCGGGCCGGCGGCAGCACCAGCACAAACGGAGATAAGTGGTCTGAATCCATGCAATCAGTTTTCGAACTGGCCTTGGAAAACCAGGGGCCGGAGCGCACCGCGCAGCTGCTGGAAAAACTGGCCGCGCAGCTCCGCAACGCCCCGCGCCCGACGGGCGGAAGGGCGACGCCCTACGTCAACACGATTCCGGTCGAACAGCAGGCGCCGTTTCCCGGCGACCGCACGCTTGAACGTCGCATCAAAAGCCTCATCCGCTGGAACGCCATGGCGATGGTGGTGAAGGCGAACTCCACGACCAACGTGGGCGGGCACATTTCGTCGTTCGCCTCGTCTGCGACGTTGTATGAGGTGGCGCAAAACCATTTCTTCCGCGGGGCGACCGAAGATTTTCCCGGTGACATGGTTTATTTTCAAGGGCACGCCGCGCCGGGCATGTATGCGCGGGCGTTTTTGGAGGGCCGGCTGGACGAAACCCACCTGCAGAATTTCCGCCAGGAACTGGCCGAGGGCGGCGGCCTGTCATCCTATCCCCATCCGTATTTGATGCCGGATTTCTGGCAGTTCCCCACTGTCTCGATGGGCCTTGGCCCGATCATGTCGTTGTATCAGGCGCGGTTCAACCGTTACCTCCAGGCGCGCGGGCTGGTCAACTGGAAGAGCGAGCCAAAAGTCTGGGCGTTTCTGGGCGACGGCGAATCGGACGAGCCGGAGTCGCTCGGGGCCATCACACTCGGCGCGCGCGAAGGACTCGATAATTTGATCTGGGTCGTGAACTGCAATTTGCAGCGGCTCGACGGCCCGGTGCGGGGCAACGGAAAAATCATTCAGGAACTGGAGGGCTTGTTTCTCGGCGCGGGCTGGAACGTCATCAAGGTCATCTGGGGCTGGGAATGGGATGACCTGCTCAAGCGCGACCAGTCCGGGCTGCTCATCAAACGCATGGAAGAGTGTGTGGACGGCGATTACCAGAAATATACGGTCTCGCCGGGCAGCTACACGCGCCAACATTTCTTTGGCAAGTATCCGGAGCTGCTCGAACTGGTGAACCACCTTTCCGACAACCAGATCAGCAAGCTGCTGCGCGGCGGCCACGACGCCCGTAAAATGTTTGCCGCCTACAAAGTCGCGACCGAGCACAAAGGCCAGCCGACGGTGATTTTGGCCAAGACCGTCAAGGGCTACGGCCTCGGCGAAGCGGGCGAAGGCAAAAATATTTCGCATCAGCAGAAGAAGATGAACGAGAAGGAGCTCCGCGAGTTCCGGGAGCGTTTCAACATTCCCATCAGCGACGACGTCATCGCGGAAATGCCGTTCTATCGTCCGTCCGCCGACAGCCCGGAGATGAAATATCTGCTGGAGCAACGCAAGAAGCTGGGCGGTTTTCTACCCGCGCGCGTTGTCCAGTCGAAGGTGCTGGACGTGCCGAACTCCAGTCACTTTGCCGAGCTCATCAAAGGTTCCCCACGCGAAGTCTCGACGACCATGGCCTTTGGCCGGCTGTTCAGCCTGATGCTCCAGCACAAGGGCGTGGGCAAAAACATCGTGCCGATCATCCCTGACGAGGCGCGCACGTTCGGCCTCGACACCTTGTTCCGCGAAATTGGAATCTATTCGCACAAAGGCCAGCTTTACGAACCGGTGGACAGCAACACCCTTTCCTATTACCACGAAACCAAGGACGGCCAGATCCTTGAGGAAGGCATCAGTGAAGCGGGCGCGATGTCGTCGTTCATCGCCGCCGGCACGAGCTACGCCACACACGGCGTGCCGATGGTGCCTTTTTATATTTATTACTCGATGTTCGGCCTGCAGCGCGTCGGCGATTTGTTCTGGCTGGCTGGTGACATTCGGGCAAAAGGTTTTGTTTTGGGCGCGACGGCGGGCCGCACCACGCTCAACGGCGAGGGCCTGCAACATCAGGACGGCCACAGCCTGCTGCACGCGAGCACGATCCCGACCTGCCTGCCCTACGACCCGGCATTCAGCTTTGAACTCGCGGTGATCATCGCCGACGGTCTGCGCCGGATGTTTGTCGAGCAGGAGGACATTTATTATTATCTCTCGCTCTACAATGAAAATTATGCGATGCCGCCGATGCCCGCCGGTGTGGAAGATGGCATCTTGAAAGGCTTGTATAAGTTCAAGCCCGGCGCAGAGGACAAAAAAATCAAGGCGCACATTTTCGGCAGCGGCCCGATCATCCAGTCGGCCTTGAAGGCGCAGGCCATTCTCGCCGAACGTTATGGCGTGAGCGCCGATGTCTGGAGCGCCACGAGTTACAAGTTGCTCCGGACCGACGCGATCCGCTGCCAGCGCTGGAACATGCTCCATCCGATGCAGCCGCCGCAAAAATCATACGTTGAAACCCTGCTCGCGAACGAGACGGGCGTTTTTATTTCCGTGTCGGACAACATCCGCACCGTCGCCGACCAGATTGTGCCGTGGGTTCCCGGGGGGCTTTTCACGCTCGGCACGGATGGTTTTGGCCGGAGCGACACGCGGGAACGTCTCCGCCGCTTCTTTGCGGTGGATGTTGATTCCACCGTCATCGGGACGCTTTATGCCTTGGCGGAAAAAGACCGGATCGGGCGCGAAGTGGTCGAACAGGCCATCAAAGACCTTGGCGTTGATCCCGAGAAAATCCAGCCACAGATTGTTTAACCCGCGTTGTTGGCGGAAATTCGGGCGGAAAACTTTTGGAAGTTAGACGTCGCAAATGTTCACCGCCTGCCGCAACGAGGCGAGCGCGTCGGGCCGTTTCGGAACAAATTCCTGCGCGACATAGCCCTTGTGGCCGGTTGCGACAATCGCCTGCATGATGCGTGCGTAGTTCAACTCCTGGGTTTCATCAATTTCATTACGTCCCGGCACGCCGCCGGTGTGGTAGTGGTCAAAGTATTGATGGTTTTCGCGGATCGTGTCGCACACATCGCCGTCCATGATCTGCATGTGGAAAATGTCGTAGAGCAGCTTGAACCGCTCGGAGCTGATGCGCTTCACCAGCTCGACACCCCACGGCACGTGGTCGCACTGGTAATCCTTGTGGGTTCGCTTGCTGTTTAGCAATTCCATGCACAGCGTCACGTTCAATTTTTCCGCCAGCGGCAAAATGCGTTTCAACCCGATGGCGCAATTCTCCAACCCCTTTTCGTCATCAAGGCCGTCGCGGTTTCCGGAAAAACAAATCAAACGCTGATAGCCCGCATCCGCCGTTTCCTGAAGCCGCTGCGAATAGGCCTGCACCAGTTTGTCGTGATGTTCGACACGATTCCACGCTTTCGGAATGCCACCAAGACCGTCAATGGTCGGATTAAAGACCATCGCGCAGACAAGACCATGTTTCCTGGCCGTTTCAAAATCGCTTGGGTTGAGCAGGTCAATGGCAGCAAGGCCCATTTCCTTGCCGGCGGCGCAGAGGTCATCGAGTTTTATTTTGTCGTAGCACCAGCGGCACACGCTGTGGTTGATGTTGCCCTTGAGCTTGGCGGACGTCGTTGAATCGGCCCGCACCACCTTGGGCAGCAGTGGCGCGGCGGCAGCGGCGAGCGCGGCGGACTTGATGAATTTTCGACGGGTCACGTTGGAAACATTTGCACAAACATCACCGTTTTGCACGAATTTTTACTGTTTTCAATTCGTCTATCACACCACAACCTTGTTTCGATCAATTTCTTCGGTAAACAAACCACCAGAACCAGAAAGTTCCCAGCGCGCCACAGACGGCCGCGCCAAGAAAATTAGCCTGCGGACTGACATGCCACAGCCAAGCACCAAGGAAGGAGCCGCTTGTCACCGTGCAGTCGCGAATGAGATAATACGCACCGTAGGTCCGTGCCCGAAGTTCCGGCGGAGCCTCGCCGATGATGAGCGCCTTGCGCGCCGGTTCGCCAAACTCCTTCAGCCCGCGCACGACGAACGCCAGCGCCAGCCACTTGAAATCGTGAGCCCGAAGCAACGTCAGCGGAAACAGCGTGAAGAATACAAACGTGACCAGGACGAACGGTCGGCGGCCGAATTTGTCCGCCAGATGTGCGACGGGAATGTAACAGAACATCGCCGTGACCATTTCAAACGTGACGAGACAACCAAATTGCTGCGCGGAAACGTGACCGGAATCCATCGCCCATAGAATCACGAACGCATACGGAATCCGTTCGCAAAAGCGGATCAGGATGTCGCTCACGAGCAGTTCGCGCAGCGCGGGGGTGAAGGATTTGACAACGCCCAGAAACGAGATTTGCGCAACAGGGGAATTTATATTTTGCCCCATGACAGCTTTGCCGTCCGGCTCGAACATGAACCATTGAAACGCGAGCGTCAGCAGGCTCATCGCGATGCAGAGCGCGAGCGCGTAACGCACGCCGCCCGTCCAGCCGAAGCGCGTGAGCAGCCAGCCGCCGATGATCGGCCCGAGCATCATCGGCACGCGACGGATCATGGATTGCACGCCCACACCCATCGTATGGCGATGGCTTTGTAGCGACGTGGCGATGACCGAAAGTGTCGCCGGCAGCGACAGCGCGCTCCAAGCCAGAAACAAAAACGAGCCGAGCAGCAATGCGAGCCAGCTCTGCCAGACCAAAACCAGAACGTAACCGGCGATGGAAATTAAACTGAACAGCAGCAGTGAACGGCGTTGCCCCCAATGATCGGCCAGCCAGCCGCCAGGATACGCGTAAATCGCGCCGAGCAACGTCTGCAGCGCGTCAAATAACCCGATGATGAGAACCGTGCCGCCGAGCGTCTCGATGTATTTGGGCGCGAAACCAAGCCATAGCTTTTCGCCCGTGCCGGCAAGTAGAAGCGCGACCAGCAGCAGCGACGTGTCCCGTCGCAGCGCGAGAAATTCAGCTATGTTGCGCCAGCGGTTCATTCAACCGCTGGAAATTAGCGGGGCGAATCGTGAAGCGCATCTCAATTCGTTCCCGCTTCAAACAATTGGCAACGGCTCGAACTGCCGGCCGAGGATCGGCGCGCTTTTCGTCTTGAGCCAGCTTTCCAGGACGCTGGCATAAACATTTCGGAAATCCACGTTGTATTTGATGTCGCCCTGATAAAGGTCCTGTGGCGCGAGGCTCGGATATTTGCCGAGCAATCCGGCCTTCACCTTGTTGCCGACGATGAACATCGGCGCCGCCGCACCGTGATCCGTACCGCCGTTGGCGTTTTCCGAGACGCGCCGGCCGAATTCGCTAAACGTCATCACCAGCACGCGCGGCATGTTCCCCTGCGCCTTCATGTCGTCCACGAACGCCTTGGTGGAGTCGGCCAGATCACCGAGCAAACGCTGCTGGGTACCGAGCTGGTTGGTGTGCGTGTCGTATCCGCCCTGCGAGACGTAATAAATCCGCGTCGGCAATCCGCCACCGATGAGCTTGGCCACAAGCTTCAGCGAGTTGCCCAACTGTGAACCGGGATAAACGGCCTGATTTTGCACGCGGGCCGCGATGTTGCGGACCTGGTCGGAGCTCATCTGCGCGTCCAGTGCGGTGCGCGTGATGAAATCCACTGCCGAACCGCCCTGCATCGGCATCCCCGCCGCGAGCGAACTGATGGTGCCCCCGGAATTTTCGTCGGGTGTCATACCGGGACCGCCGTCGGGCGTGGGACTGGACATCTCCAGCTCGTTCAATTTTTTATAGGATTCCTCCGTTGCGCCGCCGTTGGACATGAACCGATAGTTCTGCGGGTTGTTGAAGCAGACGCCCTTGGGGGTCCGGGCAAAAAAAGCCTCCGGCAACTGGTTGCCGATGGTCACGCCGACGGTCGGATCGGCACCGGAACAGGCGCTGTCAAAGTAGCGTCCAAGCCAGCCGTATTTTTCAATCTGATCCGAGTCGCTCGCCGTCTGCCAGATTTCCGTCGAGCGGAAATGCGAACGGTTCGGGTTGGGATAACCGACGCCCTGCACAACCGCCAGATTGCCCGCGTCGTAAAGCTCCTTGAAACCTTTCATGGCACCGTGGAAGCCAACCGCGCCGTTCAAATTCAAGACCAGCTGCGCCGACAACCCGATCTTGGGACGCGCATTGTGATAAAAATCGTCGGCATAGGGCACGACCGTATTGAGGCCGTCGTTGCCGCCGGCCATCTGGAGCACGACCAGAATCGTCGCGTCCTTGCCGGTGACAATCTGCGTGGCGGAATCCGCCGCCTCGCTTTGCAGCGCGGTCAGGGTGTTGGCGAGGAACGCCGGCACCGTCCACGACAAGGCGCTGCCGAGCACGGTCGTCCGCAAAAATTCGCGGCGCGTCTGGAGGGTGATTTCATTTTTCATAGGGACCTTCAGGTTACTTGGTATTCGGGCGTGGACATCACCAGCCGGATGGCCGTGAGGATGTCCGCGTCATTTAACCGGGTTTTGGAATCGAGAAACCCATGCAACGCCTGTTCCTGGTCGCCCCGGAGCGCGGATTGCAACAGACGGTGCTGGAGCGAGGCGACCAGCGTGTCCTTGCTGTTGCGCTCCTCCGGCGTCAAAATTTTTTCCAAGTTTACGCCGCCCATGCGGACGCGTTGCAGGGCCTTCATGACTTTGTCGCCACCCGCCCCGCCCGGTTTTTTGGCAAAATCGTTCGCGGTCAGCGGTGGCAAAGTCCCCTGCACCAACGCCTCGGCATCGTTATAACGGGCCAGCAGCGTGTTGGTTGTGATCCAGGTGATGCCGCCGTCCCAGCCCTTGACGTTCGGCGGGGCAAACAAATCCTGCCCCAGCTGACGCAACATGCCGTAGCTAACCAGCGTGGGCGGCAGGTCGCACTCCAGCATCCGCACGCTGCCGATGAGCCATTGCACCGGGCTTTTCACCTGGTTGCGGACGATGTCGGCGGCGTAAAACTCCTCGCTGCGGAACAGCACGCGTAGAAACGGCTTGAAATTGTTCCCGTTCGCGCGGAACACGCCGGCGAGCGCCGTGTTCAGCTCGTCGGTCGGATATTGTCCCGCAAAAAAATTCCACAGTTTGGCGGTGATGAAACGGGCCGCCTGCGGCTGGGCGACGATCCGGGCAATCACGTCGTCGCCGTCCAGGTCGCCGGTGCGGCCCAGAAAGGTTTTCTCGCCGTGGTCATGCAATTGCGGCCGATAGACATATTTTTGATTGAGCCGGTCGAGGGACCAGCCGGTCAGGGCGCGCGCGCCCTCGCCGATGTCATGTTCGGTGTAATGCCCTTCGCCCAGGGCAAACAGCTCCATGACTTCGCGCGCAAAGTTTTCATTCGGATGCTGCTTGTTGCTCTGCGCCTGGTCGAGCCAGATCAACATGGCGGGATCCTTGCCGGCGTCGCCAAGCAACTGCTCCCAGTTGCCGGTGGCCAGCCGGCGGAAAAGTTCGTTCTGGCGCCACATGTAATATGCCTCGCGCACCTTTTCCGCGCTGGTCGCAAAATGGCCGTGCCAGAAAAGGACCATTTTTTCCTGAAGCGGGCGCGGCCCGCGCGCCATCCGCTGCAGCCACCAGCCGCGCAGTTCCACCATCCACAGGTTTTGCAGCTTGTTTTCCGCCTGTTGCGCCGCTTTTTTTTCCTCCGCAGTGCCATGCTGGTTGATGTCACGCAGCTTTTGCAGCCGCTCCGGGTCGGGCCGGGCCCAGTCGGGATCCGGGGTCTCATCCGGGATGAGTTCGTAATCCAGCAGCGCGGCAACGGCCTGGTCATGGTTGAGATTCGCAAGCTTCTCAACATCCGACGGCGGACCGCCGAACCCGGCCCGGTTCAGCAGGTGCGCGGCCATTTCGTAGCTCCAATGGTCTGATGAGAGCGGCTTAAGCATACATTTAACAAGACGAATAAACTCTCCAACAGGTTTCATGCCGTTTCGAGCATGCAATGGTAGAACTTAGATCCGAAGGGAACGCCCCGTCAGCCGCGTCATGAGACTCTTGCCGGGCCTCTGCAAGATTTTATGCGAAGGCGCGGAAACCCGGAAACGTAATAATGCCGTCAGGGCTGCTGAAGCGCCCGGTAGAAGCGGTGCGGAAAACTTTTTGCTGCCGAATCGGTGAACTGGAAGAGGTTGGTGGGCAGCATCACCGCAGGACTGGGCGAAGGCGAATTGGTCTGAAGCGAAACCCAGTTCGCAAAATTGGTGGTTGCCTGCAGGACATAACCCTCGCCGACCAGGCCGGAAAGTTCGAGTTGGAACGCGCCATTGGCATACGCGGTGTTGGTGTGGAGAAAACTTGATGCGAAGACCGGGTAAAGCTGGCTTTGGGGAATGATGGTTTTGGCCGTGGAGGGGCTGCTCCAGGAAAGCTGCGCCGACGCGCTGCCAGTGTCTTCATAATATTCCATCGTGATCGGATATTTTTGCCCGGCAGCGAGCGTGATTGAACCGTTCCATTCGGTGGCTGTCTGGTCCTGCCACTTGTTGATGATCAAATTGCCACCAACCCATAATCGCACGCCTTCGTCGGTGGTGGTATAGAAAGTATAGGTCTCGTTGAATTGAGCCTGCACCGCCCCGGTCCAACGAACGGTAAAATGATCGGTGCTGATGCTGGGATCGGGCGAACCGACACCCCAGTTGAAGTTGACCGTGGCATCCGTCCGAACCAGCGTCGGGGGGTTGGTATAAGTCATGGGCTGGTTGGAATAATAGTCGCCCGCCAAGCCTGTCCCGTTGCCGATGGGCAAAAGGCCAAAAACCGAGAGCGCGGATTGCGCCCCGACGTAAACCTTGCCGTTGGCGATGGTGGGCACGGCGAACTTGACCGCCGGGCCGGGATTATCGCGGCTGCCACCATTGGCCTGGGTGCTGTTGTAAAGTTCCAACGCCAGATTGGTGGCGTTGTAAGCGTGCAAAACCGCCGGGCCGCTGCTGCCGGCGGCATCGGATTGAATCGTCCACACAATCGCGTTGCCTGTCCCATTGGCGGAAACGCTGGGCGTCGCACCAGGAAATCCATACGCGACGGAACTTTTCGAGGTGGGGGTCGTTGTCATCACCCCGTTGGAAATCCCGAACGCCTTGATCACGTCGTATTGGCCAAGGTAGTAGAGGGTCCGGTTGAAGTAAGCCGGCGTGCCAAAACTGCCCCCGATGACACTCACAAGCGACTGCGCGATCTGGCTGTTGCCCGCCGGATTATATTTGCCCATGTTGTCGCGCCGCACCAAATAAATGGTGCCTTCCTTGCCCGCGCCGACCAGCAGATGCAGGTTGGTCGAGCTGCCGCCGGCTTCATCCGGCAACAACAAGGTTCCGCCGGAATTAAGGTCCAGATCATTGTCGGCCAAATTTTGTTGATTGTCCGGGGTGAAATAATCCGCCACCTGCAGCCCGTTGGTGGCGGACAATTTGACGAAGCTGTCGCCGTAATCATTGTTCGTGCTGCTGTCGAAGGTGCCGTTGCCGGTGATGACATAAATGTTTCCATTCGTGTCGCAGGCCGGCCCGTCCCCAGACTGCCAGATGCCGCCCTCACTGCCATTGGGCGTGGTGTTCAGAACATTGGTCAGGGCCAGGGTCTGCGCGTTGTATCCAACCAGCCAGCCGTGATAAGGATCGTTGTCACCGTGCGAAGCATAACCCAGGTAAACGATGCCATGGGTCAACAACAACCCGGGACGATTCAGCTGGGTCAGCGCATTAAAAGGCACATGCCCCAAACCGTCATTCCCATCGCCGGTGCCCGGCACGCTCGGACTGATGACCACCGGGCCGCCGAACTTCTCCGCGCCCGTCGCGAGGTCCAGCGCATGCAAACGATGAACATAAGCCGTCACGCCGTTCGTTACCTCCTTCGTTTTGACCTCGACATAAATCGTGCCGCTGGCCGGGTCAATCACCGGCGTGCTGGTGATGCCGATTTCCGGCACAAGATCTCCGCTGCCCACGTCCACACTCGGCACAGAAGTGATGCCCGCCGCAGTGTTAACAAAACTGACCAGCCACAGAGGAATTGCGTTTGCACCCGCGTTGCTGTCAGCGTCGAAGGCATAAACGCTGTCATGCTCCGTCGCGACATACACCACATTGTGAACCCCTTTGCCGGGAATCGTCACATTGGTCATGACCAGCGGCTGGGCGTAAACATAGCCGTCCACGGGACAGGTGAACACCAAACCGAAATTGGTGGCGTTCACATTCGCCAATGTCAGCACCGTTTCGTTGGTGTTTTCACCGGTCCGCGCGTTGTCGTTGTGAAAGGTCAGGACACTGACGTCGGCGTTGGCGCAGGCCACCCAGCTCATGACCACCAGCAACACCAAGATGTTAAACCTTACGACTTGGGACTGGATTTGAGATTGATAAAAAAACACAAGACTGTTAAATGGATTAAACATTGAGCGGCAGGTCCCCTTGCTTAAACAAAACCTGCATTCCCAACGCATATTTTATATTGGCACGCGATAAATTCAAATTATTTTTTATGACTGGCCACGCTTTTCTGGCCTTGAAGAAATGCTAGCATTAATTGACGTGGCGCCACATGGGGTGAAACCCGAAGAAACCAAAAATGATTCAAACCGTCTCTTTGAGAAATCCGAACCGACCACGCTCTATTTTTTGAAGCATGACTAATTCAAACATCATAACCGTAAAATTTTAAATTTCAGGCAGAGCCGGGAGCCGTAACCTTCATGAGCCGGCCAGGATTTCCAGTCCTGAATTCCAACTTTTAAGACACAACTGTCCCTGTCATGTCCCAGATCAAGGCAATCAACAGGAATCAGATCGGTCATTACCCGAAAGCTTGTTGCGCCAGCATTGATGTTATTGGGCATAAGTCCCGCGCTGCTTTGCTGGTTTGGATATTGCTAGGCAAGAGGTCCGAATGCAGGGCGGCAACACACTTTCTCGTTTCTGGCGAAAATTTGGCCGGTCCGGCGCTGATGCCAAAACGGCCAAGCGCCCGGATGGCAACCTGCGCACGCCCCCGACGCCAGCGCAGACGAAGGTGCCAGCGCATGCGCTCGGTAAAATTTTGGTGGTGGATGACGATTTAATCATCCAGCAAACCGTGAGGCAGGCCGTGGAGAAAAGAGGTTATCAGGTTTCCGTCGCCGGCGACATTTCCGTGGCTCTGGGTTTGGTGCGGCTGGAAAAGCCGGATTTGATCCTGCTCGATCTGACTTTCCCGCTCAATGTCGCCGATGTCGTTGGTCCTGTGCACAACGGTTTTTTTGTGATTGAGTGGCTCCAGCATGCCACCGGACCAAAAAAAATTCCCATCATCATCATTTCCGGAACCGATCCGGCGGAATACAAGGCGCAAATTTCAACCGCTGGAATCATCGCCTGCTTTTGCAAACCGCTGGATCATGGCGCACTGCTGGCGGCCATTGATGGCGCGCTTGGCAGAAGCCGATGGGGCGGCCGCGCCTGAGGCTTGCAGGTCTGCGTCGGATTTCCATCGTCCGTTCACTCCATAAGGATTCAGCCTGCAATCATCTGCGGATCCCGTCGCATCAAATTGAGCGCGCCATTTTCTGCGCAGCTCTTCGCATCTGGCCTGATCCGGTCTTGTTCAATTTGCCTGCAGCCGGAAGAACAGCTGGCCGGCGGCGGAGACGTTGGTATAGGGACTGGTGGCGTTGGGGATGTTGGTGAAGGTGCCCGTCAAACTGGGTGCCGCCTGCAATGAAAACGCCGTGTTGGTCCAGTTCAGCACCAAATTGCCACCGCTGGTTTGCACGCCAAGCGGGATGCCCAGATCGAGCGAGAAGATGTTGCCGTCATAGCCGCCGCTATAAGTTGTGCCATACAGGGTGTTGTTCGCCAATATCACCCCGCCCACGGGACTGACGCCGCCGAGGTTGACATAATTGGGGCCGAGGATTTCCACGAACTGATACACCACGCGGAAATTTGATCCGTTCGTATTGATGGCGAACACCGTGCCATAGCCGGAATACCCGCCGTTGGGTGCCGTGCCATACAAGCTGCCGCCCACCAGCAGCAACTGGCCCTGCGGAGAAACGCCGTCCGCGTTGGGGGAGCCGGTGGTGCCGGCGGCAAACGTATGCAGGTTCGTGAACCCCGTGCCGTCCGTGTTGATGGCAAAGATGATGCCGTTGCCGTTGGTGCCGCCATAGAGCGTGGTGCCATACAAAGTGCCGCCCAATAAAAGGAGGCTGGAGTAGGGTTCGGTTCCGGTGGTGTTGGTGGAACTCTGCCCCTGGCCGGGACTCTTCTGGAAATTAAACAGGTTGGTATAACCTTTGCCACCGGTGCTGACACTGAAGACCACGCCCCCGCCCCCGTTGCCGCCGCCCGAGGTCGTCCCATACAGGGTGTTCCCCGAAATCACCAGTCCGCCGGCCGGTCCCAGCGCGTCATTCGTCAGCGCGGTGAAACTGTGCAGGTTCGTGAAGGCGGTGCCGTCGGGATTGATCCGGAACACCGAGCCGTAGCCCGTGCCCCCGGACAGGGTGGTTCCATACAGGACATTGCTGAATACAATCAATCCGCCGTGGGGACCGCCCGCGCCATCGGAGAAATTATGGAGGTTGGTGAACGTGTTGCCGTCGGTGTTGATGCGAAAGAGTGTGCCGTAGCCGAACCCGGCCGTGCCGCCGACCTTGGCCGTGCCGTAGAGCTGGTTGCTGTAGAGGAGCAGCGTGTCATACGGCCCTGCCCCGTCGGGGTTGTTTCCGGTGTAGGTGCCGGAGAGGGCGGCAAAGGTGTGCAGGTCTGTGAAATGCGAGCCGTCGGTGTTGATGGAGAAAATCACGCCCTGGCCGTTGGTGCCGCCCGCCGAGCTCGTCCCGTAAAGGACATTGCTGGACAGGACCAGGCCGCCCGACGGAAAGGCCCCGTTGGTGTTGGCAAAGGGATCGGCGGTGTAAGGGGCAAAGGTGTATAAATCCGTGTAGGTCTGCGCCGGGGCCATGGCCGGCAGCAAGGCGGCGATGAACAACAGAATCCATCGAACGATTATCTTCATAGGCAATGACTCCTTGATGCTTTTATAAGCCGGCCGCCCTCCGTTTGCAATGGCAAAATGACGGGATCAAAACACAGGATCCGGGACAAACACTTCGAAGACCGCAGCCATGACGACAAAAACCCTGATGCTCATTCCATCTTTATTCCTTTCGCATGTTTTGCGGTTGACGATTACGCTCCTTTTTCTTGAATTGATTCGGCCATTGAATGCGGCGGATTTTTCGGGCAGACTGGGGCATGGCCAAAATTAAAAATCCCGCCACCGGCGAAGGCTTTCTCGGCGAAATCATGGTCCACAAGATTTCCCGCGTCGTGGGCGTGGTAGCGGGCGTGACCGAAGCCAAGGCCGGCTGGACGCCGCAGATCACGTTGAAGCTGTCGGACGGCACCTTGAAAAAAGGCCGGCTCAGCGATTTCCGCGACCCCAGCGGCAACGAACGGTCCAAAATTTCCCCCGCGTAGGCTGTCCGATTGCTTCATGTCAGTCACGGACTGCTTCCCATTGATGACCGACTGCTGCCAGTCAGTCAGCGACTGCTCCCAATGTGTCACGGACATGAAGCCATCAGTGACCGACTTCTCCCAAAGTGTGACCGACTGCCTCCCATCGGTCAGCGACTGCTCCCCATCAGTCACCGACACGAAGCCATTTGTGACCGACTGCTCCCAGTCAGAGGTCAAATTTCCCGGCTTTTGGACAGGACATCGGACAAAAATGAGACGCAGTGGGACACTGAGAAGTCATAGGTTGGTTTACCGATATAGGCAAACAATGCTCCTGCCAGACCGCAAGCAAAGTAAATATATTTTCCTTGCCGCGTGTTCTTTTTCAAAAATGGTTAAAGAGGCTGGCATGGCAAAATCATCAGCAACAACAGCAAATGTGTCAAACAGTGCTTTTGTAGGTTCAAAACTTTGGGAACAGTCAAAAGTTTAAAGAAACGATCCTCAAAACTAACCCGCTTCGGTTCGTTCTACGATTTTGGCTGACTCTTGGTGGATGCAAAAATTCTCATCACCGAATTTAAGCACATATTCACAAGTAAGATTTTCGGGCGTGAGGCAAATGGCCAGGGTTCCAATTCCTGAATGTTTAGCCCGGCAATTGGCTGGATCAGGCAGCTCACCAGCCGGTTTTTGCGATGATTTTCCTCCCGGCTCGCCTGGTGTCAGTACGTTATTCATTGGGTGATAAACTCGCCAAGGGTCGTTCCAAAACCAGCATTCGGCATTTGACGATAAAACTTAAGTTTTTTATCAGGGATTTGCCAAGCGGAAGAAACTTTGCGCGCCCGCGATGGGATTGGTCACGCTCTTCCGCCCTTCCGGCCAAACCAGCTTAAATTTGGCCGGGCAGATGCGAAGGAAGAGACGCGCAGTCACGCATTGGATCCGGCGACTTAGGCGTCATTTCTCAACCTTTTCATATGTCTTTACGAGTGCCGCCTTGTCAGTGTTGAACTGGCTGCTTATGGCCAACTCATGCTTATCAATGTGGAGAATCTGCCACTGCACAACTAGAGGCGTCTGCACATTTGTATTGCTATCCCTTATCGTAGTCTCAATCAAAACTCCATTCTTGGCAATCAAACTGCCTTCCAAACTATTAACCGTGACATTATTCACGCCGACAACCTGGAGCTGATAACTGCCGTCAGATGCGATAACATTGGTAACATGGAAAAAGTCTAAATCTCGATGCCATGTGCCAGTCGACTCCTTCTGAATCGTCGCGTCACGGCGACCGCATCCCGCTAGTAACTGGGTTAGCAAATAAATGGAATCGTGTATTTTATAAGCGCGTAATTATGCCCAACGTGGAAAACTGAGCCATGCCTTCCTCGCGACGCCAGCTAAAATGTCCACCCCAGCTTGACGCCAACTTGATAGGTTTCGCTTTGGGGTTGATAAACCTCAGCGTAGTATCCGCCGATAACTGTCGTTTTGGTAGGGGACTTGGCAAACAAATAACTGTCAAAGTAGGCCACTAGCGAGAGATGTTTATTGAATTGGTAACCCGCCTCGGCATAAGGACTCGGCAGAGTGCCCGGGTGCAAGGTGACTTCACCACCACCCACCCGCCCAAGTTCAACCACCTGTGCGGTATAGAACGGCACTTTGACGCCCAAGGTGGCAATCATGCCATTTGCTTTCGGAATTAATTCGACGTCGGCGCTAAAGGAAATTGGCCGCCAGTTTTCATTGTAGCCGCCCGGGCCATTGAGACTGCGGAGCCAGTCTTCCAAGCCGAAGCCGCCTACGACATCCAGATTATAATGCTCGCCTATGTCCCACCGGTAACCGGATTGTATTATCCCCAAGCCGCCGTAGTAAACCGTTGTGGATTTGAGGGGAGTTCCGCCCTGTGTCTGGCCATCATAGTTTACCGAACCATAGTAAACCTTGAATTGAGCCGCCCAAAGCCAGCCTTCAACCGGAGCTATTTTGTAGGACAAGGTTAACGCATAACGGATGCCGCTTTCATCAAGCAATTTTGCGCCATTGGCATTTTCCTGCCAGTAGTAGTATTCGGGTGCAAAGCCAAGCGTCCACAGATTCCAAGGGTCAGCCTTGTCTTCTGGCTGTAATTGCTCCCGGGCGTTTGTCCCGACCCCGGGTTGCCAGAGATCCGGCGCGTTCGTCGTCGCATCGGACTGGGTCAGAGCCAAAGCGGATTGGCTGGACAGTATAAAAGCCATTCCCGCCACAACACTGAAGCAGTTAATAAGGCACAGGAAGCGTAGTAAACGGGAAGAATTTGCAAAAGTAGTTGCAGTCATGCGGAAGCAATTATCAGAATATAAAATCGCAATCAAATAAAATTATCGAAAATAATTTTAACGTGTGAATGTGGCCTAACAAAAAACCGCCGACTCGCGGCGTGAACCGCGACCGTATCAGCGGAACGGCCAGCG
>Ga0302319_10009785_pt1 | contig 18370 bp, 11 predicted proteins | sample Bog_T0_2_FD_203319 | JGI IMG/M metagenome (GOLD analysis project Ga0302319, IMG submission 203319) | Peat permafrost microbial communities from Stordalen Mire near Abisko, Sweden - Bog_T0_2 | ecosystem: Environmental > Terrestrial > Soil > Wetlands > Peat | place: Sweden: Abisko, Stordalen Mire...
AGTCAACCCGAGACATTCCATAGCCCCCACTGCGGATTCGTTGAACAGCGATTGGCGGTCATGGGTGGCTTTGCTCACTGCGTATTCTCCTGATCCTTCTGCCGGGCGCGGCGATTCTCGAGTAGCCGGAGACCCGCCTCAGTAAGAAGGTATGCTTGACGCGGGTGTTGGGGGTTGTTTGGAAACTGGAGTTGAAGGATTCCACCGCCGACGAGCGGCTCCAGGTGGGTTCTCCGGAAGAATGTTCGGTTCTTAAAACCAAGCGAATCAGCGATGTAAGCGATTTTTTGCGGCACGGCGCACAGTTCCACAATTCTTGCCTGGACATCGGTCAACCCCGAAAGTGGTTTCCGTTCCGCCAGAGCTTGGTCACTGACCAAGTTCGTCGGGTGCTCGCCAGCTTGGTCACTGACCAAGTTCCTCGCTTCGGCAGGCTCGCGCATCTCCGCAAAACGCTCCCGAAGGTGCACGGCAACGAGCCACTGCGCCCCGCCCGCATCCACCGTCAGGAGCGCCTGAGTAACAAGCTTCTCCAGAACCTTGCGGGCATCCGCTGCGGGTTTGGAGAGCACGGTCTTGGCGTTACTCTCAGAGATCCGTTGCTGGCTGCAGGCGTACGCGAAAAGCTTCGCTTCATCCTCGGTTAGCGACACACCGAGACTGCCCTGAAAGAGGATCTGCTCTTCGGAAAGAAGAAGTTCCCGAAGCATCGTCACTTGAAATGTCCGCTGCTCCTTGTCGTTCCGAATACGGGGCGGCAAGTATCCCAGTTGCTGCCATCCGCGCATGAACGTCGGAATGCCAGTTCCAGCCTGCTCGACCACACCAATCATCCGAAATGCGCGGCAAAGCAACGGGTTACGGACATCCTTGTCACCTGGCTCCAGTAGCCTTTGTTCGTCCGCGAAGGCATGACCCGGATTGTGGTAGATAATTCGGTCACGATAAAGCTTGATCGACGGCGTTGTGCCGACGGCCGCATAGTCCTGGTGGATGAGGAGGTTGGCGGTGGCCTCGCGGAACGCAACCAGATCCGGCGGTAAATCGTTCCGCCGGAGCGTGCCCGAATCTAATGAGAACGGCTTGTCCGCATGCCGCAGATACCACTCGTTCAGGAGCTTCCAGGATTCGATCAGATTCTCTTCCAGCAACTGGCGGTCTGCCCAACGCTCCTCCGGCAGGGGGTCTTCAAAGCGCCCATCTATTCGCTGGCAGTCGACCAGTGGGCGAGGAAGTATCTGCCTGAACGCTGCCGCTGTCCCAAACAGGAGGATGGCGGCTCTGGTCGCATAGAGTTGCCCATTTGCTTCCTTCAGCAAGCCCCACTCGCGAAGGAATTCCAGATCGGACTGGACCGGGTTGTGCCTTGGGTTGGAGCTCCCAAACACGCTTCGGCACCACTCCAATGATCGCTTGTCGAAGCACGTCTCCAAACTTAGGGATGGCACTGGCTCGCCATCGAAGGGTTCATTACTCCCCTCGCGGAGGAGGTTAGTGATGTCCGCATTGGTGCACTGGATGTCGCACCCGCCGATTCGACGGTACGAATCGCCGAGCCGGCCATTAAGGTAAATTGGCTTTTGTTGCCGCGGCACCTCTGGCACATAAAAGACCAACACCGGCTTCCCATCCATTTCCAAGGCCGTTTCCTTGACATCCAGCGGCAAGCTGAACTTCGATGTGCCCCGCAGCGTTGTTATGAAGTCGTTCTGTACCTTGTCGACATCGAGAACTCCCACGATTTCGAACGCGCCGTCCGCCTGTCGGATACCGAATACCAACCACCCGCCACGGGTATTGGCAAACGCTGAGACCGTTTTGTAAGCGTCCTGTGGCACGTCCCTCTGCGCCTTCTTAACTTCAAAATCGTTCCACTCGTAAAGAGAAAGCCTTCTCAGAAGTTCGTCTCGGGTCATCTTAGTGGCCTAAGCGCCCGCCTCCATCAGATCCTTCAGAAAGCGGACGATACGATCGCGGTTCCCCGTCAGACTGGAGAACTGTTTCTCGCACACATCCGTGAATCGGGATAACACCTTGCGGTTGACCTGTTCCTGATCCTCAAAGACGCCCAGAGACTGATGAGTCATCCCCCATTTCTCGAATTGAAGCAACGCAATGGTGGCATCTCGCGTACGGTCGTCGTTGGGAAGCGCGAACACCATCAGAGGCCGCCGCATGCTGTTGATCCTGCAATCGACGGTGTAGCTGGACTGCGGATCGTGCGCCGGGTCGTGCCAATTGAACGTGCGGCGCGAATCCGGCACCGTTTCCTCGATGAGCGACTGAAAGTCTTCAATGAAGGTGGATCGCACTCGCTCTCGCGTCAGGTACGTCACGTCCGTGACTTTGAGCAGCGCCTGCACGAAGCTATACAGGGCGTCGCCAAAATGGTCCTCCGCGACGCGCGCAATTAGCTCACCATCCCGATCCTCGACGCGGAACGCCGACAGGGCGCTGCTGATGATTTTTTGCCGTGTCCCTTTCTGAAAGTCCTTTTCGTCGAGGTCGTAGGTGAGGTGCATGTAGGTGTGCCCCTCATCGGACAAAACCCAGGTGTTCTCGCGCTTCTTCAGAACGATGGCGAGATGATCGCCATCTTCGAACAGAAACGGAGTAAAGACGCGGAACCGCTCATCCCCTTCCAGCACAATCCGGACCTTCGCGCAAACCTTTTCGCGAAACGATTTTTCGATCACGGCTGTGTTCATACGACCACCTCGTCAAAAAGGTCGATCTGGGGATTCGGCGGCACCTCAAATCCGCAGTCTTCCACTAAACATCGAAGCGCGGTTTCATAATCGCCGAATCTGTCCGTCACTTCGGCAAAGGCATCTTCGCGCGTGCCCAACTCCTGATATCGTTCGGTGGCCATGTGGATGTGGAAGTCGTAGAACGTGTTCTGCTCTATCTGGTTCGTGTGTTCATGGCTCTTGCCGTTGTGCCGACGTACCCGGAAGAGCTGATTGCTCCCAGCCGGACAAACCGCCAGGATAATGGAGAAGTCCAGAATATTCAGACTGTTCTGCCTGGCAATCAAGCGGAACTCGGTGCCTGCGGCGCCGCTAATAGAGAGTTCCGCCTCGCGGTGGCCTCGCTTTTCACGGAGCTTCAGCTTCTTGCGGTACTCCTCGGGCAGCGGCTTGCGTTCCGTGAGCAGCTGCTGAATCTCCGAATCTGTGTAGCGGGCCGCCATCTCCGATCACTCCAGAACCACACGGATCTTCGTGGGGTCCTTGCCTTTACTGATCTCAACCAGATAATCCTCAAAACGCTTTTTCAGCTCGGGCACGGTGGCGGGCGATCCGGCCGCAAGCAGCGCAGCTCGGAGCTCATCCGTGGTCACAACGACCTTAGAGAGCCCCGAAAGAGCCTCTTGAAGGGCCGCTACAAAGTCGTGATTTACGTCGTCTGGCAGGGTGCGAGCAGTCATAAACCCATCAACGATCTTCCGTTGCGCAGGTTTTAGCAAGCCCAGGTTTTGCTGAGTTGTGGGGTCCTCCAGGTTGTCCAGAAGCGTCTTGGTCCAGCCGTCATGCAGCCGGTCCAGCTCATTCTCCAGCTTCTTTATAGCCTGGCTTGCAGGTACGGCATTCGGTTCGGTAACCAGCCGGAAATTGCAGTGTGGGCAGACCGGCGACGCGTCGAGCTCAGGCTCGGTCAGGGCGAAGCACGTGCGCAACTCGCCGAGGCGCAGCGTGTAATCGACCAGTTGCTGTCGGGGCATCAGATCGATGGTCGAGAGTCTTTGCAACTGACCCAACCGCGTGTCCTTCCCCAGCTGCGCCTTCAGTTTGTCGTCTTTCGCCCCCAATCGGGCGCGACCATGCGCCGCGACATAAAGGTCCGAATAATCCTTTTTCAGGCTTGATAGCTTTTGAAGATTCTGCTGTCTGAAGGAGTGGGATTCGCGCTTCCCTGTGTCGAGCAGATCCGCGAGCAACTCGCTGCGCACTGCCTGTACTTTGACAATCCACGCGTGATCGCTGGGCAGGGCAGCTTCGGCCGTCGCGAGATAAGAGGCGATGGGTCCAAATTCCACTGCAATGGACTGTAACGTCTCAACCTGCTTCAGGGCGTCCAGACCATCGCGTTTGGACGTAACATCCAGGGGTTCGTGGCGGAAGTTTTTCAGCTGGCCCGCATTGGTATACGCCTGCAGCGACTCCAGAAACTGCCGGGAGTCATCCATGCGGCGGCGCAGAACCTCGCCATCCTCTGTTGAAAGCAGGTTGCGCGCCCAGAGCCTCATCCCACTTTGCAGCGCCTGTTGCGCATGGACAAGCCGCTCCGTTAGTCTTTTCGATTCGCCGGCCATGGCTCTGACGGCGTTGCCTGCCTGTTCGCCGCCCTGCGTCAGAGCCTGGGCAAGGCCGGGGGGCTGACCCAGCAGCTCAAACAAGGCCTTCAATGCCGGGAGGTTCCAGTCCTTCGGCTGTTCAATGTGCTTGAAGTTGATCAGTTGATCAAGCGGCGTTGCCGTCAGTTGGGCCACATTGGTGGCGTCAAGTTTTCTGCCAGGGACGGCGAGCACCAGATCGCCGGAGTGGACCAGCGCGGCGAGCACAACTACCAGCCACTCCGGTTCCAGACGGAAACGTTCGGGCGCGAAGTATTCGACTCCGTTCACCTCGTGAACCAGTTCGCTCCGGTTCACGACCTGACCATGGCCCTTCCTTCTGAGCGTGTCGAGGACATCGCCAGCGAACTGAGATTTCGTTGAGTCGAGCCGTTCGCCGTCGAGCAGACCGAGCGCATCGAGGACGGCTGTGGCGAGTTTTGTCCGAGGACCACCGGTGATCGCTTTCAGCGCGTCCTGGGTGGCTATTTCGCGATTGGCACTGGTGATGAGAAGCGAGAATGTCGGGTAATTCGGAGCAAGATCCTCGAAATGCGGAGCAAGGCAGACGGAACCCACGCCGTTGACAACGTCGCGTACGTTGATGCGACCACCGCTGCCGACCGATTTGTTCTTGATCCAGCCTGTGAGAGGCTTTGCCTTTCCCTGGTAGGTGACTTCGTAGGCCGTGGTCATATGTTCCTGCAGCCACTTCACCAGGTCGCGCAGAGAGGCGTTCGCTTTTTTGTCGTAGGTGTCCTTCGCGTTGCCGGAAGATGTTGCCCCAAGGTTCACTGCGGCCGCATAGTTGCGGAGGATCTTCCTGAAGGCATCATCAATGCCGGTCAGGCGAAAGTGAACTTCGTCGTTTTTCCTTTCATCCCTAAACGGAGGTGGATCGAACGGTTCGATGAAACACAAATAAAAGTCTCGATAGGGCAGAGTTGTGGACCGCTCATTTGGCGCTCCAAAAAACAGATAGCCCAGGCGACCGATCTTTCGCTCGATCCACTCGATTTCGTGCTCCCAGATCAGATAGCCGGTGCGGTACGTGGTGTCCGGGCACTCCATCGCGGCGCGCAGGCCCACATAGTAGTAGCGGTCCAATTGCGTGGGGTCCAGCGATTCGGCGCGCTTCTCGATGAGCGCATCGTAGTCCTCAGTCTTCTTCAGGTCGAGGTAAATCTGGCCGTTGTCGGGATTCTGCGAGAGGAACTGGCCGTTAACGGTCGTCCTGATCTGGCCAATTACGTTCTCGACGTGGGTTAGAAGATCGGCAGCGCCGTCTCCTCCCATGGCCGCTACTTCAGGCTGGTAGAGGCAAAGGGTGTCGCGCAGTTCCGCCGCTGTTGGGCCGACCGGAACGTGGATATCTCCAGTTGTTAGCCGGTGGACCGAAAGTGCCTGGATGATCCGCCGCGCCATCGGCTTGAAGGGCTTTATGGGAAAGGCGGCATCGACGCGAGATTCGAGGATCTGGCTGCAGTCGATGACTGCCCGGATATCCGGAACGGCACGGAACGACGGATTCTCCCGAAGAGTGCTCCAGTAATTGTCGTAGGCAATCAGGCCGGGCTCATTCGATGGTAGTGAATCGTTGAGCCTCTTTCGCATGGCCAGCGAGAGGCTCTTCAGCACTTCACGCTTCTCCACGGCTGTCACGCGTTCGAAGGTGTCAATGTAATCAGGGTGCACGGGGAACAGACGGACAAACTCGTCCATACGTTCGTTCATGTTCCCGTAGAACCTCGCGAATGGCAGCAGGTGCTCCCGGATTTCCGCCTGCTGGGCGGGCGTCTTGAGCAGGAGCCGCTCGGCAACAACGAATTTCACGTCGCTTCGGGCGATCAGGATTTGCTCAAAGCGGTCTTTTACACGTCGCACACTTTCCGCAACAAACGAAAATCGCGGGCTGTCGAAAATAGCTTCCTGGATTCCCGCAACGAAGCGGAATCGAAGATCCTTGCAAACCTCGCCTACTTCGCGGAGAAAGTTCAGGTCCAGGATGAGTTCCTGGTCCTTCCGGCTTCGCAGGTAATCGAGCAATTCGTCGACAATGACAAGGAGTCCCTGATCGGGAAACTTCTGGTTGAAGAGCGCCATCATCTCTTCGAAGGCGCGCTTGTTGTTCGTTACCGTGGCGGCCGAAGGGAACGTGAAACTGACACCCAGCTTCAAGAGGTGCTCTTCGATCTCGGCTGTGAGAATGTCGCGGAGAGACATTGTCACGGCGCCGATCTCCGTACGGATGACCTTGAATTTGCCAGCAATCCTCCGAGCCGCTGCGGCCACCGGAGCGCACCGCACCAGCGGCAGCGTATCCGCATCTTCCGCGATGGCTGAAAGCACCGACATCAGGTGGGACTTACCTGTGCCGTAGTTGCCCACGACCATCAACCCTTTGTTGTCCGATGGTGTATCAAACTGAAGGTCCGGGATGACGAGAGACGTCAGCTTCTCCGCCATTTCATCCGAGATGACGTAAGTGGATACGAGCTGCTTCGCCGCGTCCAACTGATCCGCGTTACGGAGTTGTACCACGGACTCAATGGGTTCGAATTGGATCAGATCGCCGTATTTCATCTCTCTACCTTTGCGGCTTTATGCACTCTGTCTGAGATCAACAACCAAGAGACCAGCCGCCGGATAGCGCCGAAACTCCGGGTGCTCAGGCACTGCGTACGTCAATTGCCCACTATCCAGGTCGCCCAGCCAGTTCGCGACAATGGTTCTGTCTCTGGACAGCCCCTGCAACAGCCGGAGTGGATCATGCTTGAGCACCGGGTTGAAGAGAACCTCCGTGTTGTCCAACAGCGTGATGTTGCCAGGAAGTCCGGCAACCGTCTCTTCCAACAATTTCGGCAGCTGAAGTACTCGCTGACGCTCCGTCAGGTCCAGAAGCCGTCGCGAGATCTCCGCCCCGACGTTGAACACCGGAGCCTTTTCGGTTTCAGCAAGCGCACGAAGAGCGGCCGTCCGACCGCTGCCGGAGGGCCCTACCAGGAGCACCAGACGGTTGTAAATGTCGGCGATTCCCGAGAGCCGCTGTCGAATTTGGTCCACTACACGCTGCGTCTGCATTGGCTAATTTTCAGGGTCGCCAGCCGCCCCGCTTCGCACCCAGCCGTCGATTTCTTCCTTCCTGAATTTCCAAAGACGACCAACCTTGTGCGCTGGCATACTCCGACGTCCGATCCATTTGTAAACGGTGTCCCGCTTGATCCCGAGGTAGCTGGCCAACTCGTCTACAGACAACCATCGGTCCTGAACCGGAGATGCGGGCAAACTGCTGGCCTCTTTGTCCAATAGATCAGCATACAGCATGTCTGGTTCAACTTGATACGGTTCTGGAACCGTAGCAGCTATGAACGCGATGAATGGCGCTGCGCGGCGGTACGGGTATCATAGGGTGTAGTCTGTTCAGCCGTAGACCTGCGCGTGAGCATCTCAAAATGCCAAATAAGTGAAGTGTCTGTGCGATGATCCAGCCATCTCCTCGCGTCTTAGGAGATGTCCGAGCGAAGGGCTTGGCCCCTTGGTAGAAGTCTGTCAGCCACGGCGGAAGGTTCGATCTTTGAATCCGGTTCGGCAGCTCGACGAAGTTTACCATCGAGTCGCCCAGAGCAGCGTCGACGACGGTTTCTTAAGAAACCGTCCCGTGACTCACCGTGGACTCGCCGGTCAGATCCACGCCAATAAGTGCCAAACGTTGTTCGAGCACTGGGAATACCTCATCTGCCTTTTGTTTGTAGTCCAAAGTGAGAATGTCGCCGAGGTTGCTCGGTCGCTCCACGCCCATCTGCTTAACAATGACCAACCGGTCTAATCCGCGCGTGAGCCCCATAGCCATTCCGATCTCGAGAACTATATTTGGACGCGTCCGCCATTCGCCTTCGCTCAGCTTCTCGTCAGGTGTGCATACCGCGACAATTCCGCCGCAATCGTTCATCTTCTTACGGAGCCCTTGGGTGATTCCCGTCGCTAAGGTTCCGGGCGCCACAAACTCGACGCCAAGGCTTCGCGGCTTCGCCTTAAGCCATTCTTCGACGGCGATTCCATCGGGATGGTCTGTGTGACGAATCAAAAACACTTTACGGCGGCTGATGAATACGCCCCTCCGAGTCAGATCCTCTTTTATCAGCATAGCCACAAAAACGGGATCTGCCTTATACCTCAACAGCACATCGGTTGGAAGATCGTCAAAGTGCTCGGGACGAAGTCGCTCCAAAAAGCCGGTCATGATAAAAATTGGAAACCATGGCTTGTCGTGCGCTCCCTCATGAACGCGAGCCGCCAGTTTCTTCCCAACCTCAGAGAATCTGGGACCCGAATCTCGAAAGAGATCCAACACCACGAAGTCGTACGACCCAGGGTTAAACTTTTTAAGGAAGACCCCGTGGTCATCTTCAACCTCGAGATCTATTTCCAAGTCCGCGAGACATTTCCGGAGCATGTACATGTATTCCTCCGGTTTGTCATCCCAAGCCAGTCCCTTGACCGCGTGCACAGGCGTAACCTCCCACAAATAGTTACAATTCGATTAATCACGCGGGTCGGTCGCGAACTCGCCGAAACGGTCAACCCACGCCCTTTGCGTCTTTGTGCGTGACACGAGCTCCAGCTCAGCGCGAAACCTCCTCATTTCGCGGTCCGCCTCTAAGCTCAGTCTACCGCCGTATTGCTCCACGGTAAGTTGCTGTCGTCGAATCGTCCGGTTCGGCGGTATCTCCTCAAACATTTCAGGCAACGGAGATTCGATTACGATTGTGACAATGTCTATATCGCCAACCTCCGGCGAAGGCGCGGGAGTCTTTCCAGTCCTCACGCTGATGCTAATCTGATCCGCAGGATCCTCATCTCGCTGGAGACCGTGCCTTATGTTGGTACACAGGTTGACGAGGACTCCCTTCAACTCCGTGGGGTCCATCAGCACGAATTCAGGCACATTAAGCGAATCCGAATGCTTGGGCCATGCGTAAGGGAATCCCTCTTTCGCTAGGATCGCATCGGCTTGGTCCATCGCTGATTGCAGTTTTGCCTGAAGCGGCACAATGTACCACTTCAGTGACGTAAGGACATCCGAATTGCTGAGCGTCAATTCGCTCTCGATCGGTGCACGCAGTTTGCCTATTCGTCTGGCCTGTAACCTCGTGACTTCACGGCTATCGCGTATCGTCTGAAACAAGCGCCGCAATTCTGAAACCTCACTTCGAAAGCCACCGCCCCTCGATTTGAGACCAGACACGTAACGACTCGGGTCCCCGCCACCCGCGGAATGAAACGAGAACAGTTTGGCGATCGCATCCCCTACACCCTCGAGCGCTGCGCTGGAGTGAATCGCATCCTCCAGTGCTCTCTTGAGAGAATCGAATTCAGGCGCGCTAAAGGACACTGGCTTCTCATCGGGAAAAACGCCGTATCTCTTCTCCTGGTCTCGAAGAAATTCAGTCAGCTTGAACTCCGCGTGCTTCGGGTCGGTCACTACGAGAAGATGGTTGCGCCTCGGCTCGATCAACAGAAGATGGAGATGACGAATCACCTGATGCCGGAAAACCGCCTCATGGCCACCGAGGTGAGTTACAAAGGCGTCCCATAGGTAGCGGATCTTATTGACTGTCTCCTTCCACTCCTTAGACCTCACGTTTGGCGGCCTAAAGTCTTTAACGAACTCCCGGTGCAGCCGGCCAAGAGCGGTTAACCGCTCATGAAAACCATTGCGATCTCTAGCACTAGGTGCCGTCAGATAAATCAGGAGCGATACGCACCATAGAACTCTCTCGTTTCCGAAATAAGCTGAATAGTTGCGGGGATACAGTCCCCATGATGCCGGATCGGCAAACCCGCCGTTCGCTACAGACTCTATGAATGGGGCGTAAGGATGTCGCTCTTCATCCATATAGCAGAACAAAGCGAGGCCGAATAGATAGTACGTTTCTACTTGTACTTCCTCAGCGAGCATTTCCGAAAGCTTCTTGGCCGACCGAGCCGAAATGCGCGGTTTCGCCATAGATTCGCGCTCAATTCGAAGCCTGTGATCTCGCGACTGGGAGACACGATCCATTAGGCTTTGACGAAGCGCCGCAAAATCGCCTGCAAGTCGCAGATAGCTTACGTCCGAGAGCAGAATAGCGTAGATGGAATATAAGATGTGCCGCTGTCGCTCGCCCGGAACTTCGTCGATCAACGGCCGGTAATCGCGTGGTTGACCAGACTCCCTCCTTTGCGCGACATAACAACACATGGCGTATATTTTTCCGTCCAGACTTGTGTGATTCCAGATCTCTCTGTCCAGAGCCAAGCTGCCTGAACCTGGCGTAGGTCGCTTTTTGTCGAATCTGAGGCCACTAAGGGCTGATACGTGAAAATAACGATTGATTTCCTGCTGTGTCAAGGCTTGATAGGTAGCCTCCGGCGTCGACTCGACGTATTGAGAAGCAAGCCATTGAATCGTCTCAATCGTGCGCCGCAACGGATCGCCTCGCAGATCTCGCACTTCATAAACGGAAACGAACCGAAAGTTTAGGACCGCATCAGTCCCACTTCCCTGAATCATTTTTCGAATGCGCGAAACAAATTCGGCCGTGCGTGCGCCCATTCTGTTCAGCAGGCAGATCACGGTGACCTGCCTGACCTCGCTTTGCGCCAGCACGGCGACCAGTTTGCGCAACTTGGTCGAGGTGTGCGCGGACGACAATATGAGTATTACGGCGCGATCGCGCAACCGCTCCCGGACATTTGCAGGCGCGAAATAGGGAAAATCGAAATCGATGGACTCACTCCTCGGCAGAAATACCGTTTGGACGTTGCGAAGCTTACCCGTAGCTTTACGTTCAATAAAAGAATGAAAGACAAGGTCCTCCCTCGCAAAAGTAGTCACCAAAGTGCAGTTGTCGGCGAACTGCGCCTCGATTTCTTTCCATATTTCATCGCCAACTCCATCCAGCAAGCGCGAAATATGGATGGCGGCCATCACCAACCTTGATTCCTCGCCATAAAAGCCGACGGTCAAAGCTTCGGCCTGATCAAAATGTTCCAGTCCTTTTCGTGCCCCAAAAATCGACCGGAATCCTCCGCGTGGAAAGGACTCTACCGGTAAGACCGTGCTTGGGTCGATACGATAAATCCTGTCTGGCACTGTGGTGACCAATGGAATGTAGTAAGAGGTTAGGTAGAAGGCGGGAACTTCTCTCCTTTCATCATCAGCCCCAGAGTCAAGTTCTAAGGTCTCGTTTGGTTCTTGATCTGACACAGGACCAAAGCTTATCGTCGCGGTGGGCTTTGCGTTCTTATCACGCACAAGGCCCACGACGGACATAACCGCCACGGGGATTCCACTGAGCCGCTCCACAACGGCAAGAATGTTGTTTACCATACGGCCCTTTGCGATTACGTCCGTGACAACGAGAACGCGTTGGTTCTCCAGATTTATGTGACGGTGGCGTAGGCCATGGTATGGAAACGGGCCGAGATTATGTACCCGCACGGGGTCGTTGACGGTTTCGATCCGGGATTGAAGATGGTCCATGATATGTCTACCGGTTGCGGTACAAGTGACAATCACCTGAAACCAGTTGGACCTTCGAATGTCGACGGCCATCTTCGTGAGTTGCTCCATGCAGTTTTCGAAGTACCATGGCTTATCGAAAATGCCCCAAGATGTCACGAATTCTCTCTGATACACACCCGACGTCAATTCGAAAACCGGATCTATAGCAAGTTCCCCGGACGGAGCATTCTGTTCATCATGTCGCCGCGCGTTCAGCAGCATTCCGTTCGCAGGATCTGCAATGATCCTCCTGAGCACGGTCGAGGTGGTAATGTCTTCAATTTCCCCTTCGTCAACTTTTTCGGGGTTGACAGACGGAATGGAAAAGCAACAAAGGGCGCGAAGAGGGACCCGACGGCCGTCGGACAGTTCGAAGTCTTCTACGCCGTCATCGATCATGGCGTTCACTACCGGGCCATCCAACACTTCCGCCACCGTGACGATTCCGCGAACTGAACCAATGGCCCGCTCTACCTCGTTTGCCAGATCGCGGCACAGTGAGCCAGAGGCGACGACGTCAGCGACGATTATGACGTCACGGCGTTTGGATTCCGAACGAGCAGCCTGATGCTGTAGCGGGTATGGACCGAAGTATTCGTAGCTAAGAGCAGGCTGATTGTGCAAGAGTCGTGCGTGCAGGCGCGACGCCAAGAAGTGGGCGTTTGCCGTGCACGCAGCCAATACTGAATAGGGCGGCGCCCCATATCCGAACTCATCCGTGACCAGTTGTGCCAGCTTTTCTATGCATGTTTCGAACACGCTCGTGTTTCTGAACAGTCCGGCGATCCAAACATATTGACGCTGAAGTCTTCCCGATGGCAATCGAAAAGCAGCCCGCGTCCCCAGCGTCCCCAGACCCGAAGCTTGTCCGGCATCGAGAAAGCACCCGTGCTCTTGTTTGGAGATGAATGCACCGAGCTCTGCGGCATAATGCCGGTCTTTGATCACTGTCGTCGCTCCGGACCTATTCGACCTGAACAGTTCGAAAAGGGAAATGCGATTTTCGAACCAGATTACCAGAGTGTTGCGGCATCGAGGGCATGATGGCGACGTTGGCCGGGTCCTTCGCTCAGACAAGGTGGCGGACATCTCATCGCCTGGCTATCAGTCCCAAACCTGATTCCCCCACAAATGATCGGCCCATCAGAGAAACGCTATTCCGAATCGACCGCCAAGACCGGGAAGTATTATCTATGTTGTTCAGGATGCTAGCATTTTCGGTACGCACTCAATGCCATCAAATAGTCCAATTCCCGGAGCCGTTTCGCTCGTCATTGCCATTACCGGGCATCGCGACCTGTATCGCGAGGACTTTGCGAGCATCGAAGCGGAAATCGGAAAGATATTCAAGGCACTCACCGGCAGGTATCCGAAGACCCCTCTTCTACTGCTCTCGGGTCTCGCCGAGGGAGCGGACCGAATCGCTGTTCGCGCCGCGAACACGGCGTCAATCCCGTACATGGCTGTTCTTCCAATGCGCGAGGACATCTTCCGCACGGATTTTGAGAGCGAGGCCAGTGATTCGGAGTTCATAGAACAACTTAACGGCGCGGTGCGTCGGATCGTCCTGCCCGTGGCCGAAGGCTCCACGCTGGAAGAGATCGCCCACCCGGGACCAGCGCGTGACCTGCAATACGAGCGATTGGGTGAGTTTCTGGTGAATTACAGCCAGATTCTGATCGCCATTTGGGACAAGAAGCGAACAGGCAAGAAGGGCGGGACCGGCGACGTAGTGGCCATGAAGCTGGGGGAGAAGCGCGAATCGGGCCGAATGGCCCTTTCTCGGATGAATGGCAACGGTGCCGGACCCGTTCATGAATTGCTCGCGAGAAGAATCAGTACAGGGCCGGAGATGCCGCCTGGTGTGAAATACACGGTCGTGCATCCCGAGGGCTCGACCGCCGAAGACTATGACGCCAGTTATAAGCTGCTGGAGCAATATAATGCGGATGTTGCGCAGAACGCTACAAAGTTTGCCGCCGCCGCGAAGAGCCGAAGCGATCTTTTCGAAGGCGCAGCACCTGCTGGATTGACGCTGGCGATGGAGTGGGTCACCACCTTGTATTCATGGGCGGACACGCTCGCCATACACTTCGCCACCCGAAGCCTCCGGCTTTGGAAAGCAGTTTTCGCCTTTCTCGCGATTGGCGGCGTCGCCCTGACCTGGCTACACACCCTTGATGGCGGATGGCCAACGCTGTTCGCGTACTACGCTTGTCTGGGTCTCGCTTTCCTTTTAGCGAGACGGGAAGTCAAGGGCAGGCGACGCGACCGGCACGAAGACTATCGTGCACTTGCTGAAGCCCTTCGCGTTCAGTTTTTCTGGATGGTCGCCGGACTCCCCGATCTGGCCGCAGAGAAATACTTGCGCAAGCAAGCAGGGGAGATGGTCTGGATTCGCGACGCGATGAGCGAATGTGGACTTTATGAGGACGTGCTGGAGCGTACCGGGTGTTCCGCGACGCCTCGATTAAGCCTGGACACTCCTGGGCGAACGAAATAACTGCGGCCATTGAGGAAGCCATGACCAGAGGGTTTGTACTTGTACTCCTCAGCAAGCGTGCTATCGAGTCGCCTTACCTGGCCCACGAGATCCAATATGCTCTCGATAAGGCCGCATCTTCGGATCGGAGCGCAATTATCCCTGTGATCGTCGATGATGCACAGTTCGTTTACACATCTCTCCCGCCAGGCCTTCCGACCGGCAGTGGTGCGATCTAACGCGTTCCGATTTCGAGGATGCGATGGAGGGTCTGGTCGATCAATTGAAGCAGCAAACTATTGATTGACATCAGGGGGAGCTGGAGCTGGACGACGCGTCTTTCCGTGTGTTCGCAAGAAAGCCTACTCTTCAATCGTCAAGAAATAGACACGCCCGCTAGCGTCGTCCGCAACAATGCGGTTCTCGCGGGCGAATGCGCAGCAATAAGAGAGCCCGTCGCAATGGAATGTTGCAATAGACGGCATCCACTGTTGCATTTCCCGAAATATAGACGCCTTCGTCTCCTGCAACGATGCGGCGCTCGATTGCTATTGACCCAACGGATAGATCCCGCAGCCAACCGGTTTCAACGCCTCAGGTATCACGATGACTTGGTCGCGGTCCCACTGCTTAACGTCGTCAGGGAGTTTTTCCCAAGAAACCAGGGATGGCTGAGTCTTCGCAATCTCATCTCGCTCGGGTCCGTAGGAATAACCCTGAAGCAGCCACTCTGCGCACCAGCTATCATGCTCCATCCGGGACAGCAGTTCGACTTGATCCTTATTGAAGCTTTCGAGTCTCGGCAAATCTTCCCGCAGTTTGCTCACGCTGTAGCCGATCGCACGCAGCTTTACACCGATATGATCAGCGGCCCGACGGTTGGACTCCCGGAAGCGTTCGTGCAACTGCTCCCATAAGAAAATAGCGGGTCTCTCTCCCGGCTTTCTACCCCTGGCAATTTGCTTATCGTAGTAATCCTGGTGCAGAGCCTTGGCAATTTCATCTTCCCGTTCATGCAGCAACGTTTCCACAGACCATGTATCCTCCACCATTCCGAAAGGAAACACACGGGGCCCGATTGCGGCTCCGCGACCATCGATCGGAAAGAGTGCGCCGAAACCGGCCTTAAGTGTCTGAAACACCAAAACCTGCGGATAACGCGACCGGTCACGGGCAAGCGCCAGTGCGAGGCTTAGATTGGCGGGATCGTCGTGCGCCAGCGCCCGGAAGAAATCCATTTCGTCGTTGAGCCGGTTGCCCGAACTCTCCCAGCACGCGGCGACCGTGACAAGTTCTTTGTCCGGCCCCGCTGGCGGAATGGCGCGAATGGCTGTTTCGGGATCGAACTGCCCGTCCGTTAGTTCGATGGGAATCACGTTGAACTCGCAGACCTCCCTGAATTTCGGGAAGCGCAAAAGAAAGCTGTCGGGACGCCCGCTGCCCTTTTGTTCCAGAACCGTGATACGCAACTTTCGGAAGTTGGCGAAATGGCCGATGCGGGCGGCCTGCAGTGCGAGACTCTGGCCCATCGAGCCAAACCCAAAGATTATTAGATGCACAACAGTCGCGTCTTCGTGGCGGATCGGCTCGAAGTCGAGAGGCACCTTTCGAAGGACTCGCCGCGCGACCAGTTCAAAGTAGTCGAGCCCGCGCACGTTGACCTGGTAGTGATTTCCGGTATGAGGAAATAAGCCATCCTGCCTCAAGAGCTCCTGTAGCCTCGGGTCGCTGATGAAAAGCCAGCATTCGGTTTTGTGCGGGGCCGAACCCGGTGTCTTTTTGAGTAACTCTCCGACCTTGGCGGCGATCGCGACGTTCTTTTGGTCGTCGTCTACAGCGGCAATGATTCTTGAAGCTTTGCCAACCGCAGCCGTCTTGAGCGTCCTCGGGTTGCTGGCGTCGCCCCGGATGATGGCGACTCCCGACCGATATGCGTCCGCAATCTGTTCGGGGCTGGCCCCTGAATCAATTGCAACGACTTTGGAACCCTGACGCCTAAACTCCCTTGCGAGTTGAATGCCCATTCTGCTCAGTCCGCACACGACGATGTGATCGCCGCTGTGGCGAGCCCAAAACAATCGACATTCAGACCAGAAGACTGTCGCGAGTCCACGAGCCACTGCTCCGAGTATGACTATCGCGGCAAGCCAGCGGCCGAGGTTGAGTTCCCACGGCACCGGATGGTCCAGGTGCGGGGCGTGTAGCGCGAACAACTGTAGCGTGTGATAGCCGATGCTGCCGAAGTCGACTGGCTCGCTGTTGGCTATTTCATACAGCCATAGTCCGTAGGCACCGAAAGCCGCGCCGGCAATGCCCAGAACGATTGCCATCCACCATTCCCAGGCAGTATCGCCGTGGTGAGTTGATTCATGAGAAGGGTGGGTATTCATGGCTCAGAATCTCAATCCTGGGGCAGACAACCGCCGATTCTCTGCTTTCTAAGATTGTAGCCGAGAAGCAAAGGTTAACCTGCGAGAGCGCATTGGTTGGACAATCGGTCGCGCGTGATCTCGCGTCCAGAAAGATCGTGACGGGCTTGCCGTCTTCTGGTCCGGAAGATTGCCGCTTTATGGGGCCCTCCGTGTATTGCCCGGCTCTAGTTGGAGCCGAAGTTTTGAAATCGCCCGTGTCTTAATCTGCGAGACGCGGCTTTCGTTGACGTGCATTTCAACCGCGACCTCGCGGCTCTGCCAGCCGAAGTCGTAAAGCAGTTCGATCACGCGATTCTCTCTCGGGGAGAGGCATCGGCGAGCCTCTCGGACTTCGGCGCGAAGCGTGAATGCGGGCTGGGCCGTGGATGCTAAACACCGTACCGGGATCTGATCGAGGCTGACCGTCGCGGGCGGAATTCCGTAGCCCGTGACACTGAGGGCTGGGGCGGATGCGCGAACACGCCGTCGTTCGGTCCGCGAAAGCGGGTCTTCATCACGTAGGAAATCCTGCATCGCTCCCCAAATTCTGTGCTGCGCGTAGGTTCTGAATTTCAAGCCGCGGGTCTGATCGAAGCGGTCAACGGCGTGAATGAGTCCGATCATGCCGGCACTGGCCAAATCGTCGAATGTTACGCAAGGCGGTACCCGGCGCTGGAAGCGTCTCGCGATTCTGTTTACCAGATCGAGGTCCTGAAGGATTGCAGCGTCTCGGGCTGCGCCGTGGTTCGGAATGCTTTCGGTGTTGTTGCGGAGCTTCATTTTCGGTCCTTTTCTGCCCGTCTTGTTCGGGGCAACAAACAGCGAGCGGCCCTGCTCCCGAAGACTCCACGAGCGGAGGGGGATCACCCACTCGCCGCAATCGGTGAGCGGAGCGCAGCGGAGGGCTGCACGAAACGAAACGAAGTGTAGTGAAGGAAGCCTGGGGATACCCGAGTGGAGGCGGGAGGGCGCAGGTAGGCCGACTAGGCCGTCAAGCGAAGCGTTGCCCGAACATGCGGGCGGAAGGAACTGAAGAAACTGCCGGACTGGCCGTTCAGCAGTCCGTATCGCAGAACCGTCGTCTGGAAGCCTTCATAGTCCGAGACCAGATCCGCGAAAGGCCCTGCGATTCAAACCGACGAACCATTCCGTTGCCGGTGTCGGCAGATCGGTCTGGTAGCCGCAGTCCGCCAGACTCGGGTTGATTCGAGAACCTTGGGCTCGCGCATCAGAGAAGGAGCGATTCTTCGCAGCGATGCTGTCGCTTCCGAACTCCCGGCGGGCGATCCGCCACTTTCTCGGGCGCGGAGTCACATCTGCCTACGACGGTTCATCGGGCTCGGGTTCGGTCGTCTTCCAGACTGGGTAGCCCACGCTGAAAGCGTAAAGACAGACGCTCGCCGATTTCCACGTCTCGACCCAGAGAGGTCGAGGGAACGACGAAAAAGCTGTTGGCGGCAGTCGCGACCGCGATGTGCGCGTCATCCTTCGCAACCGCGCGGCCAGTGACGGGTCCGGTTTGGGGCGGTGTGCGCTGCGAGATGGGCATTTCCCGAATCGCCGTCTTCGAGGCGCGCATGTAGGCTTCCGCCATC
>Ga0302319_10009786_pt1 | contig 18367 bp, 16 predicted proteins | sample Bog_T0_2_FD_203319 | JGI IMG/M metagenome (GOLD analysis project Ga0302319, IMG submission 203319) | Peat permafrost microbial communities from Stordalen Mire near Abisko, Sweden - Bog_T0_2 | ecosystem: Environmental > Terrestrial > Soil > Wetlands > Peat | place: Sweden: Abisko, Stordalen Mire...
AAAAGGAGAAGATACATGAACGCGACAGCAACTTTCGTCAGTTCCACCGATGGCTCGACTTTGAAGCGGAGTTCGCCGCTCTTCTGGTTCACGCTGCTGATACCGGTAGCTATCATCGGGATCGGCATCAACTTCATCCTCAACCCGGTTGGGGCCTCAACGGCCTACGGGATACCGATCCACGACCCCGCTGCCTTTCCTTTCCTGTGGGTTAAGGGAATCCGCGACATCTTTTCGGGCCTCGTCGTCCTGACGTTCCTCTTTCGGGGAGACCGGCGCACCACCGCCATACTGTTCGCCCTTGCAATCTTCATTCCGGTGGGTGACGGGCTAGTCATTCTGAGCCATCTTGGCTTTGCGCCGCCCATCTTTATTCATGGGGGAACAGCGCTTTACATGATGGTCGTCGCAACGTTTCTTCTGAGAAGGAAGTAGCCGTTACTCAACCGCAGGTGCTGGTCGTGGAGGAATCATCATGGAAGTCCTGAATGTCGTTGCAATACTCGTCGCTGGCTTGATGGTTGGATGTGAACTGGCCATCGCCGCGTTCATTCATCCAACGCTCGACAAGCTCCCGGATGAGGCTCATCTGCCGGTCGCCAGCGCCATCGCTCGCGTGCTGGGCACAGTCATGCCGTTCTGGTACAACCTTACGTTCTTGCTTACGCTCGCCGAGGTTTTCCTCCGGTGGCACCAATCCGGCCGAGTGCCCGTCTGGATCGCAACATCTGCCGTTTTGTGGCTGCTGGCGAGTGTCTATTCGCTGATTGCCCTGGTGCCGGTCAACAACCGCATTAAGTCGTGGGAGACGACCGCTCCGCCGGCGGATTGGAAGACGTACCGGCATAGATGGGATATGCATCACCGCTGGCGTGTTGCTCTGCTCACGGTAGCTTTCGCATTTCTCATCGTGGGAGTTTGTTAACTGACGCCCTTACGCATTTGCAGGATCAATCAAGAACCATGAGGAGGAAATCAGATGCCAGAGCCAACATCAAGTATCGCTGCACTTCCGGCCGACGATCTTAGTCGCGCCTTAGCCGTCGCGCAGGCGGATAGTCCAACAGCCACACACGTCGGTTTGGTCGGAAACACCTACACGATCACGGTCGCCGGCAAAGACACCGATGACCGTTTCTGCGTGATAGACATGCATGTGCCGCCCGGTGGCGGCCCTGGGCCGCATCGTCACGACTTCGAAGAGACCTTCATCCTTCTTGACGGCGAGGTAGAGATGACCTTCCGCGGGGAGAAGTCCATTGTTCGGGCCGGCGCCACCGTCAACGTTCCGTCCAATGCTCCTCACCAATTCCACAACTCATCCACGCGCCCGGTCCGGATGATCTGCATCTGCTCTCCAGCGGGGAATGACAGGTTCTTCCTGGAAGTCGGAGTTCCTGTGGCGACGCGCACTACGGCACCACCCAGGCTCGACGACAAACAGATGGCCGAGTTTCTGGAGAAGGTAAAGTCCATCGCCCCGAAGTATCACACGGAACTTCTGGAGCGAGCATAGAACGATGAGGGGCATCGACCCGACAGCCTGTAGTCGAAAAATCCGGGTGGTTGCGGGGCAGTAGGATAAATACTTATGGCTTCACGGAAGAAAGCTCCGGCAGAGCGGGGGAAGGGCACAACTTCTGCGGCGCACGCCGATGGGTTGGAGCTGTTTCATCCGGTCACGGCGCGGTGGTTTCGGGAGACGTTCGGGGGTGTGACCGCGCCGCAGCGCGAGGGCTGGCCGGCGATTGCGCGCGGGGAGTCGACCTTGATCCTCGCGCCGACCGGGACGGGCAAGACGCTCACGGCGTTTCTGTGGTGTCTGGATCGGTTGATGCTGCATGGGAGCGGGTCAGCGAGCCAGCGAGTGAGCGAGTCAGTGAGCGGTTGCAAGGTCGTTTACATCTCGCCGCTGAAGGCGCTGGCAGTGGATGTGGAGCGGAATCTGCGGGTGCCCATGGCGGGGATTGCGGAGCTGGCGGGGCGCGAGGGCGTGGCGGTGCATCTGCCGGAGATCAGCGTGCGCACGGGCGACACCAGCCCACGGGATCGGGCGCGGTTCCTGCGGCATCCGGGAGAGATATTGATTACCACGCCGGAGTCCTTGTACCTGATGCTGACCTCCAACGCAGCGGAGGCGCTGCGCTCGGTGGAGACGGTGATCGTGGACGAGATTCATGCCCTGGTGCCGACCAAGCGCGGCGCGCACCTGATGCTCTCGCTGGAGCGGCTGGAGGCGCTGTGCGGGCGGCGGCAGCAGCGCATTGGGCTGAGCGCAACGCAGCGGCCGCTGGAGGAGGTAGCGCGGTTCCTGGGTGGGGCAGAAGTACAGGGATTAGGGAGTAGGGAACAGGGCTTAGGAAAGGCAACGACAAAAGCTGAAGCAGATCCTTCGCCTGACCACCCCAGCGAGCCAAGACCGCTCGCCGGGGACCCCGACGCGGCTCAGGATGACAATTCCGACGCGGATGAAGAGCCAGGGGTGCGGTTTCGGCCGGTGACGATTGTGAATGCGGGCGCGAAGAAGGTGCTGCGGCTGACCGTCGAGGTGCCCGTGGAGGACATGGCGCGGCTGGGCGAGATGGGGGCACTGCCTACGTCTCCGAATTCAGGCGAGCCGAAGCCGCAGGAGCCGAAGCGGACGTCGATTTGGCAGAGCATCCATCCGCGCCTGCTGGAGATAGTGCGCGGGCGGACGTCCACGCTGATCTTTGTGAATGCCCGGCGGATCGCCGAACGCATGGCGGGTGCGCTGAACGAGCTGGCGGGCGAGCCGATCGCGCGCGCACACCACGGCTCCCTGGCCGCGGCGCAGAGGAGCGAGATCGAAGAGTTGTTGAAGGCGGGCAAAGTGCGCGCGCTGGTGTGTACCTCGTCGCTGGAGCTTGGCATCGACATGGGCGCGATTGATCTGGTGATCCAGATTGAGGCGCCGCCCAGCGTGGCCAGCGGGATGCAGCGCATTGGGCGCGCGGGGCATCAGGTCGGCGCGCCGAGTGTGGGAATGATCTTTCCCAAGTACCGGGCCGACCTGGTGGCCTGTGCCGCCGTGACCCAGGCGATGCACGAGGGGCATGTCGAGGCGACGCGCTATCTGCGTAACCCGCTGGACGTGCTAGCGCAGCAGATGGTGGCTGTGGTGGCGCGACCGCCGAAACATGAGGCTGGCGCGGGCGAGAAGCAGGTCCTTCGACTCCGGCCCTTCGACAAGCTCAGGGCCTCCGCTCAGGACGACAATTCTGAAGTGGCAGGCGATGAGGGTGGGATCTCGTACGGGGAGTTGCTGAGGATCATGCGGAGTGCGGCCCCGTTTGCCGGCTTGAGTGTGGCGGCGTTCGACGGCGTGCTGGATATGCTCACAGGGCGCTATCCGTCGGACGAGTTCGCCGAGCTGCGGCCGCGCATCACCTGGGACCGCGAGCGCCACTGGCTGACGCCGCGGCAGGGCGTGAAGAGCATCGCGATCCTGAATGGCGGCACGATTCCTGACCGCGGGCTGTATGGCGTCTTCCTGAGTGGAAGCGAGAAGCCGGTTCGGGTGGGCGAGTTGGACGAGGAGATGGTCTTTGAGGCGCGTGCCGGCGAGACGTTTGTGCTGGGCGCATCGACGTGGCGGATTGATGAGATTACGCACGACCGCGTACTGGTGAGCCCAGCTCCGGGCGAGCCGGGCAAGATGCCCTTCTGGCACGGCGACCGGCCGGGAAGGCCGATTGAGTTCGGGCGCAGGATTGGCGCGTTGACGCGTGAGCTGCGGGCGATGCCGCGCGGTGCGGCGATGGTGAAGCTGGTGCGGGAGCACGATCTGGACGAGCGGGCGGCGGAGAATGTGCTGCGCTATCTCGGCGATCAGGAGCTGGCCACGGTGGAGGTGCCGGACGACCGCACGATCGTGATGGAGCGGGTGCGCGATGAGCTGGGAGACTGGCGGGTGTGCGTGCTGACGCCGCTGGGCAGCCGCATCCATGCGCCATGGGCGATGGCGGCGGCGGCGAAGATCAGGGCGTCGGGGCTGGAGGTGGAGACGATGTGGACGGAGGACGGCTTTGTGCTGCGCTTCCCTGAGACCGACGCTCCGCCGGAGTTGGACGCACTGCTGCTGACTCCGGCCGAGGCCAACGAGCTGGTGCTGCGGGAGCTGGGATCGACGGCGCTGTTTGCGGCGAAGTTTCGCGAGGCTGCGAGCCGCGCTCTGCTGTTACCGCGCAGGCGTGCCGACGGCCGCGCTCCGCTGTGGCAGCAGCGCAAGCGGGCTTATGATCTGCTGAGCGTGGCGGCGGGCTATCCGGGGTTTCCGATCCTGCTGGAGGCCTATCGCGAGTGCCTGCGCGATGTCTTTGATATGCCCGCGCTGATGGAGACGCTGCGCGATGTGGAGAGCCGCGCGATGCGCGTGCATGTGACGGACTCGCGCACACCGAGCCCGTTTGCGGGTGCGCTGTTGTTTGGGTATGTCGCGAACTACATCTACGACGGGGATGCTCCGCTGGCCGAGCGGCGGGCGCAGGCGCTGTCGATCGACCAGGACCAGTTGCGTGAACTGCTGGGGGACGCTGACCTGCGCGAGCTGCTGGACGCTGCGGCGATTGAAGAGACAGAAGAGCAGTTGCAGTGCGTGGTTGAAGGATATCGGGCGAGAAGTTTGGACGGCGTGCATGACCTGCTGCTGCGGCTGGGGGATCTGACGCGTGCGGAGATTGCATCGCGTTGTGAGAGCACGGAGGTGGCGGCGAGTGTGGAGAAGCTGCTGAAGGCGCGGCGCTCACTGGAGGTGGAGATTGCCGGCGAGCGGCGTGTGATCGCGGTGGAGGACGCGGCGCGGGCGCGAGATGCCTTGGGAGCAACGCTGCCTGCGAAGATTCCATCGGCGTTTCTGGAGAGCGTCCCGGATGCGCTGCTGGATATTGTGCGGCGCTATGCACGGACGCACGGGCCCTTTACAACGGCTGATGTGGCGCGGCGTTATGCGCTGGCCAAGCCCGTGGTGGAGGCGGTGTTGCAGCGGCTGGTGGGGCTGGGCCGCGTGGTGGAGGGCGGCTTCCGGCCGGGCGGTGTGAACCGCGAGTGGGTCGACGCGGAGGTGCTGCGGACGGTGCGGCGCAAGTCTCTGGCGAAGCTGCGCAAGGAAGTGGAGCCGGTCGCCCAGCGTACGCTGGCGCGGCTGCTCACGCGCTGGCAGGGTGTGTTGCAGCCGCGGCGCGGGGTGGGCTCGGGTGGGACCCTGGATGCGTTGCTGGATGCGGTGGAGAACCTGCAGGGCGCGCCGCTGCCGGCCTCGCTGCTGGAGACGGAGATTCTGCCGGCGAGGATTTCGGGGTACAAGCCGGCGGACCTGGATACCCTGATAGCTGCAGGCGAGGTGGTGTGGGTGGGACTGGAGCCGCTGGGCGAGCGCGATGGGCGAGTTGGATTGTTCTTAGCGGAGAGCCTGCGGACGCTGTGGCCGGTGCGGGCGATGATGCGGAATCAAATTCCAGGTTCCAGTTCCCAGTTCCCCGTCTCCAGTGACGAGCCACTGAGCGAGCGCGAGCTGGCGGTGGTGGAGTACCTGCGTGCGAGCGGCGCTTCGTTCTTTCAGCCGCTGCATGATGGCGTGGGAGGCGGGTATCCGGGCGAAACGCTGGAGGCGCTGTGGTCGCTGGTGTGGCGCGGGCTGCTGACCAACGATGCTCTGCATGCGCTGCGCGCTTACTGCGAGCGGCCTCCAAGCGGCAGGTCGAAGCCGGCCAAGCGCGTGCATCAGCAGGTGGGATTCCGCAGCCGCAGGACGACTCCGACGACAGCGCAGGGGCGATGGAGCCTGAATGCGGTTGCGTTCGAGGCGGAGCGCAACGCGACAGAGTGGAGTGCGGCGATGGCGCAGCAGTTGCTCACGCGCTATGGTGTGGTCTTTCGCGAGACCGCCCATGCGGAGAACCTGCCGGGCGGATTTTCGGCGGTGTACGACGTGCTGAAGGCGATGGAAGAGAGTGGGCGGGTGCGGAGGGGATACTTCGCCGCGGATTTGGGAGCCACGCAGTTTGCGTTGCCGGCGGCGGTGGACCTACTGCGCGCTTTGCGGTTGGAGGGGCGGACGGGCGCGCAGCAGGACGGGCGGGAGGTGGTGATGCTGGCGGCGACCGACCCGGCCAATCCGTATGGAGCGCTGCTGCGCTGGCCGGTCGCGCCGGAGGATGGCTCGTCGCTGACGCGCAGCGTGGGCGCGCGGGTGGTGCTGGTGGACGGAGCGCTCGCGGCGTATCTGCGGCGCGGCAACCCGAATGTGCAGGTGCTGCTGCCCGAGGAGGAGCCGCAGCGCTCGCAGGCGGCGCGCGCTCTGGCGGAGTTTCTGGTGCAGCAGGTGCAGCGCGAGGACAACCCGGAAGGGCGCGGGCGGAACTCGATGCTGATTGCGCAGGTGAACGGAGTGAATGTGGCGGAGCATCCGCTGGCGCGCTTTCTGCTGGACGCGGGGTTTCAGGCGGCGCCTGTGGGATTCAATGTGCGGAGAGGTTTGCCTGATTTGTCGGGACGTGATTCAGCGGCCATAATCGAGCGATTGAGCTAAGCAATGGGTAGTTGAGCATAACCCCAGAACCCCACTACAATCAACGGGTGAGTACCCGGTTTGAATGGGACGATCAGAAAGACCGCGCCAACCAGCGCAAGCATGGCATCAGCTTTGCGCGGGCCACGCAAGTGTTCGACGATCCCCGGGTCGTCTTTCTGGCCGACCTGGTCGTGGATGGCGAAGAACGCTGGCAGGCCATCGGGTTAATGGAAGGCATGCATTTGGTTATTAGTGGTGCATACGACCAGAGAGAATGGCTTGGATGAATTGATTCGAATCATCTCCGCGCGGAAGGCGATGAAAGATGAGGAGCGCATCCATGAAGAGCACAATGGTTAGCTACACGCGCGAGACACTGCCTCCGATTACAGAGGCTGAGCGGGAGCAGCTGAAGAAGCTTGCAACGCTGAAAGACAGCGAAATCGACACGAGCGACATTCCGGAGATCACACCGGAGCAGGCCAAGGGAGCTGTGCGCGGTTGGGAGAACCATCCCGGACGGGCGCGGAACCGCAGTCGTCCTGCGGCATAGCAGTGCCTGCGGGGCTGTCAGCTGGTTCCAATTACTGGGACGCGGTGTGGGCGGCGAGATAGGTGCGGCGAATGTAGCAGACATCCTGCGGATTGGGCGGGGCGATGGGGCAGGGTTGCCACTCGGTGGCGAGATACTGCGGTGGAAGCACGGTCAGGTAGCTCGGCCAGTCGATGAGCACATTGATCTGCTCGTGGTCGAAGAACTGGTCGAAGGTGTGGGTCTGCGCGGCGCGCAGAGCGCCGGTGTTCAGCTTGCCGTCGAGGTTCTCCACGTTGGGGTTGAAGTAGCCGATGACGCCGCTCTGGAAGGCACCGACGCGGGTGGTCGGAAAGTTGGCATGGACGTAGGCCGCGGCAGGGAAGTGCGGGTTGCCGGGACGGCTGCGATGCAGGGAAGCGACGTCGAGCGCGGCGAATAGAATCACCAGCACGGCGAGAACGACAACGGTGCGGCGTTGCACGAAGGCTGTCTCCGCCAACAGCAGAGCGAGCAGGGGGAGGGTGACGATCAAGAGCGGTGAAAAATAGCGGACGTAGAAGAACGTGGAGAGAAAGAAGCCGGCATAGACCAACGTGAGCGCGAAGATGGCGAGGGTCCAGGGAAGGAACGTATCGCGTGTGGAGGAGATACGGAGCGCGGCGCGGAAGCTGGAAGTTCGCGCGGCGAGTGCGCCGATGAGAACCAGACCGGTGAGGCCGAGCGCCAGGGTGATCCAGCTAATGGCACCGGCGTAGGACCACGGGACGAGGTGCGCGAGGACGGCGCGGGCCCACGGGTCGAAGTGGTTGGCTCCGTGCCACGCCATGCGGGCTTCGGCGGACCCGGAGGTGGGCATCCATCCACCGGTGACGCGACGTACAAAAACGAACCACGGGCTGACGATGGCCAGCGCGAGGGCTCCGCAGGCGAGGATCTGAGCGAGGCTCGCGCGGCGGCGCAGCCAGAGATAGGCCAGAAGGAACGCAAAGAGCAGGCCGAAGTCGATGCGCGCCAGGCCCGTGATTCCCGCAGCGACGCCGAGCAGGAGGATGTCGCGCCAGTGCGGTGGCGTGGTGGCGATGATGCGGCGCCACATAGCAATGCAGACGGCGAGGCAGCAGAGGTAGATACCTGTCTCCAGACCGAAGACGAAGGTGCGGAAGAGGGAGAAGTCAAAGAGCGCGAGGAAGAAGGCCAGCGTGAAGATGAGCGGGCGTTGCTCCTGTGGTGCAAAGCGTGCGGCGAAGCGCGCGATGAGCCACGCGAAGAGCACGCACAGCAGCGCGCCGAAGGCGATGACGGCGCGGACCAGCGTCCATCGGTCGCCGCCGAATACATTGACGACGACCGCGAGTGCCGCGTAAGCCAACGTTGCCAGCGGCTGGATGCCGGTCGCGGGCATGGCGTAGTTATAGACAAGATGATGCGTGGCGGCCAGGTTCCAGGCGACGGTGAGCATGTAAAAGCCGTCTTCGCCGACGGGCTTGTCGCACAACAGAGGCCAGAAGCTGTGCGCTTGCACGGACTCGCTGAGACCACGAACGGACTGCGTGGCGAGCAGGCCTGCGTAGGTGAGGAAGAGGACCGCGGCGACGGCACACAGCGCCTGAAGCCGCCTGCCTTTGCCTGTTGGGTCCATGGCCGTCCTCTCTGCCGTTACGGATTCTGAGTGTAGCGCAGCGATGGCTCCGCTAATGCGGCGGGTTGGAGGGCGAGCTGGGACGCTGGCCATCGAAGAAGCCAAAGATGCGGCTGCCAAGAGACTGCGGGTCCTCATTCATATGCGAGCAACTGCCGTTGGGCGCGGTACCGACGAGGAAGGCCAGCGAGATGCTGTCGCTGGGGCAAGTTGCGTCGGCGACGAGGTCGGTGGCGCGGTCGATGCGCAGCACCTCCACCCCCGCGGGCGCGGTGAAGGACTTCATGTCAGAGTATTGGGGGATGCGGATGGCGCGGTTCATGAACTCGGCCCAGATAGGCGCAGCGGTGTCAGCGCCCTGGACTTTGCGAGTGAGGCCGGTGGAGACGTCGGTGTAGTCGTCGTTGCCGACCCAGATGACGCAGAGCAGGTTGGAGGAGTAGCCGGCGAACCAGACGTCGTGGGAGGTGCCGGTCTTGCCGGCGGCCGGTGCGGTGAAGCCCAGGCTGCGCACTATGGAAGCGGTGCCGCGCGCCATCACACCTTCCATCAGCGACTGCGTCAGGTACGCGGTGCGCGGGTCCAGCACCTGCGAGGCTTCGGGAGCGAAGTCGGCGACGATGTCTCCGCTGGGGTTGCGGACGCTGGCGAGCATCCACGGCTTCAGGTGGACGCCGTTGTTGGCGAAGACCGTGTAGGCGCCGGCCATGTCAATGGGTGTGGCGTTGTAAGTGCCGATGGCGACCGAGGGTGTGCCGCGCGCGTTGACGATGCCGGCGGAGCGCGCCAGCGAGGCGACGTTGTCGTAGCCCACCTTCTGCGCCAGGGCGATGGTCGCAATGTTGAGCGAGTGCGCGAGGGCGTCCGCGGCGATCACCATGCCGGGATACTCCCCGCGCTCGAAGTTGCCGGGGGTGTAGGACTGGCCGTTGGTGCCGAAGTCCTGAGGGTCGTCGTTGAGCCGGGTGAGCGCGGTGAAGACGCCGCTGCCGAGGTCGGTGCCATTGAGTGAGGTGTTGTAAGCGGTGGCGTAGACGAAGGGTTTGAAGATGGAACCGGTGGGGCGTTCAGAGACCGCGTGGTTAAGTTGTGAGGCGGTGTAGTTGCGTCCGCCAACCAGCGCCAGCACCTGGCCGGTGTGCGGATTCAGAGCGACGAGCGCGACCTGCGGGTAGGTGATTTTGGTGTCGCCCTTCCGGTGCAGCTTGCGGATGAGATCGTCGACGCGCTTCATGCCGACCTCGACGGCGTCAGCGGCGGAGCGCTGCAGGTCAGGATCGAGCGAGGTGTAGATGCGCAGCGCGGAGTGCGAGGTGTCCGAGTCGCCGAGGCGCTGGACGATCTGGTCGTGGACCAGGTCGACGAAGTAAGGCGCCTCGCTGGCGTCGATGTTGGGCGGCGCCAGGTGCAGCGGCTCGGCCTTGGCGCGCTCGGCCTCGGCGGCGGTGATGGCGTCGGTCTCGACCATGGAATCGAGCACGAGGTTGCGACGCTCCATCGCGCGGTCCGGATGCCTGTACGGGTTGAAGTAGCTGGGCCGCTGGATGATGCCGGCGAGCAGGGCACACTCGGCGAGGTCAAGCTGGCGGAGGTCCTTGCCGAAGTATGCCTGCGCGGCCTCGCCGAAGCCGTTGATGCCGTAGGAGCCACGCTGGCCGAGGGGAATCTGGTTGGCGTACATCTCAAAGATCTGCTCTTTGTTGAATCGCGCCTCAAGCTGGAAGGTGATGACGATCTCAGCGATCTTGCGGGAGTAGGTCTTCTCCGGCGAGAGGAAGAAGCCGCGTGCGAGCTGCTGGGTGAGCGTAGAGCCGCCGCACTCCATGCGCTGGGAGAGCGCGTCCTGGATGGCGCATTTGGCGGTGCGGACGTAGTTGATGCCGCCGTGCTCAAAGAAGCGGCGGTCTTCAATCGCCACAACCGCCTGCACCATGCGCTGCGGGATCTGGTCGTAGGTGACGAGGCGGCGCTTGGTGCGGTTCTTGTCCTCGGAGAGCGCGGTAATCAGTTGTGGCTCCAGCCGGTAGGCGGCGAGCGGAGCGCCGTTCTCCGCGGTGACCGAGAGCACCTGCGGCTGGCCGCCGGGGCCGGGGCCGGTGGTGATGGTGGCGCCGTCCATGGCGAGGTAGCTCTGCGGCCCGGGCTTGATGAGGATGCTGTCGCCGCGCAGTTGGTAGCTGCCCAACTGCGAGTTGCTGCTGTAGCCGGCGCGGCGAAGCTGCGCGGCGATGGCCGCGGCCGAGAGCGCCTGTCCTGGGCGTACCTCCTGCGGTGCGGCGTAGACCTGCGCCACCGAGGCGAAGAGCGGGCCCTTGGCCAGGCGGTCATCCACCAGGCCTCGGTACTTGTAGTAGAAGAAGCCGAAGACCGCTCCGCCAATGGCCGCGACGATGAGCGCACAGACCAGCACGAAGCGCAGCAGCTTCCACAGGAGGCTGGGGCGCTTGGCTGCGAGTTTGACTTTGACGGGCATCGAGGTGAGGGTCCAGGACCCAGGGTTCAGAAGGCACTACGGTTTGGACGATGCGAGCAGCGATTGGAGGTGGCTCACGACGGTGTTGAGGGCGAGGTCTGTGGTGGTTTGCATAAGGCGGTCAACCAGCTCTACCTGACCTTCGGCCAGCTTCTTGCCGATGTTGATACGGTACGGGACACCGATGAGTTCAGCGTCCTTGAACTTTACGCCGGCGCGCTCATCGCGGTCGTCGAGCAGCACGTCAATGCCCGCGGCTTCGAGTTCCGCGGCGAGCTTTTCTCCGGCGGTGAGCAGCGGCTCCTCGCGGACGTTGGTGATGGTGACGACGACCTCATACGGCGCGATGGAGGCCGGCAGAGCGTAGGCCTCGCCGGCGCGCTCCGTATCAGGGTACTGCGACTTGAAGGCTGCGGCGCTCGACTCGATGGTCGCGGTGAGGATGCGCTCCAGGCCGATGCCGTAGCTGCCCATGATGGGCGTGATCTCCTTGCCGTCGGCATTCAATACACGCGCGCCCATGCTCTCGGAGTACTTGTAGCCGAGCTTGAAGATGTGGCCGATCTCGACGGCTTTGCCCAGGCGCAGGGGCTCGCCCGCGATGGGGTCGGGTTCGCCCTCGTTGATGTTGCGGATGTCAGCGATCAGCGTCGGCTTAAAGTCGCGACCCGGCGTGACGTTGCGCAGGTGGTACTCCTCCTTGTTCGCGCCGGCGATGAGGTTGGTGCGGCCTTCGAGCGCAGCGTCGAGGATGACGAGAACTCCCGGCTTGCGTGGATGAGGCGCAGCTTCGAGTCCGATAGGGCCGAGATATCCGGCGGGCGCGCGGAAGACCTCCGCGATCTCTTCCGGAGTCATCGGGCGGGGTTCGCCGAGGGCAACGGTACGCAGCTTGGCCTCGTTGAGCTGATGATCGCCGCGCAGAAACGCGACAACGGCGCGTGTCTTGCCGACAGTCTTGATCTGTTTGGCGTCGGTGTCGGGATGTTCGACGATGTAGGCCATCGTCTTCATCTGGTGGTGCGCCTGCGTCTTGAGGAACGCGCCGACCTCGCCGATGGTGCGGGAATCGGGCGTGTGGACCTCCTCCGGCTTGTCCGATGTTGGCGTGAGGTCTTCGACTGGCGCGAGCTTCGACGTGGCTTTCTCCAAATTTGCGGCGTAGCCCGAAGAACTCGAGGCGATGAGATCCTCGCCGGCCTCGGTGTAGACCATGAACTCCTGCGACTGCGAGCCGCCCATCGCGCCGGAATCGGCCTCGACGGCGACGAACTCCAGCCCGCAACGCGTGAAGATGCGGCGGTAGGCGGTGTCGTGCTTGTTGTAACTCTCGTCGAGGCCCGCCTCGTCGATGTCGAAGCTGTAACTGTCTTTCATGATGAACTGTCGCACGCGCAGCAGGCCGCTTTTCGGGCGCGGCTCATCGCGGAACTTGGTCTGGATCTGGTACCAGATCTGCGGCAGCTGCTTGTAGCTGCGCAGCTCATTGCGCGCGATGGAGGTCATCACCTCCTCGTGCGTCATGGCGAGACACAGCTCCGCGCCCTTGCGGTCCTTCAGGCGGAACATGTTGTCGCCCATACCGGCCCAGCGGCCGGACTCCTGCCACAGCTCGGCGGGGTTCAGCGCGGGGAGCAGGAACTCCTGGCCGATCCTGTCCATCTCCTCGCGGACGATGGCGGTGATCTTGTTCAGCGCGCGCTGGCCGAGCGGCAGATAGCTGTAGATTCCTGCGCTGAGCTGGCGGATGTATCCGGCGCGAAGAAGGAGCTTGTGGCTGGCAACCTCGGCGTCGGCGGGGGCCTCGCGGAGGGTGGGGATGAAGAGCTTGGACCAACGATGCATGTCCGTTCGATTGTATCGAAGCGCGGCGCAGCCGGTTTTCAGAGGCGGCCGTCGTCTTCTACCTCGAAAGGGGCATCGTCTTGCGCCTCGCCGGCTTCTGCGTGCTGCGGCGTCACCTCCCACAGGTCATGGATGTGCAGCACACCCAACACCGCCGTCGCGCGGCTGCCGTCTTCTGTGACGACCAGCGAGGTAATCTTGTGCCGTTCCATAAGTTCAAGCGCTTCGGAGGCCGCGGGCTCGGGTGCAATGGTGCGCGGGGAGCGGTTCATCACCTCTTCGGCGGTGCGGTGGAAGGCGCGCGGGCCGTCGCGCTCGAAGAGACGGCGCAGGTCTCCGTCCGACAGTACGCCGAGCAGCCGGGGATGGGGCTTGCCGGGTGTCTGCACGGTGGTCATGCCCAGCCGCCTGGCGGACATCTCGTGGATGATCTCGGGCATGGCTGCCGTCGGCAGCACCACGGGCAGCGCGTCGCCGGTGTGCATCAGGCTACGCACCGGTGCGAGGCGGCGACCGAGCTGGCCGCCGGGATGCAGCCCGGCAAAGTCCTGTGGGGCGAAGCCGAGGCGACGGCTTACGTCGATGGCCAGCGCGTCGCCGAGGGCCAGCATGGCGGTGGTGGAGGCAGTGGGCGCGAGCTGATGCGCGCAGGCCTCGCGGGCGACGCTCACATCCAGCACGTGCGCGCTGGCTGCGCCTAGCGTGGAACCAGCGTGTGCGGTGAAGCTGACCAGCGTGATGCCCATGCGAGGCAGCGCGGGCAGCAGCCGCAGCAACTCCTCGCTCTCGCCCGAGTAGCTGAGCGCCAGCAGCACATCGCCCTTGCGCAGCAGGCCCAGGTCGCCGTGCAGGGCCTCCGTGGGATGCAGAAACCGCGCCTGGGTTCCGGTGGAGAGCAGCGTGGAGGCGATCTTGCGTGCGACCAGGCCGCTCTTGCCGATGCCGCTGAGTACCACGCAGCGGCCGGTGCGCGCGGTCTCGGCGAGCAGCGCGGCGACGGCGTCGAAGGCCGGTCGCTGCGGGCCGTCCAGGCGACGGGCGAGCTGCTCCAGCGCGGCGGCTTCGATGCGGACTAACTCCGCTGGGCTCAAGGCTGCCTCTGGTGCGGGTTGAGAGTCTTGTTTCATCGGCCAGAGTGATGCTAGCAGAGCGGGGAACTGTTGGCAGATAGGCAAGGACAACGGCGAACGCCAAGGACGCAAAGGAAGAACGCAAAGGGCGCAATGGGGCGTGGCTCGATTGCGGCGTTAGACTAGTGGCAGCGCGAAGGTGCTTTCGGCCGGCGCGAAAGGATGTCAGATAGTGCGACGGTTCGGTGTGTTGATAGCAATGGTGCTGGTGCTGATCCTGCTGGTGGGTAGTGGTGTGTACAACCTGCGGCAACGGAGGCTGGCGATGAACAAGGCGCGTGAGTCGCAGGTGACGCTGACCCGCGTCGAGCCCGCGGCGGACGAGAGCGGCGAGCCCGACGCTGAAGGCGCCGCGCTGCGCGGCAAGGCTGCGCCGGCCTTCACCCTGGTGGACGTGGGCGGCAAGAAGGTCTCGCTGGCCCAGTTCAAGGGGCATCCCGTGGTGATCAACTTCTGGGCCACCTGGTGCGGGCCATGCCAGTTGGAGATGCCGTGGTTTGAGGAGATGGCGGGCAAATACAAGCCGCAGGGGCTGGTGGTGCTGGGGCTCTCGCAGGACGAGGGCACGGACAAGGACAAGATCGCCGCCGCCGCGAAGAGACTCGGCGTGAGCTACGCGATACTGCTGCCCGATGAGTCCGTAGCCAAGGCCTATGGCGGCGTCGACTACCTGCCCGAGACCTTCTACGTGGACGCCAAGGGCCGCGTGGTGGAGCAGACCGCCGGGGCGCCGACCCGGGACATGATTGAGGCCGATGTGCAGAAGACGATTGCGGCGGGACAGTAAATGCAGGGATTAGGGATTAGGAAACAGGGATTAGGGCGACGTTGCGGTTACGTGGTGCTTGGGTTGTCCCTGTGCGGTGTTCTGGGGGCGCAGGAGATTCAGCTGGGTGAGGCGCGGGCGGCGGCGCATAAGGGCCACGTAACCCTGCTGTCGGACGGCGTGACGCTCAGTCCGGCGAAGGTGCAGACGGTGGAGCTGCGCTTTCGCGTGGAGCCGGGATTTCACATCAACTCGCACACCCCCAAGGACGAGCTGTTGATTCCGACGGAGTTGAAGCTCGACAGTGCGAACGGCGTGGCGGTGCTCGGCGAGCAATACCCTGCGGGCACGCCCTTCCGGCTGACGGTGGGCAACGGCGAGACGCTGGACGTCTATCAGGGCGAGTTCCGCGTGACGGTGAAGCTGAGCGCGGCGCAGGGAGCCTCGCTACTGACTGGCTCGCTGCGCTACCAGGCATGCGACAACGCCGCGTGCTTTCCGCCGAAGACGCTGCCGGTGAAAGTCGCGCTGAGCGGGCGGTAGGCACCCCAGGCTAATACCCCCGGCCGTAGATGTGCTGCACGGCGACGCGGTAGCCTTCGCGGAAGCCGATGCGGTAGTCGCGGCGGTCGGGCGGGGCGATGAAGTGCGGGTTGCGGTACTCGTCGCGGTTGTTCACATTGGGCGGGCGGTGGTTGTCGAAGTCCTTGCGCGCGCCTTCCACGCCGTCATGATAGCCGCGCTGCTGGGCGGCGATGAACTGCTGTGGCGGCGCCTCCCAGGCGGGCGGCGGGCCGTACTGCGCGGAGGCGAGGCCTGCGCCGGAGATCAGGGCCAGGGAGAGAAGAGCGGTGGTGGCGTGGTTGCGGATCATGTTCGTGTCCCTTTCTGTTGCGGCGGGTAGTCAACCGCTGGTGGGTAGAGACACGAGGTTCGGCGAGGAGTTGTGAAGTCGCGGGAGCAACTCGCACAGAAGGGCGGGGTTGGAGAAGCAAGTCCTTCCCCTCTGCGCTGCTCAGGGTCAGGATGAAAACCAGAAAAGCAAAGGCAAAGACTACCTGCGCTGGGGCTGCTTCTGGAACGCGATGAAGCGGCGGATACGGTCCAGAGAGCGGGCCTTGCCGAACACGACCAGGCTCTCCATCAGCGGCGGCGAGGTGGTGCTGCCGGTGAGGATGGCGCGCAGCAGCATGAAGTTTTCTTTCACCGACCACTGCTTTTCTTCGCCGAGCTGTTTCAGCGCGGCTTCGAGCGCGAGCGCGTGCCACGGGCTGGCTTCGAGCACGACCAGCTGCTCATCGGCGAACTTGAGGGTCTCTTCGGGTGAGCGCTTTTTGGGCAGCCAGACGGACTCCGGCGGCTGCACGTTGTCCGAGAGCAGGAAGCCGGCGAGGTCGCCGAACTCGCCGAGGATGTTGATGCGGGACTGAATCAGCGGCGCAATCGCCGCGATGTGGGAGCTGGAGACGACGTTCGAGTGCAACAAGGCGGCGAAGGCCTCGGGCGAGAGTTTGCGGATGTACTCGCCGTTGAGCCAGCGCAGCTTCACCAGGTCGAAGACCGGGCCGCCAAGCGAGATGCGGGAGAAGTCGTACTTGGCGATCATCTCGGGGAGCGAGAAGATGTCGCCTTCTTTCGTGTTGAGGCCCTGGGAGACGATCTCCTGCTCGGTGGGCTGGGCCATGCCGCCGCCCATCAGGCCGAGGAAGTTCAGCAGCGCCTGCGGCAGGTAGCCGGACTCGCGGTAGAAGTTCAGCGAGACGGGGTTCTTGCGCTTGGAGATCTTGGATTTGTCGGCGTTGCGCAGCAGTGGCATGTGCCAGAACTTCGGCATCTCCCACCCGAAGGCCTGGTAGAGCAGCACGTGCTTGGGCGTGGAGGAGATCCACTCCTCGGCGCGGATGACGTCAGAGATCTGCATCAGGTGGTCGTCGACGACGTTGGCGAGGTGGTAGGTGGGGAAGCCGTCGGACTTCAGCAGCACCTGATCGTCAACGTTGTTGTGGTCGAAGGTGATCTCGCCGCGCAACTCATCGCGGAACGTCGTGCTGCCGGTGGCGGGGACCTTCAGGCGGACGACGCTGGCGCGGCCTCCGGCTTCAAAGGCAGCGATCTGCTCGGGGGTAAGCTCGCGGTGCGCGCCGTTATAGCGCGGCGGCTGCTTGGCGGCGATCTGCGACTGGCGCATGGCCTCGAGCTCTTCGGCGGTCTCAAAGGAGCGGTAGGCATGTCCGCTGGCGAGCAGGAGTGCGACGTGCTCGCGATAGATCTCGGTGCGCTCGGACTGGCGATAGGGGCCGAAGGGGCCGTCGATATCGGGACCCTCGTCCCACTGCAGGCCGATCCATTGCAGCGCGTCGAAGATCATCTGCTCGGAGTCGGCGACGAAACGGGTGCGGTCGGTGTCCTCGATGCGCAGGACAAACGCGCCACCGCGCTGGGAGGCGAAGAGGTAGTTCAGCAGCCCGATGTAGGCGGTGCCGACGTGGGGGTCGCCGGTAGGGGATGGGGCGATGCGGACGCGGGTGGGACGGGGGAAGGGGGGCGTGGTGGAGGTCATCGTCTAAGCGATGTTAACACCGCCTCCGGAATCAGCTCTTCTTACTCCCACCTATGCGCGATAAGACTGCGCATGGGATGGGCCACCCGAAACGATACTTATGCCTCCGGCGGGCGCTTCCAGGTGGCGAAGGCGATGTAGTACAGGGCGATCAGGGTGCCGAGGCCAGGAAAGAGCGCCCAGAACGAGACCGCGGCGTTCAGCCCGGCCTTGCGCGCCGTGTGCCACAGCGGAAGGATGACGATGGACGCGCCGATGACATAACAGACCATCAGGAACACGAAGGCATGAGCGATATAGTGATGCGAGTGGACAACGTCCATGGAGACCTCCAGAAGAGTGCAGCCCCGTCCCGTGAAGACTGCGGGACGGGGCTGGTGCAATAGCGATGGTGACCCGGCTAATACTGAGTCGGCGGGGGATCGGACGGCGGGAAGGCCGCTGGGGGAGGCGGTGGCGGCGGGACCGGCGGATAGTAAGGCGCGGCCAGCGGGGCGGGGACGACCTTCCACTGCGCGAAGGCAAGGATGCAGAGCACGATGAGGAAACCGATGGGATAGAGCAGAACCAGCAGCGCGAGCGGGCCAGCCAGTCCCGCCTTGGTGAAGATGCGCCAGAACAGGAAGATGATGAACGCGAGGACGGCCAGACCGAACAGCACAGCAAAGAGGATGATGCCGGCACCGAGGCCGCCCATCATGCTGCTGACCTGTTGTTGCTGGTCGGTGGAGTCTTGAAACAGAGCAAGAGCCAGTGCGAGTGCTGCCATGGTGTCTCCTTTTGCCTACGGTGAGTTGCAGCCAATGTATCGGAAAGCCGGTAATTAGGGAATAGAAAAGCGACGGGGCCGAAGGAATGCCGTCTGCACCGTAAGGGCAACGGCTGGATGT